>Ga0206930_1063_pt1 | contig 25508 bp, 24 predicted proteins | sample Alteio_BWOrgHeat_20_FD_152939 | JGI IMG/M metagenome (GOLD analysis project Ga0206930, IMG submission 152939) | Enriched cells from forest soil in Barre Woods Harvard Forest LTER site, Petersham, Massachusetts, United States -... | ecosystem: Environmental > Terrestrial > Soil > Temperate forest >... | reverse complement strand
TGCTTAATTCAACGGCTGATTCAGTGCGGCTGCCGGAACCGATGAGTATGGCAATCAACTCAGCATCTGTCAACGCTCTGCGGCCCTGTGTACTTAGTTTTTCACGCGGCCTGTCCTCTTCTGCCCATGATTTGATGCTGATCTTGTTCTCGTAATTTTCCATTGACACGATTTAGGAATTTTGAATGATGATTATGATTTTGCCGAAACGCATCTTAATCCTTTCAAATCTATCGAATCCCGCAATCGTGTCCAAAAAAAATAGCGATAGGTTTAAAACCCATCGCTATTCATTATAATATTTTCTATTCAGCTTATTTCAAGCCGTTTACAAACTTAGTCAGCTTTGATTTATTGTTTGAAGCTTTGTTTTTGTGGATCACATTCTTTTTAGCCAAACGGTCAAGCATCGAAATTACCTTTGTTAAAAGAGGAGCAGCTTCGGCTTTAGCAGTAGTGCTTCTTAATTTTTTGATCGCGTTCCTGGTAGTTTTAGCCTGGTACCTGTTGCGCAGACGCTTCGCAGCATTTGCCCTGATCCTTTTTATTGATGATTTATGATTTGCCATTTTTAGCTAATATTCTTTTTTTATTTAAGGACTGCAAATGTATGAAGAATATTTATAATGTCAAATGGGAATTTGAAAATAGTTTTTAGGGTTGAAAATGTAGAGACGTAAAATTTTGCGTCTCTACAAAAAACATCATCTTTGAATCAATGAAGTCTGTCACAAGAAACATTATTGCAATTACGGTATTACTCACCTGTTCCTCCTGGGGCTTCTTTGCGCACAAGCGTATTAATCATGTTGCTGTATTTACTCTGCCAAAGGCGATGTCCGGTTTTTATGAGGCCAATATCGATTTCATCACAGAACATGCTGTAGATCCTGATAAACGCCGCTACGTGGATTCGTTGGAAGCACCCCGCCATTTTCTGGATGCCGACCATTACGGCAAAAGACCTTTTATGAAATTGCCGGTTAAATGGAAAGAAGCCGCTAAAAAGTATACAGAAGATACTTTGAAGAAATATGGCACAGTTCCATGGGAAATACAATATCAGTATTACAGGTTGGTGGATGATTTTAAAGAACATGACACCACCGATATCCTCAAAACATCTGCCAACCTGGGCCATTATATTGCCGATGCCTGTGTGCCCTTGCATCTCACGCAAAACTATAACGGGCAATTAACGCACCAGGATGGCATACATGCCCTTTGGGAAAGCCGCATTCCCGAGCTTTTCAGTGATCAATACAATTATAATGTCGGCAAAGCCCGGTATGTTGAGAACCCGCTGAATGAGGCATTTAAAATATGCCGATCCTCTTTCAACTGCGTAGATTCTGTGTTGCATTTTGAGCGGATGATCAACAAATCCTTTCCACCTGATAAAAAATACGAGACCGTAAAGCGCAGCAATAAAAAAGTACAGGATTATTCAGTTGCCTATTCCAAAGCCTACAATGTTGCACTTAAGGGCATGGTAGCGCGCCGCATGCGCCTGGCGATACTGGAGGTTGGCAGCCTATGGTATTCGGCCTGGGTTGATGCTGGGCAGCCTGATTTGAATAAGCTGATCGAAAAGCCGTTATCATCCCAGGAAAAGAAGAAAATACAACATGAGGCTGCTTTGTATAAGGTTGGAAAAGTGGTAGCTTTAGATAGGCATTAAACAATATCCGTGAAACCTTATATCAAACCCGGTTTTCTATTTATTCTCCTAATAACTTCATTTCAAACAGTTACAGCTCAATATTTTGCTTCTTCATACAAGCCAAAAAACAAAACTGAAAAACTGATTATTGGAAAAGTTCGTGCACTACCTGAAGTAAAAGAATGGTTCAAAACGGCTAAAGCCTCTAAACCGGATATGGAGATAAATTTACCCGACTCCACTCGAAAGGATTATTGGTTTCAAATCGGTATCAGCAATTTTGATATGTTTAGAACCAGCTACCATTTATTTGTAGACCCTAAAACTTTCGCTATTTATTACAATGATGATATGGACACATCTGGGGGTAAGCTGATCACTTTAAAACGATGGCGTTTTTGGAGGTCAAAACCCGGTTTTTTTAATATGCACGCCTGGAAGAACGGAAAATTAGTAGTTTTAAAGGATGATACGAAAAAAAGCAGCCACTCTTAAGAGAAATACCATCAGATGGCGCAGCCATGAACCTACCCGGCTCGAGACTTTCAGCGACGCGGTATTCGCCTTTGCGGTAACACTCATCATTGTTTCACTTGAGGTGCCGAAGTCATTTGATGAGCTTTTTGAAACGATGAAAGGTTTTGTAAGTTTCGGCGCATGCTTTACTATCCTTTTCCTGATATGGAACAACCAGAATATATTTTTCAGGCGGTATGGCGTGGTGGATGCCTATACCACGTTTCTCAATGGTGTTCTCTTGTTCCTGGTGCTTACCTATACTTATCCGCTCAAATTTTTATTCACGCTGGTATTTTCAGCCGATGGTACCTATCTCAGTCATGGTGAAAAATTATCCATGATCAGGGAAGACCAGGTACCCACACTCATGTATGTTTATGATACCGGCTACATGCTTATCTACCTGTTGTTTTACCTGATGCACAGGCATGCAAGAAACCTGGCTCTTAAACTTGAATTAACGCCGTATGAAATCTTTGAAACCAGTAGCCAGATGTATATTAATTTGTTGAATGTACTGATAGGGCTGCTTGCGATAATCATAGATTTCGCACTGCCCGGTCCGTTTAAAGGAGCGTCGGGTTATACTTATTTCTTAATCCCCGTCGTCTTTTTTATATTCTACCGATTCAGGGCGAGAAGATCAAAAAAACTATTCGAAACTATCGAGTAACTGCTTTTTTTGACGACCTGCTTCTGATACCTGCTACAATTGGAGGTATAATGGAAATTACTATAATTGCTATCCCGATCAGCGAGAAATGAGCTTTGAAAAATGGCACATTACCCAGGAAATATCCGGAAAAAAGGAATAATATGATCCACGATGCCCCACCAATGATATTGTAAAGGCTGTATCTCAAAAATGGCATCTTCCCAACACCTGCTACAAATGGTGCAATGGTGCGGATGATCGGCATAAAGCGACTGAATATAACCGCCTTGCCACCGTGTTTATCAAAAAAGGCTTTTGTTTGCAAATAATAATCAAGCTTGAGTATTTTATTTTTTTCCTTAAAAACCTTCGGCCTGATGTAACCCCCTAGTAAATAATTTACGGTATTACCGGTAAAGGCGGCTGCTATTAAAATAATAGTAAGTATATAAATATCTAATCCAGTACCTCCTCCAGCTATTAGTGCCCCGGCTGCAAACAGTAAGGAATCCCCTGGCAAAAACGGGGTTACTACAAAGCCAGTTTCAGCAAAAATGATCACGAATAATATCAGGTAAGTAAGTGCGTGGTATTGGCTTACTAAGATGTCAAGGCCGTGTTTAGGATCCTTTAAAAAATCCAAAATCTGTTTAATTACTTCCAATTGCTTAAAATTTTGCCAAAAATATAAATAAAACCCGGATTACTTATTTGTTACAATGTTCGAACCAAAGGCAACGGTATCTGTAGTATGCCCTTCAAGACCGTAACAGTACATGGTATACAATCTGCCATCCTCGATAGTAAAATTCAGCATCTTTAATAACACATTGGTGCGATTACCTGTAGGGTATATCTGGAAATTATAATTACCCGCAGGCAACTCAACGTAAGGCGAAACCTTTAAATAGGAAAGTTTAGTAAATTCACCGGTCGATGGCGAAATTCCATTGGCGGTCAAATCCAGATCCTGTGACCGCGGCGATGCATTAATAAATCTTAATTTACCCCGTCCTACTGTAGGCAAAGGAGCTGTATCAGGCACAAATATTGGCCTTACGCTATCAACACTACTTAAGCCCGTAATAAACAGGGTATATTTTAGATTTGGCTTTAAAATACTATCAATACTGAAAACCGGAACGGTGGAAACAGGTACCCCATTAATAGTTGTACCCGTAGCCGGCCTGATCTGGAATGGGGTAACAATGGAGGTTAAAAAGAAATAACCCGATGGGGTTGGATAGTAAAATGAACTGGTATTTACCTTGAGGAAATTAATATAGAGATCAAGCGGACCCTGGTCTGGACTTAGATTAATAACCTGGTATTGTATGTTTAAAGACGATGGCGCCACTGTGCCTGATTTATTGCATGACGAAATAAAAGGCATCATCACAAATACCGTAGCAAATAAGAAAAGGAAAATTGATAAACTGATATTGTTCCTGTTAGTCATCTTTAAATTCACTAATTACCATTCAACGTTACGCCTATATTAAATGCCGAATTACCTGTCCCGTTTAATGCGCCCATGGAGTACAAGGTATAAATATTACCCGCCGCCATCAATACCTGCCACTTTGCAATAGGAGTGGCGGAACCATGTACGTAAGCATAGATGGTTTTTGAGCCGCTGTTTACTAAAGTAAAATCGCCTGCCGACTTAAATGCCATATTGGTAAATTTAACCGTATCACCCACTGCAATATCCAGGTTACCTGCACTTGGCGATGCATTTACAAAACGCACATAGGATGTAGTTTGTGCCGTATCACCTGTTTGCGTGTTATGTCCCAGCGTGGTTAGCGATGCGGTAGTAAAATCGAGAACCAGAAAGGCATTATCCACCGTCTCGCCCCCAACAAATAAGGAGTAATACTTGCCGGTATCTAAAGTTAGCGGTATGGTAAAAAGCGGTTGCACAATACTGCTTGCAGGGTTAAACATCTTCTTGATCTGAAAATTCTGCTGGCCCACAGTTACATTGCTCAGGTAATTGGATGAGGTTGCCGGGTATAAGCTTGAAGTGTTGTTCAGCCTGGTACCGTTCAGATAAAAATTCACCGTATCCGCTGATGCATTGGTAATATTAAGGTTCGACTTTAGCTTGACAGTTGGCGCATCATTATTTTTTCTACAGGCCGATAATCCTATAATAAAGGCGATAAGAAACAATGCCGGTAACCTGGTATTCATATTTTAACTAAATGGTATTATAACTGCGTATTGCAGGTTTTGTTATTGTGCTGAACAAAAAAGTCCGGTTTCTAACACCGGACCCTAATTTGGATTTATAATTTAAAACTGTAGAGACGCAAAATCTTGCGTCTCTACGAATATCTATGCGTAACTATTCAACATCACCGGCATTACCAGCATCAGCACATCTTCGTTCTCATCACCGTTCTGCGGCAGCAATAATCCCGCCCGGTTAGGGGTCGACATTTCGAGCATTACTTCTTCGCAGCTCAGGTTCTTTAACATTTCTATCAGGAAACGCGCGTTAAAACCTATCTCCATGTCCTCACCATCATACTGGCAACTTAAGCGCTCATGCGCCTCATTTGCAAAGTCGATATCTTCTGATGAGATATTCAATTCGCTGCCATTGATCTTCAGCCTCACCTGGTGTGTGGTTTTATTCGCATAAATAGCTACACGGTTAAGCGAGCCTAAAAATGCCTGGCGGTCGATGGTCATTTTATTTGGATTATTTTGCGGGATAACTGCCTCATAATCCGGGTAGCGCTCATCTATCAGGCGGCAAACCAGGTTGATATTACCGAATTTAAAGAATGCACTTGTGCTGTTATATTCAACCGAAACGTTCACATCATCAGATGGTAACGCCGATTTAAGCAGGTTCAATGCTTTTTTCGGTAGGATGAACGATGTAGTGCTTGCTGCTTTGGCATCCTTGCGGCGATAACGCACCAATTTATGTGCATCCGTAGCAACGAACGTTAAATACGAGGTAGATAGCTGGCAATAAACGCCGGTCATCGCTGGCCTTAACTCATCGTTGCTTACTGCAAATATGGTTTTGTTGATCGCCTCGGCTAAAACAGATGCGGGAAGGTTTACGGATGATGCGTTCTCCACCACCGGTATCTTCGGGAAATCCTCGCCATTCTCGCCGCTCAGTTTGTATTTACCATCACCTGCGTTAATTTCAATAGCAAAGGTACTGTCATCAATATTAAAAGCGATAGGCTGCTCGGGTAATGATTTTAAGGTATCCAGTAATATCCTTGATGGTATGGCTATCCGTCCGTTCTCTTTTGATTCAACAGAAAGAGAGGTGGTCATGCTGGTTTGCAGGTCCGTCGCCGAAATAGTTAAGTTTCCATCCTTTATCTCGAACAAAAAATTCTCCAGTATTGGCAACACCGTACTGTTGCTCAGAGCTCCGCTTACAGACTGTAATTGCTTGAGTAATGTTGATGTAGAAACAATAAATCTCATATCGTTTTTTAGTATTTATCACCCAAAAGTATAAAATTTAATGAGCATACTTCCGCTTGCGGATATAATGTTGAAAAATAGCAAATATTAACACCAAACCCAAAGGAACTACATTATTTATTACCTGCCAGTACAGCTTTTCGCTGCGGATGCGTGCCCTGTCGAGCAGGCGTATTTTTATTTCCTTTGTACGCAGCGCGATAAGGCCCGAATCGTCTGTCATGTAGTCGGCAATGTTCAGCAGCAGGTTCTTGTTACCATAACTTTGCTGGGTATAATGGTCGTAACCCAGGGGATATGGCGAGCCATCATTGCCTACCTGGTTCTTAAACACGTCCCCGTCGCTTATCACAATCATTTTGGTGGGCTTGCTTTCAGGCAGCGATTCTATCTTCTCTGTCAATCCCTCCGGGATGGGCCTGTTCAAAAAGTCCGACTTAAATTTACCTTCCAATAATTCCCCCACCACTTTTGGCGGGTTCATAAACGACTTCGGGTCCGGTTCCTGCTCCAAAGCCTGCAACGAGAGCAGATATGGTGCGTTAAATTTTTTATTATAGGGCGATGTAGTAAGCAGCGTGGTCTTTTTTACTCCTTTCACACCGATGGTATCAATGGTGCTTACAAATTCGGTGCGTATGGCATCCAGGTTTTTTACTACAGGGTGCTTCGAGAGGGGCATTATCACCGGGTAAAATAACCAGGGTACGTTTTGTATCTGTGTTTGCGAACCTACATTTCCGGTGGCTACGGGTATCTGTGCGCAGCTGATATCGGCAATCAGGTCGTAATTAATGCGGATGCCGTATACAAATAGCTGGTCGTCGAGGTTCAATTGTTTTGGGAACGATAGTTGCTCGCCGCCATGCCCTCTCAGGCTATCCAGCTCAGCGCTCACCTGGTCTATCGTCCACAACACTCTCCCACCCCGCATGATATATTGATCGAGCTTGAATTTCTCCAGTTCGGTAAATGGCTTATCCGGCTTGGGGATCACCAGCAGCCTCACTTTTTCCAGTCCCGAAAATGGAATAGTCTTCAGGTCAACCCTGCCTACCAGAAACCCATCTGATAACGACCGCATGGCATCATTCAGCTGCACATCGGTCAATTCATTATGCCCCTCTGTAAATCCAATCTCCGGTTTGCCTCCTGACGCTACTTTTTTTATGGCTGATGTAAAGGCATATTCCAGGTTCTCGATAGAGTTGTTGAGCTGCTCGGCATCCGAAAGCCCTATCCTGGTCAATATTAAATTCACTACCAGCGATTTGCCGCCCGATTCCACCACAGCCTCGGGGAAAATGATCTTTTGTGATAACCCGTTGTCCGTCTTCACACTCAGGTTCTGCGCCTTTATGCCGCTCGCATCCAGGCTGTCGTACATCTGCTTTTGCTGATCAGGGGCCAGCTTCTTTATCAGCTCCAATGGGTCGATAAAATCAAATTGAAGGTGACTATTGCTGTATGATTTCAGGTCGACGAGCATATCCTTGACTTCGCTCCGCAACCTTTTCATGCCACCCGGCAGGTTATCGCCATTAAGGTAAACCGTAACCTTTACAGGCTTTGAGAGGCTATCCAGTATGCTGCGACTTATTTTCGATATGGTATATCTCTTCTCCGTAGTAAAATCAAACCGGGTAAAGGTGAGTGATGAAAGGATGGATACCGATACAATGAACAACAATCCAGCGCTAAGTCCACGCCTATCAGCAGTTTTTTGCCTTTGTATCCTGATCACCAAAAGCGTGAACCAGATAAACAGGGCGCTGAGGCATACAAAGTAACCCAGATCGCGGGTATCCAGTACGCCACGGCTTACTGACTCGTAATGCGCGGTAATACCCCACCGCTGTATGTTGAAGTTTTGTAGGGATAACAGGCTGCTTAAAGAATCGAACCCGCTGTAAAAGAAAAATGACAAGAAAACCGCTATGGTGAAGGCAATGATCTGATTTTTGCTTACTGATGAGGCAAACAAACCTATCGCTGCAAAGCATGATCCCAACAAAAACAAACCGATGTATGAGCCGATAACCGCCCCGGTATCAATATTTCCTTGTGGCGACCCCAGTACCCAAACCGAGTAATAGTACACCAGTGTGGGGATCAATGCAAATAACACAAGCAGCACACAAGCTAAAAATTTGCCAATCACTATCTGCGCGTCCGTTAAGGGGCGTGTGAGTAATACTTCAAAGGTTCCCTCGCGGCGTTCCTCGGCTAATGAGCGCATGGTTATTGCCGGTATCAGGAACATAAACAGGTATGGTGCTGTGCTGAAGAGGCTGTCTAACCCCGCATAGCCATAATCCAATATGCTCGAATCGGGGAATACCCATAAAAACAGGCCCAATACCAATAAAAATACGCCTATGGTAACGTAGGCAACCAGTGAGCTGAGGTAAGAAGTAATTTCTTTCTTGAGGATACTATACACTATGAATGCAGGCTGTTAGCTGCCGAAATTACAACATTATTCGTGAATGCAAAAAGGGATTTGTTGGAAGGTTGTATTGGTTGTAAACGTTGTAGAAGTTGGAGTGGTTGTATTGGTTGGTGCGGTAGCGGTACTCTATACTCTTGCCAAGCAGATAGGGTCCACTTCAACCTTTTCAACTACTCCAACCAATAATAACTAATATAACCAATGACAACCAATACTGTCTTGTCTGTCTCACCCTGCCCTACCTTGCGACAAGCCGAGACAGTATTAAAACTGGTACCGATATCCTAACCTCAGCGTATACTCGCCTATTTTTTCATTATAATCCTGCAAATGATAGCCGTTGCTGTAGCCTGCACTTATATCCAATGCATTATGCTGATCGAACCGTACCAAACCGCCTAAATTACCGCCATACACAAATGAATTGCCGGTTACGTTGGCTTTAAAGGCTTCACCTGCTTCGGCATCTACATAAAGCGATTTAAAATAATAATAGCGTAAACCTGCCTTTACCGGTATAAACTCATAAGGGCCGCTATTGGCAGGGCCCGTAGGCTCGGCTGGGGGATTTGGGGTATTAATATTATAATAAGTACCCGTATACAGAACAGCTGGAAGATCATACATCCTTTTGGGGAAAGTGTTGCTAAGGTAGCCAGCGCTTACCGTCAATTTAAGTTTGGTAGCCAGCGGTAGTTCGACCTTTAGTGTGAAACCGGGTCCGCCATCGGCATTGGATGATCCAAAATCAACATCGCCGCTGATGCTGAGGGCTACTTTATTGGCGGTTTGTGCATGGGCGATAATACCTGCCAAAACCAAAATGAATAAGGTGAGGAATTTTTTTAACATGTTGTGTGTGATGCTTGATTGCAGGTAATTACGCGAAAAAACGCAATAGTGCAACAGTGCTGCAAACATATTTACAGCCCGAACCGGTATGCCACTCTGATGCCCGTTTGCCTCACCTGGCTGCTCCAGCTCTCATACCGGAAGCCGATATCGATGCCATGTTTCTCATCATTAAGCGGGATAATAAATCCTGGCCCTATGGAAAAGGCAAAGGCATCGCGTTTGGTATAATTGGTTTCGATGGCCGTTCCTGCTTCGCCTTCGGCATAAAACTCTTTTGAGAGATAATATTTTATACCCGCCTTTAATGGTAAAAACCCCGCTGCTCCCGGTGTGCGCGATGAATTGAACAGGTTGCCCTTATAATACATGGCCGTAAAGCCCCCGGTGAGGCTTAAACTCAAAACCGATACTACAGGTACCTCAAACTTAGCCGATACCCCTGTACCAATAGTATAAACCGAGTTCGACGGTGCTGCCAGCTCGAAACCGAAGCTGATGGCTTTAGTGGTGGGGATGGGTGCTTGGGCGTGAGATTGGATGATAAAAAATATGGGAATTATAAAAAGGCAGCGTTTCATTGGGTTGTATTAGTTGTAAGTGTTGTATTGGTTGTAGTGGTTAGGTTTTGGTGCCTTTTTTGGTTAGAAAGGCGATGTAGCCGTTTAGTAAACGGTGGCATTCATTGTATTTGATTCTGATATCCTGCATTTGTCTGTCCGTTATGAAAGATTCATCACATGCGCATATTAAATGATCGAGTATTTCATTTAATGAACCACGTGCATTCCTACAAAATTTTAAATTATCCTGATAGTGGAACCTGCCATGCCCTTCAGCAATATTGGCCGTAACCGACCTTGATGCCCTGATTAATTGATCTGTCAATCTATATTTTTCTTCAACAGGAAACTGCTTAATCAACACCGAAATATCTATTCTTAACTGTCTGCATTTTTGCCAAGTTTCCAGTTCCTCAAAGCTGTTCATTGTTGGTTATTAATAGTTGGAGTTGTTGTAAATGTTGTATTAGTTGGAATAGTTTAAATACAGGGAAGAGGTCATTTCATAATTTAAGCACCAAAAACAAAAAAAGTCTAAATAATCATCAATCTACTATAATCCAACCACTACAACCAATACAACATTTCCAACCAATACAACTACCCTAAATTCGTCAACCCAATAAAAATATCCTCCAATGATTTGCCCTTGTTTTTGCTCCTCAATCCTTCCAACGAATCATCTGCAACTATTTTTCCTTTATTGATGATGATCACCTGGTCGCATACGGCTTCAACCTCTTGCATAATATGGGTGGAGAGGATGATGGTTTTTGTTTTGCCCAGGTCACGTATCAGCTGGCGTATGCCGATTAACTGGTTTGGATCGAGGCCCGAGGTGGGTTCGTCCAGTATCAGCACCTGAGGATCGTGCAATATCGCTTGTGCCAGCCCCACCCTTTGGCGGTAGCCTTTGGATAGCTGCCCTATCTTCTTATGCTTTTCGGGCGTGAGTCCTGTAAGTTCAATCACCTCATCGATACGTTTCTCTGCATTATCAATTTTATGGATATTGGCAATGAAAGCCATCGACTCGCGCACATACATATCCTGGTACAGAGGGTTGCTCTCCGGCAGGTAACCAATATTGCGCTTCACCTCCAATGCCTGTGTTTCCACATCAAAACCACATACCGATGCCTTGCCCGATGTTTGGGGGATAAAACCCGTTAGTATCTTCATGGTGGTTGATTTGCCTGCTCCGTTGGGGCCGAGGAATCCCAGCACACCGGGTTTTGCACTAAAGGATATACCATCAACAGCCTTTTGCGGGCCGTAAATCTTGGTCAATGATTCAACGCTGATGCTCATGTGCCAAATGTAAGTAATTGGTTGGAGATGTGGGAGTGGGTTGTAATTCGTAGAGACGCAAGATTTTGCGTCTCTACACTAAACAACTGTCTTGTCCGTCTCCCAGTGCCCCTGGTGTAAGACGGGGTGAGACACGCCCCAGACATTAAGCCTGTTGGTTATAAATAAACGATAATACAAACAGAGCCCCAAGCACAAACGCAATGATGAGCGGTATCCAAAAAGGCTTGGCACGGTAAAGCGTGTTATTGCCGATATATTTCTTCCAGAAAAGGAGATCTAAACAAAATGCCCCTATGAAATTAAAAACAATGGTAAGTGAGCCCGGAGAATGCATCGAATTAATTATCACTACCTGTATAGTGGTAAATATCAGCCCAAATAAAAGTACCAGGATTACACCACCCGTGTTTTTTGTCTTTCCGATGTTGATCGCCATCAATACCGACCCAAAAAGTGTGCTGCACAAAATGGTAAACCCCCTGATCGCCTGCTTTGAATAAAAGGAATAAGCATCAGGGTCCTCCACTATGTTATATTTATTTGTGTTGCTAAATAAACCGCCATTACTGTTATTGGCAGTCGCAAGTTGTGCGCGTGCCTGCACATCCCCGGTTATCTCCTGCATCTGCTCATCAGAAAATACGGTGCCGCGTTTTTGCAGTTCGGCAACTGCCCTTTCTACACTTTCGGGTAAATACTTTTCGCGGTTATCAATAATATAATGAAATTCCTCGTCGGTCCTGAAATCAGGGTTAGGCGCATCGGGCCTTATAAAGCTATCAAGCATATTGTGATGGGTTTGCAGTGTAAATGTAAGTAATTGGTTGGAGATGTTGCGGGGGTTGTAATTCGTAGAGACGCAAAATCTTGCGTCTCTACACTCAAAATTTATCAACCCTATTAAATTCCTGTTTAAAACCCTCTTTGCGCAGCAGAGAGGGTGGTCAAGCGCAGCGATGACCGGGTGAGTCGACCAGAGGATGAGCAAACTGTCCGTCCGTCTCCAGGTGCCCTTAGTATACGACAGTATGAGACACTCCTTACTTTACCTGCCCAGCATTAATGAACTTTGCCACCGGTTTCAGAAAGAATAGTAACCCACCGATGAGAAGCAATACCATGCCATTGGTAATAATGTACTTGGTATAATCGCTGAAAACAGAACCGGGAAGCAGGAAGATGTGCTTCAAAAAGCCCCATCCGTATAAATTATATTGCAATAGTGAGAATGAAAGCAGCAAAACAATTACCGGATTGAGCCAATACCATTTACGCACCAGGCTAACAATCAGCGAAATGATAAAGCCCACAAATAGCCCTGCAAAACCGCTGTAAGTGCCCAATCGCAGGTTGGTGGTTATCCGTTTAATGCTGACACTGGTAAGATCGGCAGTTTCCATTCTGAACCAGAAATCGTGGTCGTGCAGGTAAACAAACACTTTGAAACCATAAATAAAAAACCCGCAGGCGATGGTATGAATGATGATCAGTCGCCAGTTTAGTTTTGATATAAAATTGGATGAGGCCATAATTAATGTGGCAACTAATATAGAGAAGAAATATTAATCAAGGTAAAATTTTTGCTGATGTGGGGTGATATGCTGTCTTGTTCGTCTCGGGAGTGCCATACCTCCAGACGGACGGACACTCCGTAAGTGGGGATCATACCATAAGGATCAATAAGCTACATCCCCGGTTTCTTTGCACTGCCAATTAGGTCCACATCCATAACTTCCAAGGCGGTAACCATGTGTTGCACCGTTTCTTTGTACTTTTTGAAGTGCTGAGCCTGCAAATGCGCCTTGTAGGCAGTTGAGTCAGCGTATATTTCAAATATGGTAATATGTGAGGGTTCCTTTTTATCAGCAACTGCGTAATAGCTTAGTACACCAGGTTCAATACGGATAGCAGTGGTCATTTGCTCTTTGAGCGCTGTGTTATATTGAGTTAATTGCGATGGATCAACCTGTATTTTTGCTATCCTGTATAAGTGCGTTTTTTCCTGTGCCATAACTTTTGTGCCTAATGAAAGGATAGCTATAATTGATAATATAAATATCCTGTTTTTATGGGTTGATGGTATTGCTTTCATATCCGAAGTTATTGAAATATATCAAATAGAAAGGTTGATATTGCAGTTGATCTGGTTATTTTTTTAACTGCGATATCAATATAAATTCAGAAATGAATTTAATAATACTCCTCCCTTACCCGCTTACTTACGTAAAGTAAAGGATGGCTTTGTATAATGCAGACCTTGAAAATGATGATTTGATGCCGATAGATAATGGCTGGGCTATACTAACAAAATTAGCAAATTAGATTGATATATCCAAAATATTTTATCAAATAATTTACGGGTATGTTTTGTCCGTCCGTATCTGAGTACAACTATCTATGGAACAATTTGGGACAGGCACTGACCTGAGTAAGCTAAACCCGATAGGATAGTCCAAAGGACTCCTTCGGAGCGGGGCTACCGGAACATAGTAGCAGGGGTATTGCTTTTCAGGTAGGGATGGATAGTTGTTGTTCTCTTTCGGATAGTTACAATTTAAAGAACGGACAAAACAAGCATCCCCGGTTGACTCACCTGGTCATCACTACGCTCGACCACCCTCTCTGCTGCGCAAAGAGGGTTTTGGAAGAATAAATTATATTAAAGAAATACCCCCTCTTTACCACTTGTGGTAGAGAGGGATGACGAGCGAAGCAAAGTCAGGGTGAGTAGAAGGACAGACAATTCATTCTATCTTCAAAAATCCGTTAATTATATCCACAATCCCCTCATTCCGCACAATCCACATACCCATGCGCTCCTCGGTAATGCCGTTGCGCAGTTTATAACTGTATTGCGGTATATCGTTGTCAAAAGTGGTTTCCATGTATTTGAAGTCGATATTGCTGATGGTGGTCAATTCATTTGCTACTTCTACAATGTGGGTGGAGATGATGAAAAAGCTTTTGCGCACTTTGGCAAATGCAGTGATAATAGCCAGTGAGGCATCATAGGCATCTTTCACGTTGGTACCCCTGAAAAGTTCGTCAAATATCACCAGTACCTGTTGCGATTGGCTCATCTTTTGGGCTACGTGCTTTACGCGCAATACCTCGCTATAAAAGTGGCTATTGCCCTCGTTAATGTTATCGCCGAGGTTAATCGTGGTGATCAATCCTTTAAAAACGCTGGTCTCCATGTACGCAGCTGGTACCGGGAAACCAATTTGTGACAGGAAAGCACAAATACCCACCGATTTAAGAAAGGTTGATTTGCCAGCCATATTGGCCCCGGTAATAAAGCAGACATTTTTATCGAAACTGAAACCGATATCATTTAACACCGGGTTTTCGATAAGCGGATGAAAAATTCCGTTGATCACGAGGGTTTGTTCATCGGCTTGCTTTATAATGGGGAGGGTAAACTTTAAAGTTTTAGCAGCGATGCCGGCAGTGATCAATACATCCAACTGATAAACGATATCAAGCAGCACTTTGATACGGGCATAACCTTTGTACCTGAACAATTGATCGGCACGGGCAATATCCATAGGGCCAAGCTTGGTTTTGCCTGCTAACAGGATAGTAGGCCTAAAATCCTTATCGCTAATAATATCACCTATAGATGAATGAAACTGCCGCAATAGTTCTGGGACTTGTTCAGGCTGATTATTTTTGGTGAAATCCTCGAATTGGGCTAAAACCTGTAACAGGTACTCGATACCCCTTTGGATAATATAATACTCGCTGTTGCCTCTGATCTTATACACGATCCACTTTTCCACGGCACGTATACCCGACACTGTGGTGGGTTTATTGCGCTGCTCCAGGTAATACTCTATAAAATCGCACGTGCCTTTATCGCAGGTGAAACCGGTATCATGTGTTTGCAGGTATCTGATGGCATCAAGCCGTTGCTCAATATCGCTGCCATCGGTTAAGGGGTTACTAAAAAATTCTTTCAGCTTATCTGCACCACCATAGGTAACGGTTTTATCAAAAAGCTTGAAGATGGAATTATTACTGCTGCCGTTTTGGAAAATAGCCAGATCATCAAGGGTTTGTTTATCTATCTCAAATTTCATTGGCTGGCAGTCAGTTCCATAAGAAACTAAGATATGCTGAAAAAATTATAATGGGGTAAATATTTTAGGGGAAGATGGGTGTCTGTGTTTGTCGGAAGGGGGGCACCTGGGGACGGACGGACGGGCTCACCTCCGAAGGAGTCCTTTGGACCGGTCATCTCCGCTAGCCAGCGGATCGACCACCTTTTCTACTGCGCAAAGAGGGTTTTGGAATAGAATTTATTGGTGATAAATAATTTTTGTGTAGAGACGCAAGATTTTGCGTCTCTACGAAGAGAAGAAGCGACAAAGCGCCATGTCAGTGGTGATAAAATTCGAAATCCGAAATCCGACATTCGAAATCAAAAACTATCTTTGCGCTATTATGAGCAGATCAACCGACGAACTTTTCAAAAACGTTATATCGCACGCTAAGGAATATGGCTTTGTGTTTCCATCCAGTGAAATTTATGACGGACTGAGCGCCGTGTACGACTACGGGCAAAATGGCGTAGAGCTGAAAAACAACATCAAAACCTTTTGGTGGAAAGCCATGGTGCAGCTGAATGAGAACATCGTAGGGATTGATTCTGCCATATTTATGCACCCAAAGATATGGAAGGCCAGCGGGCACGTAGATGGTTTCAGCGACCCGATGATAGATAATAAGGACTCGAACAAACGTTACAGGGCTGATCAGTTGTTGGAAGATAAGATTGACCGCTATGATAAGGACGGCAAAACAGATAAGGCCGAGCAATTGCAGCACGATATGGATGAAGCGCTGAAAAGCGAGAACCTGCCACGCCTGAGGGAGCTGATTATAGAACACGAAATAGCCGACCCCGTTAGCGGTACCCGCAACTGGACCGAAGTTCGCCAGTTTAACCTGATGTTCAGCACACAAATGGGTGCGGTAGCTGATGATGCCGATGTAGTGTACTTACGCCCTGAAACGGCGCAGGGCATATTTGTAAATTACCTCAACGTGCAGAAATCGGGCAGGATGAAGATACCATTCGGCATTGCGCAAATAGGTAAGGCGTTCAGGAACGAGGTGATAGCCCGGCAGTTCATTATCCGTATGCGCGAGTTTGAGCAGATGGAGATGCAGTTCTTCGTTCGCCCCGGCAGCCAGAAGGAATGGTTTGAGCATTGGAAAACCGAACGCCTCAAATGGCACTTGGCGTTAGGCACAGGCCCGGAGAAGTACCGCTACCACGAGCATACCAAGCTCGCACATTATGCCGATGCTGCTTTCGATATTGAATATGAGTTCCCATTTGGATTTAAGGAAGTGGAGGGTATCCACAGTCGTACCGATTTCGATCTGAGCCAGCATCAGAAGTTCTCGGGCAAAAAATTGCAGTACTTCGATCCGGAGATCAACCAAAATTATGTGCCGTATGTGATCGAGACCTCCATCGGGCTCGACAGAATGTTCCTGCTTACACTAATTAACGCTTACGAGGAAGAAGATTTGAGTACAGAAGAACGGACGGACAGCCGTATCGTATTAAGACTTCACCCTTGCCTCGCTCCTATAAAGGCAGCTATCTTCCCGCTAACAAAAAAGGACGGCTTACCTGAAAAGGCACGCGAGATAATGGATAAGCTGAAGCTTGACTTCAACCTGCAATACGAGGAAAAAGACGCTATAGGCAAGCGCTACCGCAGGCAGGACGCTATCGGCACACCATTTTGCATCACGGTTGACCACCAGACACTTGAGGATAATACGGTGACTATACGCCACCGTGATACTATGGCGCAGGAACGTGTGGATGCAGATCAGCTCGAAAAAATTATCGGCGACCTGGTGAGCTGGAAGAATGTATTATCGTTATTAAATTAAGCGTAACAAACCCGTTACAAATCAATCCGTTTACACTAAGGTGACGGATTTTTTAATTTAATATTAATTTGATATAACAAAATACCACACCAAACCCGTACAAGGCATAAGTAAATGCAGGTCAGAGCATTTGACATAATGCTATAATGCTTCTCTGCAATAATACTAACGTTATTTTGTACATGAGATACCTTTTAATCACTATTCTTTTATTTTCAGGCTTCAACGCACTTGCTAACAGACCCATGAATAATGGCGGCAATGGAGGCTACAGTGGTGGTCGCGCATACAACAGGCCCAACCTAAAGGTAGATAGCCTCAGGACATTGTTAGCCACTTCCCTCGCCAACAAGGATAACCCTGCGGATACTTTAACCATAAACCGGATAAACAAGCTGGCATCAGAGTTTATAGATGTGAACCCTGATAGTACCCTTTACTATGGTAAGATGGCTATCGATAGGTCGCTGGCTATAAAATATAAAAAGGGCATTGCCGATGGGATGGTAGCTACAGCCAAAGTATACACACTTACCGGTAAATATGAGAAGGCTGAAAAGAACTTTATCGGCGCTCAACTGCTCTACAAAAATTTAAAGGATGATAAAAGCCTGAGTGATTGTTACATAGAATATGGTCGTATGTTTGACCGTATTGCCAATTACAACCAGGCGGCACGCTTATTTCAGCAGGCGCTCGAGATAAAAAGGCGGATAAAGGATGAAGCAGGTATTGCCGACGCCTATCACAATATTGGTATGGTATCTGATAATATCGGTAAATCGCCGTACGCACTGGATAATTACTTTAAGTCGCTTTCGCTGGATATCAAGCTAAATGATAACCTTAAGGCAGCCTCCAATTATAATAATATTGGTGAGGTGATGAAGGAGATGGAGATATACCCAAAAGCAAGGGAATATTACAAGCGTGCCATTAAAATATGGCAGGATGCTAAAAATATTCAGGGTATAAGTACAGCTTATCAGAATCTTGGTGAGGTTTTAATGGATGAAAAGAAGTATGATGAAGCCATAGTATATTTTGCTAAATCGATGACTTTAACCAAGAGCCAGGATGATAAGGACGGTTTAAGCTCCTTATACTCGGATATGGGTATCAGTTACGCGGGCAAAAAACAGTATCAGGCGTCTATCAAATACCTTGGGCAGGCATTAAAAATTGCAACAACATACAACCTCGATTTCAATAAGGCTTATGCCTACATTGATTTTGCAATGGTATACAACCAGCAAAGGGATTATCCAAACGCGTATAAATACGCCATGCTTGCCAAAACCCTTGCCGATAAGCTTGGAGGCTTACCCAACCGCACCACTGCGGCTTTGCAATTAAGCGAAGCGCTTGGCGGTTTGAAAAGGTTTGAAGAGGCATACGCCGCTCAGAAAGAATACAATATATTAAGGGATAGCTTAAAGAGCGACGAAAGTGTGCAAAAGCTAACCTCGTTCAACCTTGAATCGAGTTTTCAGGAGAAGCAGCGCCGTTTAGCCGAGCAGCACCAGCGCATGGATGAGCAGTATCAGCAAAAGATACAAAGGCAGGGGCTGTTAAGTATTATCTTCTTTATCATTATACTGGGGATGGTGGGTATCCTTATCGTTTATTACAGATCAAAACGCAAGCAGCAACGCATCAACTTTATATTAGAGGATAAAAATCACCAGGTAGTACAGCAAAAAGCCGACCTTAACAACCAGGCAGATAAATTAAATGAGCTGAATAACCTGAAGGACAGGCTGATCTCGGTATTGGCACATGATCTCAGGGCACCACTTAGTACTCTGCGCGGATTATTTGGCTTACTTGAGGACGACAGCATTACACATGAGCAGTTTTTGAGCATGATACCTCAGGCACTGAAGAAACTGGAATATACCTCTGATTTCCTTGACACGCTATTATTTTGGATAAACAGCCAGATGGAGAACTTCAACAGTTCATCAAAAAGCTTTACCATTAAGGAGGTTGCTACCTATGAAATACATAACTATTACGAGCAGGCTTTAGAAAAGGGCATCACCCTTATCGATAATGTACCAACTACGCTTGCCGTATCAGCCGACCCTAACTCTATCCGTATCGTGATCCGTAATTTAATTACCAATGCCATTAAATTCTCAAGGAAGGACGATACCATTACTGTTACCGCCAACCAGGAGAATGATCATATCATATTATCTATTAAGGATACCGGTGTAGGCATGTCGGAAAAACAGTTGAACAAGCTATTCAAAAGTAAGGTTGACAGCGGCACAGGCACAAATAATGAGTCGGGTACCGGCATGGGTCTTTTATTCTGCAAGGACCTGATAGAAAAATGCAACGGCCAGATATGGGTAAAGAGCGAACAGGGTCTTGGCACCGAATTCTTCTTCACGCTTCCGTTAGGAACATTTAAGGAAGAGGAAGCCGTAATGGTATCTTAAATACTTTGTTTCGATATTAATCTGTCGCATCTTGTCGCAGGTAACAGTACCCCGGGACAGACAAGACAGCAAGACACAATTACTGACTTACCGGGTTATCAGCTTTATGCAAAGTACCATTGGTATAATTAAGCGGATTGACCTTTTTAGGATCGCCCTGGTAAACCCACACCATATTACCGATATACTTGCGGAAAGCATCGCTTACCTCTTCGGTGGTCAGTTTCTTTACATCGCCAACAAAGGTGAGCGACCGTTTCCAGTTGTTAAACAACACCTCGTTATTAGCCAATCCTGATGCTTGCGCCTGGTTGGTTTCCTGCCGGTAGTAAAAGCCGGTTAGGTAGGTGATCTTCATATTGGCAACCTCGTCGGGTTTAAAGCCCTCGGTTTTTACCTTGTCAACCAGTTTATCAAATACAGCAATATATTTATCAGGTTGTGTTGTTGATACGGCAAATTTGGCCACGGATGTAGACCCTGTGTTGAACCAGGCTTGCGGTGCATAAGATAGGCCGTTATTGGTACGCACATCAAGGAAATGCCTTTGGGCAAATATGCGCATAGCTACGTTAAATGCATTAAAATCAGGTGTACCGGGGGCAGGACCGCTGGTTACTCCTTCGACATAGTTGGTTGCCAAATCGCGCTGCTCAGCTGAGAAGGTGTTTTTATACACTCTGAAAAAAGATTTCTTCAATTCAAATGGAGGCCCTTGCTTTATTGCAGCCAGCAATTGACCTACCTTTTGCTCAATCACCGACTTATCAAGGTCGGCTACCACAATCACCACCATTCTCGACCTGGTGAGTATAGACTGATAGTAAGCTTTGGTTTCCTCTGGTGTAAGTTTTTCAATGATCTCCACGGTACCGTCAGGATCCTTTGCAAAATCACGACCGGCAAAGGCAACCTTATCGGCATATTTGTTTATTGCAGCATCAGGCTGACTGTCAGCTTCCTTCAGGTTGTTAATAGCATCCTGCTTAATGCGGGCAAATTCTTTTGGGTCGAATTTGGGTATCGTGATCGCTTCAGCATAGAGGGGCCAAACTGTTTCAAAATCGCTCTTTATGCAATTCATCCGCATAATAGAAAAATCTTTGCCACTAAACCCGTATACTGTACCACTTACCTTATCCAGCTGATCCTTAAAGCTGTTCTTATCATGCTTCATGGTCCCGCATTCGCTCAGGGCAGTCATTGCCAGTGATTCAATCCCGCATTTGTCGGCAGGATAATTTGCTACACCGCCTTTTATTATGGTTTGTATCTCCACAATATCGTTGCCGCTTGGCTGTACAATCACTTTTACGCCGTTAACCATCATGTCATAAGGCTGTTGCTGCGCCATAACCCGGTTAATGCTGCATAATCCGGCAGTTATTAGTAGTATAAATATTTTCGTTTTCATTGTGATCGGATTAAGTTTTACTTAGCTGCAAAAAAGGTACTGGCATTAACTTCTTTATTCAGTTCAGGCTTCAGAATGAGACCCGCTACCATCGGTTTGCCTGCTATGTATTTGTTAATGTACCTGGCGATATCCTCTCGGGTAACTTTCTGGTAATTGCTATCCAGATCGGTATAAAAATCCAACGAGGTACTGCACCAGTTATAACTTACCTGCGATGGCAGAGATGATGGCTTTTCCTTTTGGTAGATATCATTACGCAGTAAAATAGCCTTGGCACTCTTTAGCTGTTCATCAGTAAAGTAGTCGGCATTGGCAAACTGGCTGATCTGATTCATCAGTTCGGTATAACACTCCTTTAGCTTATTCGGGTTGGGCACTATATTAATATCTATCGGCCCAACATATTTACAGGTGGTGTAGCCTAATTGCACAGATGAAGCCAGGCCCTTATCAACCAAAGCCTGCTGCAGTTTGGATGAGTTTAAGCCAACAATGGTAGAAAATACATCCGCAGCCACTGTTGAAGCTGAATCGGTTAAGAATGAGGGCCCTTGCCACGAAAATTGCATATAGGGTGTTTGCGCTATAGAGGCTTCCTTTATAAAGTACTCGCTTTTATCCAAAGGTTTGAAAGGGGGTATCGGGTACTTTTGGATGGGATCAAAACCACTGCTTGCCCAATCGCCAAAAATACTCTCAGCTAATGCAAAGGCATCATCATGCTTAATATCGCCACAAATAGTGAGCAGGCTATTATTAGGGAAGTAGAATTTATTTTTGATGACCATCATTTTCTCCGGTGTAGCTGTATTGATTACCTCATGTATACCAATTGGGTTTTTGCGGGTGATAAGGTCGCCCCAAAGGTGTTGCTGCACCGTAAACCAAAGCTGGAAACCCGGGTCACTCTCGGCACGCTGGAATTCGCCGTCTACAACAGGGCGTTCCTTTTGCATATCCTCTTCACGATAAATGGGGAAACGGATAGCTGCATTCATGAATTTCAAACCCGCTTTAAGGCTATCCCTGTCGAACGTAAAAAAATAATTTACGCGCTCCACATTGGTGGTACCGTTCCAGATAGCGCCCAATTGCTGGGTGCGTTTTAAGAATTTCTCCTGATCTGGGTAATCCCTGTTCGCCTTAAAAAACATGTGCTCAAACAGGTGTGACAAACCGCTGAATTCAGGCCCCTCCGTATAAGCGCCGTTTTTTACAGCGATCTCAATGGTTGCCAGTGGCACCTTACTATTCTCAATCACAAGCACTTCGAGCCCGTTGGGCAGTTTTTTCCAGAAATATCCTTGTGGCAATCGTGGCTGTGCGATGGATTGAAGTGTGCATAAAAGTACTAGTACACTTAGTATGATAAATTTGGTAGCTGTCCTGATCATATATTACTATTTAAAATAACATTATAAATATATCTGTATATTATTAAAAAGTAATATGCTATTATCACATTTTTAAATTCGCGGTAAATTCGAGCCAACAAAAAAGGAGCCCTATGATGTTTTGTGTGGTAAGCCTATTATATAGTCCGCATAGCGGACGGCATATTTTATAACCATGGGTTTTAACCCATGGCATTAAATCAAAAAAGCAAGAGTCCGCATAGCGGACGGCATATATCTTGCCGGTAAATATTAGTTTGATATTTTATATGGGCCGAACTTACAGTTCTTATCATTGCTCGTTACATCTTTCAACGGATTAAAATCCGTTGTTACAATATTAGTCGGGGCTACGCCCCTTGTCGTTCTTATTAATAAAATAATAACAAACCTACTCATACAAAGCGTCATAAGACCAACAAAAAAGAGCCTTGATAACCAGGGCTCCTTCAACAATGAAATGTTTTATAATGTATTAGCTGTACTGTACATCTAAGGTAATAGGCACGTTCAATGCTTTCGAAACAATACAATTGGCTTTTGCACCTTCGGCTATTTCTTTAAATTTTTCTTCGGATACACCAGCTATAGGTGAGCCTTTTAATTCCAGATGGATACCGGTAATGCTAAGGCCAACCATATCAAGATCCAGGATCGCTTCTGTACTCAGGTCACCCGGGGTGAAGCCAGCCTGTGTTAATACAGCGCTTACAGCCATAGTAAAGCAGCCGGCATGAGCAGCGGCCACCAATTCTTCAGGATTGGTACCTATGCCATCCGCAAAGCGGGTTTTGAATGAATAGTTTGTATTGTTAAGTATGGTGCTTTGGGTTGATATTTCTCCCTTGCCATCCTGTAAAGTGCCATTCCAATGGGCTTTTGCTGTGCGTTTCATAGTTGTTATTTTTTAATGTGAATGTCTTCGAAAATAGATATTTTATTTAAAAGGTAATATTAAATTTTTGCTTTATAAGTCTCACCATTTTGCACGTTCATATTGCAAGGGCCATTTAATTTCATGCCCCAATACATGTGCGGCGCGAAGAGGGAAATAAGGATCGCGAAGGAATTCACGTGCCAGTAATACCATATCAGCCTGATTGTTTTTGATGATCTCATCTGCTTGTACAGGTTCGGTTATCAGGCCCACAGCACCGGTTAATATTCCCGCTTCCCTGCGTACTTTTTCGGCAAACTCAACCTGGTAACCAGGCTTCAGTGGAATCTTTGCGCCAGCTACATTGCCACCTGAAGAGCAGTCGACCAAATCGACGCCTTTATCTTTCAGGACTTTTGCTAACGCGACGGAATCATCACCGGTCCATCCGCCTTCGGTCCAGTCGGTTGAAGATATACGCACAAACAACGGGTGATCTTCGGGCCAAACCTCTTTAACAGAGTCAATCACTTCCAGCAGTAACCGTATCCGGTTTTCAAAAGAACCGCCGTACTCATCGGTACGGTGATTGCTTAATGGCGAATAAAATTCGTGTATCAGGTAGCCATGTGCTGCATGTATTTCGATCACTTTGAATCCTGCCTTTAAAACTCTCATTGTAGCAGTCTTGAAGTCGGTTTTGACCTTTTCGATGCCTTGTTTATCCAGTTCAACCGGGGCTTCTTCGGTTTCTGTAAAAGATATTGCGCTTGGTGCAAATTGTTTCCAGCCGTTCTCGTGTGTGGATGGTATTTGCTTACCGCCGTTCCAGGGTTCCTGGTGACTTGCTTTTCTTCCTGCATGTGCCAGTTGTATACCGGCAACACTACCGTGTGCATGAATGAAATCGGTGATTTGTTTTAGCTTTTCGATGTGTTCATCCTTGTAAATACCAAGATCGCCGGGGCTAATCCTGCCTTCGGGAGATATCGCGGTTGCTTCTGCTATAACTAAAGCTGCACCACCTATGGCCCTGCTGCCTAAATGCACCAGGTGCCAATCATTTGCAAAACCGTCTTCGCTGGAATATTCGCACATCGGTGAAACTACGATGCGGTTTTTAAATTCTATGTTTTTTATTTTGAGGGACGAGAACAGGTGAGCCATATTTTATTTTTTGGCAAATATGTGTAGTAACATCTAAGTCTGTCTCATAGTTTTGTCATAACACGATTAAGTGATTCAAATGATATAACAGAATTATTATATGATTAAGAATTAAATTGATTTCTGAATAAGGCAATCAAATCCTTTCAATCATTAAAATCCAATAATCGTGTCTTATATCGTATTATCTTCCCTTTTCACCAGCAATACCTCATCACCCTCAAGCTGCAGGTAGCCATATTCATAACAAAAATGATAGGTTTTGCCATTTTGGGTTTGATAGGTACGTGTATGGTATTCGAAATTAAATCCTTTTGCAGCCATCTTTTTCGTGGTGGTTTTTGTTTTGCCAGATGGATTTAGCTCTTCCAATATCCGCCGGTTGCGGCGCAAAATGTTATTGATATTGCGTACCAGGTTATAGCTGCTGCTGTTTAACTGGTTATTGTAGTTGTTGCGGCATTGGTCGTTACAAAACTTTTTATCTGCACGGCCATGTAAAACCTCGCCGCAATCGAGGCAAACTCTTTCCTGGTTCATATAAAGTAAAGGTAGGATAAATAACATTCGCTTGCAAACGTTTGCAAATGGATATTGTCGACTATAAACGATTAATAACCGACTAAGTTTTTTAGCATACTGCAATTTTGTGTCAGCAATCTGAAAGAAATATTAAAGTAAAAAGTCATGAACACATTAAAAAACAGTGTACGCCTGGTAGGCAACCTGGGCATGGATCCCGAAGTAAAAAGTTTTGACAACAACCGCAAACTGGCAAAGATGTCATTGGCCACAAATGAA
>Ga0206930_1062_pt1 | contig 25776 bp, 25 predicted proteins | sample Alteio_BWOrgHeat_20_FD_152939 | JGI IMG/M metagenome (GOLD analysis project Ga0206930, IMG submission 152939) | Enriched cells from forest soil in Barre Woods Harvard Forest LTER site, Petersham, Massachusetts, United States -... | ecosystem: Environmental > Terrestrial > Soil > Temperate forest >... | reverse complement strand
AGTAAGAAAAAGAAACGGGCAGAAAAATGCCCGGAAAGGATTTGAAAACAGGCGAATCAGATGGAATAAATAACGAGGATGCTGCATACTTTGGAAAGGTTTTCGACCAATTATTGAATCTGTGGCAAACAGATGAGGGGGTTAAGAAGCTGATGATCGATGAACGGATCGGCAAAATGGCGGCGCAACTTGCCGGGGTTGATGGTATACGGATATGGCACGATCAGGCCTTGTTTAAAAGACCATGGGCCAACCCGACATCCTGGCACCTGGACACTCCGTTCTGGTCGTTTTCTGACCGAAAGGCGTTGTCTATATGGGTTGCCCTTGACGATGTGACCCTCGAAAATGGCTGTTTGTACTTTATACCAGGCTCATACCACGAAACTACCTTTGAAAATACAGGCATCGGTACAAATATGGATGGTATATTTGAGATGTATCCGCAGTTTGCCAGGGCGCAGTCTGTGGCCGTCCCGATGAAAGCGGGAAGCTGTTCGTTTCATAACGGGTTGACCATTCACGGTGCCAATGCAAATATGACCAGCGGTTTTCGCCGGGCCATGACTTGCGCTTATATGCCGGATGGCAATGTATTTAACGGAACTGCTAATATTTTACCTGAAAGCTATCTTCAAACGTTAAAAATTGGTGATCTGTTGAATAATGAAGAACAAAATCCATTAATATATCATGTTTAATATCTTCCATGAATAGATCCCGGTCCGTAATTTTTGTATGGTTGTCTTTGATCGCACTAAATTGCTTTGGTCAGAAGAGCATGCCAACGGGTTTATTATGTGATCTGCAGTATTTGTTCCATAAATTACTGGAGTGTATAAAATCTTCTGTTTCCGGTTACCACCAGGTAATCACCGGAATAACATTAGAGATGCTTGGCTTAATAAGCAGTATTTCATTAAATGAGGCCGCAGATACTGATATAACCAGCAGATCAATCGCAAAGGCAAAATTCAGAATGCGGGAAACGATTGAAAATCCAATTGAGATCGATCAGTTGCTTGACGAGATACCGATGAGCTATTCCAAGTTCAGGCAGGCTTTTAAAAAATCTACAGGTTTGTCGCCAAATCAATATTATTTGAACATCAGGCTCAATAAGGCAAAGGAACTATTAACTTCCACCTCGCTTAATGTAAATGAAATAGCTTACCACACAGGTTTTGAATCGATCTTTTACTTTTCGAAATTGTTTAAGAAGAAAAATGGAGTATCTCCAAAAGACTATAGAAACGAATCCAAAAGCCTGAGTTTTATTTGATCCGGCTCAAAATAGTTAGTGGCACATAGTAATTTTTATCGCACGGCTCGCAATAAAATTTCTTTATTTCGAGGAACGAGAGGACTTTTTTTATAAACCATCCTCTATGTTTCTGGTATCTAAATACATCACCGCAACACGGGCAATAACAGGCAAATTGTAATTTACTATGATTTTTCAAAATTGTAACGGGTTTTAGCATTTAAACGAATTCAAGCATACAGAGTTGCCAAATTTTTAAAAAGTTATGTAAGTTTTTATGCTATTCTCGTAACCCTGTTTGATATACCCGGATATCCTTCACTGGAATAAAATCCTGAGAAAGGATTTCAGTTAAACCAGATCAACGGATGCCGTATTGGCAAATTACGGATCACCTCTTCTACTTGTGGATTGTGATCGAATTTTTTCCAGGTCAAGAACCAGGCATCTTCATTATAAGCATTAGCCCCGAATAACAGGAATGGCTGCGCGACAGGCCAATTGTCCCAATACATTACATCCTGCTTTAAGGGCCATTTGCTTTTATCGGTTACAAAAGGATACAGGTAATCGATCCCTTTCCTGATCGACTTACCATCAGGTGTCTGAAAATTCCATATATTATCCTGGGGGGTGGATAATATCTGGCAAAGTGTAGCCATGGCATCCAGATTAAAAATAGAATACCCATAAGGCTTGGTGCGCGATGTCTCCAACGGAAAACTTCCATCCGCTCCCATTTGATTTGGCAACAGAACAGTTTTGTACATGATCCTCAGGGAATCAAGCACCACCTTGTTATCACAAAGTTTGGCAAAGGAAGCCACCTGCATGGCCCAGCAGGTTGAATGATTGTTTTTAGTCAGTTTTTCCTCTATACCGGGTTTACTAGTCGTTAGCCAGTTAATATATTCGGCAAACCATTTTTTTATGCCGTTGGTAGCTTCCGGATCCATCACACTTTCCATTACAATGACACCCTGGGCAACTTCCATCAAATGAATGCTGTCAATTATCCCATAATTGCGGCCTGTAAACTTTCCCTTTACCGCTTGCGCATAAAGCAGGTTCGGGTTCATCAGGGTTTCAGGATCAATAAACCAGGCTTTCAAATGAATTACTGCTTGCCTGACGTATTTTGGGTCACCGGTTATTTTATAGGCGGATGCCAGGGCGCCGATGATCTTACTAAAACGGATCATTGCCTTTCTGTGCTCAACAAAATTATCTGGGTTCGTCATCCCGTCCCTGTTTATGTACGGGCCATCCGGATTTTGGGGATCGGGCCAAAAATAGTCGGCTTCAGAAAAAAAATCATGCCTGCCACCTGCGCTCCTTGTGCAAAACGAGGCGGTTACAGTAATTGGCGCCTGTTTCATAGCCCAGCCAGCTTCTGCCAAAATTTGCTTTTCCAGTACCTTTTCAGCAGCTTTTTCTATTTCAGACTTTCCGATCAAAGGTTGTTTAAGAGAAAAAGCCGTTTGACTTACCCAGAGAATAAAAACTAAAATTACAGAAAATGCATTTTTCATGATTTCGTTATAACGATAAGCAATATACTAATAGCTATGTGATCGAATCAATGATTTTCTGCTTTTGAGCTAATCAGGAAGCAATTATTAGCTGAATTTAAAAACAGCCAGAATAATGATCAATAGAAATACCCCCATCTGTACCCTGTAAAATAGCCTCAGATTAAGCATCGCATTTTTAATTTGTTCCTTAAAATCCATGCCATTTTCGACAATGCCTCTCATTAGCTTTGAATGTTGCCTGCTGCCTACTAAAAACCCATTCAGAATCAGCATAAGGATCAGCAAGAGTTTAGTTTTGAACCAAAGCTGGTGCATAAAAGCACCCTGGGTAATGATCAGTAAGCCGATACCCGAAAGTATCAACAGCGCCGCTCCCAGGCCCAAAAGCCCCGAAAGTTTTTTCATTAGCTCCAATAAGCTTAATGATTTTTCCCATTGCTTATCAAACATTTTCGAAAATGTATTGAAGGTAATATATTCTGCAACCGTAGTTCCGGCCATTAAAGTCAACCCCGTGATGTGCAAAATCAAAAGAATCTGCATTAAAATCAGTGTATTCATATAAAATTTTAAGCTTGTTTTGTTCTGAAAAGTAAAAAGCTGGCGATCATCATATACACTGCCGTTAAGCCGTGTATCAGCAGGTGCTGAATATCTGAGGGGCCATTGGTGACAAGTACGGTCAGGCAATCTGTTGCCGGAATGATTATAGCTGCTGTGAACACCCAGGCAGTTGCCCTGCGCATCCCCGAAAATAAAAGCGGTAAAAGTGCCAGGCCCGAAAATATATCGCGTATTCCCTTTATCCGGCCAAACGGGATATCCTTACTGCTGGAGAATGGTATGCCAAAACCGTTTGCGCCTGCTGCCGGGTCTGCAAGGAAACGGACTCCTATAAAAATAATTCCCAATGCAATCAGCATTGTCATCCAAAAGGATACCGACCGGGCACCCCATTTGGCAATTTCATTAGTTTCCTTCATGTGTTTATTTATTATTTAACCACACAAAATTCACTAATGAATATTCCCGGTTCATTCACCCGGGTTAATTAACGCATGCCGGCGATACGTCTGCGGATACGGCTTAACGATTGTGGCTTTATGCCGACATAAGAGGCGATATAATATTGAGGGATACGCTGCACAATGTCGGCGTAGTTTGAAATGAATTTTTGATAACGCACTTCAGGCGGATCGGTGTACAAGGAACCCATCTGGCTGATCACATTTACAAAAACCTGTTCAATGGCTAAGCGGCCGAATCTTTCGCCATGTTCAACTTCCTTATAAAATTTCTGTATATCATTAAAGCTGATCACATAAACTGTAGTATCCTCAAGCGCCTGGATATTTACATTTGATGGTGTCTGGGGCAAAAAGCTCATATAATAACAAATAAACTCCTTTTCCTTATTAAAGTAATTTGTTTGCTCCTCCCCGTCATTGCTAAGATAATAACGCACGAGCCCGGTATCAATAAATGTAATGTACCTGCATATGTTACCTGATTCCAGTAAATGATCGCCTTTTTTGTAATGTTTTTTATGAAACAGGCTGCAGATGATCTTCTCGTCGCGAGCCGACAGAGGCACATAACTTCTTATTGTATTTAAAAGGAGTTCCATTAAAAATTCAGATTGTGGCAAATATAGAATTACTACAAGCAAATATTATATGCCGTTCTTTTACTCCTCATTTATTTCCAACCGCCGCCTAATGCGCGATAAAGGTTAACGATGGCCTGCAATTGCTGCAGCTTATCATTAACACCGCTTAATTGCGCCGCTAACAAGCTTTGCTCTGAGGTGAGCACATCAGTATAGTTTGTTGCCGAACTGTAGCGCAATAACTGCTGCGTATAATCAACCGATTTTTCTAATGCTGATATCTGCATGGCTCTGCTACTGTCCTTTTCCCTGGCCGATTGATACGAATACAGCGCGTTTGAAACTTCAGCACCTGCTGTTAATACGGTTTGCTGATAGTTGTACATAGCTTCCTTCTGCTGTGCTTGTGCTGTTTTCAGTCTTGCTTTATTAATACCCCGGTTAAAGATCGGCTGCGTTAATCCGGCAGCGATATTGTAAAAGATCGAATTAATAAAAAAGTCTTTTAACTGCAGGTTTGAATAACCACCCGATGCGGTAATGGTGAATGCCGGATAAAAATAAGTTCGGGCAACATTGGTATTTTCAAATGAACTTCTGAACGCAAATTCTGCTTGCTGCACATCCGGGCGGTTTTTTAACAATTGTGAGGGAACACCCGTTTGCAGGTCAGTTATTGGTTTTTGATCATCAAGTTTACCCCGGTTTATCGGTCCCGATGCTCGCCCTAATAAAATATCCAGTGCATTTTCTGTTTCTCTTATACTTCTTTTTATATCCGGAATGGCAACCTCGGCTGCATAACGGTTTGCCTCACTTTGCACAACCGCCGCACCATTCACTACCGCTGCCTCTTTTAAAGTTTTCATTGTTTCAACATCCTTCATGCGATTTTGCATAGTTTGCGTAGTGATCTCCAATTCTTTATCCAGGGCAAGCAAACTATAGTAATTATTGGCAATATCAGCAATTAGTTGGGTTTGCACAGCTCTTTTAGCCGCATCCGTCTGCAATAAATTGGCATAAGCTGACTTCTTTGAGCTGCTCAGCTGCCCCCATATATCAGCTTCCCAGGTAGTGCTTAGTCCAAGTTGGTAGGTAGTGGTTAAAGTATTAATGCCACTTCCAGGTGGGAAATCCAATGCAGCATTGGATTGCTTTGACCTGGTAACGCTGGCATTGGCGCTTAAATTTGGCAAAAAAGCAGCCTTAGTTTGGCCAAACGCGGCCTGGGCCTCGTATATTTTTTGAACCGCAATTTTTAGATTTAGGTTTTGAGATAGCCCTTCCTTAATCAATCCCTTCAAAATGGTATCGGTAAATATCTGCTCCAAAGGCATGTTGGCTATTGTTACGGTATCTTGAGTGTTTTGATCGCGATACAGCACATTGGTAGTCAGACCGGCGGGCTGCTGATAAGGTTTTGTGACCTTACAGGATAGAGCGATACTGATTCCGAGGAATAAAAGAATAAATTTTATATAAGTATTGTGCATCATTATTATCGATAGATTATTTTGCCTCAACAGCTTCCTCATCGTCGTCATATTTTTTTAAATGGGCCGGGCCGCTGATCTTTTCCTGTAATTGCTGAAAAATGATAAACAGAACAGGTATGGCAAAAACGCCCAATACAGTGCCTATAAACATCCCCCCGACAGCGCCTGTTCCAATGGATTTGTTACCGATAGCGCCGGCGCCAGTTGAGAACATTAAAGGCATTATGCCAAAAACAAAAGCGAATGAGGTCATTAATATCGGCCTGAGTCGGGCAACAGACCCTTCAATAGCAGCTTGAATAATATCCATACCCCCACGCCTGCGATCAAGTGCAAACTCAACGATCAGAATGGCATTTTTGGCTAATAAGCCTATCAGCATCACAAGGGATATCTGCAAATAAATATTGCTGTCGATACCAGCAATCTTGGCAAATATGTAAGTTCCTGATAAACCAATGGGCAGAGATAACAGCACCGCTAACGGTAAAATATAACTCTCATATTGTGCGCTCAATAAAAAGTACACAAATACCAGGCAAAGCAAAAATATATACGCCGATTGCGTCCCAGATGAAAGCTCCTCGCGTGTTAATCCCGAAAATTCATACCCATAACCAACAGGCAGTTTTTCAGCTGCTACTGCTTTTATCGCGTTAATGGCATCCCCTGAACTATAGCCTGCATTTGGAGAGCCCTGAACAGAGATGGCCGTAAATAAGTTAAATCTTGAAATAGACTCGGGACCGAAAACTTTGGTTAAAGTAATAAACTCGGTAATTGGCGCCATGGTACCTGCTCCGCTTCTTACAAAGATTTTATCGAGCCCAGTCGGATTTGACCGGTAATCATAATCAGCCTGAACCATAACGCGGTATTGTTTACCAAACTGGTTGAAGTTTGATGTATAAATGCCACCATAATATCCCTGCAATGTACTGATTATGGAGCTCACCAATATCCCGGCTTCTTTGCATTTCGGAACATTAATATCCACCTGGTATTGCGGGAAATTTGGGTTAAAGGAAGTATTCACATCCTGTATTTCCCGGCGCTTTTTCAGCGCCGCTAAAAAATCATTGCTTACTTTGAAAAACTCATCAATGGTATGTCCGCCTTTGTCCTGCAGCTGAAACTCATAACCGCCGCTGGTACCAAAGCCCTGTATTGTGGGCGGTGAAAAATAAAATATATCCGCTCCATGGATATTAGCCGTCTTTTTTGAAAGCTGGTCAATTACGTTTTGCAGGCTTACATTAGGTCGTTCATCCCATGTTTTCAATTTCATGATCACCATGGCATAAGCGCTTCCTGAGCCCGCTATAAAGTTAAACCCTACCAGTTTGAGGGTGTTAACCACGGCTGGGATGGTATGGCCTATACTGTCTATCCGGCTTGCAAATGCATTTGTCCGCTCCATTGAGGAAGCCGGAGGCAAACTTATCGCGGCAAATACTGTCCCCTGATCCTCATTGGGCACAAAGCTGGAAGGGGTTGTTTTTATTAATGTGAATAAAGTAACGGCAAATAATGCGATCGCGGTTACTACGATCCATTTTTTATGCGATAAGAAGTGAACTGATTTTTTATACTTATTGGTTGTAACCTCAAACGCTATATTAAAAATTGAGAAAAGGCGGCCTACTATGCTTTTCTTTTTGTGTTCCTCATCATGCGGTTTTAAAAATATGGCGCATAATGCAGGGCTCAGCGTTAACGCGTTTACTGCCGATATCAGGATAGCAACAGCAAGTGTAATGCCGAATTGCTTATAAAATACCCCTGTGGAACCCGTTATAAAGGTAACCGGTAAAAATACCGCCGACATTACCAGTGTAATGGAAATGATCGCGCCAGATATTTCGCTCATTGCGTCAATGGTGGCCTTTCTGGCTGATTTATAGCCATGATCAAGTTTGGCATGAACAGCCTCGACCACCACAATGGCATCATCCACCACGATACCAATGGCCAAAACAAGTGCAAATAACGTTAAAAGGTTAATCGTAAAGCCAAAAAGATCCAGGAAGAAGAAGGTACCCAATATAGCTACCGGAACCGAAATTGCCGGTATAAGTGTTGACCGGAAATCCTGCAGGAAAACAAAAACAACGATAAATACCAGGATAAAGGCTTCAATCAACGTACGGATCACCTTTTCGATGGAGGCATTTAAATATTGATTGGCATCAACCAGGTAGGTTATCTTCATGCCCTTTGGGAATGTTAAAGCGGCAGTTTCCAATATCTTTTTCGATTCGGTGATCACATCCCGGGCATTGGAGCCTGCTGTTTGACTTATGGCACAACCAACGGAAGGCAGGCCATTGGTTTGAATATCAAAAGTATAGTCTAAAGAACCCAGCTCGATCCGCGCCACATCTTTCAACCGTAATAATTGGCCCTGCCCTACCGATTTGATCACGATATCGCCAAATTCAGCTGCGCTTTTAAGGCGCCCCTTGTACCTGATAACATACTCGAACGACTGGTTACTATTCTCGCCAAATTTGCCCGGCGCAGCTTCAATATTCTGATCGTTGATCACGGTATTAATGTCATCAGGCACAAGCCCATATTGGGCCATCACATCCGGCTTAAGCCATATCCGCATGGAATAATCCCTCGAGCCAAAAACATTGGCATTACCCACACCGGTTACGCGTTGTATTTGTGGTATCAGGTTGATCTTGGCATAATTTTGCAAAAATGTTTCGTCATATGCTTTATTTTCACTGTATAATGAGAAGATAAGCAACCTGCTGCTTTGGCTCTTATTAACTGTTACCCCGGCTTCGGTTACTACCTGTGGCAAAAGGCTCGCAGCCCGCGATACGCGGTTTTGAACATTCACTGCAGCAAGGTCGGGATTGGTGCCTACCTTAAAATTAACAGTGATAGATGCTGAACCATCATTACCAGCAGATGAGGTCATGTAGGTCATGTTCTCAACACCATTAATCTGCTCCTCAAGCGGAATGATCACACTTTTAAGCACCACATCGGCATTGGCCCCGCTATAATTTGCTGATACCTGTACGGTAGGTGGAGCAATTTCAGGGTATTGTGAAATAGGTAGATTGATCAGGCCAAGTATTCCCAATATCACGAGTATTACAGAAATAACGGTGGAAAGTACGGGCCTCTCTATAAATTTTCTAAGCATCTTTTTATTTCTATGGCTGTCCTATTCCAGGTCTTTATAAACTGACGAAGCATTAACTTCAAGGGGTTTGATTTCTGTTCCGTCTTTGATATTGCTTACGCTTTCAATGATAATTCTATCCCCGTTACCAAGTCCGCTTGTTACCACATAAAATTGCCCCGGGGTATTATCCATCACATTGATCACCACATTTTTTATTTTATTCTGATTATCCACCACATAGGCAAAGCGCTTGTCCTGTAATTGATAAGTGACATTTTGGGGGATAACAATAGCCGATTTTACCACAGTAGGGATCCGCACCGTAGCACTGCTTCCGCTATGTAAAAGGCCCTTTGGATTAACAAATGCTGCCCTGAAATTGGCTGAGCCAGTATTGGTATTAATTTGCCCGTTTACCGTTTCAATCTTGCCCGAATGCTCGTAAACTGCATTATTTGGTAAAATAAGAGACACCTTTGGGAGATGGTTCAGCTTAAATTGCAAAGTGGTATTGCTGCTGTCGGTACTGAAATCGAGAAGCTGCTTCTCATTCATCGCAAAATAAGCATATACGGTTGCTGTATTAAATACGGTTGTTAATGGCTCCGTTGTGGTGCTGGTTACTAAACTCCCTAATTTATAGGGAAGCGAACCGATAACACCAGCTACAGGACTGGTAATGGTGGTATAGCCAAGGTTTATACGGGCGTTTTCCAATGCAGCTTTGGCCTGTGCAAGTGCAGCTTCTTTTGATTTTAGGGTGAGTTGGGCCGATTCCAGTTCGTAATGACTGATGATATCCTTTTCTACCAGCGGCTTAACTTTATTAACCTGCAAATTTGCTGAACTCACATCAGCCTCAGCAGTTTTGATGCCGGCCTCGGCAGTACGTACTTCTTGCTCATATTGAGGAGCGTTTATCTTGAAAAGTAACTGGCCTTTTTTTACTACTGATCCTTCATCTACATAAATCTTTTCGATAAAGCCGTCAACTTTTGGGCGGATCTCGATATTTTGAAGCCCCTGCACACTGGCCGGATAATCTGTATTCAAAGTGGCTGATCTTGGTTGCAGGGTGAGCACCTTATAAGTTTGTATACCCAGCTCAGAAGCTTTAGCTTTTTGGCCGCTTTGGTTACTGCATGCAGCTATCAGTAATAAAACAGGAATGGCTATCCATAAGGCAATACGCTCTTTTTTGAAAAAAAGGGCGTTATGGCTGATATCGTATAAATTGGGAATAATTTTCATTAATTGGGATCGGTTGTTATATTCTTTTGGGTGCAATAAATGCAGACGGCAACAATATACAATCATTATAAATAATGATGTTCAAAAATCTGCCAAAAGGTGACTTTCACCGATAAGGGGCTTGGGTTTATCTCTGGCATTAAGGAAAATAGCATGATTTTGCGTTATATTCGTTTGGCTTGAATAATGCACAAACTATTAAAAGATTATATGAAAAAGGCAATCGCCATAATATCAGCAGTTCTATGGTTTTCGAGTATTGCGTATCAGGGCATCGCTCAAACAAGCAATACAAAGATCCGGACCGTTATTACAACCGATGGAGAGGTTGACGACCAGGATTCGTTCATTCGTTTGCTGATGTATTCAAACGAGTTTCATATTGAGGGATTGATCTATAGCAGCTCACAATGGCATTATAAAGGGGACGGCAAGGGCAAAAAAATGACCTCTGAAATGCCCATGACCGCAAAGCGTTATGGCGAACGTACTGATCTGCGCTGGCCCGGTACTGAATGGATGCAGCAATCTATTAACAAATATGCGATGGTTTATAATAACCTGCTAAAACACGATAAAGACTATCCATCGCCGGAATATTTAAAAAGTATTGTAAAAGTTGGCAATATCGATTTTGAGGGAGAAATGAGTGTAAATACGGAGGGCTCTGATTTCATCAAAAAAATACTGCTTGATGATAAACCCGGGCCAGTTTACCTGCAAATATGGGGTGGTACAAATACGATTGCCCGCGCCTTAAAATCAATAGAGGATGAATATAAAAGCACTGCTCAGTGGCAGGCTATCTACAAAAAAGTTTCAAATAAAGCGATACTTTATACTGTATTGGATCAGGATGCTACTTACCGGAAATATGTGGCGATAAGCTGGCCGGATATCAGGGTGATGTATAATTCGGCTCAGTTCTGGAGTTTTGCCTACCTGTGGCCACAGGTTGTGCCCGCTGAATTGAAGCCGGAGCTTCAGGGAAAATGGATGGCTGAGCATATTAAATTTAACCATGGACCTTTAATGTCATCGTATTTTGTTTGGGGTGATGGTCAGAAGATAACAGGTGACCTTGAAGACATACAGGGTGATACACTTTCAGAGCAGGTAAAGAAATTTGGCATCGGAAAGTTCGATTTCATATCAGAAGGAGATTCACCTGCATTTCTTTATCTTGTTAATGTAGGATTGCGCAGTCTGGAGGATGCTTCATACGGGGGCTGGGGCGGCCGGATGGTGCAATCTAAAATAAATCCGCATCGATGGGAAGACGGGAAGGATGTAACCGACTACGATCCCTATACCAAAAAGCAGGATGATGCCTACCCGCAAACCCGCTGGATAGAAGTATTGCAAAATGACTTTGCCGCAAGGGCCAATTGGTGTGTAAACGACTACAAACACGCCAACCATGCACCCATTGTAAAACTTGAAACAGCAGCAAATATTTCAGCAGCCCCGGGAGCAAAAATTGAACTTAGAGGTTTAGCGACAGATCCTGATGGAGATCAGCTTAGCTACAACTGGTGGCAGTATAAAGAAGCAGGATCATTTAATGGAGATATAGCTATTCAGAATGCAAAGACTCCAACGACATCATTCATCATTCCGAAAGAGGCAAAAGTTGGTGAAACTATCCATGTAATTTTTGAAGTTAGTGATTCAGGAACGCCAAAGCTTACGAGATACCTGCGGGTGATTGTGACGGTAAAATAGTTGTTAAGAAAGTAATTAAGATCAAAGATAAACTAACAACATGAAACGAGAAAACCTGATCCTTTTGGCAGACGCTTATAAATATGCACATCATAAATTTTATTACCCCGGCACAACTCAGATTTACAGTTACTTGGAAAGCCGGGGCGGCATGTTTGATGAAACCGTCTTTTTTGGATTGCAATATTTTTTGAAGGAATATTTGCAAGGCCCTGCTTTTACTCAACAGGATCTGGATGAGGCAGACGGTTTCCTGCAACAGGTATTTGGTCGCGATGATGTGTTCGACAAATCAAAATTCCAATACATTTTAGATCAATACAATGGCCACCTGCCGGTAAAAATAAAAGCTGTTGCCGAAGGAACCGCAGTGCCTACCAGCAATGTGCTTATGACCATTGAAAATACCGACCCTGAATGTTATTGGCTCACCAATTTTTTAGAAACGCTGTTGATGCAGGTATGGTATCCATGTACTGTAGCTACCTTGAGTAACCAGATAAGAAAAGTGGTTAGTGAATACTATACGGAAATGGCCACCGAAGGTTCCGGAGCCGGGATCGACTTTGTGTTGAATGACTTTGGGTTCCGTGGCGTAAGCAGCGTGGAGAGTGCCAAAATTGGCGGCGCGGCACATTTGCTTAGCTTCAGCGGCAGCGATAATTTGGCGGGCAGCGGCATGGCTATTAACTATTACGATGCTGAAAGGGTTTATGGCTTAAGCATCCCCGCTACTGAGCATAGCATTTGCACCTTATTGGGCAGAGAGGGTGAACTGGAAATTTTCAAACACGTGATCAGAACCTTTCCTACCGGCACCATTGCCTGCGTATCTGACAGCTATAATATCTTTAAAGCCTGCGAGGACTATTGGGGAACCGAGCTACGTGACGAGATCCTGAATCGCCAGGGCACGCTTGTGATCCGCCCCGACAGTGGAGACCCGGTTACAACCCTGCTTAAGATATTTGAAATATTATTCAGCAAGTTTGGTTTTACCGTAAATGCAAAAGGATACAAAGTATTACCGTACCAGGTAAGGGTTATACAAGGCGACGGGGTAAATTATAACGAGATCAAAAATATCTACAAAGCCCTTAAGGAAAACGGCATCAGTGCTGAAAACCTGGTGCTTGGCATGGGCGGCGCGCTTTTGCAAAAGGTAGATCGTGATACACAAAAATTTGCCTTAAAGTGCAGTAGTGCCGTAATCAATGGAAAAGAAGTGGCTGTAGAAAAAAGTCCGGCTGAGATGGATGCACAAGGCAGCATTACCGAAAGTTTTAAAAAGAGTAAGGCAGGACGTTTAAAATTGGTGAAAATAAACGGCGCCTATAAAACTGTAAATCAGCATGAGTACCCGGAATTACCGGATGAACTGCATACCGTATTTGAAAATGGCAGCCTGATTAATACCATTAGTTTTGAACAGGTAAGGGCTAACATAAGAGCCAATCAAATTGAGTTTTTTTGATTGGTGCGTTTTGAAATCATATTATTTATTAAAAATCTTCAATTTAAGCCCTAGTTCAAAAGTGCCATTGGCGTAGCTGCTGATTTGCCCCCGGTTTATATCATATGCAAAATCTATGGCATATGTTTGCTGATTGAAAGCAATCCCAAGCCCGATATTATCATTGCTATGATAGATCATTTGAATATCCAGGTAATAGTTATTCATTTTAAAATTTAAACCCGCATCAAAAATATTGGTAAACCCTTTTATCTGCCGGTACGCGGCAAGTGGCTCAAGTGAGAAGGCCCCGGTTGAGTTACTCAAATCTATTTTATAGCTTATTTCGGTAAAGAAAACTGTCCGGTCAACATCCTGTCTTTGTCCGTTCCGGTTAAAAACATTGATGCCAAGGTTTGGCAGCACACCTTCGATAAATAAATTATTACTGGTGTAAGACAAACCCAGGTCGCCATCAAAATAAGGCGTTTGGTTATTATATTTTTGCAGTTCTATATCCGAAAGGTCGCCGTTAATAGCATCATAATTCAGCCTGGGATCATTGACGCCCAATGATAAACCCAAATTTAATTTCTGGTTCTCGCCGCCTACCGGTAAATGATAAGCATATGTTCCCATAATACGTGTCTGGCGGAAGATGCCCTCCTGGTTATCATTTACGTTTAGCCCTAAACCCACCTTGTCAGTCGCCTGGTATTCTGCAGTTAATGACTGGGTTTTCGGGGTGCCCGGAAATGTATCCCATTGTTGCAGGTAACCCAGGTTGAGATTAAGCCCCTTATCAAGGCCGGCCATAGCCGGGTTGTTCATGTATCTGTTTTGATAATACATAGCCTGGAAAGGGTTAAGCTGGGCTTTACAGTTAGTTATGGATAATACCGATATTGCTATTGTCAGCAAGCAAGCATAGCGGCTTTGGATCAATTTCCTGGTCACCTTTCCGTATTTTGTGGTAGTCATCATTCTTTCTGTTTCAATTGTTTAATCCAGCCAAATCAGTTCCTGATGATACTGATGTAACCTCTAAACTTGCGGTGATTTGGCCCAAGGTCGACCACGTAATAGTAGGCCCCTTCAGCTAATGGCTTGCCATTTAGCGTACCATCCCATTCATTATTGTAACCCCGCTTGTAATACACTACTCTGCCGCCTTTATCAAAAACGGTCACATTATTCTGAGGATATAATTCTATATCCTTGATCACCCAGTAATCATTTTTCCCATCGCCATTGGGTGTAAGCACATTATTTGAGCTGAGGTCGGCCTCCGGTTCTCCGCGGTAAACAATTACGGTATAAGTGCGTGTGGTTACACCATCCTGCGCAGTAACAATTACGGTAATGGTGTTATCGCCAACGGCAAGTGGAATGGCATTTGATGCTGTTCCGCTTACTGTTGGCATTCCGTTTACGGTTATAGTGGCAGTGCTGTCCGAATCTGTCGGTGTGGCGGTAATACTCGTCGTTGCATTGGATACCGTATCAGCATAAGCTATAGTACCGCTGTTAAACACTGGCGATAAAGTACCCTGGCTTACAGTCAGATTGATCAGGTTTGCGTTCGAGCTTGGCGCCCTTATTACGTTTACTGTATAAGTATCTTTCGTAACGCCATCCTGGGCGGTCACTACCGTAGTAATGATATTTGACCCTACGGCCAAAGGGATCTGATCAGATGCAGTGCCGCTTACTACTGTTTTTCCATTTACAGTTATTGTAGCGTTTACATCTGTGGCGGTTGGCGTAAGGGTAATGGTTTTAGTGGCGTTTGACACACTATCCACGTAGTCTTTGGTTGTGTTCACAAAAGCCGGGTTTAAGCTCCCTACGCTGGGAACCAGGTCGATCAGCGTTGCAACGCTTGAAACCTGCTGATAAGTAAGCGTAATAATAGTGGATGAAAAGCCACTGACGTTGTAGGCCGTAACGGTATCTGTTTGTGCAGTAAAGGGAGTGGTAACCGTACCGCTTATTTTGCCGGTAGTTGGGTCAAAAGTTAACCCTTGTGGTAGCGTACCGTTTAGTGTGTATCCGGTCAACAGCATTTTTCTTATCCGGCTGGCGCCTCCCAAACCCCATTCAGCAATATAGGCGGTACCAGTTTTATCAATACGCAGATAGCAAGGCTCATCAAATTGTGCGGCCGTTAGTATGCCGTTGGCATTGCCCGGAGTTTGTGTGGGGCTGCCTGCCACCAGCGACACGGTTCCGTCAGGCATCATTTTCCGGATATCGTTATTCAGCAGGTCGACAATATAGATGACCCCGCCACCCCCGAACTCAATGCCGGTGAGATAGTTGAACCGGGCCGCAAGAGCCTGGCCGTTCTTATACAAAATCGGGGAATTTGCACTGCCTGCAATAGTTGTTACCGTGCCATCCGGCGTTATCTTTCTTAATTCGCTATTTTGGGAGTCGGCTATGATCAGGTTCCCGGCGGCATCCAGCCTTGCGTCGGTCGGGGCATTAAAGCGGGCTGCTGTGCCTATACCGTCGACCGATCCGGGGACCTGATTGGCGCCGGCAATGACGGTTAATACTGCTGATGGGGAAAGTTTAACCACCTGGTGTCCGTATTGAAGCGCAAAGATCAAATTGCCCGCGCTGTCAAAAAACAGGGCTTGCGGATCAAATAGTATTGCAGGATCCAGATTCTGATAGAATGTTGTCACCTTCCCACCAGGTGTTATTTTTCTTATTGCAGAATTGTAATAGTCTGATACAAACAAATTGCCCGAAGCATCAAAAGCAAGTCCGTCAGGATAATAAAAGCGCGCCGATGTATCCTGGCCGTCAGTAAAGCCTAAAACTCCTTTAGGGCTACCGGCAAAAGTGCTTACCACGCCCGCGGGGGTTATCTTTCGTATGGCATTGTTACTCGCATCAGCAACGTATAAATTACCCGCGGCATCTATAGCCAGGTCCTGCGAGTTATTGAACAATGCAGCGGTCCCGATACCATCAACAAAGCCGGGTAACCCTGTCGGGCTGCCCGCAAAAGTAGTTACCTGTCCATATATGGTAGCAGGTACTGCTCCACCAGTATTTTGAGGGCTTGTGGTAAATGGGATGGTTCCTGTTACTTTTATTGGCGAAGGGCCATAATTTATATTGGGGGCCTGTGCCAAAACGGTTTGTGTGAGTGCCAGGCACAGTAAGACGAGTAAGCTATTAAGTATGCGCTTCATTTTCTAAAAAGATCGGGTTGCGGAGATCACTGAGTTTTTTACGTCCTATGCTACTGTGGTGTTCGGTAAGATTGCAGTTATTTTTGATGAACGTGATATGCAAATGAAATTAATGGCAGTAAGATTGATTTTTCATTGTTCCAGGTGATAATTTTCCTTTGTTATATTATTTAAAACTCAGGAACTGTCCAGGTAAATTCTACCTGGATGCAATATACAAAAAACTCCCCGTTTGCGGGGCTTTCTTCCAAAGGCTTGTGGAGACAAATAAGGGAAGGTACTCAAGACTCAGACAAGAGCATACCTTCTCCCACTCAGGTGCGGGTATGACGGGTAAGGCAGGTTAGCAATTACTACTCGTGATTTTCTAAATGGTCACGAGTACACCACCACTTTTGGCCTTTGCTGCATACTCGAGCATGAGTGGGGGTGCAACACTTGTAAATGATTGCAAAGAATTATCAACTCTCGTCGGGCTGATCAGAGTCAGGACTGTTTCCTGACGAGGGATCAGGCGCTGGCGAGTCAGTACCAGCACCGCTTCCTGACGAGGGATCGGGGTCGGGCTGATTTGGGTCCGTTGTGGCTACCGGCTGATTCGGATCAGGCTCATCAACCGCTACTGTTCCCGTACCATGACAGTTAGGGCATACTATTGTCCCATTTGGCACCGTGTCATCAGGACTTGGGCACCTCAATCTTCCATGGTCACATTGACCGCGCCAGTTGCTGTTCCTGCATTCAGAGTGATGATTGTATCCCGGGACACAATCTGCTCCGGTAGCGGTGTGAAATGTTCCATGGCAGTTCGGGCAATCTGCATCATGTACTCCGCTTCCTCCACAATGGTCGCATTGATTCCAGCCCCTTCCAGCACACTCGGTGCAAGCGAGCACTTTATTGCCCCTGCAAACGGGGCATACTGCAGCTACTTCTGTCATGACTCTTTTTTTAAGGTTTAAGTTGATTAAATGTAAAAAGTATCATTCAGATTATCAACCCGTTAAAACACCCTATTTACACCGTTAAAACACGGTAATTACGTCAAATAATTTTTGAGTATCTTGTCAGCGTGATACGCCTGCCAGGTTTTATGATTTGATCAAATCCCTCAAACTCCAGAAGTCTGTCCCTCACCTATCCCATCAATGCATTTTCCAATGATCATGACCAGGGATGCGTCGAGAAAGTCTTCGGTGCGCTGCATCCATTCATTTCCGTATTTGTAAAGCATGGCCTGTTTTCCATCTTTAAACTGAACCAGCCATACTTTATATTTCTTAAAAGTGGTGGCTATAATTTGTATAACATGCACACTTCCGTCCTTCAATTTTATTTTATGGGTCATTTATAGAATATTGATAGATTTTGGGGCTTAAACATTTATTCTTAACAGGATTCTGTTAAGACTTTGCTAAAGAGAGTATTTCCTTTTCTTTAGTTTCAAGCAATTTACCAAGGTGCTGGATATTCTTTTTGGTAAAAAACTTCATTTTCACCATTTCACCGATCCAGGTTTTGTCGGGCAGGCGCTTAATGATCATAGAATTACCCGTGTCGTTCAATGTTTTGACCAGGAAGCTGTAGGGAGCCATTGCCAAAGGTGTTACCACCAGCGGTAAATGGGAATTATAGATGTGGAGAATTATTGTGAAACTCGTCATGGCAACTACGGTAAAGCAAAAAATAAGTAGTTGTTTTAATCATAGCAGCCAAGTTGCGTTATTCTGATGTGTTTTAAACGTTAGCTTGTTCAAATAATTGTGTCAAAAATGGAATTTTTCGTTCCACAGGGCCTTCTTCGAAAGACCCTGCGGAGACAAAGAATTCAACGCACTTTTATATCCTATTTTTTTATCACCCCGAAAGGGTGATTTTGATATTATGTTGCCCTGAGTTGCAGTATTTTACTTATCTTTCTTCATCGATTTTAAAAAAAATAGAAGACGGAATAGTGTTAGCTTTATAATGATTTTAACCCTCTAAAATCTGAAGCATATGATAAAGATTTCTGATATCGAAAAATACTACCATACCGATGAAGTGGATATCGTGGCATTAAACAAAATGTCCATCGAGGTTGATGAAGGCGAATTTGTGGCGATCATGGGCCCATCAGGCTGTGGAAAATCAACCCTGCTCAATATCTTGGGGTTTCTTGACGACCCGGATAGCGGAAGTTATGTTTTCAACGGCGTTGAAGTAACCCATTTTAATGAGCGTAAACGCGCAGACCTGCGTAAGCAAAATGTCGGCTTTTTATTCCAGAATTTTAATTTGATCGATGATCTGACCGTATTTGAAAATGTGGAACTCCCTATGATTTACACCGGTTTACCCATTTCAGTGCGCGCCAAAAGGACCGAGGAAATATTGGATAAAATGCATATCGATCAGCGCCGAAAAACTTATCCACAGCAATTATCAGGTGGTCAGCAGCAGCGCGTTGCACTGGCAAGGGCGGTGGTGAACAGACCTAAATTGATACTTGCAGACGAGCCAACCGCAAATTTGGATCACGACAATGGCAAGGAAGTTATGGACCTGCTGAATGAGTTGAATAAAGACGGGGCAACTATTATAATGGTTACACATTCTGAAAATGATGCCAAATACAGTCACCGCGTTATCCGGTTGCCTGATATCCCGATACCGGCAAGAAAACAATAGTTCACAAAAAAGCTAATAGCCGTTGGCTATTAGCTTTTTTGTGTGCACACAACTGGGCTCGATCAGAGACCAAAAGATTATAAACGTATTATATTTCACATTTAATTGTCTTGCTTTATAACTCATGGCAGTCAATTTTTTGTCCATGCTTTGTAAAACTCGCCAAAACAATAAAAAAGAGTTTTTATTTACATAACATACATCTACAGAAATACAGACCACAAACTATGAATAAATTTGACAGAATAACAGCCATTTTAATTCATTTACAATCTAAAAGATTGGTAACTGCTCAAGAGCTTGCCGAAAGATTTGAGGTAAGTCAAAGAACCATTTACAGAGATATTGAAACACTTAATAGTGCTGGGGTTCCGATCATTGGCGAATTAGGCGTCGGCTATTCAATAATGGAAGGTTATCGCCTCCCACCCGTTATGTTTTCACGGGAAGAAGCAGTTTCTTTTTTAATTGCCGAAAAAATCCTGGAAAAATATGGTGACGCTCAATACAAAAAACACTTTCAAACGGCTTTATTTAAAATAAAATCAGTTTTGAGAGGTGCTGAAAAAGGCCTTGCCGAAGAAATGGGCGAGCGAATTACTGTAATAAAAAACGTTGAACAGAATATTATTCTTGATAAAAATTTGCCTTTAATTATAAGGAGTTTAACCGATAAGGAGATTCTTAAGGTTGATTACCTGATGTTATTGCAGGAGGATAAGCAAACCTCATTAATCGAACCAATCGGAATCATTAACGAAAACGGGAATTGGCTTACCATCGCGTTCAATCATGAAAATAATTTGTACAAGAAATTCAGGATTGACAGGATGGTGCAATTAAAACTTACTGGAGAAAAATCCTCAAGAACACACATTAGCTTAGATGATTTTTTAGCTCAGGGAAGATCAAACCAAACTGTTTATAAACCTGTTATTGCTATAAAAAAAGAAGTAGCTCATTATATCGAAGAACAAAAGCATTTATATGGTCTTGTTGAAGAAAGAGACGATAATGACTACATTGAAATGACCTTTAAAACCACCTGTCTTCAAACATTCTGTCGCTGGTTCTTAACCATAGCTGACAACGCCAAAGTACTACAGCCAAAAGAATTAAAAAGCCTTCTCGGCGAAACTGTCAGCGCAATAAAAAAAAATTTATAGCCCCAATTTTCAATTGACATACAGTTGTCAGTTGCCCCATTTCATCTTTGTGTAGTAATTTAAAAAACATAAAAATGAAATCATTATTCAATCAATCTGAGTACAACGAAACTCGTCAAAGAATCGAAACCCTGACTTCTGAAAATGCAAGGAAATGGGGTAAAATGGACATCGCTCAAATGTTAGCCCATTGCTCCATTGGTTTTGAACATGCTATTGGCAAAGTGCCGTTTAAAGACAAAAGCAACTTTATTATGAGGGTTTTGGTAAAACGGCTTGTTTTAAACGCGATTAAAAAGGGTGATTTAGGGAAAAATCAAAAAACGTTTCCTGAATATGCCATCACCGGCGAACGGGATTTTGATACCGAAAAGCAAAGGTTGCTAAAAGCCCTTGACGAATTTTATGAATTCGGCAAAGAAGGCCATATAAACCGCCATCCGTATTTTGGTAAGTTTTCAAAAGAAGATTGGGGCGCATTGCAATATGTTCATACCAATCATCATCTAATACAATTTTCAGCGTAATTTAAATTAACAGGCAATGCAGTACGACCATCAATTTGAAATGGCATTGAATTACCAGCAATTCAGCAATTATGCAGAAAATTTGCTTACTAAATTAAGCAGCGACGACACCTATTCAATGCAACACAATGCAAAAGTTGATCTGCACATTTTGCAAAAAGTTAAAAAAACGGCAGTTATTTCGGAAGAATTATGCCACGCTCTGCAAAGTGCAAAGCCCTTGATTCTAGTAATTCTGACTGAAGGTTATTGCGGAGATTCTGCACAAACATTCCCTGTGTTTGCAAAGATGCAGGAAATGTTTCCGGATAAAATTGAAATCAAAGTAATTCTGAGAGACGAACATTTGGATATTGCTGATATGCAATTTGAATCAAGAGCTATTCCTACCGTTGTTGGTTTTGATAGAGAAACGTTAACTCAAAAGTTTGTTTGGGGCAACCGGCCAAAGCCGGCCCAAAAAATTATGGATGAGTTAAAAGCAAAAAATGCCACACAAGATGAAAAAGGGATTGCGTTGCACAAATGGTATGCCGCTGACAAAACCAACACCTTGCAAAATGAATTGATTGAACTCTTAAATACATAACCCTACTGGTCGAATTTTAATAATTGAATGTCAATTGATCATTCTTTAAGCAGTTTAACAACTTTTTCTTGCACTTCATCCATGATAAATAGTTGTATTTCAGATTATTGTAATAAGTTGCTGTATTTTTTCTGAGGGATATTTGAAACGTTTTTGATTTTCCGCATAGCAAAACTGTATTTAAAAGCTGAAAACGTATTTTTAAATTCTTTCAAAAAGGAGAGGAAAATGATTTTTAACAAATAAAGCCTTGATATATAAGGCTTTATTTGTGTACCCATCTGGGCTCGAACCAGGCACCAAAAGACTGGACATTCCAGGAAACTAAATCATGCCGTTCATTTTAACACGTTTAGCGGGGTTGACTATAAATCTAAAAAATAGAGTGATCTTGAATATTCATAATTTTTCTATAAGAACTTCTAACTTGCAACATTGTTAATGATATAAGTAAAAGCCATCAATGGAGGCTAAAGAAACCTTAAAAACGCATATAGCCAAATTAGCCACATTGACCGACGAGCAGTTCGATTATTTCTTTTCGCATTTTAAAAAGGAGAGTTTTAAGAAAGGACAGGCTATTATTACCGAAGGCGATCCGGTGGATTGTGAGTACTTCGTGATTTCCGGCTGCTTGAAATCTTTCTTTATCAATGATGATCTGAAAATGTTCATCCTGCAATTTGCTATGCCTACCTGGTGGGCTTCCGATTACAATGCATTATATAGCCATACCAGGGCTTCTATCAATGTGGATTGCATTACCGACACAGAAGTGCTTTGTCTTACCAATAGCGATAGAGAAAAACTTTGTAATGAACTTCATAATGTGGAACATTTTTTTCGGTGGAGGACCAATAAAGGATATGTTGCATCTCAAAAAAGGCTGTTATCTTTTATGAATAATAATGCGAAATACCGGTATGAAGAACTTTTGAAACTATACCCTGAACTTTATAATATAGTTCCTAAAAATCTGATTGCTGCATACTTAGGTGTTTCAAGAGAAACGCTTAGCCGGTTATACCATGCCTGAAAGTGACCCACATCACATAAATCATACCTCCTGTTAAATGTGATGTAGGTCACACGTCTCCCCTAAAAATCCTGCCTTACTTTGTGTTGTAATTAAAAACATAAGGAAAATGGAAACACAAAAATTTGAAATTATAAGCGCACAAAGCAATATTGACTGGGTAGGCAAAAAAGTCACAGGCGCACATAATGGTATTATCGCCATTAAGGAGGGTGCATTCGCTTTGAATGACGGTAAGCTTAGCGGTGGTAAATTCATCATCGATACTACATCGATCAAAATATTGGACGTAACCGACCCTGCAACAAATGCGCAGTTCGCCGGTCACCTCGCTTCTGATGATTTCTTCTCTACTGAAAAATATCCTGAAGCAACCTTGGAAATCACCTCCGTTTCCGGCAATCATGTTGAAGGCGATCTGACCATTAAAGGCATTACCCATCCTATCGGTTTTGATGTAGCCGTACATATCAATGGCGATATATTAATCGCAACAGGCAAGCTGGTGATCGACCGCACTAAATATGACATGAAATTCCGCTCCGGTAATTTCTTTAAAGATCTGGGCGACAACCTGATCTACAATGATTTTGAACTAAATATAAGTGTAACCGCTAAAGCTGTTTTAGCATAAAATTAAAGCCATGCCATACGTTAAAATAGAAGTAACGCGCGAAGGCGTTAGCAGAGAACAAAAACAAGCCCTGATCAAAGGTGTAACCGATCTGCTAAGTGATGTATTAAATAAAGACCCGCAATTGACCTATGTAGTGATCCAGGAATATGACCTGGACGACTGGGGCCATAATGGAGAACAGGTATCTGTGCTAAGGGAAAAAGGGATAACTGCTGAACGAAAGAAATAAAATGTAACCATCATGAGTTGCCGCTCAAAAAACAAATTAAATACAGCTCATGATCGCTTCATTACCATTCAAAAAGAAATTAAATCAATGAAAAAACAAACAATAATCGTTACCGGTGCATCATCAGGTATTGGAAAAGAGATAGCCCGTCACTTTTTAGAAAACGGCGACAACGTAGTGATCAATTCGTCAACTGCTGAAAAATTAGAGCAGGCTTATCAAGAGCTGGGTGGCGGCGAAAATCTCGCCATGGTAGCAGGCGATATAAGTGATAAAAAAACCGGCGAAAAACTTTTAGCGGTAGCCATTGAAAAATTTGGCTCGGCAGATGTACTGGTGAACAACGCCGGCATATTTGAAACTAGGCCTTTTCTCGAAGTGGACGAGGCTTACCTTGACCGCTTTCTGAATACAAACCTGAAAGGTACTTATTTCACCACCCAGGCTATTATTCCTCAAATGCTAAAGCAGCATGATGGCGTAGTGATCAATATCGGCACACCCCTGGTCAATCACGGCCTTGGCGGGGTGCCCATTACTGCACAAATGGCATCAAAAGGTGCAATACACGCGCTTACCATACAGCTGGCAGCTGAGTTTGGTAAGGATAACATCAGGGTGAATACAATTGCGCCCGGGACGATTCGAACCCCGATGCATGGTAATCATGCTGATCAAACCGCAGGTTTACATCTGCTGAACCGTGTTGGCGAAGTGGAAGACATCGCACAAATGGTTTATACCGTTGCTAAGAGTAACTTTATTAACGGCGCCATCATCAATGTAGATGGTGGTTTGGGAGCAGGACGTAATCTGAATTAATATGAAAACATTGTTGTTTACAGCTTTTCTTTCCTGCGTTTTGCTGGCATCAAAGGCACAAATCAATACTAAAATGGAAAATTCAAAAGCAGATTCATTAGCAATCGCACAAGCATTGGAAGATTACTACTTCAAGGGCATCTATGAAGGTAATATTATTACCCTGGGAAGTATTTTTAACCCCGGCACCTTGCTGTTCGGCGATATTAAGGGGCAACCTTATGCCAAAACCCTCGATCAGTACCTTGATGGGGTAAAAAACCGCCAAAGTCCGAAAGATTCCGGCAAACCTTTTAAGGGAACGATCATTTCAATTAATGTGGTCAACTCTATAGCAGTTGCCAAAGTACATGTTAAAATGTATGAATTTAATTATGATGAGTTCCTTTCATTTCACAAGACTGATAATCGCTGGGTGATCGTTAACAAAATGATCACCGATGTGGCCGACTAAATTTTAGCATTATGTGGTACCAAACAAAAGTATCCGAAATTCTGGGCATTGAATACCCCATCCTGCAAGGGCCGTTCGGCGGTAACCTGTCGTCCGTTGAGCTGGTATCAACGGTATCTAATGCCGGAGGGCTTGGGGGTTACGGGGCCTATACATTAAGTCCGCAGGAGATCATCGAAGTGGACCAGCAGATCAAAGGGGCGACCAATAAGCCTTATAATATTAATCTGTGGATTTCTGATACGGATGCAATTGATGGTACGGTTTCAGACGAGCAGTTCAAACAGGCTCAGGAATTATTCAAGCCTTATTTCGCTGAGGCCGGAATCGATCTTCCCGAAAAACCTGCACCATTTAAAACCCGTTTTGAAAACCAGGTGGAAGTAATTCTGCACCAGAGGCCACCAGTATTCAGCTTTATGTTTGGTGCTCCATCTGCCGATATCCTTGAACAATGCAGTAAGCTTGGCATTGTTACTGCCGGAGCAGCAACCACGCTGGATGAAGCAATAGTTTTGGAAAATGCCGGGGTTGACCTGATCATCGCTTCCGGATTTGAAGCCGGTGGTCACCGTCCTTCGTTCCTTGCACCGGCTGAATCATCTACTACCGGCACATTTGTATTGCTCCAGTTGATCAAAGAAAGGGTAAAGATCCCGGTTATAGCCGCTGGCGGTATCGCTAATGGAAAAGGTGTCGCTGCGGCGTTGGCGCTTGGTGCAGATGCTGCCCAAATCGGTACTGCTTTCCTGGCAACAGACGAGTCGAATGCCACAGCTATTCACAGGCAAATGCTGTTTTCGGATGCAGCTAAGTACACTACCCTGTCACGGGCGTTTACCGGGAGACTTGGCAGGGGGATAACCAGTCGCATTGCAATGGATCTGATCCATAAGGAGAAAGGATTCCTCCCCTTCCCATTGCAAACACAGTTCATGTCGCATTTAAGGAAA
>Ga0206930_1061_pt1 | contig 25821 bp, 25 predicted proteins | sample Alteio_BWOrgHeat_20_FD_152939 | JGI IMG/M metagenome (GOLD analysis project Ga0206930, IMG submission 152939) | Enriched cells from forest soil in Barre Woods Harvard Forest LTER site, Petersham, Massachusetts, United States -... | ecosystem: Environmental > Terrestrial > Soil > Temperate forest >... | reverse complement strand
ACTGTATACCTCTGTACCGGAGATGTGGACGGTGGCGATTATTATAGTATAGGCGTTTTGAAATCTTATGACGGCGGACAAAGCTGGAGCAATATTGGGCCAGCTTGGACAACGAACAATTTAAGAGAGGCAAACAGCATGGTTATAAACCCACTTGATACTAATACCATTATTATGGCTGCGAGTGATGGCATTCGGCGATCAACAAACGGAGGAACAACCTGGACAATTGTAGCCGGAGGTTATTTTAAACAGGTATTATACAACCCGAGTGACACAAATGTACTGTACGCGGTTACGTATTTGCAGCCCGGCAGTAGCGGGAGCCCGCAAATATTCCGTTCTGCGAACGGAGGCCTTACCTGGACATCGGTAATGCTGCTAAGCGGTGCAACTCGTATTGCCTTGGCTGTTACCAACGCTAACGCGGCTGTAGTTAAGGCAGTGGCCGCTAAAGAGAGTGACTATTCTCTTTTTGGCATATATGGTTCTACCGATACAGGCAAAACTTTTACAGTCACTTATAAAGATTCCTGCAACGGCGCTAATTCTGTTACCGGAAGGCCCAATATTTTAGGTGACAATACCAACGGTTCTGATTGTACTTATGGCCAGGGATGGTATGATCTGTGCATTGCTATAAACCCTACTAATGCAAATAATGTGTTCGTTGGCGGGATCAATACCTGGTATTCCACAAACGGAGGAACAAGTTGGACCATCTCGAACCACGGCTATGGTGGCAGTGGTGCAAAAGTGCATCCGGACAAGCATTGTTTAAAGTTCAACCCCCTGAACGCGCACCGTTTGTATGAAGGCAATGACGGAGGGATCTATTGGTCTGACAATGCTTCTTCAAGTACGAGCACCTGGAATAATGCGACCAACGGACTGGGGGTTACAGAATTTTACAGGGTAGCTGTGAGTGGTGTTGCGACATACGAAGTAGCCGGCGCGCAGGATGTAGGCTGCAAATATGTGCAGAATAAAAAGTATAAAGATGCAAATGGCGGTGATGGTATGGAATGCCAGATGGACTATGCTGATAGTACTGTTTATTATTGTGAATCTGAATACGGAGCGATTAACAGGCACACACTTGCAGGCGCATCAACCGCCATCTCTAATAATATACCCTATCTTGCCAATGAGCAAGCCGCCGCAGGATGGGTTACTCCATATATTATAGAGCCCACTTGCCATACCTGCCTGCTTGCAGGCTTTCAGCGCGTTTATAAAAGCACCAATGAGGGTACAACCTGGACGCCACTGGGGACTACTGCTTTAACCACTGGCGACCTGCTAAGGATTGTTACCACACTTGCAGATTCAAATACAATATACGCTTTGGAGGATGGAACTCACAATTTACATTATACACATAATGGTGGCACTACGTGGTCTACCATGGTAATCAATTATTCAGGTTATATTTCTGATATTGTTGTCGACCCCAAAAATAAAAATCATTTCTGGGTCACTTACGGTGGTTATTCAACAAATTGTGTCATGGAATTTGATTCTTCCAGTACTCCTTATTGGACATCTATGAAATATACTTTGCCAAATGTACCTGTTAATTGCATCCAGATCGATACAAGCAATATGAGTTTGTACATCGGTACCGACGTAGGCGTTTTTTATAAAGACACAACTATGAGCGACTGGCAGGCCTATAACACAGGCATGCCTGTGGTGCGGGTTGACGATATACAAATTAATTATGCAAAAAATGAGGTGTGGGCTGCAACTTATGGCAGAAGCCTCTGGAAATCTCCTAAACAGACCGGCTTTCTTGGTGTTTCTATCGTTCCGTTTGCGCTCAATAGTTTAATAGTTTCGCCCAACCCCAACCACGGTAGTTTTACTATTAATGTAACAAATAATGTACCTGACAATGAGGCGAACGTCCGCATTATGGATATGACAGGAAGAGTGGCATGGTCCGGCAATACCAGCATAAACAATAGTAAGATACTCATTAACACTGAGGGTATTGCACGTGGCAACTATATTATTGAAGTATCAAGTTCGGGTGCTGTAATAGGCCGAAACAAAATTGTGATCTACTAAGATTTGGCGAAAGGCTATTGGAAAAGTTCAGTAGCCTTTCGCTTATATTTACTTTATGGAATTTGGCAAAATAACGGAAAGTGAGTTAGCGAATGCAGACCTCTCCCTGCCACCTGATCCTAAGGTGACAACAGAAGTTTTAAAAGCCTCGAAGAAAAAAAACAAGACAAAATTTCACGTGGGCTGTGCCAAATGGGGGCGCAAAGACTGGATTGGCAAGCTATACCCCAAAGGCACAAAAGAAAAAGACTTCCTGGAGTATTATGCCAAACAATTCAATTCTATTGAGTTCAATGGGTTTTACTACCAGCTGCACGATGCTGCAAGAGTAAGAAGCTGGATGGAAAAAGTGCCGAAAGGCTTTAAGTTCTGCCCCAAATTTACAGAGTCTATTACCCACAGGCGAAGGCTGAAAAATGCCAAGCAGGAAGTTGATGAATACCTGCAAGTGATCTCTGAATTCAAAGAACACCTTGGCCCTGTTTTCCTGATGCCGCACCCCCAGATGAATGTAAAGCACCTGGACACTATTGAAGAATTCATCAGCGATTTTCCTAAAGATGTTGATCTTTTCCTGGAATTGAGGCACCCGGAATGGTATTTAGATAAATACAACCCCGAGCTTTACGATTTCCTAAAGAAGAATAAAAGGGGCACAATTATTACCGATGCTGCCGGCAGGCGCGATTGTGTACACATGCACTTATCCACTCCTGACTGTTTTATACGTTTTGTAGGCAACGGGCTGCACCCAACAGATTATACACGGATAGACGAATGGGTGAAACGAATAAAAAAATGGATGAACGAAGGCCTTGAAACCTGTTATTTCTTTATGCACCAGCACGAAGAACTGCATTCTCCTGAATTGATAAAATACCTTATAGAACAATTGAATAAGCACTGTGGCCTCGATATTAAGGCACCTGTGATACATAGTGACAATAGCTTGTTTTAGTTAGAAGCCAAGACTGCATTCCTCATGTGATTTCCCTTTTTTATCATACTATGCATTAAATTGCCGCAAATGGTGGTCGGCATGTTTATAAGCTACCTGCCCAACTTGTTCCCTGGTCATTTTTCCGAAGAAGGGATGGACGAAAAAGGGTCTTGAAAAATGAGCGTATTCGCCGATAAGGGCTATCCATTTCTTTTTTTCTGCTTCAATATCACCCATGTTTTCCTTTATTCTGAATTCACTCAATGTAGGCGTGTTTCGTGCCAGGGGACCTTCATCCTTCAATACTTTCTTTAAAGCTATGCGGCCAAACAAGCGGCCGACGAGTACCTGTTTGTTGTCTTTATCACTTTGCATCCATTCATCCCACAGGGTGCAATGCTTCAAGCCCTGATACACATTCATCTTGCCCCAGAGGTTCTTGCTGTTTTCGTTAAGCGTACCGATCCTGCTGATCAATTCATCTCTTGTCGTTTTGTCAAATACTGTTTTCATTTTTATTGGAATGAGCGTTGAAAAATAAATATTTTAAGCAAGTTCCGCGAGCAAGAGCAATTCGCCTCCGGGCACTTACAACTTAGGTGCATAGGCCACAAACAGGGCCATAAGCAAAAACACCGAATTTATAATTGCATGTTGATATTCCTTGCGCCTGATGTGCACATATATGGAGCCTGCCATTATCAGGGAAATACAAGCAGCACCAACCAAAGTGAGGTGAGGCCCATACCCTGACAAGCGCGGCACTATCACCAGAAGCCCGCTGATGAGTTCTGCACAGGCTATTGTTTTAATGGTGCCGGGTTTAAATTCCTCTGCCCAGGTGCCACCACTTGCAACAACCTTTTCTTTGCTTTGAAAAAATTTAAAGCTACCGGTCATTACAAATATCAAAGCCAGCAAACCCTGCACGACCCAAAGCGCTGCTATCATAGTGGTTAAAGTTTATGAATCAAATGTATTAAATATGCGTTGAAAAAAATTGCCTTCCAGGCAGATTTCCATTGTCACCACTTGCCGGTGGCACAATTTTTTAGCATGTCCTGGTTAAAAAATAATGATCATGGACAAGTTAGAATTTAAAGGTAAATGGAACGAATGGAAGGGCAAGATAAAACAAGCCAATGCAAAGTTCACGGATGATGACTTACAATACGAAGAAGGTAAGGATGACGAAGCACTTGGGCGCATTCAACAAAAGCTGGGAAAAACAAGAGAAGAAACCATTAAATGGTTAAAGTCATTGTAAAAATACGGGTAATGAAAAGTTGGAACCTGGGTCTGCAATCCAGCTAGTTTGCATCTGTATTTAGTGGTATAAAGTGCAATATAATTGTGCCCCCAGGGGAGTGCCTTGTATTTGGTAAAGGCGTGGCATGTCACATTATCAAATTAATTCACGTTTCGATTGGACCGGTTGGTGCTTCGCAAAACGAAGCCATAATTACATTGTCAAATCATCACATTATCAATTTAATTATCGCATTTCCACATTTTCAAATTTGGACATTATTCAACTATCTTCGCCAAAATTTTTCAGCACATGAATTTGCATGAATACCAGGCCAAGGAGTTATTGAAACGTTACAATGTTCCTACACAGGAAGGCATAGCTGTAGATAATTCTGACGAAGCCGTAAAAGCATATAAGCAAATAGCCAGCGATACCGGATCGAAGTTTGTTGTTGTAAAAGCGCAGATACATGCAGGCGGGCGTGGCAAGGGCCGTATGAAAGAAGTGCCTGAGCAAAGTGGAGTTGCAGTGGTGAAAAGTGCTGATGATGTGGAACGTGTTGCAAAAAATATTTTGGGGCACACCCTTGTTACTATACAAACAGGCGCTGCCGGGAAAAAAGTAAATAAGCTGCTTGTAGCGCAGGACATGTATTACGATGGCCCCAGCGAACGCAAAGAATTTTACTTGTCTGTGCTCTTAGACAGGGCTAAGAAACAGAACGTCATTATGTATAGCACAGAAGGCGGTATGGATATAGAAGAAGTGGCTCACTCAACACCTGAGAAAATATATAAAGAATGGGTGCATCCTAATATGCCTTTATTGCCTTTCCAGGCGCGTAATATCGCCTTCAACTTTGGTTTGAGTGGTACTGCGTTTAAGAATATGGTGAAGTTTGTCACTAATCTTTACAATGCTTATGTAGGACTGGATTGTTCTATGCTGGAGATAAATCCCTTGTTCAAGTCTGCTGATGATAAGATAATTGCGGTTGACTGCAAAATGAACGTGGACGATAATGCACTGATACGCCATCATGACCTTGCAGACATGCGCGATAAGAGTGAAGAAGACCCAACAGAAGTAGAAGCAGGCGAGCATAACCTGAACTATGTAAAACTGGATGGAAATGTGGGTTGCATGGTAAATGGTGCAGGCCTCGCTATGGCAACAATGGATATGATAAAGCTTGCAGGTGGTGAGCCGGCTAACTTCCTGGACGTAGGCGGTTCTGCCAATGCGCAAACAGTTGAAGCGGGTTTTCGCATCATAATGAAAGACCCTAATGTAAAAGCTATTCTCATTAATATATTCGGTGGTATCGTACGTTGCGACCGTGTAGCTGCCGGTGTTATTGAAGCATACAAAAATATGGGTACTATCAATATCCCTATCATTGTGCGCCTGCAAGGCACGAATGCAGAAGTGGCAAAAGACCTGATCGTAAACTCAGGGCTTAAAGTACAATCTGCCATACTCCTTAGCGAAGCAGCAGAACTGGTACAAAAAGCCGTTAATGCCCATTAGAAAAATATGCACCGGAGATACTTGTCAATTTTACAGGTTTATAAAATATTGTAAAAAAATAGTCTATACAGATTATTTATAAAATATTATATTTGCCGCAGCTATAAACCGACGAGACAATATCGTGGTGTAAATGGAAGGCAAAGCAACTAGTATAAAAGCCCAAAATACCTGGAATAAACTGACTGGTGACCCATCGGAATTTACGATGGAGAACCGCGCCTTTAATTCTGTAAGCGCCATTACAACGCTTATGCTGATACTGGCGCTCCCCGTAAATTTCATTATTGATCTGCCCGAGGCCAATATTATCACACTTGTTGCCCTTTTTATTCAGTTTTATTTTTACTACCGCGCCCGTTTTAAGAAAAAATATAAAACCGGCCTTATTGTATATGCAAGCCTTTCTTACATCATTTTAGCCCTCACATTCTGTTTCAATTCGGGCAGCGAAGGGCCAACACTTTTATATTTTATTATAACGTTCCTATTGCTCTTTTCCATTACCCGAGGCAAATATTTTGGCCTCTGGCTTTGCCTGCATATCTTTTCCGGAATATTTTTGATCGCCTGTGAATACTACAAAGTCCCCTGGATACATTTTACATACACAAACAATAATAACAGGCTGATAGACATTGTGTCGTCTTACGTGGTAACGATCATTTTCGTATTTTTTATTACTAACTACCTGCGTAAAAGTTATGAGAATGAGAAAAAACTTGCAGAAGAAAGATCAAAAGATATAGGAAAACAAAACCAGCAGATACGGATACAGAACGAACAATTGGAAAAGCTGAATGAAGAAAAAGATAAACTCTTCTCTATCATTTCGCATGACCTGCGCAGCCCCTTGAATTCGATGCAGGGTTATCTTGAAATATTGACGGAAGATGATATTGAGGAAGATGAAAGGGATATGATGAAACGGGAACTCCTGGACCTTACTAAAAATACTTCTGATATGTTGCAGAACCTGTTGTCGTGGTCGAAGACACAGATGCAGGGAGTAAAAGTGCAAATAAAGGCAATGGCGCTTGAAAACACGATAAGCCAGGCGCTTGAATTTCAGAAATCCATTGCAGCTAAAAAAGGGATACAAATATCTATTCAAAATAATGAGCCCATAGAAGTTTTAGCGGACAACGATATGCTGGAGCTGGTGATACGTAACCTTGTGAACAATGCAATAAAGTTTACAAATCCCGGTGGCATCATTACAATTTCAGCAAAGAAAAAAGGCCAGCGGGCTGAGATAAGTATAAAAGACAACGGAATAGGAATATCGGCCGAGCAGCAAAAAGAGATATTTACGCTGAAGTCGAAATCCACTTATGGAACAACAAATGAAAAGGGAATGGGTTTGGGCCTTTTATTGTGTAAAGAATTTATAGAACTGCAAAACGGGCGTATATCATTTAGCAGCATTCCCGGCTCAGGTTCTGAATTTATTATTGCGCTGCCTCTATCTTGAAGCCTCTCCCCGGGCCTCTCCGAAGGAGAGGGTGAGGTCGAATGAGCTACCGAATTGGAGCTGTTGAATTCAATTGAACAATCAAATCTATCTAGTTTACTTACTCCCGAGATTGTTTAGTATGTCTTTCGTACTTTTGCAGACATTTAGCATATATATACTGAAATTTATCTATGGAGTACGCTTTTCGCGATATTGAGCAGAAATGGAAGAAATACTGGAATGACAATAAGGTTTATAAAGTAAGTAATAACAGCCCTAAACCTAAATTCTATATCCTCGACATGTTTCCTTACCCCAGCGGGGCGGGATTGCATGTTGGGCATCCCCTTGGTTATATAGCTTCTGATATCTATGCACGTTATAAAAGGCTGAGTGGCTATAATGTATTACACCCGATGGGCTATGATGCTTTTGGCTTACCTGCTGAGCAATATGCCATAGAAACAGGACAGCACCCGGCAGTAACTACCGAAAAAAATATTGCACGCTACAGGGAGCAATTAGACAATATTGGTTTTTGTTTTGACTGGGACCGTGAGGTGCGTACCAGTGACCCTAAGTATTATAAATGGACACAGTGGATATTTTTGCAGCTGTTTCATAGCTGGTACGACAGGAAAGAAAACAAAGCCAGAAATATCAGTACCCTCATCGAAATATTTGACAAAGAAGGCAATATCAACACCCCGTCTCCGGGAAATGCAGAACTGAATTTTGATGCGGATGATTGGGAAGATTTTTCTGAAAAAGAAAAGCGTGATGTATTGATGGCTTACCGACTGGCTTACCTGAGTTTTGCGGAGGTATGGTGGTGCGAGGCTTTGGGTACAGTGCTGGCGAATGACGAAGTTGTGAATGGAGTATCTGAACGTGGTGGGCACCCCGTTGAGAAAAAAAGAATGCGGCAATGGTTTTTGCGCATTACAGAATATGCTGACCGCCTGCTGGAAGGATTGAATGGACTGGACTGGAGCGAAGCCATGAAGGAGATGCAGCGGAACTGGATAGGAAAAAGTATGGGTGCAGAAGTGACATTCGACCTCTCCCCAGCCCTCTCCGAAGGAGAGGGAGGTGTTGCGCAGGACCCACAGGAAGCAGGGTGGAATACTGCCGAGCCCTCTCTTTATGGATTGATTGGAGAATACAGGAAGGATTTGAAAAACAATCCTACAGAGGCGGAAAATATACTTTGGAAGTTTCTAAAGGCTAAACAATTAGGAGCAAAATTCCGTAGGCAACACGTTGTCGGGAGATATATTGCCGACTTTATTTGTTTATCTAAGAAACTAATTATCGAAGTTGATGGTAAGATACATCAATCCCAACAAGACGAGGATGCTCAAAGGACGGAATACCTAAACGAAAAGGGATACAAAGTAATCCGGTTTACCAATGAACAAATAATAGCTGATATTGATTCAGTTGTTGAGAAAATAGATCAGGTGCTGAAAGCCCCCTCTCCTTCGGAGAGGGCGGGGGGAGAGGTCGGCATTAAGGTTTTCACCACACGCCCCGATACCATCTTCGGTGTTGATTTTATGGTGCTGGCACCTGAGCATGAACTGGTAGATGAAATAACGACAGAGAAACAAAGACAGGCTGTAAACGAATACAAGCAATATGTAAAAAGCCGTTCGGAGCGCGAACGTATGACTGAAGTAAAACAGGTCACAGGTTGTTTCACCGGTGCATATGCAATGCATCCACTTACCGAAAAAGAAATCCCAATCTGGATATCGGAGTACGTATTGGCTGGCTATAGCACAGGTGCTATAATGGGAGTGCCAAGTGGTGATGAACGCGACCATGCTTTTGCTAAACACTTTGATCTGCCCATCACTAATATCTTCGGTGAAAAATATAATGGCGAAAATGCTTATTCCGAAAAAACAGGAAAGCTTGAAAACTCAGGTTTTCTGAATGGCGTAGAAATAAGCAAGGCAATAGATATTGCCATAGCAGCCATTGCAGATGCAGGCAAAGGGCGCAAGAGGGTGAATTACAGATTGCGTGATGCAGGTTTTAGCCGCCAGCGTTATTGGGGCGAGCCTTTTCCAATAATATATGTGGATGACGTGCCTTATGGAAATGACGAGGCGATATTTGATGCATACCCTGAATTAAAACAACTGCCGGTTGAATTGCCTAAGGTAGATACTTATAGCCCCGGGCCGGAAGGACAGGGGCCATTGGCAAATCTTAAAAACTGGGTGGAAACATCCGACGGCCTACGCGAAACCAACACCATGCCCGGCTATGCAGGCAGCAGCTGGTATTTTCTGCGCTATATGGACCTGCATAATGATGAAGCATTTGCGGACAGAAAAGCGATCGATTACTGGAAAGCAGTGGACATATATATAGGCGGCAGTGAGCATGCCGTGGGGCATTTGCTTTATAGCCGCATGTGGACAAAGGCTTTGTATGACCTTGGACTTATTGGTTTTGATGAACCCTTTAAGAAGCTCATAAACCAGGGGATGATACAGGGGAGCAGCAGGTTTGTCAGGTTGAATAGGGAAAATAAAACGTTCTACACTTTCAATCTAACAGAACCTCCCATCGGGCTGGGGAAAATCGAAACGCTGCGAGTTGATATTAGTATTGTTGATGGAACAGTATTGGATATTGAAGCGTTCAAAAAATGGCGGCCGGAGTATATTGATTTTAAATTTGAGTTGGATAAAGATGGAAAATTTTATTGTGGTGCAGAAATCGAAAAAATGTCCAAATCGAAATACAATGTTGTCAATCCTGACGACATGGTAAATCAATATGGGGCAGATACTTTCCGAATGTACGAGATGTTTTTGGGTCCGGTTGAAATGAGCAAGCCCTGGGACACTAAGGGCATTGAAGGTGTGCATCGCTTCCTTAAGAAAATGTGGCGTTTGTATAATGATGAGCAGAGCGGAAGTATCCTTACTGATGAAGCAGCTAACGAGGCTGAGTTAAGGATACTGCATAAAACCATAAAAAAAGTTGGCGAAGATATTGAGCGTTTTTCTTTCAATACCTCTGTGAGCCAGTTCATGATATGTGTGAATGAACTGACTGCATTGAATTGCCATAAGCGCGAAGTGCTGGAGCAACTGGCGGTATTGATATGCCCTTTTGCACCGCATTTTGCAGAAGAACTGTGGCACCAGCTTGGGCATAATGGTAGCGTGATGGACGCAAGCTTCCCAAGGTTTGAAGAAAAGTATGTTACAGAAAATTCTAAAAAATACCCGGTGGCAGTGAATGGCAAGACGAGGGTGGAACTGGAATTTGCATTGGATGCCGAACAAAGCTCCATAGAAAAAGAAGTGCTCGCCGACCCGACAGTAATAAAATGGCTCGAAGGCAAAGCACCCAAGAAAGTGATATATGTGAAGGGGAAAATGATAAATGTGGTGGTGTAGCCCCCTAACCAAAATATATAACCCCAACCTTTAGGTTGGGGATGGCGAACAAAAAAATCTTAATCGGCTTTAGCCTTGAAAAATCATAACAATGGCATTTGTCAGAATTTGGGTTCACGTAGTTTGGAGAACAAAAAGCAGTAGTAAAGTATTGACAATTGATAAAAGAGGAAAGTTATTTGAACACATTCGTGAAAATGCCGTCAAAAAACAAATTTTCGTTGATACTATTAATGGGCACCTCGACCATGTTCACTGCCTGTTGGGGCTAAATGCAGATATGTCTATCTCAAAGACAATGCAATTGATTAAAGGAGAGGCAGCGTTTTGGGCCAACAAAGAGAACTTGATTTCACCAAAATTAGAATGGGGAGACGAGTACTTTGCATCATCGGTAAGTGAATCTATGTTAGATAAAGTGAGGGTTTATATCAATAACCAGGAAGACCATCATAAAAAGGTGAGTTTTCAGGAAGAGTATGATTTGTTTATTCAAAAATATGGGCACATAATCACTTGTTAAGGCAATAAAACTTTTTTAGAAAATGATATATAATAAAAAACATGCTTACTTGTGATAAGCATGTTTTAAGGCGGGATATAAATCCATATCAATAATTTTATTGATTAACGTCGATTTAGGTTTGAACCTAATTTGATACGAAATGGTATTTTTAGAAACCTAACATTTTAAATACCAGGTAAATAATTATATGAATAATTAGTTCCTTAGCAACCTTTAACAGGCATTTAAGCATATATTTAAATTATTTTTATGGCATAGAGATAATTACTACGCTATAAAAAATCTAAATGTTTAAATTGTTAAATTAACCATTAGTATCATAATTAAACCCGGCTAATATTAGCCGGGTTTAATTTTAACAAAAATATAATTTTTATGTCACATAACCAAATAAATAATTGATCGGATCTATTGGCTTATAAATAATTTTCATTAAATTTTTATACAAATTAATTTTTAAATCTAATAAATTATTTTATCTTTGTGTAATAATTATTACCAGTATGTTAGAAGAATTTAAGACAATTAAGGATTTAGAGCGATATTTTATAGATGAGGAGATTTCTCGTGAATATCTTGAAAATTACAGATGGAATGGCAATCCGATATGCCCTAAATGTGGTTCAAATTTATATTATACATTAAGGACGGTTAAGCAATATTGCTGTAAGAGTTGCAGGAAAAATTATTCGGTAAGGGTAGGAACAATCTTTGATAATAGTGCCGTTCCATTATCTAAATGGTTTACTGCAATATATCTTTTATCGAATGATAAACGGTCTATGAGTTCCGTTCAGGTTGCTGAATGGATTGGAGTTACTCAAAAGACTGCTTGGTTTATGAACCACCGCATTAGAACAATGATGGAAACTAATAATATGGAATTAATGCAGGGTATTATTCAGGTAGATGAATTATATACAGGTGGTAAAAAAGATAAAATGTCAAAGGCCAGGAAAGATAAAGTAATTAAAGGATCTGGTTCAGCCGGTAAAATACCAGTTATAGGTATTGCTGAAACAACTACCGGGAAAAAGAAATTTATTACAACAGAAGGTATTACTGCCGATAATATGGCAAGCATTATAATAAATAATGTTTCCAAGGACTCAATATTAGTTACTGATGCTTCGCCATTATATATTACCATTGGTAGAGCATTTAATAATCATATAGCACTTAATCATAGTAAAGACGAATACCGTAAAGATGGTTACCATTCAAATGATATTGAAGGTTCATTTAGACACTTTAGAGGCTACTTAGACGCAACTTTTAAGGGTATGGTTCGTCCATGGCATTTACAGAAATATGCTAATGAATTTACTTACAAAAATGATAGAAGAGAAAAGGTAATATTCTACTCAAATAAAGTTAAAAAAACTAAAGTTATCCTGAAAACTATATTAACTCCAGATAACCTTAAAAAAATCCTTAGATACCGTGATTTAGTTATCCTCAACCCTAACCATAATAAACAATGGGACAACTTTAAAGAAGCCTGCTAAAATACTCTTATTCAACCAATAAACGGCAGTAACTATTCATTAAATTTTTTAAACTTTTATTCATACATCAATATAAATGTGTATGAAAAAGATAAAATCATTCTCAATAATAAAAATGTTGGATTATCCCTTTTCGCCTAAAGAATGGTTTAGGGCAGAAGAAAAATGGTTTTCATTTAAAGGAACAAAAAAAGAACTCAGTATGAAACATCAAAATATTTATGAAAAATATTTTTCAGATAAGGTGTTGTCGGATAACCAAATAGTTTCCCTACGCATTCGTCTTAACTAAAAGATATTTCTATCTCAAAATTTTGAGTTAGATTTTTATCACAATCAACTAAGTATGAAACATTATTAACTACTACGCTATATGTTTTTGCTTCGTATATTAATTTAATTTCTTCACCTTTTCTTGGTATGAAATCAGAGCCAAATTCATAGACAATTTCTTCGCCATCTACAATGCCCTTTAATCTTATTATAAACATAATTGATTAGATTTAAAATGTAAGATAAGTAATTTTTATTCTTTCAATTCTATCCTCAATAGATATAATAACCTTTGTATCAAATTCCGTAAATACAAGATAATCAACTACTATTCCTTCACCTAATACACAACCATACACCCTGCAATAATCTTCACCATAAGGACTTAATAATTTATAAGGCTTTAATGTTGATTTTACAATAGGTATTCTGTCTCCACATTTAATACACTCTATTAAAGTAAAACCAAACTCATCTCCATGCGTAATGAATATATCATTAACACACGAACAAACTAATTTCTTATCATCCTGTAATAACATAAAATAAAGTAGCAAACCGAATGACTAAATCCAGTTTGCTACCCTGTTTCTCACCAATTAATTAATCGGCTTAAAAATCTTGAAATTTTATTCCAAACACAATTACCACCCATTTCACATTTCCTTGCAGCACCCCTTGGTCCGTCCGCGCTTGTTTTTCCGCATTTAGTGCATTGATAGCCCATAAATAATGTTTTTAAAAGTGAATGGCTAACTTAAACAAAATATTATGATTTGACACTCGTAAGAACGTCAAAATTTTGTTAAAGTGCTTCTAACATTGGTTATGCCCCAACCAATAAACGATAAGCAAAAAATAGAATTAATTAAATTAGGAGAACGAATAAGATATATTAGACATAATAAATGTATGTCATTAGAAGATGTTGCAAGCAAAATAGAAAAAGATAGACAATCCTTACAAAGACTTGAAAAAGGAGGATTTAATCCATCCTATATTTTCCTGTTAGAAATATGCAAAGGCTTAAATATAGATATTAAAGAATTATTTTAAATTAATAACTTCTCTCCTTAGATGAAAGAAATTTACTACCTACTATCGCATTGAAAACCTTAATATAAAGAGATTGACGAAGAAATTTCCAATTATGCCTGCCATTATTAATGCAATTTTTATTTTTACTCGAAGGACAGGCATTTGATTTTATAAGCATTTTACACTTTTGACATTTATAAACTGGCGTAAATATACTTTGAGGTAACATATTGACTGAAATTAGAACAACTAAAATAAAGATAATTAATCAATACAAATTATATCAATTCTGACATTGCCTTAACAAGTGATTATGTGCCAAAATATGGATATAATAGTCATGGCTAAAGCCGATTAGTTGAAGCGTTTAATCTCCGCACTAAAGTGCGGAGTTATAAAATAATTACGAAGAAAATTTAGTTTATATAATGAAAAACAAAAAGACGGTAATATTCCTGGTTTCTTTTTTTATTGTGTTGAGCACGGTGTTCATCGGTTATTTTTATAAGGTGACGCGTGGAAATAAAGTCACCTTACAAACGTTTGGTAATCCCGGTCATAAAGTGGCCGATTTTTCCTTTACCAACCAGGACGGTAAAATTATTACCAATAAAGATGTGAAGGGCAAGATCTATGTGGTCTCTTATTTCTTCAGCACCTGCAAAGGCATATGCCCGCGTATGAACGAGCATCTTACCAAAGTGTATGAAGCAATAAAAGGGAATAACAATGTTTTGATATTATCACATACCGTGGACCCGAAGAGAGATACTGTGCAGGCGCTGAAAGAATACAGCCTGCGTTATGATGCGGATGCCAACCAATGGATGTTCCTTACCGGGGACAAGAAAGCGCTCTATGATATGGCGCGTTACAGCTACTTGATAAGCGCACTGGATGATACGGCAGGTGTTAGCATAGACAAAGATTTCATTCACGATAACCATTATGTGCTTGTTGACAGGGACGGACGCGTGCGGGGATTTTATGATGGCTTAAAAATGGAAGAGGTAAATAAACTGATAGGCGATATCAATACCTTGCTGAAAGAGGACAATTAGTGCATAGACCAGCCAAGCAATAACCAACCGACCACAATTAATGGCGCCGGTATTTTAGTATAATACAGCAGCGAAAAAGTAATTACCACCACTATCAGGTTACTCCACTCAAAAGGAACAGACTGGAACAATACAAGCCCCGAAGCCCATATAATACCTACCACAGCCGCATTGATACCCTCCAGTGCGCGAAAGATGATAACATGATGTTTCAGGTTTTCATAAATAGGATAGAAAAAGAAAAGCAATAAAGCGCTGGGTAGAAAAACGGCCACAGTGGCTGTGATGCAACCTATTAATTGCCAGGTGGCGCCGTAAGGACTCAATGCCATGCCCCCTACAAAAGAACAAACTGAGAACACCGGCCCCGGCACAGCCTGGACTATTCCAAAACCGGTAAGCATATCGGGTGCAGTAACGATAGGCGTAAGGCCGTGGTGTACCGGAGTATTTACAAACTGGTACAGCATCATCGGTAGTAAGGCCTGCCCTCCCCCAAATACGATACTTCCAAAGCGATAAAAATTCTCAAAAAGATTAAAGACAAGTTTATGTTCCCATTTGCCGGCATTGGCGAGTGAGCTTAAAACACCCGCCACTATAAAAATGAGTGCAAATACCCACAGGTTCATCCAATTGATCGGCTTGGGTTTTACTAAGGGATCTGGTATACGCTTGTTACTGAAATTGCTGATAGAACCCGCTAAAATAAGAATACCGGGGAATACCCAGGGCGACCTGAAGGCCAATGTAGCCGCAAGCCCTCCTGCCATTATGCACCATGTCGCGAAGTGTGTAATGCTTGTTTGCATCATTTTAGCCGCTGCATAGCACACAAAACCCACGGACATAGGGCGTATATATGCAAATAAATTTGTCTGTACGTCTTTTATATCAAAGTAATGGACGAGAAACGAAACGGCGCCCATAATGAGTGCGGCCGGTAATATCCAAAGCAATAAAGTAATGGAAGCGAGCGGAATGCCCCCGCGTTTCATAGCTATAAGGGTAACTGTTTGTGTGGAAGAAGGGCCGGGAAGCATCTGGCAAAAAGCATTCAACTCAAGTAATTCATCTTCAGTTACATCTTTGCGCTTTTGCACAAAGGTTTTTGCCATCATCCCTATATGAGCCTGAGGCCCGCCAAAAGCAGTGAAAGAGTATATAAATACTGTCTTTAAGAACGGTATATGCCTCAGTAACATTACTTCTAAATGTAATTAATACGGAAATGTACTTACAAAAAACGGTAAATCCCAAATGTTGATATACTAAGCGGTGTTTTGTATATTGCAGCACAAAATCAAAATCATGAGTCAATTAATGCTTAGCGCGTTTTACGATAATGTAAACAGGAATGTCGGCCCTACACTTATGTGGGTATTTATGTTCCTCATGGCTATAGAGCTGATCTATGTAATGGCTAAATACCTGGGCTCAGACGACAAAAAATAAAACATTTGTCTGCACATAAAATAAATATTGCAGAAATAAGAAAGGATTATCAGTTGGCGGCGCTCGATGAGGCAACTGCAGGCGATGATCCTTTGATTTTTTTTGGCAAATGGCTTGCCGAAGCTGAAGCAGCCCAGATAAGTGAGGTGAATGCAATGACCTTAGCCACGGTGGATGCCTTTTCAAAACCTCACGCACGCATTGTATTATTGAAAGGTCTTGATGACCAGGGCTTCGTTTTTTATACAAACTATAGTAGTGCAAAAGGGGCGGAACTCGATAGTCATCCCTTTGCCGCATTGGTATTTTTCTGGAAAGAATTGGAAAGGCAGGTACGTGTGGAGGGTGCAATTATCCGAGCATCAGATGCCGAGAGTGACCAGTATTTCAATTCCCGCCCCGAGGGCAGCCGCCTGGGCGCCTGGGCGTCTCCGCAAAGCCAGGTTATCCCAACCAGGGATGTTTTAGATGATAATTACAAAAAGTATCAGGCAAAATTCGACGGGACATCTATACCAAGGCCTGAGCATTGGGGAGGTTATAAGTTGATACCAGCAAGCATCGAATTTTGGCAAGGTCGCAGCAACCGTATGCACGACCGTATTGCCTTCAAAAGAACAAAGGTGGGTGTCTGGGAAAAGAACCGTTTAGCCCCATAAAATTGTCTGTAAAATATTATTTTGTATTATTACAATAATATTTTAACCCGTTCCGGATGCAATTAAGCCATAACAAGAAGGTATTTATTATACTATTTGCAACGCTGATAGTCAGAGTACTTACGGTTTTTATTATTGGAAAAACCCCTTGTATGGACCCAAATTATCTTGCACAGGCAAACCATATCATTAATTCAGTGGGCAAAGTAGACATCTATATCACGCCGTCATATGGTTTTTTACTATATTTTATAAATATTTTTACTAAAAGTCTTTTCCTATCGAGTTCTATCATTTACATTTTCTTCTCATTTGGCATTTCGCTAATGGCTTATTTTGTTGCCAAAGAGCTTTTTAATGAAAAAACAGGCATTGTTGCCCTGATTCTTCTGTTGTTTTTCCCTTGCATAACAGTTGCCGTGGCCGGCTATTCGCACACTTCTATAGTCAGTTCCTTTTTTATATTACTCAGCATTTATACATTAGTAAAATTTACGCTATCAAAGACGGGTTTTGTATATTCAGCACTTCTTTTTTCATTTTCCACCATTATTGGTACTTATATAAGGCCTGAGAGTGCATTTATCTTATTGATACTTGCCTTGATGATATTTTGGAGAAATGGGCTGCCGCTGAAGCAGAAAGTGTATTTCCTGTTGCTTTCTTACTTTTTGGTCATTTCCGGGGTATTTCTGCACGGTGCGTTTATCAAAAACAGGTCTAGCAGCCCCTATGCATCTACTTTCAGCGATGCGAAGTATATATATATAACCTACGTCTGCGTATTCAGTGACATGAGGAGTATGTACAATGGGACATCTGCAAAAGCCAATACCAGCAACGGATCTGCTTCTTCCGACTCTGTTTCATTAGCGCTAAGTACAGAAGCCTTTGGAACACCTGAGAGTAACAACTGGTCTATACGGAATGCAATAATGAAGAACCCCAAAGTGGCCCTGGTGCATTGCTTTTATATACTAAAACAGTGCTTATTCTATTTTGGCCACCCCTTATTTTGCCCTGTTTACATGTATTTTGTCGCGGGCATAGGCCTTTATTTTTTGTTCAGGCAAAAACAAATTTTTACAACGGCTTTCCTGGCCCTCATGTTTTTTATATCCCTTATACCTCTATTGTTTGCCCATGCAGAAATAAGGTACCTGATGAATTGTGTTTATCCCGTCATTTTTATGGCAGCTGTGGGTATTGCACAGTTTGAGTCTAAAAAGGCTACCTCGGCTCTTATCATCTCAGTATCTGCTGCTAATTTTATTATCTACCTTATGTACCTGGTAAATAATGCGCGCTTAGGAAGCCTCTGTGGTTAAAGCGCTTTTGATACAATATTTTTTTGCATAAAACACGACGAGTATAAGGCACACCCCAAGCCACTCTCCGGCAAAAGCCTCGGGCTCATATTAAATCATTTAAAACAAATTTTTACTTTTTGGTTAATCAAAAATAAAATATTACTTTTATAGCGTCCCACAATACATATAGTTCCGATCAGAAGAGTCCTATTTTACGAGCCGGCCTGCATTTTTATTTTGCAAGTCTGGGGGTATTACGTTTTTTCAATAGGCACTTAACAACACAATTAACACAAAATACACATTTACGAATCGTTAATAAAAGTTAACGATTTGTAAAGCCGGGGGGAAATACAATTAGGTAAAATACTTCGTTCTATTTTGCACCCTGAAATTAATATTGTAACAAGTAATGTTTATGAAAAAACATCAAATTTTATCAGTTCTGGCAGCAGTTTGCATCTTGTATATGTCATCGTGTACAGTACCTCAGCAAACTATTTATTTTAAGAATAATACTCCGACTGATTCGACTGTATTAGTGACTAAGATACCTCCTTACCTGCCGAGCAGGATAGCACCGGATGATATCCTTGCTATAAAAATAACGAGCATAAGCGATTTTACAGAAAAAAATCCTGTAAGCATTTTTAATGACGGTGGTATCGCGTACGCACTTACTCCATCATTAGGTGGCGGCGGTGGTAGCACCAGCGGTAGCGGAACATCAGGCGGTGGTATAAACGGATACCTTGTTGACAACCACGGCGACATTGATTTCCCGGTTATAGGCAAAATGCCTGTTGCAGGAAAGACACTGAGAGAAGTGAAAGATATGATCGCTATCAGGTTAAAAGAAAATTATGTAAAAGACCCTGTTGTTGAAATAAGGATATTGAACTACAAAGTAACCGTGATAGGTGAAGTAAGGTACCCGGGTGTGGTAATTGCCCCCAATCACAGGATGAATGTATTGGAAGCAATTGCAGCTGCAGGTGATATCCAGTTGACCGGCCGTCGCGACAACCTGCTTGTAATGCGTGAGCATGATGGCATACGTGAATTTGCCCGTGTGAACCTGAACAGCCGTAATGCATTTACTAACCCCTATTTCTATTTAAAACAAAATGATATCGTTTATGTGGAGGGTTCGCGTGTGTCCCGCCAGGATAATAACAACTCATTTTTCCGATTCTACCTGCCGTTTGCATCAGCAATCGTGGGAGCTTTCGTAGCATTTTTAGTAGTAAAAGATTTATCTAAATAATTATTAAATACCGAGGAGAATACCATGGATTATCAACCATTAAGAACCGGATCTGTAAACAACAGCAACAGTACTACACTGACTGCCGGCAGACGACAAAGCATTCCATTCGACTTCAAGCGATTCATCGCTGTGGTCCTGGCAGATTGGTATTGGGTTTTATTATCCGTACTGATAGCGCTTACCATCGCTTTCCTGTATATCCAGGTAACAAGGCCGGTGTATGCAATTAAGAGCGCATTGGTCGTGAACGAGGACGAAAACTCGAACAGCGATATACTCGACAAGTTGAACCTGGTGAAGAAAACACCGGTGAACTTCTTCAATGAGATGAATGCGATTCACTCTGAGGACCTGGTAGCACAGACAGTGGATTCACTGAACCTGAACGTTACTTACTTTGTGAAAGGCAAACTGCACGACAATGAGTTGTACAAAGAAAGCCCTATCAGAGTTGTTTTCGATTCTGCAGGATATAAAGGTGACCATACGGAACTCGCGGTAAAATATACTTCTGACGGCCATTTCGACCTCAGGGAAAATGACCATACAGTAGATGTAACCAATGATACATGGGTTACTAAACCTTATGGCCGTTTTAAAATATTATATGCTTATGACCCTACTACGCCGAACAAATATTTGATGAACGAAATAACAGTGAAGATCGAAGCTCCTGAATATACTGTAAGAAGGATCTTAAATGATTTTAAAGTTACTTCTATGGATGGCAGGACCAGCGTGATGGACCTGAATTACAAGGACAATATCCCTGACCGTGGTGTTGATTTCATGAATACTTTGATACGTATATATTATCGTAACAAACTTAGAAATATTGACCTTGGCGCACAGAAAACCCGTGACTTTATTGACCATCACAAGGCCGACCTGATGGGAGACCTGCGTGCAGTTGACTCAAGTGTAGAAAACATCAAAGAAGAGAACAACGTACTCGACCTTCCTTCTGAAGCTAATACTTTTGTGAATGAGAAGAACCTGATGAACAAGAACCTTGATGAAATGTATGCCAAGAGGAAAGCATTGATCAACCTCAGGTATCTTCTTCAGAACAGCAGATACCAGATCATTGTTCCATTAGATATACATGACAATATCCTGGAAGGACTGATAAACCAATATAATGTGTTGGTACAAAAATTAGAAACACAGGAAAAAGTACAGGAACTCGGCCCATCCAATCCTTTCATGGTGCAAACAATTGTTGAGTTGGAAGCTTTGAAAAGGCGTATGCTCGATGTATTGAACAGGATATCTAGTTCATTGGATGTTGATATGGATGTTGCAAAAAAATCGCAGGCTAATAATATAGCCCATATAAAGAGCATACCAACCATAGACAGGAACATTACCGAAGTGAAACGCGGATATGATGTGTTGCAGAACATGTACCTCTTCCTTTTCCAGAAGGGTATAGAAAATGAGATCTCTGTATATAACGAATCTAACAAATCAAAAATACTGGTAGCGCCTTATGCATCATCAACCCCTATAAGCCCGGTAAGGAATTATATCTATGGCTTGTGGTTGTTCATCGGCTTGCTTATACCATTGTTAATATTGCTAATACGCCAATTACTGATAACAAGGATCGTGAACGAAACCGATATTAAGATCATAAGCGAAATTCCTATTCTCGGCATCGTGAGCAGGGTTGATCCCGACAGGTTACGCAACGGCTATATTGCTATCAGTTCAAGTGTGCGCACAGGGATATCAGAGCAGTTCAGGATGATACGCACTAACCTGGAGTTTATCAACTTTACAGAAAACCGCAGGGTGATATCTATAACATCATCTGACAGCGGCGAGGGCAAAACATTCGTTTCGCTTAACCTCGGTTTGATATTAGCCTTAGGCACCAAACGTGTGGTAGTAGTAGAGTTCGATCTTAGAAAACCAAAGATGGCGGAATTCATGCGCATCAAAGACATCAATGGTGTAAGCGAATACCTGACAGGCAAAGCAGAATTGAAAGATGTAATAAAACCATCGGGTATAAATTCTAACCTGTATATAGCAAATTGCGGACAGGCACCTGCTAACCCCGGAGATCTTTTAGCTTATCCGTCAACTGCAAGGCTGATAGATGAATTGCAGGAGATGTTTGATATAGTGATAATAGATACGCCACCATTAGGACTTGTGTCTGATGCGCTTGTATTATCTAAACTTGCAGGCCTCAACATTTTTGTAGTAAGGCAGGCAGTTACCACTAAAAAACAACTCAGGGAATATGACGAATTGTGCAAGGAAGGTAAAATACACAACCCTGCTATCATCTTTAACGGTGTAGGCTACCTGAAACAATATGGTTATTACTACAACCCTAATAAAGAATACGAACAAAAATTAGCAGATTACGGTCCTAAACAAGGACGGGTATATGGTGAGCGCAGGCATGAAGAGCACGGATATGGTGAAGAGCGCAGGTCTGAGCGTGGATATGGCGAACGCGAACGCAGATATGAAGAACGCAGTTCTGACCGCGGATATGGTGAGCGTGAACGCAGGTATGATGATCGCGACCGTGATCGTGGATATGGTGAAGAGCGCGGATACGGAAGAGGTTACAGAGGCTACGGCCCGCCTCCCCCCCCAAGAAGAGGCTTCTTCGGATTCTTCAGAAGGTAAAATTTAAACAAAGCAAATATTTTAACACCCATAACGCGACAAGCGTTATGGGTGTTTTTTTATACTTTATTGCCTACTGGGACAATCGTCAAATAAAATATTAACGGGAAAAGAATTAGCGTCAAAGGCGCCTGCGGCAGTACTTGTTGCTAAGAGTACATCTTCTTAAAATACTCAACGGTTATCTTCAGGCCATCCTTAAAGCGTTCTGTGGGTTCATAGCCCAGTAAACCTTTGGCCCTTGAAATATCGGCCAGGGAATTGCGTATATCACCTTCGCGGGGCTCGCGGTAAACAGGGGTATGCTGCATCCGCAGAAGGCTGCAGATAGAATCAAACAAAAAATTAACCGAAAATTTTTCACCAACCGCTACATTATAAGCCAGCCCGAAAGCATCCTCATTGTCGCTCAGCATTGCACGTATATTAGCCTGCACCGCATTCTCAACATAAGTGAAATCGCGGGTCTGCTCGCCGTCGCCGTTAATATAAACAGGCGTTTTATTTATGATGCCGCTTACAAATAGGGGGATAACAGCCGCATAAGGTCCTTCCGGATCTTGCCTTGGACCAAATACGTTGAAGTACCTTAGGCCCGCTATCTTCATACCATAGAGTCTGCCAAAAACATCCGCATACAGTTCATTGGTCTTTTTAGTAACGGCATAGGGAGATAAAAGATTACCTATCTTCTCTTCACGCTTTGGCAGGTTGGGTTCGTCGCCGTAAACCGCGGAAGAAGACGCATAAATAAAGGTTTTTACGGCTGCATCTTTGGCGGCAGTAAGCATGTTCAAATGCCCGCTCACGTTTACCTCGTTGCTGGTAACCGGATCCTTCACCGAGCGCGGCACAGAACCCAGGGCAGCCTGGTGGCTAACATGGTCTATACCCGCGCAGGCTTTTTGGCAAGTCTCAAAATCGCGTATGTCTCCATGTATGAATTCATAGCGGTTGTTGGCCGCAAACATGGCCACGTTCTTTTCAGAACCTGTGGCGAGGTTATCCAACACACGTACCTTGCCCGCACCATGCGTAAGCAAATACTCTGTTATATGCGAACCAATGAAACCTGCCCCACCTGTGATGAGAAAACTTTTACCTGCAAGGTCTTTATTATGGAAAACAGCCATAGACTTTATTGTGGAAATATAAGAACGCGACAACTAAATAATGGCGGCTATCTGCCCACTATCCAATTGCCGCATTAAGCATGCTTACAAATTCATGTATACTTAAGCTTTTTTCTCAACGGCTTTCTTAGCCACCTTCGCCGGACGTTTCTTACCGAAACTTCCTATTTGAATTTTACCGCGTTTTGTTTTTTTATCACCTCTGCCCATAAAAATTGTTTAGGATGCGAATATAAGGGATTTGACAAAATAAAGCCAATAAACATGATTTAAGGCCTGATGACAATAAAAAAAGCAAGAAACTTGCGCCCCTTGCTTTTTCTAATCCTTTTTTGATGAAAGCCTTATTTCTTACCGCTTATCTTGGTTGAAAATTCTTTACCAGCGTTAAATTTAGGTACTTTACGGGCTTTGATCTTGATCACTTCGCCAGTCTGTGGATTGCGGCCATTACGGGCAGAACGCTCAGAAACAGAAAATGTTCCGAAACCTACCAGCGTAACACGATCGCCTTTTTTCAAAGAAGCAACCACTGCATTTGTAAATGAATCCAATGCTTCGTTAGCTTGTGTTTTTGTAACGCCGGCATCTTTTGCAATTTTGTCAATTAGTTCAGCTTTGTTCATAAATTGTTTGTGTTTTGTTGTGAAATAATTTTTTGAGGATGGGACAAATATACTCACCTTTACAACACTTCCAAATATCCCGGTAAAAATTTTTTTTTCACCGAAAGCCTTGCCAGTTGCAGCTTTACGCAGTTTTTGAAGTATTCATAAATTTTCTTGAATTCAAAAATCATACAGAACCCTTTCCTGTAAAGGGTTTCATAACATTGGCAAGGATTTTGCAATACGGGGAAAGCTTGTGGATAAGCCTTTGGGGCCTTTTTAATCCAAAGTTTCCATCAGGGTGCGAAAAGCTATGAAACGGCTGCCAAAAAGCGTGAAACCTTTTTCCCTCATCCTGGGTGCATGTTGCGAAATATAAGCCTCATAATTCTCTGCACTATCCAAAAAATACTGGGCGATAAAGGTCACCCCTTCCGTCTCATCCTGCTCCAGCAGGTGACATAATTTATGGCCGCAGAACAAGCCCGTTTGTATCAGTTCCGGAATATGTTCTTCCTGCATCCATCGCAGCCATTCGTCCGCTATACCATTTTCAACTTTTAATGTTACGTTATAAATGAGCATGGTTATTTATGATTATCTCGTTATCGCTATTTTACTATTTGCCTCAATGAATGCTTCGCAGTTTGTGATTTAATAAAACGCAAGCCTGCAATCAAGTTAATCTGTTTAATCCCGGTTCAGACTACCATTTCCTTTCCAGGCCCTCAAGTATTCCGAGGTAGCTGGTATATCGCTCCACGGCCAATTGACCCTTAGCCACTGCATCTTTCACAGCGCATCCCGGCTCGTTGATGTGCAAACAATTATTGAATTTACAGTTTGGCAGCAGGGCCCTCATCTCCGGAAAGTAGTGCGACAGCTCTTCCTTTTCAAGATCTATAAGGCCAAATTCCTTTACACCGGGGGTATCAATTATTTTTCCACCCGCAGGTATATCAAACATTTCCGCAAATGTAGTAGTATGCTGCCCCTTACCACTCCAGTCCGAAACCTCTTTTGTTTTCAGATCAAGCCCGGGTAGCAAATGGTTGATAAGAGTGCTCTTCCCCACCCCGGAGTGCCCGCTGAATAAAGTGGTTTTATCTTTTATTTTTTCCTGCAACGCTGTTAAGGTAGCCGGCTCTAATGCCACAACAGGAAATACCTGGTAGCCAGCACAGATATACATATCCGTCCAATGTGCAAGCTGCTCTTTATGCTTTCCTTGGGGCAGATCGGTTTTGTTAAATACAATAATGGCGGGGATGTGATATGCCTCGGCGGTAATCAAGAAGCGGTCTATAAAGCCCTGCGAGGTGCGAGGAGATGTAATAGTTACGACCAGCAGAGCACTGTCGAGGTTGGCGGCGATAATATGTTTTTGATTTTTGTTGTGCGGGGAAACCCTTACTATATAATTATGCCTGTCTCTTACCTTGCTGATTATTGCTGTGTTCTCCTGCTTGTCTTCGATCTCAAAACTTACTTTATCCCCTACGGCTATTGGGTTTGTTGACGATATATCCTCATCAATTTTAAGCTTGCCTTTTATTCTTGCATTCCAGAAGTGCCCTTCTCCATCCCTGACGAGGTACCAGCTACCCGTCGACTTATACACCAATCCATTTAAGTAATCTGCCATAGCCACT
>Ga0206930_1060_pt1 | contig 25945 bp, 24 predicted proteins | sample Alteio_BWOrgHeat_20_FD_152939 | JGI IMG/M metagenome (GOLD analysis project Ga0206930, IMG submission 152939) | Enriched cells from forest soil in Barre Woods Harvard Forest LTER site, Petersham, Massachusetts, United States -... | ecosystem: Environmental > Terrestrial > Soil > Temperate forest >... | reverse complement strand
TAATCTTCAAAACCATCTGCAAGAATTTCTCCTTGCTGGGCATTGGATGCCACGCCGACCGGTAGTGTTTCATTATAACCATACACAGCGGTGGAATAATTTCTAACCGCGTCCAGGTTCTCGATTTCTCTGCCAAACGGATTCCATTGCGTGATGGTCCGCGTTGGAGCCCAGTTCCCGGAGTAACTTACGCCGGTTATACCTTCTACAATGCCCATATACGAATTTGCAATGAGACATTTTAATTGGCGCGTTCTCCAAAAAGAGGATCCGTCAAATACCCCTGAACTTCTCGTAGTATTTGTATAATCCCTGTTTTTAATAAAAGCATACTCACCATAAGGCCTGTAAATTCCTATTGCTCCCTGTGCGAATTGGTTCAGTGTATCGGGAGCTGATAAATAATGTATTAAGGCCCCGAGATTATTAACATTTCCATCCGGATAATCCGATGAGTCCTGGAGCCCAAAAGTGAAAGTTCGGGCCTTAATATTGATTAAGTCGTCCAGTGAATCATCTTTTAGGCTTCCGTCGCTGTTGAAGGGGTAACTCAACATGGTGTAATTTTCTATGCTTTCATTCAACTGATTTCTCTTTCCCGATCTAATCACTTTGATAGAGACATTTGTGACATAGCTGTTTTGGTTCCATCCGGGCGTACTGCTAGGAAAACGCGGTTTAATTCGAGGATTGCCACAACCTGGCTCCAGGGCCCCGCCAAACGCAAAACCTGAACCAGGAAAATCCATCACATATGCGAGGGTTGTATAATTAGTGCCACCCGACTTATAAGAGACAAGCAATTCATCTCCAAAATTTATATTAGAACTCCGGTCACCTAAATTTAAGCTTCCAAAGTAATGAGCGTCAATCCGCACTGTGTCTTGCGTATCCTGGTACAGGATATTGGTACAGGCTGGCCCCATAAATTTATAGCCCCAATAAGCAGGTAGGTTTACGCTATATTCTTTGTCCTGGAATTCATTGTTAACTGAGGTAACAACAGCCTTGCCTGTAAGAGGGTCGAAAACTTCATTGGTCATAATCGTGAGTGCTCCGTCCACGTAATTAGTTACCTGGCTTAGAATCCCATATTGCTGGATGACTTTTGTTACTACTGCCGATTGGAATTTATTTTCATAGTCGCCTGTCCAGTCAAACCAATATGGGATTGGAATTGGAAGAATAAATCCCCAACTGACATTCAGGTTGGTATTATAATTATCGTTGTGTGTTTGCTCGTCTTTTTGCCTGCTATCTATCGTAACATCTGCTTCCACACCCAATTGTTGGCTTTGAAGTATCATTTTGTTTGAACCGGGATCATATACCATTACATTCACATTATTATTCAGTTGTCCGCCACCTCCATTGTAGGTATATTGCTGGTAGCTTATTTTTTGCATGTTCTGTCCTTGTGGCTGATACACATAGTGTTCAACGCTTTTGGGCTTTCCGTGCATGTCGTTAAATACCAATGTATAGCCCTGCTTTGCTGTGCACAAGTTCGATTGGGAAAAGAACCCGTAATCATTTTGGTTTGTAACATCAATACCGGTACTTAGTACTTGTGCAGGGTAATCCATGGCAGTATAAAACTGGTAAACATCCATTCCCTGCGCGGATCTTCCTTTATCGGCGTGGATACTTTTAACTGAAACCTGCCTGTATCCAACAACCGGGGATGGGAATAAGGATTCACCGATCGGCGTTTCCTGGTATAAATCCACAGGGTCATTCGGAGGCCAATTGCTTCCTCCTTGTACGGCAAAGCTCACCGGATTGCGTAAGGGATTTTCATCACCTCCCACCATAGGCTCATAGCTTGCTACGCCACTGCTTATCGTGCCATAGGTCTGGTCATTGATAGTATAATCATAGAGCTTGCCATATGTTGCCTGTTGGGCTTTTCCACCCACCATTTGATTCCATGTATCATAGAAGTAAAGGGAACTGACCCTTTGGCCGCCACCTTTCTTTGCGTGTCCGACACTGCTAAGCCTGACGAAACACTTGTTTGTATTGATCGTCTTGGCAATGCTGCCGTTGACCATTTGGACGATCGGATTCTGTCTTATGCTTATCAGGCTTGAAAAAGCCTGTTTTAATCCGGCGATAATATTGGAAAGGTTACTTGCATTAGGATCAAAGCCGGGATAAATAATATGTGGAAGATTATATCTTCCTGTATTTATAGCTGTATATGTAATGGGATTGAGATTGGCCCCACCTCCGGTTGGAGTGACTGCGGCTACTTGTACATATCCATAAGAGGAGTTGTCCGGGCAGACACCAACACTCTGGATAGTCGCATAACCCTTGATCTGCTCCCAGTAATTGGCCCTGAGCAAGACATTGAAATTATAATACAGGCTTTGTAGCCCTTTCGTGTAATTATCAGCAAAAGACAGTGTAGATAATTCCGAGCCGGTCCGCCTTTGGAAATAAAAATACAAATTAGGGCTGTTTGAGTTTTGGTATAACTGGTTCTTGCTACCACTATAATTTGTACCGTTTCCAACACCCAGCACTTTGAACATTTCAGCCGCAGGCTGGTTTTGGACATACGCGTAATCGTCCGACTGGTAATTCATCTGTATCAGACCGCCTGAGGGTAGGCCTATCTGTGATAGGGACCAGGCGGAAGCATATTCATTGTTATTAGCGTCATTCTGATCAACATATGGGTATTCACAATTGGAAATAGATGTGCCATTCGGTTTGTAATTGCACCATCTGTCCTTTGTGGCCAGGTCATAGCCTGGATTAAAACTACTGTAAGTGAACTGGTAAGGGCTTATCATGCTCCTGTCTGAATTTCCATACCGTATATAAATTTTGTTCAGCGTTAATTTTCCGGCAGTGCCGCAGCTTTGCCTGAAATTGGGAACGCCCTGGCATAAAGAATAGTCATAAGAGAACATAACTGTTTTTATGGGTATGGCATTTGCGCCATTGATAAATCTGTCATGTTTGTTATACAGTCTTATGGAATCCAATTTGTAAGAACTTGCAGTATCTGTTTGTGTAGCATTATAAGGAGACACGACATATGGGTCAGAACCATTTGTATATACAATGGGAACCGTAGAACCCATTCCGTCATTTCTCTTGGAAGTATAAAACTCCGCTACAAAATTTTTGGATTCAATGGAGTGTAAAATCCATTCTTCCCTGGACCCGGAAACTATATTTCCTTTATCATCTTTGGTATCGCTCAGGAAGCCGGGATTATATTGAGCTTTATTGCCTGACTCAAAAGGAGCCCGCCAGCGATAGTCCGTTTCTTTACGGGTGTAATTGAATTTGGTGTATGAGCCCAGGTCATCGTCGGAAGGTCCGTCACCGGTTACATCCACGTAATCGGAGGAAAGTACGGAACTTAATAAATAACAGTGTGCATAAGCGGGTGTTTCTGTACTGCTATAATAATTATCGAGACCGTTGACATTGGATTTCGAATCGTCCCCAGTCATACCTGGGCTATAGGCTACCAGCCCTCGTGCCCTGTCAGCATCAGTAGGAGGGACTACTGCAAAAGTGGCCTCTCTTTGTATATGGTTTACAACAGGTATGCCGTAGATATATCTTTTCCCGTCGCTTTGCACCTGGATGATCTGTGAAATCTGATCGGATTTTCTGTCAAGAATATCGGATGAATATCTTGCAATGGTATCCGCAGTTGGAGTTGGGCCGTCCGCAAACCCATCTATGGAATTGTAACTAACAAGGTAGGGGGTGGTACCAATACCCGAAATAGATGCTTCGTCACCTCTAAGGTAATAAATGAGATTGGCCCTTGCGTCCCGTCCGGAGGCATTAGGTTTTGTATCTGGTAAACTATTCGCTGCATCAGGATCAATAGGATTAATACCCCCGATAGCCGAAAAATAGCCGGGGTCCACCGCACTTATTTCTCCTGCCTGTTTAAAATAAACCTGTTCATAAATATTGCCGGGATTATCCTTATAAAAAGGCCTTTGATAATTTTTCCAGGCACCACTGATACTATTGGTTGTACTTGTACTATAATCAATCCCTCCTTCGAAAATATCTCCCCACGCTGTTTCTCCCTCAAGTGATTGATTAGAGCTAACACTTTTGGTAATAGGGTCAAAAACACTGCCAAAGTCATTCCTGAAGGGGCGAAAGCTACCACCGGTCCCTTGCCCGCTGGCGCTGTATATATCATAGGTCATATTGCCTGGTGGCAAATACTGCATTGTTTTGTTGAACATGCCATCTTTGTCCCTGGTAAAATCCATGATAAAACTGTCGTTTAAAGGTGTATGCTCAAAGGCATTGGGCAGGTACATATATCCATAGCTTGGCCTCGAGGCGTAATCGTCGCTATGGTGAAGAACGCTGTAATTTCCACATACACTTACGTAACCCATACACCAAAAAGCTTCTAAACCAAGTTTTAGCCTTCCGTAATAAGAAGTCATGGTGCTGGAATTTGTAATAACCGGAACAAAATTTTTCACCCCTATGGGTACGGTGCCGGTAAAACTTCCTGTGGCGACACCATTACCGTCTGCACTCGCATTAAATGAATAAGTGAAACTCAGGTCTTTTAAGCCTGTACGTGTGTTATATCCGGAACCGACGCTGACACCCACGCCTCCCGAAGCAACATCTTGTCCAATGGTTTGCGAAGTGGATAAATTCAGGCCGGCATTATAATCTATTTCTGCTCCTGTTTGTGAACCCACACCTATGTTAACACCAGCAGAAATACAGTGGAATAAATTAATCCCGGAACCAAAAGAAAAATCGCAACTGACACCACGGTAATTACTGATATTCACATTTACCCCAGCGTTGAGAGATCCGTTAAAAAAAGGATCACCTACCCCGAATGCTTCACCTCCAATTCCAATTCCCGCTCGCACATTTGTTTCGTCTTTGATACTTAATTCCTTATGTAATACCTGCCCGTTAAAATCATCTGGCACCCCGCGTACTGTCCTGTTAATAACTCCCGGGTTAATATTCCATCCTAAGCCTACCCAGCTTGCTTCCTGCTCCATCGTGACACCGCCGTGGTAAGAAATATTTACAGGATATCCCTCCACGTCCAATAAAGGGATATTGTAAACGAAATCCCCGGTGAACATGTCCACCATATCCGTAGTGCCGACTGGTTCGAAACTTTGCACCTCGGGCTGGCTCGGGCCGCTGGTGAGTGCCATTGCGATATTAGGCAGCAATACCTGGGATGCCATTACCATAATAAGGAAACAGGCAATCGTTTTTCTTACTTTTTTATTATTCCTCCTCATCACCCGGTTATTTTGTTTCATAAATAAGTTTGGGAATTTTATGTAAAGTTTCAGATGAATACGTCGCTTTGATAATACCGTTCTTAAAGACTCTGTCCGTATAGGTCAATTGCATGTCATTATCTGTTTGACCCTTTTCCCCCGGCAATAAAAATCCAACCACAATAGTCTCCTGGGGAGTAAGATTGTAATTAGTTTCAAAAAGATAACTGCTTGGCCTTAATGTATCGCCTCCATATATGAGCTGTATATCCTTTGCAGTATGGTTCAAAAAATAATCCAGTCTGTTGTTATATTCCTCCGGCGAGCTGACCTGGTATTTCAGCGGGCTTACGTCCGCATTAGCCCTTTTAAAAGAAATATTGAACCAGGCAGTACCGAGTAAAGTTTTCATGCGCTCCTTTCTTATGTCTTCCGTACAGGCGTTCCGGCACTCCTGGCAGATAATATAGTCATATGGTTTATATTGCATGGTGTATTCCCATTCGCCTGTGCGGATCACTTTTTTCAGGCCGTTATCAATATCCTGGACATATTTCAAATAAGCATTTGTCCCCAAGTTCTTTTGAGAACAAGAGCTTGTGTAAAGGACACACAAAAACAAGCCGTATTTAATTGCCTTCTTCATACTTTTTGTTTACATAACTGATTACTTCGCTTGTGAGGTCATAATAATCATCATTGTATAAAACGGAGCCCATGCCATTTGCGCCGATGATCAGGTGTAATTTCTTTTTCTTTCCATATTCGTTTATCAGAGGATTCAGCCTTTTCCATACCGCTGCATTAATATCATCATTCGTTTGTTTATACTCAGCATCCAGGCTTTCTTTGAGGTAGCGGTAGGTTCCAAACAATGATTTTTCTTCTTCTTCATTTTTTGAGGCTTTAGCCATTCGCAGCTTATTGGTTACGCTGTCCAATTCCTTTGTGATCATTTGTAATTTGCCTTTTGCCTGACCCTCAAGCTCTTTTTTCATGTTGTATTGATTAAAAAGTTTAACAGCGTCAACAACGCCGGTCTTTCTGTTTTCACGGGCGTTTAAAAAATATACCGATATCCCTGTAACAAGGCACATCAGAAAACAATATAATCCTGTACGGCTATTCATTATTTAAGCGCTTTAGTGTGTAAAATCCGGGTTGATATAAGTAAAGGGCAAAGTGTACTGTACACCGTCCATTGTTTTAATAATCAGAGTATATGCGGTCTGGTGCTTCAGGTTATTGCTTTCCTTAAAATTGATCTCGTAGCGGTTATCACCATATTTCGCGGCTAATTTTTCATTTTTCAGAGGTATTGTATTTGTACCTTTCTCAAGCAATCGCAAATACAACGTGTCTATTTTGGCTTCATCAAGGGTGTATTTTAGTTTAATGCTGCCCGGGGCATATAGCGTGGTCTTTCCTTGTTCCCGCCTGATGTCTATATAAGAAGAGTTCCCGATGCCGCTGAATAGAGAATCTGCAATGATGGTAAACTTCCATATCTCTGAACCGCCAAGCAATACCCCTTTGTAATAAGCATCCACTTTCCAGGCATAGGGCTGATTAGCTACCAGCGGTTTGGCATATACAGGGTAAATAATACTGTTCTGCGGAAGATTTCTCTCGTCATAGACAGGATTGTTGCGCATGATAGCGTTCTCAGGGTTCTGGCCTTGGAGAATAGGCGCTACACTGATGCGATAGGTAAGCATGCTTGCAAAGGAGCAATTCGCGATCCAGGAAAGCATAGGATTGAATTCATAAATTTTTGCGTTGTTGTCCGGTTCAGCAAGATTTATCAGAAACAAATCGTCTGCTTTGTGATAGAGGCATTCATCAGAAGCCCCGTTTGCTGAGGCATCACCGCTGGTAACATTAGTAGGAACGACAGAAACACAATACTCATAAGTGCCGTCGGGCAATAATTTATAATTGAAAAACAGGTCTTGTAAAACTGAAGATGAAAATTGCCATTGGGGCTGCACCTGGGTATTGCCGACCATATTCATTCCGGGACGGAGCGTGTAATTGAAAGAATAGGAAATACTCATCGGAGAATTCCGGTAACGGATGGTTCCCTTGACTTGTACATTGGTAGTGCGGGTAAAAGTGGATTGCACCATGAAATTAAAAATATTGTCCGGTGTGATCGGCACCCCGTCAATGGCCGCTAAATTGACAAGTATCCCTTGTTGCGCATTTGCCCCGAAATGAAAACAGGTGCAGAATAATACTAGAAGCCACTGGCTGAGTTTAGTGCGAAACGTAAAAGCATGTCCTTGTCTCATTATGAAAAAATTTAGTCTTTTGAATGTTTTGATAATTTTGATTTAAAGCTCCACACCATGTCTATGAATCCGCTGTATATTTTTTGCCAGCCCTGTCCTTCCTGTAATTCGTAACTGCTGTACCGGAGGTTCAGCCTGAGTGTTAACGGTATTCTCGAAAACTGATACATCCCTCCTACATTGGGAGCGAACCTGCATAGGCCGAAATTGGTAAATCCAAGGTCCTGTCCACCACTTAAATTCACTTGTTTGCTGAGCATATAAGAACCGTTTAAGCCAATGAAGCGCGTATTGCCAGGTAATGCAGGTACGCTGCCGGGGGTGATCACAGGAGCCACACTACTGCTCATTTGGGTGTTTCCGGCGATAGCGGTTAGCATGATCTTATCGTATGTATAGGTGCAGGAAATTTGCAACAGCGTACTTCCATAACTTATAGTATCCATGGTACTGGTACTCTTGTTATAGAGAAGCATAAAACGCCAGGACTTACCTTTATCTTTTAATTGGTAACTGATCTTGGACGTCAAAACCGAACCAAGCATGGGACGCTGGGGGATATTAAATGTATCGCTTACAGACCTGAACGTGGTAAATGGCTTATACGAAAGAGATACAGAGGGATATTGCTTGCTATGCGTGGCCATTGTAAATCCCCATTTTGTGCTGCTGCCTTTGCCAGCAAAATTGTTTTGTATAAGGTAGTCATATTCAATACCCAGACTTAGAAAAGATCTGAAAAAATCTCCCTTTGATGCTAACTGGTATTGTTCTGTACCAGCTAAGGATACCGGAATTGTATTGTTTTCAAAATTCGTCCCTGTTTTATCATATTTGCCTTCAATGTTAATCGAGGTTTGCGGGATAGCGCCGGTAATATCAAGGCTGTATGCCATATTATCATCAGGGGAATTAATGCCGTTCTTTATAATCGCGGAATCTCCGTTTCTCAGTGAAGTCGCCGCTTCAGCGCTCATGCTTACATTTTTTGAAATATTTCCGGCGTAGTTCAGCGATATGATATTTACCGGCTGTTTGAAACTGGGCGCGGCAATGTCAATATTTTTAAAGAAATTATCATCCGTGAACATTTTTCTGCTGGGAGTATATCCGTAATAGACAAGGCCGATCTTTTCTTTCGGAAGGGGATTGAATGTGACGCTGCCGGAATAGCAGGTATATTTATCCATATTGCCATCCCGTCCAATATATTGGGTTTGGCCAACCGTTACTCCGGCCCTGCATATCCCGAAATCATATCCCACATCCGCACCCTTCATCATTTGTCCCGACATGGTGTATTTAGATTCGTATTTGGGAAACATGCCTGCATCTAGATGGGTTATGCCGGAAAGAAAACTCCTTGCCTGGCCGTCCGGTAATAGGTTCGTTGCGCCTTTAGATAGCTGCTTGTAAGTTTTATCGTCCGCATGTTCCAGGTTCTTGAGTTTTGTATTGGCAAGGGTCGAATCGAAGTAGCGGTTATTTTTCTGTTGTGCCAATAATTTTTTATATTTATCTATTTTCTTTTCAAGCGCCTGTATCTTCTTGTATCGTTCCTCCGCCTGCCTTTTTTTGTTTGCTGCAGAAGCCTTTATTTTCGATTCCTCGTTTTTTGCCTCAGAGGTTTTCGTTGAAACATCCTTTGTGCCGCCTCCTGTACTATCCGCGCCTGCTTTAGCTTTATTGCTGGCTTCCTGTTTTGCCTCCGATGTATTTATATCCTTTGCAGAGATGCTCCCGACGTTTTTTTCTTTTTCCGCTTCTTTAAGTAAGTTGGATTTTTGCTTTTCAAGATTGTTGATATAGCTCTGATATATTTGCTCGGTGCCGGTGCCTTTTGATTTTTCCTCCTGTACTTTGTTCTTGTATTTATTGATAGATTCAGTCAATGCAGACTTTGCTTTATCTACGTCATAATGCATTCTGAAATAGCTTGCCTTTACCAGGCGGTCAGCATCCTGGGAAGTATATAACCCTTCGAAATCAACCGGCATACCTAAGACCGGCACTTCAAAACGTGCCGCCAGTTCATAATAATTGTTGTCAACAGCGGAATTGGGTTCCTGTGCGCTGCCGAGATTGGTAGAAAGGGATATTTCTCCATTCATTTCTTTTTTTTCCTTATCGTTTTTTTTCTGCTTTTGCATCTGCGAAAAAGCGGATTGATTTTCATCGAGGTCATCGCCTTCCTGGGACGTTGGTGGTTTTATTTTCAGAGCACCTTTTCCTTTATTAAATTCCTTTGATCCGAAATCATCTTTTTTCACTGCATACCTTCCGACAAACCAGTCGTCATAAAAAATATCAGTGTATTGTTTACCATCACGTTTGTAGGAAACGGGTGTCAGTCCTTTCGCTTTCATTAAACGGTCTGTGCGTTTGTTCACTTTATTAAATGCGTTCAGGGCTGCCGCAGACGCACCATTATTTATTTTTTTGCTTAGATCAATACCCAAAAACTTTTTAGGTTTAGGCACCATGGTGCTGTTGATCTCTTTATATAGGTCTGAATGGGGAGATAAGGTGCTGTCCATTTCATGAACAAAATCGAAATGCAGCGTATCGGTAGGAGAACTGATGCATACAAATATCCTGTATTCCCCAGCAGGGATCTGTTTGGTTTTTTTAATTATGTCCTGGTATTTGGTATGGCAAAAGGTATTAGTGTCTGACTGGCTGAAATTTACCCTTTGGCTATTAAGACCTTTCCTGAAAGAAGCCTTTATATTTTTTTTGCTGTAAATAAGAAAACTGTCCCCGTTGTTAGAATATTTATAGCAGGCTATCTGAAGAAATCCTTTAAAATTGCTATCTGAAGTATAAAATATGTCCTGGACCAAATGATCGTCCTTATCCAGGGATGGTGGGTCCGCATTAATTTTCAAATCTGCATCTATCCCTTTAGCTTTTCCGCTCAGCGGATAAAGCAAGGATAATAGTGCGAGATAGAAATATAGGATTCTCATCTATTGTATACCAATTTTAGATAGCTGATTACAGGTTCTTTTTTTATGAAATATGGTCTATTTTATTTAACCTTTTATTTAACAAGATAATTAGCTCATTTATGTATTATTTATTTCAGAAAATTAAAAGTAGATGAGTAGGAGTAACTTGTCAACCGTTAAAAATAACGGGTAGTAGAAAAGAATTTTCTTACTATGTGTAAAGGAGGTTTCTTTAGCTAATTGAAAACGAATGAGTTAGCTATCTGTTAATTCCTAAAACAGTCCAATTATTTTTTGATAAAAAAATATTTCGTTACTTTCCAAAGTCATAACATTTCAAAGAGCATCATATAAAGGAGACATGCTATCAAATTTTAACTCAATTATTAAAATTGGAATAACCGACGATCATCCGGCTTACGTCAGTGGCATTACGGATATTATCAATGGTTTTGAGGAATTTAAAGTAGTCCTGCAAGCCGGAAATAGCCACGAATTATTCAGAAAACTGGAGGTTGCAGAAGAAATTCCGGACATATTGCTTCTTGATATTTCAATGCCTCCGGGTAAAAACGGATATGAAGTAGCGAAAGAATTAAGACGTACATGGCCGCAAGTTAAAATTTTGGCCATGTCTATGTATAACAGTGAGGAAGCAATAATTAGAATGTTAGGCAATGGCGCAAAGGGATTTCTGCGCAAGAATGTAAAGCCAAAGGAAATTGCAGATGCACTTAGAAGCATGGCGAACAAAGGCTATTATGATTCTGACCTTGTATCTGAAGATATGTTTGAACGTGCTAAAAAATGCCCTCCTGAAGATTTGAATCCAAGGGAAATGGAATATCTTACTTTATGTTGTCAGGCATATACGGACAAAGAGATTGCAGCAAAAATGAATATTGCTCTAAATACAGTACACTGGCATCGACAAGATTTATGCGAAAAACTAAAAGTAACCAATAAAACAGGCTTAATGTTTTATGCCATGCGTACAGGGTTGTTTCCTTTTACGGACTTTTAAATGAACTTGTTACACATTCTTGTTCATTTTCCTGTTAATTAGAGTTTGCTGATTAAGTTCGCATCAATCAATATTTTTCAAAGGTAACATTTACGAGAATTATAATTGTTTAGAACGAATTGTTTTCAAGTTTAAATTTCTTCAGAAAGCTGTGATTTTTATATTTCTCTTTAGAGCGTCTCAGGTTCTCCATACCTAAATCTTGCTCGAAATTCAAATATTGCATTCCAAGTTCATTGAGTTTGCTGCTTGCTATCCATATCAGGGCTTCGTATATCCCTCTATATGAAACGTCAGCTTTGCAAAAATGACAGATAGCATAGTTATTGGCGAGAATTTCATTAATCATAAAACCAACAAGGCATGAATCAACTGATATTGTTGTGATAAATATTCTCTTATCCGAGTATTGCAGCAATCTTTCAAAAGCAATGTATTCATGCATATCTCTATGGTTAATGCTTTTATTGCAGGCCCACGTTTTGAACAATATTTTAAGTTCGTGTTTGTCAGCTTCATGCAGTAATCGAAAGGTATATTGGTATTGTGGGTATGAGCGTGTGAAAAAACGCAAATGGCTAGTTGGCTTATGTTTTGCTGGTTGCTCAATGAGCTGATGAAAAAATGAGATTGGATAGATATAGTCGAATGAATCTCTATCCTCGGTAATAATAAATTCAGATGTTGGCAAGTGTCTTGCTATACATTCAGGAATTAGCTTCAAGGATGGCAACTGATACCTTTCTTTAGAATATTCAATGACCATTTGTACGGTTTGTAACAGTGCATTCTTTCCAATAAAAGAAAGAAACGGCTCTCCCGTGATGTAATCGCTAAACAGCACAACAAGGTTTTCATTCAAGCGGGAAACCTGCATTTTGTTATTGACATTCCAGACATACAGGCTGGTAAAGTTAAAATCAGAGTAAGGCAAGAATTCTTTAGTGAAGCATTCTATGTCGTTTTTATCGTCCCTTGTGAGCAGTTTGAAATCAGGAAATTGTGGAATCAAATTTTAATTGTTGCCAGCACCTGTCCCACAGCGCAGAGTACAAAAAAACTGCGTGGGACATTTCACTTATCCGTACAGGTGGGACTGGTATCCCAATACACGAAACAAGCAAAAGCCCACGCATTGCGTGAGCGTCTTAGCTGTTCCTCGTGTATTTTTGAAATTACCAGTTTCCCTGTACGAGATTTAGCTTAACGCAATTATGTTATATCAATAATGTTATTTTGTTCTTTTCTTATAGTTTCTGTTTTGATTGTCTGTAAAAATATGAAAAAATCCCTATAAAGGGATTTTGGTTTTAAGGCCTGTACTACTTCAAAGTTGTTGGTATATCCTCAGTTGGCAATTCAGGCAAAAGGTCGGAAACAGCATGTTTGCATACATCATCGGCAAATGTGCCAAATACCTTTTCAAATTGTATTACCAAATCATTAATGACTGTCTTAGATATTCCTGTTATTGCAACATCTTCATTATTGACTATTACTAATCCATGAACCTTAGCGGCGATCTCCCACGCAAGAGAGCCAACAATAACAGCTTGTTCTTGGACAATGCGCAAAGATATTTTATTGTAAATGCTCGTCGCTGTAACCATATATTAATTACAACTCCGGCAAAATCCGCCGGACCCCCCCCATATATAATAATGCAAGTGTCATTGAGAAGTAGGAAATAAAGTAGAGATAATCATTTAAGCCTCCTACGTACCAGGTATTCGCATTAGCCTGGTACAAAAATGTGAAGTCCGCAAAATACTGAAAGGCCAGTGCTATGAGTAAGAAAAGGAGTGGCCACTTCATCGCTCCCAAATTGTAATTTCTGGAAATGAGGTAGGCTATGAGTGCAATTGATACATATATTGCCTGCCCAAGCGGATACCCAAAGTCCAACAGTATCTTGATCTTGTTAGACCAATCGAAGGTATATCCCTGTAAAAAGAACAGGTAACAAGAAATGAGTACAATTAATGGAACAATAACTACAAGCAGTTTTTTTCGCATTGACTTAACGATAAACTGAAAGCCAGTTGCTTTAAGCAGATACCCTGCTCCAACTATGTAGGCAATAACACTCCCGAAAAAGCCAATGTCTCCCATCGAGGGGTAAGGGATAGCCTGGTTCTGAAAGAAGTTGTAGTAACTATCCACGCTTTGCCCAAAGGATTGTAGTAGCAAGCCTATGGAGAAAAATAGAATTGCGTTGCCGATAATGCTTTTGTAGCCACTCCATTTTTTAGAAGCTCTGAAACCAATAATACATCCAAAGATTGCCATTACCTGATACATCGAACCCCACAACTGGCGTATCCTCTCTGTGGTATTCAGATCAAAGCTGTGGATGTATAAGTACCAGCCTGTGATAAGGATAGAAAGGATTAGCGCAATTGCAAAAAGTACCCTGTCTCTCTTTATTACAGTAAATACCTGTTCCTTCATAGACTGTATTGTACCATCTTCAATAAAAACAAGCTTCAGTAGCCTGTGAAGAAGTACACCCTTTCCTATAAAGAAGCAACCTATTTTTTGCTGATTTTGGCAGAGAAATCCTTGCCAGCTTTGAACTTCGGAACCTTACGCGCTTTGATCTTGATGGTTGCACCTGTTTGAGGATTACGCCCATTGCGTGCTGCACGATTTGACACCGAGAAAGTACCAAAGCCTACCAGCATTACTTTATCGCCTTTTTTCAATGCTCCAACAATAGAAGCCATAAATGAATCAAGTATTCCGCCTGCTTGTCCCTTAGTAAGGTCAATATCTTTTGCGATTTTTTCGACTAATTCTCCTTTGTTCATTGAGTAGTGAATTAAATTGTGAAATGATTTAACTGTGAAGATACTCAAAGGATATTTACATATCCAAGCCATTAACAATAGCGACTATAAGACAAGTAAGAAAATAGGGCATAGCAGGTAAAGACAGCCCTGAGCTGTGGGTTGGCTAAAGTGATTGCAACTCTTGTTGCGATCATCTTGTGCAGCTCGCCGTTAAAACGGAATGAGCTTGCGAATGAAGTGCGCGAGTTCCAACGGCTGGGTGGCTTTGAAAACGAAGTACAAAAGCCGCTCAGTGAAGGGTTTTTGCGTAGCATGTCAATGAGCGCGGAATCTGTGCCAGCAAAAATCCGTAACGCAGACGTTGGTTGCGCAGGCGAGCACATATATTGGCAGCGTGTGTGCTGTGGCTGGATGAAGGAATGAGGAACGAAAGTAAAGCGGAGTGAAGCGACCTGCAGTTATGCGATCTGGTGCAGTGAGGGATATTTCAGGGATAGGCTTGTGTAGGGTAAATATCCTCCGGTGGAAGATGAAGCCAAGCCGAAGCGTACAGAGCGGTACGGGTTCCTCTAAATGACTGAATCGGGCTACAGAACACAGTAGCTGCCCGAACGGAAATAGACGGCACTGCACATTGTATGACAGACTGCGATAGCACCCGACCAGAGGGAAGGGCTTTGCATCTCCTTTTCGTCCTTTAAAATTATCAAAGAAAAGGTGTTGCAAAGGTCTGGCGTATCAATTTGCGCCGTCTATTGGAGGGAGTCTATTTTACGTGCGTGGGCTGCTTTTAGAGCGAAGCGGAGAAAGCAGTCATTAGAGATGTGCAAACGCACACAAATAGAATGTTTAAGAAACATTCAGTAAATAGTTTTGCTCTATCACAAATGATCAAACAAGTTATGTTTTAAAACAAATAAAACTAGTCCAGTTTTAGATTTAATACTATATTTATCAAAAAGAGCTTCTCTATATCCATCAACTGTTCGAGGTTGTACCCCCATCATGCTACTTATCTGCTCATATGTATATTCATCTTCATGGCAAACTAATTTTAAAAATTCTTTTTCACGTTGTGTTAGTTTTTCTAAAATTAATTCACAGTCTGTTTTTTTCGCTGGTTTTTCGGATGTTTTTAAAGCAAATGCCAACAATTCATTATGATAAAAACCACAACGCAGAATTTCTTCAATTGCACTTTTCATCATCGCCGCAGTACAGTTTTTGTATAAATAACCGCGGACCCCTTGGCGGAACAATCGAATAATTTTGTTTTCTTCCTCATTCAGAGACAGAATCAGTACTGGTATTTTAATGCCTTGCTGATTCATATAATCCATAACTTCATCGCCATTCATTTCGGGCATTGTAATATCCATTATCACAATATCTGGATGGGGTTCTAACAATAGTTCACTAATAAATTCTCTCCCATTATTATATTCTCTAAGAACCCGATAAGGTCCAATTTTTTCAATTATTTCTTTTAAACCATTTCGCACAATGACGTGGTCTTCTACAAGAATAATATTAGCTTCTATTGTTTTCATTGTAAATTGTGTTAATTCCCGGAAATTGCAGCCAGCTGCTGTTGCAAGATATATTTACAGCCACTACCAGGCACAGATTCTATAATACAATCCATTTCAGCCATATTTGCGCGTTTAATTATATTTTTAAGTCCTGAAGCTTTCGGGGATTGTAAAATCTCATCCAAATTAAAGCCTTGCCCATCATCATTTACTTGTAGCATAAAGCCATCAGTATTATTTAAACGAATGACAAGATTCGCGGCTTTAGAATGTTTAATTGAGTTGTGTACTATTTCTTGAAATATTCTGAATACAATCAATTCTTGGTTTTTATTAAGATTGGTAGCCTGTACGTCATTTTGTATATGCACCTGAAACCTGTTAAGTTGCAATAGCCGTTCTGTTTCTATTTGAATCGAATTTATTAATCCCTGGTTATTTACGTAATCCTTATTTAATAAACGGCTTAATAAGCGAATTTGCTGCGTCGCCTCATTTAAATATGTTTCAATTGACTGCAAAATGGGAGTTAATTCAGGATGGTCTATTTTTTTATTTTCAATGGTAATACGCATTGCGGTTAGTATGTGTCCTATATTGTCATGCAGTTCCTGTGAAAATTGTTCCATTATATTTTCACTTATTTCCATCTCAACCTTTCGTAACTCCTTTTCATAATTGAGATGTGCCTCAGATAATTTCATTTGTTGTTTTATACGATCTTGGCGACCTATAAAAATAGAAATAATGACAATAGAAATTAGGACTATAATTATTAACGTGGTAACAATAATAGCTATTATAATGTCAATATCTTTCATCTACGATAAATTTTCTCCTTCGGCACAAATAGAATCCATAAATTGTAAGTAAATAGCGCAGTATTCCAAGTACATCATTGATAGTGTATAAATAGCTACCCAGTTTTTCTTTTCCATGAGCCTTAAAATAATTAAACATACTGAATAATGGAATATCGGGTCCAAAATAAACTACAATACCAACACTCAGCCAGAAAATAGGTTGCTCCAAGAGGTTGTCAACTTTCTTAGCCATTCTAATAATCAAAAGTAGATAGCCCAGTGTTAAAAGAATACAACTTAAAATGAAGGGATAAACCGCAAAAGCGTTCATTCCAGTCAATGAAATTGAACATACCCAAAATCCTATAAAAATACACAAAGAGATGAACAGAATATTTCGAATACCTTTTTGCTGAATTAATGCAATTATTGCTAGCAGTAGTAAGCAACACTCTAAAAGAATATAAATATTGTATTCCATGCTATTGTTCTCGCCATAATGCTGTAAAGTAAGTCCAATAGTTTCGGTTATAGTGCCAATAAATAACTGAAATACAATTAGCTTAAATGGCAGAGAAAGTTTTTTAATCAAGGAGAAGCCAAAAATAGTTGCGACCACTAAACTTCCCGCCATTAAGTAAGTGATCGCATCTAAATCTAATTTCATGATTTTTGATTTTGTAAATATAGCCCTCTGTGTGAATTTAGGTATTAATAATGTGGCATTTCTATTAATATTGACTTTCGAGTAGGCCCGGATGAACAGGTGTTGTTCCAGGCTTATCAGACGGTGCAGTAAAAAGCATGAGCCCTTTACACCTGATCGGACATAACCCACCTAAGTCAGCTGCAAGAACATTCTCAGTATTAATAGTTGAAGGGTCGTTTTTTGAAAAAGCAATACCATGCCTATAATTAGTATAGCCACTGCTATAATTTATTTCTGCCAGGCTTGAAATATAAACCCTTGCAGCATATTTTAAATAAAAAGAAATCTCATCAAAAGCAACAGTTGATCCTTCTGCGTCCATTTGAGGATTTGTAAAATCAAATCGTAAATCTCGGATATTTGGATTACCAGGATCCCCATAGAGGTTGACAGTAATGTTTCCGCCAGCTTGGTAGTTTGCTACAAGACCTTTAGCCGTAGTGCTATACATCCCTGAATTAAAATTTCCATCATTATCCAATAAATAGACTGTTTGATTATCTAATATTGGATATCCTATCTGAAATTGAAAATCGTTTGATCCTGGTGCTGTTTCTACCGCAACATCGGGAAGGAAGATAAGGGTAATATTATAGTTACCATCTAGCCCGTAAAATATCCTTAAAACATTAAAATACCTACCGGTAGCTGGAACTGTTAATCCTGAACTTAAGCCATAAATATTTGTATAGCTGGTAGTTTGATTTACATAAGCTGGGAAAGGCCCATTCAGTTTTGGAGTAAATATGTTGGAGAAAAGGTTGGCTTTAGTTTTGTATGCCATTCCTGATAGCGCGTGCATTTCCGGGCTAAGATGTACGCGCTGCGCAATTCCCAAGTTTGAAAAGAGCGTAAATACGAAGCAAAATGTGATAATTTTTTTCATAATTTTTTTTCCGTAAAGGTTGAAGATTTTATTCTCAAAAAAAAATTTGAAGGGGCGTGTTTAATCCCCTAAGGTAATACGGGAAAACTCCCGTTCGAATAGTGTATAAACTGCCCTTTTCGTAAATATTATTATCTAAGACCTTTGTCCCATAAAATGAATTTTTTACTAAAACTAAATGACATGAGAAATAGATTGTCCTTTTTTGCCTTAATCGTAATCAGCACTTTTGTATATTCATCTTGTGCATTTATTAAACCAAACTCTCCAACAGTTCCGGAGTCTAAAATTCCAAAAATCCCACAACCAATTTCGGTAGTTGATATCCCAATAACAGCTAATTTGGAATCTTATTTCAGGCAGGCTGAAGGTGCGGTTCCTACCCAATACAGTGGTAATGAGAATCCCTGCCAAGGCGTTAGATATTCTTATTTATTCCAAAGATCACCATTTACTATAACTGGTACAGGTAATACTTTAAATCTAAGTTTTATAGGGATGTATCAACTAAGTGGTGCATATTGTGCTAAGTGTTTCTTTAATAACTGTGTTGCACCAAAAGTTGGATTTAGTTGTGGTACTGGAGGGGAATCAATGCGAAGAGTAGATATAAAATATAACTCTACTTTTAATGTAATGCCTAATTATTCCTTACAATCCAATACCTCTTTAACAACATTAAATCCAATAGATAGATGTAAAATTACAGTTCTAGGCATTGACATTACAGATAAGCTTATAAATGGTGTTAGAGGCCCGCTGAATAGTTTGGGGTCAAAGGTGGATCAAATGGTATCAAATGTAGATGTTAAATCAAAAATAACACCATTATGGAATAAAATTTCCCAAAGTATAAAACTGGGTACGTATGGGTACTTAAATCTTAATCCCAATGCATTAAGATTAAGCTCTATTAATATGAGTGGTTCTATTTTGAATTTTTCAATTGGACTTTCCGCCAATCCGGTAATTTCTACACAAAGTAAGCCTTCAACGGCATCACCATTGCCAAATTTAAGTGATTTCACACCTGGTAATGGGTTCAATATTTACCTTGATTTGAATGCCGGTTATGATACTTTATCCCAGCAATTAAATAATCGAGTAGTTGGAAAGGAGATTAAAATCGGTCATAGGGAAATTAAAATTACAAACGCAAAAATTTATGGCATTGGCAATAGCAAATTAGTAGTTGAAGTAACATTTAAAGGCACTCGAAAAGGATCAATTTATCTTGTTGGAACACCAAGTTATAATCCAATTAGTCACGTTTTAACTATACCAGATATAGATTTTGATTTGCAGACCAAAAGTGTTTTATTAAAAGTAGCTAAATGGTTACTAAACGACAAAATAATCAGTGAATTAAAAAGTAAATCCGTCTATGATCTTACATTCAAAATTAATGACGAAAAAACAAAATTTCAATCTGAATTAAATCGCAATATTGGAGACAATATAAGAATTATTGGCTCTGTAAATGATTTAAATATTGAAAGTATTTATCCAACTTCTACCCAACTTCAGTTAAGGGTTATTTCAAATGGTAAGTTAGCAGTAATATTGAACTAAAAGATTTTTAGTTCAAAACTGACAATCTTACTTAGCTTTAATGGACAGAGTTTTTGACATTTTTTTGCTATATAAATATTTATTATGAAAAATAATCTATTGCTAGTTGCACTTTTATACACCGCTGTCACTTATGGTCAGTTTGGCAATGTTGTCTCACAACCATCAGAATCAAAAAAGGCAAATGTAATTCGAATATATATTGATCGTGAAGGTGCTATTTACCCGCTTAAAGACAATATCATAAAAAAAGAAGGGTTTACGATTGGAAAATTCAGAGATGGATATGGCGGGATTGATGTTGCAAACCTGGAAGCATATTATAAATATTATCAGCAAACGGATTTTACGAAAGTTTGCGTAGACTATGGAGTCAATGATTTTGTGGGCTTGCAAAGAGTCCTGTTAAAAGATTATCAAGAAAAAATTATTGAGACTATACAAAGACTTCATGCTAAAAACTTGATATTGCTTATTCATGGGTTTAATGATGCTACCCCAGATACAAATTATGAGACATTTGAGGATAAGGCTGATGCGCTTATAGGCATATCTAATGTCTATCTTGAAGTACATTGGGACGGACTTATTAATCAAACACATAATCCAATTAAATTTTTAGACATCTGGAAACGTGCTCAACGTAACTCGGCAAATACTGCTATAACATTAAGAAACGTTATTTCGCATATACAAATCGACAACATGTATATAGTTACACATAGCCTTGGAGCTAGTGTTGGTACAAGGTTACTATTTAATGTATACAACTGGGAAATAAAAAAAAATAATCCTAATTCTATAGATGCGCAAGAAATATACACAAGAGCAGAGACAACCCCCACCCCAACACAGCCGAATGTAATTTTAGCAATGATTGCACCGGCAATTCCAGGTCAAAGTACTTTTGAAGGATTAAGAAACACAGTACCAATTCACAAAAGCGATAACTATAAAAAAATAGTGATTGGATTTAATAAACATGACTATGCACTTAATAAAGGCAATATAAGAGGAGTTCGCTTAATACTTCGTGAACGTTTTGGTTCAAGTTCATTGGGGGCCAGTAAAAGAGATTTAAGGGTAACGAAAAAGATTATTGCCAAGCATAAGCCACCGATAGATGTCCTCGAAACTGATTTCTCTTCAGATAGAGTAGTTAAGAAGACTGAACATGGATTTGAATTTTATCTTCGGAGAGAACATTTTAACAGTTTTTTAGTTAATACGTTTATTACTAAGTAATGAGATTTATCTTACACCTACTTAAAGCTATTAGCAAAAATAACAGTTACATTAAAGATGAATTCTCATATACGATTAAACCATTTTCTTGAAGCCATTTTAATACATCCATTACCTCTTTTTCTGTGAACCGCTTTTTTTTCTCAGACCAGGAATAAAACAAATGAAGGAGTTCTTCTTTTTTTATTATTTCTTTTTGTGCTGTTAATTCCTTAACACAAGCAAAAACAGTAGCAGCTAGTTCGGTATAATCAGTTTTTTTCTTTCTGAATAATTCAATAATAAACTGTATTTTTTCGTCCAACGTTTTGAAATAGTTTTCATAATAGCGCTTATAATTTTCGGAGTTCTCTAAAGGAAGATACCTATACCTAGTTATGTTTCTATCTACTTGCTTTTCAACCAAGAACCACTTATTTTTTTTAAATTCCTTATCTATTGAATGCATGAATTTATTATCAAATGGGCCAGCAGCTTGCTTTTGATATCGGCTATCTAAATTCATTTCTGCCGCATGTTCGCATAGATAAACTAATTTCTGAAACTTAACTCTTCCTAGGGACGGCTCATTATGTAGCTTAGAAGCAATTTCTGCTGCCAGAACAACCCGTTTGAAATACACATTTTTGGTCTTATCTTCTGATTGTTTTTCGTACTGTTCCAGTTGTTCTCGTTCATTAAGTTCGGAAATTGAATTGGGCATAATATAGCCTCCGAGCATTAGACCTTTCTCAAAATCCTCCATTGAGAAAGTATTATTTTCAATTTTGGTTGATTTCATCAATTGCTTTTTTAATTTTTTCAATTGCGCGTTCGCGAATTTTACGGACTGTATCCCGTTTAATATTTAATTCCTGTGCTAATGAATCAATAACGTCATCTGGCAAATAGCTTTGATGTTTTTTGTACTCAATATCTTTGATTAACACTATGCGTTCTTTGGGGTTCAATTTTTTTAAAATAATTGCTGAAATATCTTTTTTCCTTTTTAATCCCTCGATGTCGTCATAGGATTCTTGAGCTTCTCGTATATCATCGAAATAGAATTTGTGGACTACAGTGTCTTTTCTCTCCTTCTTATGGTAGTCGTTGAATAAATGTGTTGAAATTCTATTTAAATATACAATTATTGCCTTGCGTTCATTGGCAATTTTTATCCCGTCTTTTTTGAAAGATTTATATTTCCTGACACGCTCAAAAGTTTCATGGGCAATCTGTTTTCCAACGTGCAAGTCAATTTTCCTGGTGTTACAAATTTTGGTGCATTCCTTTTCAACCTGCGGTAAGAATCTATCAAGGAAATGTGTGTATGCAATATCATCATCAGCAGTTGAGCACAACAACTCAAGCAATTGAACATCTGAGAGCTTTACTATTTCGTATGTTGTTTCCAATAATGCTTATTGAATGCCTACTGTGAAGCGTGACAAAACTTTATGTCACGCTTCAAGGTAATGTCTGTGAACAAGGTAATAAACTATTGATTATGTTTAAGAAAACAGTTTTCTTTTTTTCATTTGTGGTGCTTATTAGTATGGCCGGATGTACACCAACGATCTCTTTGTATGACCAGTATGCGTATGCTCAGGCAATATCTGTAAAAGTGGACGCACTTAATCTGATGGATTTAGCAACAGAGGATTACCAATCTCATCAAAAAGAAATTGCTGCGTTAAATGTGGAGATACAGAAAATATACGAATACGATCAGAGACGTACTAAAGATTCTTTGACCGTTAAACAGTGGGATATACTGAAAAATCCAAATGGTCATTTATTAGGTAGTTTCCTAAATAACTGGAAAACGTCCGGGAAGCTATCTACTGTATATATCGGTGACAAGAAAACAACTGTTACTGTAGCTTTTGACGAGATCATAAAATTAGAGAATCATAAAAATAAATAAAAATAAAAAATAAAATTATGGCGCAGATCAATTTTGACGAAGTGTTTAATACCCTTAAACAGGGTGTAACCAGTCTTGCCCAAACAACAATAAAAGGATATGTGAGTGAAGCCGAATCTGATGGACAAGACATGCTTAACCAAATGAAAGCAAATTTACAAACCTGGACAACCCAATTTACAAATAATCAAATTTCGCAGGCTGAATTGACAGATTTGATTGGAGATCAAAGGGATGACCTTCAAATGGCTGCATTGACTCAAATTGGGATTGCCGAAGCAGATTTAGATAATTTTAAGAGTGGCATAATTAGCTTAATAGAAAACACCATTTTCGGCCTTGTATAATAATTTAATTATTTAGCATTTAACTTAAATCTATAAAAATGAAAAAAGAACACGTTTACATAGGTGTAGGAATAAGCCTCTTGATTTTATTAGGCTATGCTCTTAAGGATATGATCCTATTTGAGGATTTTCGTATTACAAAGAAAAGAGCAGATAGCAACCGGTAAATTCAATAACAGCTTTTATGGCTCCATACCCTTAATAAAGAATTATCCTTATTTTTGTAAAGTAATATCTCATTATTTAACTTAAAATTTAACATTGTGGAAAAGGTAAAAATTTATATTGATAGAGTTGAACATGAAAGCCATGCAAAAACAGATGGTGCAGCTTTGTATATTCTTGGAAAAATTAATCCAATTACTCATGACTTATGGCGTGAGGAAAAAGGGAAAAAGGACGATGAATTAATACAGAATAACCAAACAGAAGTCCATGTAAATGAATGGACACATTTTTATAGTTCACAAAAAACCTTAAATCCTGGAAATGGATCATCCAAACGATAACCTCATACCAGAGCGGGATAGGGAGTTTTTAAAGGAAAAAGAATATGAATATAATATTACTCCAATTGGAGGTAGTATTCTTGTGATTATTAGGAATTTTGAATTTCCTGTAAATTATATGCCGCAAAAGTCGGACTTACTAATTATACTTCCTGCGGGATACCCAAATGCCCCTCTTGATATGTTCAGAACCAATCCAGATGTTAAATTATTGAATGGATCTTGGCCCGTCGCATCAGAGCCCCATGAAGTATACCTTGAAAAACAATGGCAAAGATGGTCACGCCATATTGATTGGAGGGTAGGCACTGATTGTTTGCGTACCTTCATTTCGGCAGTTAAAAAAGAACTAAGTAAAGGCATTTGATAAAGTGAAATATTCAATAACTTTTCAAGAGAAGGACTATGATCAATTAGTCAAACATCTATTTAGTGATAGGTTAAAGGAAAGAGCTGCATATGCATTGTGTAAAATATCAAAAACCACTGATGAAAACAGGTTATTGGTTAGGGAAATTATTTATGTAGCTGATGAAGATATTGAAGATTCTTCCGAGGTGCACATGAAGATTAAATCAATATCATTTTTACGAGCTATAAAAAAAGCAAATGACACCAAACAGTCATTTGTTTTTATTCATTCTCATCCTGAGGGTTTTATTAATCATTCCACCCAAGATGATAGAGAAGAGCATTCTCTGTTTAATACTGCTTATAATCGTATTAGAACAAATAGTATCCACGGAAGTTTAGTTTTATCATCACCAGACAAACCAATAGGTCGCATATTTTTAGCTGACGGGACATTTGAATTAATGTCTATGGTTCGTGTTATAGGTGAACAATTTAAGTTTTTTTCCAATGAAAAAGATTCAAAAAATATCCCAGAATTTTTTGATAGACAAATTAGAGCATTCGGAAATGATATTCAGATTTTATTACAAAAAATTCACATTGCAATTGTTGGTGCTGGCGGCACAGGATCGGCAGTAGCTGAACAATTAATCAGATTGGGTGTTGGAACTTTAACGATTATCGATGGCCAGACTTTCGAAACCACTAATATCAATAGGGTGTATGGTTCAAAAATTGATGACGACGGAATTGAAAAAGTAAAAATTATAGAAAGACTCGCTACTAATATTGGATTAGGGACAAAAATAAATGCAGTCAACCAACCAATTACTTTTCAATCTGTAACTAATGAATTAAAGAATGCAGATATAATTTTTGGATGCACGGATGATCAATGGGGGCGGTCGATTTTAACTCGGATGGCTGTATATTACTGCATACCAGTATTTGACATGGGGGTGAAAATCGATTCTAAAGATGGCTTTATCAAATCTATAGAAGGTCGTGTAACTACTCTTTTAGGGAATTATGCTTGTTTGTTTTGTCGCGAACGAATAAATGAAAAAGCAATTCTAAGTGAATCGCTCGCTGAGACAGATCCGGAACAATTAGAAAGGCTAATAAAAGACGGCTACGCAAACGAATTAGATACTCCGGCACCTTCAGTCATAAGCTTTACGAGCTCTATTGCATCGTTAGCTGTAACCGAACTACTTCATAGATTGACAGGTTTTATGGGCAAAGAAAGAATAAGTAATGAAGTTTTGGTATTTTTCGATCAATCAAGAATACGAACTAATCGTATGTTATCAAAGCTTGATTGCTTTTGTGGAGATCCATTTTATAACATGCGTGGAGATACTACGCCACTTTTAGATACAACTTGGAGAGATGAAAAAAAATAAATTTATAAACTGGTTTAATAAACCTAAAACCAAGTCCACTGAGATTGAATATGGAGATATAAAATTTATATCTTCTTTAGCGGATGTTCCAGAAGATATGGGAATGAATATATTCGTTGTAAAGAGCAGTGGAAAATATAAATGGGTCATTTTTCAATGTCCTGATAATTGTGGCAATCATGTAGAAGCAAACTTAATGAAAAGTAAATATCCTTTTTGGACTTTAAAAATCAGAAAAAATAAAGCTTCAATATCACCATCTTTAATTGTTAAAGGATGTAATTCCCATTTTTGGTTAAAAGATAGTAGAGTTCAATGGGCCAAACTTGATAATGAATAGTTGGCAAA
>Ga0206930_1050_pt1 | contig 26058 bp, 27 predicted proteins | sample Alteio_BWOrgHeat_20_FD_152939 | JGI IMG/M metagenome (GOLD analysis project Ga0206930, IMG submission 152939) | Enriched cells from forest soil in Barre Woods Harvard Forest LTER site, Petersham, Massachusetts, United States -... | ecosystem: Environmental > Terrestrial > Soil > Temperate forest >... | reverse complement strand
CTGGAATTCTACCAGACTTATGATAATACTGAAGCTTACCAGATATTAAGCACCGTGAATAGTTTCCTGGCAGCAAAAAATAAAACAGCTGCTAAAGATACTACCAAGGCAGCTGCGACAGCTAAAGCTACTCCAGCTACAAAAGATACCTCAAAAGGAGCATTATCTTTATTAAGTAAGGTTAACAAAAGCGCAGGAAAGGATACTTCACTGTTAGGAGGTAAAGCAAATGCTGCTTCAAAGAGTCCTTTATTTGCCATACTGGTACCCAATGTTTTCCGTGATCAAAGCACAGGACAGCCGCAATTAGGACGCGGCCCCGTAGTTGGTTATGTTGCCAAAACCGATACTGCTAAGGTAAATACTTACCTGCATAGCACGGATGTAAAGGCGATAATGCCACAAAACATCAGGTTCCTGTGGGATGTGAAGCCTATAGGTGATGATGAAAACAAGAGGATGTTTAATGATAATACTAAACATTTTGTATTATACGCTATCAAATTAGCCGGTGCCGAAATGGGCCCTGTACTTACAGGCGACGTAATAAACGATGCCCGCAGTGAGGTTGATCAAACCAAAGGCGGCTGGGAAGTTACCATGTACATGAACCCGCAGGGTGCTCAAAGGTGGAAGGAAATCACTGCTGAGGCAGCTCCCGGCCCTACACACAAGGACGAAAGAGCGATTGCCATAGTATTGGATAACAATGTTTATTCGGCACCTGGTGTATTAAATGAAATTTCAGGTGGGGTTTCATCTATATCCGGCGGAAACTTCACACAGGAAGATACCAAGGATTTGGCCAACGTATTAAAAGCAGGCCGCTTACCTGCTCCGGCATTGATCGTTTCCGAAGCTACTGTAGGTTCCACATTAGGTCAGCAGGCTATCCAGTCTGGTTTATTATCTTCTGTATTGGGCTTTATCGTGGTGTTGATCTTCATGATTGCCTATTATAACCGCGCAGGAACCATTGCCGTGGTAGCTGTAATTATCAACGTATTCTTCCTGATGGGTGTACTCACCAGCTTAGGTGCGGTGTTAACTATGCCGGGTGTAGCGGGTATCGTATTAACGCTCGGTATCTCGGTTGATGCCAACGTACTGATCTATGAACGCGTACGTGAAGAAATGTCGCTCGGCAAGTCACTCAAGCTTGCGGTAAACGATGGTTTTACCCATGCGCTTTCGTCCATTCTCGACTCTAATATCAGTACCTTCCTAACAGGTTTAATATTATTCATCTTCGGAAGTGGCCCTATCCAGGGTTTTGCAGTTGTATTGATGATCGGTATTGCTACCTCATTGTTCTGCTCATTACTGATATCAAGAGTTGTTTTTGAATGGATGATCAGCAAGGGATGGGATATCAAATTCTCTAACCCATGGAGTTCACATACCTTCAAAAACGCCAATTACGGTTTCGTTAAAAATCGTTTCAAATTCTACATATTCTCCGGCCTTTTCATATTTGCTGGTATTATCTCCATGTTTACACAAGGATTTAATTATGGCGTTGATTTCGTAGGGGGACGTAACTATATCGTTCAATTTGAGAACAAAAATGTAACCACAGATATTGTACATGGCGCTATAGATAAGGTTTTGGGCGCAAGTGAAGTGAAAACGTTTGGCGAAAACAGCATAAGTATAACCACAAAATACCTTATTGAAGAAAATACAACAAGCGCTGATACGAAAGTTAGGGAAGCATTGATTAGTGCTTTAAGTCAGAACCCTGCAACTAAGATCGTGGATAAGGATATTGTAAAATATCAAAAAGTTAAGGCCACCATTGCCGAAGGCTTGAAAAAATCAGCTTTCTGGACTGTGGCTTTCGCAATCATCATCATATCATCTTACATACTCATCCGCTTCCGGAAATGGCAGTTCAGTTTGGGAGCAATGGTGGCAACAGCGCATGATGCCTTGATGGTATTATCGTTCTTCTCGCTGTTCAAAAGCGTATTCCCGTTCCTTGATATCGACCAGTCATTTATCGCAGCGATATTGACGGTAATTGGTTATTCGATCAATGACACGGTGGTAGTATTTGACCGTATTCGTGAGTTCCTCGAACTGCACCATGCCAAAACTGATGACCCTAAAGAAGTGATTAACCATGCTATCAACAAAACCTTAAGCCGTACCATTATTACCGCGCTTACCGTATTGTTCGTGTTGATCGTGTTGTTCATATTTGGCGGAGAAGTTATCCGCGGGTTCTCGTTCGCATTATTGGTTGGTGTATGTTTCGGTACATATTCATCAATATGTATAGCCACCCCGGTAATTATCGATTTCGGCAAAAAGGACCTGAAATAAAGTCATGTAAATGTTTTAAAAAAGGCTCCAAACAACATTTGGAGCCTTTTTTGTTATAAACAATAGAATAAACATTCGACGCATGAAAGAATCAGATAAATCAAAATTTCCGCAGGTTGTAATTATCGGTGGAGGTTTCGGCGGGCTTGAGGTAGCAAAAGCCTTAGCGGATGAGCCCGTAGAAGTATTAATGCTGGATAAGCACAATTATCATACCTTTCAGCCATTACTGTACCAGGTTGCCACAGGCAGTCTTGAATCCGGGTCGATTGCATTTTCACTGAGAAAAAACTTCGACAATCAAAAGAATTTCCATTTCAGAATGGCTGAAGTAACCAAAGTGAATGCAGATGAAAATATCATCGAAACAAACATCGGCGAAATTGCCTACGATTACCTGGTGATCGCTACCGGCTCAACCACAAATTTTTTTGGCAATAAGGATATTGAGCATAATGCCATGCCGATGAAATCAATACCTGAGGCGCTTAATCTCAGGTATCTTATCCTGCAAAACCTGGAGGAAGCCGTAATACAAAAAACAAAGGAAGAACGCGAACCATATCTGAACTTTGTACTGGTTGGCGCCGGCCCTACTGGTGTTGAGTTAGCTGGGGCATTAGCCGAATTGCGTAACCATGTTTTGACTAAAGATTACCCGGAATTGGAAAAAGAGCATATGAAGGTTTACCTGGTTGATTTTTTGCCAAAGGTACTGGGGCCATTTTCTGATCAGGCCTCGGCAGCTGCAAAAGATTTCCTCACCAAAATGGGCGTTGAAGTGCTATTAAATGTTAAGGTTGAAAACTACGACGGCAATGTGATCACATTCGGGGATGGGAGAAGCATTCGTACCAAAAACGTGATCTGGTCTGCCGGTGTAACCGGGGTGGTTCCGGAAGGCTTCAGCAGGGATATCATTGAACGAGGCAACAGGCTCCGTACCGACAATATTTGCAGGGTTATAGGGTACGATAACATTTTTGCCATAGGCGACGTAGCCGCCATGATCACTGATGAAACACTAAAGGGACATCCTGGTGTTGCCCAGGTAGCCATTCAAATGGGTAAAAACACCGGGAAAAATATCCTTCATATCATTAAAAACGAGCCAACGGTTCCATTCAAATACTTCGATAAGGGATCATTAGCCACCATAGGCCGCAATAAAGCGGTGGCCGACCTGGGTAAGATCAAATTCCAGGGTTTTTTTGCCTGGGTGGTGTGGATGTTTGTGCACCTCATCTCGCTATTAGGTTTCAGAAATAAGGTGGTTGTTTTTATCAATTGGGTGGGGAGCTATATCAGCAATAATGGCGGTTCGCGCTTAATTATCCGCAGATATGTGAAGGAAGGGGCTCCACAGGAGGCGGATGTAGTACCGGGTGCGGATTAAACCGCTAATCCCTATATTTGTCTAAGAATAAACCGATTTATGAAATCAATATTATTATGCTGCGTTCTGGCATTCTTAGGGATCAGGGCCGTTGCGCAGGATGGCCCTGTACGTATTTATAGCGTAGATAATTCTTCAAAGACTCAGCAAACAGATTCTGTAAAACTACGGCTTGATGGGTTTAATGCTTATTATCAACAAGTGGTTAAGCTGGATAGCAATATTAAAGTGAGTGATATTTACATCCGGGCACTTCAATTTATGGCCTCAAAAAACTTTACGCAAACCTATGGCTACGACCAGGAAGGCAAACTCATATTTACCACCACCCAGGACCTGAACATTAATCCGGTCAGCGTAAATGATGACAGCGATAATGTGGAGCAGTACACCACACAATTTGCCATCACTATTGATATGAAGAATGGCCGCTACAGGTATACCATTCATAATGTGGTATTTTTTCTCCCTACAGCAAGTGGCAACAGGAGGCTGACGCTTTATGATGTATATGAAAAAATGACGAACAGGGACTCGAGGCGGGTATCAAGGGATGCCAGGAGTTTGATCACTTCTTTTGAAAGATATATCGGCACGCTTACTAAGGAAATGTATGATGATATTGAAAACAAAACAGTAATACATAATCCAAAATTCTGATATATTATTCCAAAGCTATGCCCTCAGTAATACAAATTACAGAATGCCCCCGAGACGCCATGCAGGGGCTTCATGATTTTATACCAACTGATATAAAGGCCGCCTATATCAATTTGTTGCTTCAGGTTGGCTTTGATACCATTGATTTCGGCAGTTTTGTTTCGCCTAAAGCCATACCGCAAATGCGGGACACGGCAGAAGTTTTAGAAAAGCTTGAACTAAGCCATTCCAAATCCAAATTGCTAGCAATAATTGCCAATTACCGCGGGGCAGAAGATGCAGCTGAGCATGAGCAGATCACCTACCTTGGCTTTCCTTTTTCCATATCCGAAACCTTTCAGCAGCGGAATACCAACTCAAGCATCAGCGAAGCATTTGATACCGTAAAAAGGATAAAGGAGCTAAGCGATAAGAAAGGAAAAGAGCTATTGGTCTACTTGTCAATGGGCTTCGGGAATCCCTACGGCGACGATTGGAGCAACGAAATAGTGTTGCAATGGGCTGAGAAATTGATTAGCGAGGGGATCCAATATATTTCATTAGCAGATACTATCGGTATTGCATCGCCTGGCCAGATAACTGATCTGTTCACCTTATTGTCGGGCCACTTACCTAAAACGACATTGGGTGTACATCTGCATTCAACCCCGGATACCTGGCACGAAAAAATAGAAGCGGCCTATAAAAGCGGCTGTAAGCGATTTGATACTGCATTAAAAGGCTATGGTGGCTGCCCAATGGCCAAGGACGATCTCACAGGCAATATCGCGACTGAAAACGTTATCTCTTACTTACAATCGCAAAACGTCAGCCTCGGGCTTGATTTAGGTAAATTTCAGGAGGCTATGGACTATTCAGGAAAAGTATTTGGTTAGCCCTTAAGTTTCAAAATTCGAAATTGAACATTCGAAATTCGAAATCATCACCCCTTCACCATCTTATAATGCCTTATCCCGGCTTCTTCAAACTCCGGCCCGGTCTTTACAAAATTAAAGCGCTCATACAAGGTTACTGCATCTATCTGGGCATGAAGGTACACGTAGTCAGCGTCTTTAGGCAAATCGTCTAATACAGTTTTTACCAGTGCCTGCCCCACTCCATTGCCCCTGAACTTTTTCAATACAGCAAAACGTTCCAGCTTATATCCCTTATCGGTTTTGCGCCAGCGCGAGGCCCCTGCGGGTATCCCGTCAACAGTTGCCAAAAAGTGATTGGATTCTTCCTCGTGCTCCCATTCCAGTTCGGGCGGGCAATTTTGTTCGCCTACAAAAACTTCCTGCCTAATGGCAAACACTTTTTCAAGATCGGCTGGATCGGTTACCTTGTTTACTTCTACTTTTCCCGGCATATTTTTATGAGGTAAAAGCTAAAAGCAAAAAGGTAAAAGCTAAGGGCTTTCAGCTTTTACCTTTCTGCTTTCAGCTCAGATTTACAGCTTGCTATTCACATCAATGCAATTCAGATCTTCAAATGCTGATGTTAGGCGTTTCACAAAGGTTTCCTCACCCTTGCGCAGCCACACACGCGGATCATAATATTTTTTATTCGGCGAATCTTCACCATCAGGGCTACCGATCTGCGTTTGCAGGTAACCTTCTTTTGATTTGTAATAGTCTTTTATACCTTCCCAGAAAGCCCATTGCATATCAGTGTCGATATTCATTTTGATGGCGCCATAAGAAATAGCCTCGCGAATTTCAGCCTGGCTTGAGCCTGATCCGCCATGAAATACAAAATTGATCGGCTTTTCAGCGGCTAAGCTGTATTTCTTTTTCACATATTCCTGTGAGTTATGCAGAATCACAGGCTGTAATTTCACATTACCCGGTTTATAAACGCCGTGTACGTTACCAAAGGCAGCAGCTACAGTAAAGCGATGACTAACCTTTGAAAGTTCCTCGTATGAATAAGCAACATCTTCAGGCTGGGTATATAAACGGGAGCTGTCTACATCGCTGTTATCAACACCGTCTTCTTCACCACCAGTTACACCCAATTCAATTTCGAGTGTCATACCCATCTTAGCCATGCGCTCCAGGTATTTGGCTGATATTTCAATATTCTCGTGGATCGGCTCTTCCGAAAGATCAAGCATATGCGATGAGAACAATGGCTTGCCAGTTTCAGCAAAGAATTTTTCACCGTAATCCAGCAATCCGTCTATCCAGGGTAATAGCTTTTTAGCGCAATGGTCGGTATGCATAATTACAGCAACGCCATAATGTTCGGCTAAAAGATGCACGTGCCTTGCAGCTGAAACACCGCCCAGGATACAAGCCTGTAATTTTGAATTATCCAGCGATTTGCCAGCATAAAACTGTGCACCACCATGCGATAATTGAATAATTACCGGCGAGTTAACAGCCTTTGCTGTTTCCATCACGGCGTTGATTGAGTTGGTGCCGATCACATTTACTGCCGGCAGGGCAAACTGGTGCTTTTTAGCAATTTCAAACAGTTCCTGCACCTGTTCGCCGTGCAGTACACCTTTATAATTTTTTAAATCCATTAGCGTTTATTTGGGCCTCGAAGTTATAAAATTTCCTGATTTAAGCCATTAAGTATCTAATAATTACTGCCGGGCAAGTTTATTTAACAGTTTAATCATTAAAGTTCTGTTTGATTATATTTATGGTAAAATACTAACATTCAAAAAGCTGCATTTTAGCATTTTAATAATCTCCACATTCGTATAAAATTTTCTACCGGCGTTATACTTTAATAGCTTGACAAGTTGTGTAATATTTTTCGTTCCTTTGCATTAAATTGGAAGAGATAGATAACGAAATGACCTGGTTTAAGCGAGAATTAAAAGGGATAATTACAACCACTGAGGAAAAGAAGGAAACGCCGGACGGTATCTGGAATAAATGCCCGAATTGTAAGAAGCCACTGCACTATTCTGAACAGGTTGAAAACCAATACGTTTGCCACTATTGCGGCTATCACATCAGGATAGGCTCAAAGGAGTATTTTTCCATACTTTTTGATGACAATCAGTTTACTGAACTATACCCCAATCTCCGTTCGGGTGATCCCCTGCATTTTGAGGATACCAAAAAATATACTGACAGGCTAACCGAAACCATCAATAAAACCGGGCTGAATGATGCCATTCGCTCAGGAGCAGGTAAAATCGACGGGCAGGATATCGTAATCGCCTGCATGGATTTTAATTTTATTGGCGGATCAATGGGTTCGGTAGTTGGCGAGAAGATCGCGCGCTCCATTGATTATTGTATTGAACATAAAGTACCGTTCCTGATGATCTCCAAATCAGGTGGCGCGCGCATGATGGAAGCAGCCTTTTCATTAATGCAAATGGCCAAAACATCAGCGAAACTCGCGTTGCTCGGTCAGGCAAAAATACCATATATATCCTTGCTAACCGATCCGACCACCGGCGGTGTAACCGCATCATACGCTATGCTGGGTGATATTAATATCGCTGAACCCGGCTCGCTGATAGGCTTCGCCGGACCAAGGGTAATTAAGGAAACCATAAAGAAGGACTTGCCGAAAGGCTTCCAAACTGCTGAGTTTGTACTGGAACACGGCTTCCTCGATTTTATAGTCGACAGAAGAGAAATGAAGGAAAAGTTAGCCTCATTTTTGAAGATGATGGCTAATTAAACTAATTGGTCAAAAAATATTGCTTAAAAACAAAATGGCTCCGGAATTCCGGAGCCATTTTGTTTTTAAATGCCTAACCTTATTATATACCTTCCGTACCAGGCTCATGACCAATCATACGGCCTGTTGTACGTCCTTGGGGTCGACTTTCAAAGTCTGTTTTTGCCGGTCCTACTGACGGGAATTCCTTCTTATTTGGAGGAGTTACATCATTGCGCTCTGTAAACGAAGCGTCCGCGCCTTCTCTTTGAGGGTTTGCCTCACTTTCATGCGGATAAAGGAGTTCTTCTTCTGAAGTACGTTTTCCGGGGTTTTCCTTCGGCATCTTACCACGCGCCGCGTTATTATTTTGATTTTTATGATCCTGCTTTTTGCTGGATTTTTCTTTTGTAGCTACCATAGGTTTATGACTTTAATATATAAGTATAAACCCCTTTGATTAGCTTATTGTTTTTATTTTTTTCTTAAAAGGAAAATAATTTACGCGGATAGTATCTGCTTATGCGTGTACCAAACACAATTCCTTAAGCTTGGCGACGGTATAGTCCACCTCTTCTCTGGTATTGTATTTAGAGAATGAAAAGCGCACCGACGGGCGTGTAGAATCGCCGCCAATCGCGTTAAGCACATGCGAGCCTATGTCAGTGCCCGAACTGCAGGCACTGCCGCCTGATGCGGATATCCCAGCTATATCGAGGTTAAATAACAGCATATCAGCCATATCGCTGCATGGGAATGATACGTTCAGCACTGTATATAAGCTTTTATTTGGGTCAATCTCGCCATTAAAATCAATGCCATACACGTTTTCGCGCAACTGATCTATCATATAAGTTTTCAAACCCTGTATATGCTGATGATTTTGCTCCATGTTGGCATAAGCAATTTCAAGCGCCTTTGCCATGCCCACAATACCATAAACATTTTCGGTACCGCCGCGCATATTCCGCTCTTGCGCCCCGCCATAAATAAACGGCTTTATTTTGATACGATGATTGACGTGTAAGAAACCTATCCCCTTCGGGCCATGCAGCTTATGTGCGGCACAAACCATAAAATGCACCTTTTCCTTACTTAGGTCGTGCTTATAGTGCCCCATGGTTTGCACGGTATCAGAATGGTAAATGGCATTATATTGTTCGCAAAGATCGCCAATGCGTATCATATCACTAATGGTACCCAACTCGTTATTGGCATGCATTAAGGATACAAAACTGCGGTCGTTATTCTTCAGCAAGTCTTCAAGCTGACCATAATCAAGATTACCTTTGTTATCCGTATCGATAAAACTCAATTTGATGGTGCCCGCCTTTTCCATTGATTCAAGCGTATGTATTACCGCATGGTGCTCCAATGGGCTTGTAATAGCATGCTTTATGCCATTATCCAATATGCCGCAACGAATAGCCGTATTATCAGCCTCGGTTCCACCTGAGGTGAAAAATATCTCTGAAGGCGACGTATGTAGTAGATTAGCGATTGTTTTGCGCGATCTTTCAACCAATGATCTTGCCTCGCGGCCGTGGGCATGTATGGATGAAGGATTACCGTAATTATTTTCCAGCACCTTATACATTTCCTTTAAAACTTCGGGATCGATGGGTGTGGTAGCAGCATTGTCGAAATAAACACGCATGAGTGGAATAAATTAGTGAATGAGTCAGTTAGTGAATTAGTGAGTATTTTTATTAATGAATCAACGATTCAGTATCTATTTATTGGGTTTTGAATTATTCTTGTCTGATATGGTCTTGCGGGCAGATGAAACTACCTTTAGAATTTCATTAGCTTCGTTCATCAAATTAATAATCTCAGATTGTTTAATAATATCAGCTTCTATCAAAACCTCCATCCAAAAAACACTTTCGTCTGCCTCTTCTACTACAATTGAGATTTTTGAATGAAATTCAGCCTGGGAACGTGCCCTGCAAGCAGCCCTATAATTAGAGCCAACGGATGAGGATGATCTTAATAGCTGTTTTCCAACAATTTTTGCTTCTTCTGTTTTCGGAAGTGACCTGTATAACCTTATATTATCTATAACAAATTTTTTAGTGCGATTTCTGAACTTTTCAGCAAATTCACTCTTTCCAAAGTTTTCCATAATTAAATGTAATAGTAATTTATCATTCTCTTCCCCACTCACTAATTCACTCAATCACTAATTCACTAATTATAGATCAGTCTTTCAGATTCAAAATTTCCTTTATATCTGTAATTATCTTATTCGCCAGATTATCCGCCACTGTTTCAGAATTTCCTTCTGAGTAGATACGGATAATAGGTTCGGTATTTGATCTGCGCAAATGTACCCATTCCTTGTCGAATTCTATTTTTAAGCCGTCAATAGTTGAATGTGGTTGTTTCTTATATTTTTCCTCTACCTTAAGCAGCAGGTCATCAATATCCATTTCCGGAGTAAGTGTGATCTTATTCTTCGATATAAAATACCCCGGATAGGTGCTTCTCAGATTGGAAACCGATTTGCCGTATTTAGCCAGGTGAGTTAAAAATAAGGCGATCCCGACTAAGGCATCCCGCCCATAATGAAGTTCAGGATAGATCACACCCCCATTGCCTTCGCCACCAATAACTGCATTCACTTCCTTCATTTTATTTACCACGTTCACCTCACCTACTGCGGCTGCGAAATATTCGCCTCCGGCTTTTTCGGTAACGTCTCTTAAAGCTCGTGTGGATGATAAATTTGAAACCGTATTGCCTTTTTTATTCTTCAAAACATAATCAGCAACAGTAACTAAAGTATACTCTTCGCCAAACATATTGCCATCTTCACACACAAAGCACAGGCGGTCAACATCTGGGTCGACAGCTATGCCCAAATCGGCTCTTTTCTTTATCACTTCCTGCGATAACGCCACCAGGTTTTCCGGCAAAGGCTCAGGGTTGTGCGGGAAATTACCATCAGGCTCACAATAAAGCTGATGAACAGTCTTCACGCCCAAAGCCTCCAGCAGAGCCGGAACAAATATCCCTCCCGTTGAGTTAACACAATCAATTACGATATTGAAGTTTGCCTTAGCAATAGCGGCCACATCAACCAAAGGCAGAGCCAGTATCAGATCGATATGCTTTTTGAGATAACTGTTATCAGCTATAACTCTTCCAAGATCATTTACCTCAGCATACTTCAGATCACTGCTTTCAGCTAATTCAAGAACTTCCTTGCCCTCGGCATCATTTATAAATTCACCGTCCTGGTTAAGCAATTTCAGTGCGTTCCATTGTTTTGGATTGTGACTGGCTGTTAATATTATACCACCGGCTGCGTTCTCTAATGGAACCGCTACTTCAACTGTCGGTGTTGTTGAAAGGCCCAGATCGATTACATCGATCCCCAAACCCTGCAATGTGCCTATCACCAGGTTGTTTACCATGATGCCCGATATACGTGCATCGCGGCCTACCACGATCTTTTTCTTACCCGACTTTTTTAAGGCCCAGGTACCGTATGCTGAGGTAAATTTTACAATATCCAATGGCGTTAAACCATTCCCTGCCGCACCACCGATGGTGCCTCTTATCCCTGAAATTGATTTTATTAAGGTCAAAATATTAAGTGATTTGCTGCAAAATTAAAAATATTTAGCCGATAGCGCCATAAAATCGCATTGTTTAAGCGTCATTTTATTGGCTATATTTACAGCTCCGAATAAAAACGCGATGTTCAGGAAATGGTTTTAACCAGTTAAATTCTTTATTACCATTTATAATTTTTTAATCTGTTTAGCCTCAACCTGCCCTCTTCATAGGAGAGGGTTCAAAAAATTAAAGTTCAAGTCCTCTCCTTTGGAGAGGATTTAGGTGAGGCTACAGCTACTATAATTTTTTAATCTGATGCTTGAACATTTGATAGAATTAGACCGCCATTTATTTCATTTTATTAACCACGACCTGGCCAATCCATTCTTCGACTGGCTGATGCCTATATTACGTGAGCCAAAAGTTTGGATACCATTGTATGTTTTCATCTTTGGTTTTTGCATCTATCGTTATAAGAAAACAGGATTGTACATTATTGTTTTGCTGGCACTGACATTCGGCATTGCCGACAGGGGAAGTGCAGGAATAGGTAAAAACCTTGTAAAACGCGTAAGGCCCTGTAATGACCCGTCGCTATCAAAAACCATTATTACGAGAATACCTTGTGGTACTGGTTATAGTTTTCCATCTGCACATGCGAGTAATCATTTCGCTATAGCTACATTCCTGTGTTTGGTATTTTTCAGGAAATGGCGATGGATATGGGCATGGGCATTTTTATGGGCGGCCTCCATTTGCTTTGCACAGGTGTATGTGGGCGTACATTTTCCGATCGACGTTACAGCAGGTATGCTTTATGGCATCTTGGTCGGCACCTTAATGGCCCTGCTATTTAAAAAACTTCAACCCGATTTTTAATGGCGCTTTGGAAAATACTTGTACTGTTTGCCGGGGCATTTACCGGTGGTATTGCCGTATTTTTATTTAAGGGCGATAACCGCAAGCAGTTAAAGCTGGTATTGTCATTCAGCGGTGCGTACCTATTTGGTATTACCGTTTTGCATTTAATACCTGACGCCTATCACGGGAACGATAATTATGTAGGGGTATTTATCCTGGCGGGATTTTTATTCCAGATCGTTCTGGAACAATTTTCCGGAGGCATTGAGCATGGTCATATCCACAAACCCGAACCTGATCATATAGCATTTCCGCTTAGCATATTGATCAGCTTGTGTATACATGCCTTTTTAGAAGGGATGCCACTGGCGGAAGGAAATCAAAATCAACTGGTTTTTGGTATAGCCCTGCACCATGTGCCGGCTGCATTTGCACTGGCCACGATATTGATCGCTAACAAGCAAAGTAAGCTAAGCACCACATTTTTCATTATATTATTTGCAGTAATGGCGCCTGCCGGTTACCTGTTCAGCAACACGCTTAGCAATGGCGGTGTGGGCAACCTGCAGCAATATTATGGCCGTATTATGGGGATAGTGATCGGTATTTTCCTGCATATATCCACCACTATTCTTTTCGAATCAAGCACGGATCACAAATTTAATGTCCGCAAAATGGTAGCTGTTCTTTTGGGAGTTGGCATTGCATTAGCAGGGTTTGTCGGAGAGTTATAAGCAGAAAGCGTAAAGACCAAAGCTAAAAGCCCCCTTGAGCAAAGAATAAAAAGCTTTTGGCTTTATGCTTTAACCTTTCAGCTTCTTCACCCTCTAAGCTTGTCAAGAAGGTTGCTTAGCTGCCCGGCTTCCTCTTCGCTGAGGTTGTTTTTCAATACCTCCCTGGTTTTAAATTCGACCCCCATTTTGGAAAGGGTTTCCAACCCTGTATCGCTGATGCGGATATCAACGGCCCGACGGTCCTTGTTGTTGGTGCAGCGCGAAACAAGTCCCTTTTGAACCAGGCGGTCGACAATGCGCGAGGCATCCGACATTTTGTCAAGCATACGCTCCTTTATCAGGTTTACCGTAGCTGGGTTAGGGTATTGCCCGCGCAGGATGCGCAACACATTAAATTGCTGAGGGGTAAGATTATGCTTTTCAAATTCAGCACGAAAAACACTATTGAGCCAGCTATAAGTATAAGAAATATTAACTACAGCCTTATGATAATTGTCTTCAAACTTAGTACTTTGTATCTCCTGTTCGATCTGCATAGTTCGTAGGGGTATTGTTTTTGTGCAAATAAAGCGATTATTTCTTAATTTGTTTTGATTCCTTTGGCTTTCCGTAATCCCAGGGGCAATGCAGGCATTTATTTTTGCAGCAGACCCCTCTTTTCAGATGATATTCTTTGGTAAAAACAAAATTACCATCCTCATTAATGTAATAATCGATATTCTCTTTCAGCATTGTTTAGTTAAGCAGCTTTACAAAAATAGTATTCCCGAAATGTTTTCTTAAATAATTACCATCGCCATGTAATGTCCATACCTGCTTTGGTTGGGTATGTTCAATTGCTTGCAGGATATCGTTCCAATCGGCATGGTCAGAAATAAACAGGGTATCATTCTGATTTACCTGCAAATTTTTCCACCCTGAGGCAAACAAACGTTTAACACCTGTCGCCCTTGCATAGCTGTCGAACGTAAAGGGCGGAACGATATATACATATTCCTGCTGCGCCTTCATCAATTTTCGACTATAAATTTGATATTTACCCGGCGAAAATCCCATTTTCTCATATACTACATTCAATGGCATAATGCGGTGATGGATCAATATCGTTTTTTGCGGTGAGTGCTCACTAATAAGATTGATCAGTCTTTGACTTTTACCCAAACCATAGGCACCCAAAAGAATATTGCTTTTTATATCATTCAGCTTTTTTATTTCGACAACAGGATCAGGATGAACAACATTCGGATCAGCAAAGGTGCTTTCGGTGATCAGCACATCAGTTTTAACCCATTCTACTGGCTCACAGGTGGCATCCGGCTGTAATTTATAATCGCCGGTGTATAAATATTTTACACCCTGGTATTCCATCATTATCTGCGCCGAACCTAACATATGCCCCGCAGGGATAAACGTTATTTGTACCCCACCGATAGAGAAAGGGTGATGATAGCCTGATATATTGAAGGCCTTAGCCGCATTCTTGCCATAACGCAACTGCATAAAAGAGGCAGTAGCCTCTGTGCAATACACTTCGTTATTACCAGCAACGGCATGGTCGGCATGGGCATGGGATATCACCGCCGTCTTTACAGGTTGTTTTGGGTCGATATAAAAATTGCCGTATTTGCAAAACAGGCCGTTGGTATCAAGGAACAAGAAATCTTCCAGTATCATCTCATTAGTCATTTCGCGATGCTGTCATTAGTCATTGGTCATTAGTCATTTGCTTCGCGTCATTAGTTATTTGTACTTTGTTATCATTATTAAGCAACTCAATCACTGACAACTCCAATGACTAATGACGGCGAAGCCATAATGGCCAATGACGCGAAGCAAATGACCAATGACGGCGAAGCCATAATGACTAATTGATTATTTAAGGGATAAAAATTGTTGATGCAATTCCAGCACCTGCGGGATAACCAGTTCAGTATCATCGTTTCGAATCACATAATCAGCAAGTTCTGTCTTTCTTTCTTCGGAGAATTGTCTTGCATTGCGGCTCTCTACCTCGGCACGCGTCAAACCATCCCGCTGCATTACCCGCTGTATCCGCAATTCGAGCGGTGCTGTCACCATTATTGTATAATCACACATCTTGTAGGAACTGCTTTCAAATAATAATGCAGCTTCCTTTGCTACGTAAGGCGCATGCTTGATCTGTGTCACCCAGGTATCAAACACCCTGAATACGGCAGGATGAACAAGCGAATTGAGTTTTACAAGCTCCTTTTCGTCATTAAAAACAATTGAGGCAATATGCTTGCGGTTTAATGTCCCATCAGCAAAGTAAGCTTCCGGCCCAAAGGTTTTTTTGAGTGCGGCTATCAATACCGGGTCTGATACCATTACCTGTTTGGCTGCATCATCGGCATAAAAAACAGGGATACCCAATACTTCAAATACCTTGCTTACTGTGGTTTTGCCTCCGCCAATATTACCCGTTATTCCTATTTTCAGCATTTACTTCCTGATGATGAAATCAATATTCTGTGGTTCAATTTTTACTATCCTGCAATAAGCTGGCAGACGGGTGATCTTCACAGGCAATGTGGTATAACCACGCTCGCGCCAGAGATCAAGATCAGCCGAGGCCTCAAAAAAATCCTCGTCCATCTCCGCATAGCGCCTTAATGGAGCTGTAAAGGTAACCTTAACCTTTAAGGGAAATATCTTTACATTGTAGTAATTATGGTTGTTGATCAGCTTAACGGGTATCTGCACCACCTTTTCTGTATACTCATCAACAGGCAGCGTCACCACCACTGATTTAGGATAAACACTTATATTTCCCTCTTTAACCGGCTGAAGCCCTACATTGGTCTTAACGGTTTCATCCACGCTATCAATGGTCAACGAATCCGTATTCCAGCTTTGGATCTTATCAACCACGCTACCCGGGCCGGTCAGTGTAACATACGAGGGATTGATGGTAATATCCCCTGATTGTTCAAACTGGCGCTGATATTTTATTCCTCTCACCAGCATTACAGGTACCTTTTTAACGGCCCTGTCCGAAAAATCAAAGTATAAGGTATCGGGTGTAAAGGCTACTATTTGGTGTTCAGGATCTCTTTTATCATTTATCTGCTTTAGCTGCGAGCTCAATACGATGTAGTCTTTATTTTCCAGCGTACGCAGATCAACATCAACCACCTTATCTTCATCATTCATCCTCGAGAAGAGCATCTGCCAACCCGTGCTCTTCATGGTATCTGTAATGGTATCTGATTGCAGGGAATGGTAGGCCCGTTTCTGAGGTGCATTTTTATAGGTGAGCTTCATCTTTACACCAAATTTAATGGTGTTTGACATCGTAGTAAATACCCATGCCAGAACCGCCAGTACCAGGCAGGTGAAAAATGCCGATAAACGACGGCGTTCTGTTGCTGATAATTTTACTAATGCCATTTTTAAGCTTAAAGCAGAAAGCACAAGGCTTAAAGCTAAATAGTATTGCCTTTACCTTGCGCTCTCCGTCTTATATTTTTTTGCTTTTCGCTTTCAGCTTTATGCCTTCACCTCTTTAGGGGCAGCCGGAGGTGTATTTAGTGCTTTCGAAGCTTCTAAGGAAATGGATGATTTTTCAAAACGGATCTTGTGGCCGCCTTCAGTTTCAATCAAAAAAGTTTTTTCAGCAACATCGGCAATTTTACCGTGGATGCCTGCATTTGTGATCACCTTATCCCCTTTTTTCAACTCATCCACATATTTTTTCTGGTCCTTTTGCTTTTTAACCTGGGGGCGGATCATAAAGAAGTAAAACACTATAATAATCAATATTATAGGTAAAAAACCGCCTATACTGCCAAAGGGACCAGCATCAGTAGCTGCTAATAAAATTGTTGCTATCATTTTTAATATTAAATATAAATTATTTTGCCATTTCTACTTCGCCAATTAAGTGCACCAGGTTTTGGGCCGGATTGGTATTGGCTGTAATTGTAATTTGCTTATCCTGCAGGCCCACTTTTCCTGCACTGTTGAAGGTCACCTTTATTGCAGCGTTCTCACCCGGTTTAATAGGGGTTTTAGGCCACTCAGGCTTGGTACAACCGCATGATGCCACTGCATCTGATATGATCAGTGGTGATTTGCCTGTATTGGTAAATTTAAACTCATAGGTTACCTTATCACCCGCTTTAATCTTTCCAAAATCGTGCGTTTCCTTATCAAATTTCATAACCGGGCCGTCGCCGGCATTGGCAGTAGTTGCCTCACCATTTGCCGAAGTTAAATTACTGTTAGATTGATTTGAGTGGCAGGCCATCAGCATACTCAATGCCAGCATGGCCAAAAACAGCTTTTTCATTACCTAATTATTGTTTTTAATTTTTAATGTATGAACTACTCTTCAATTAACCCTCTTCCCACTTTTCGTATAATATTCCCTGCTTTCAATTCGAATAAAATCTTGTCTAAGATACCGTTTATAAATGAATTACTCTTTGGCGTACTAAACTCCTTTGATATTTCAAGATATTCATTGATGGTTACCTTAACCGGGATCGACGTAAAATTAATAAATTCCGCAATAGCCATCTTCATTAAAAGCGTATCCATCATAGCAATACGCTCTGGCTCCCAATTCTGGGTTTTTTTACTGATCATGTCCTGGTAATCCCCATCATGCCGTATGCTTTGCTGGAAAAGGTCGACGATAAACTCCCTGTCTTCGGCCCAGTTGCCCGTAACCTCGGCCAGCTTGTTCAATTTATAGTCATCGTACGAAAAATTCTTGAACGTTTTCGCGATAAGGGCCTGCAATACATCCTTGTCCACCGGCCAGAAGATAAATTTATCCTCAAAAACCTGCTCAGCCAGTAACGACTTTAAGATCACCCGCTTAAAGATAAATTTAATAATGTCCTTATCCGTCTGGATGGTATCCCCTGTTTTCTGAAGATATTCAGTATACTCTGTTGAGTTTTTCAGGATGATAAACAATGATTTGGCCAGTTCGGGCTCAAATGTCCACGAAACCTTGTACTTCTTCAATGCATCTAAATACTCTGAATTTTTTTCAAGGGAAAGGATAAACCTGTTTTCCAGTAGTTTAAGCTGAGGTATCAAATCCTCCGCAGTAGGCAGGTGCTTATTCTTTCTTTCTTCAGCATCGGTTGCTGCATAGTGCACCACTTCCGAAATCAGGGAAAGCATCCAGATATACATTTCGTATACCTTATCAATGCTTTGAAGCAGATTTTTTTCATGCTGCTTAACTTCCTTACTATCAGATTGGTGGTAGGCATAAAGTGCCTGTAATACTTTTACGCGTAAGTGTCTTCTGTTTAACATGTTATAAAGAACGATTTTTTTGGATTGCTCCTGTTTAATATTTAATAGGTTGATTTAACTTTTTTAATATCTGCTATGCGTTTTTCTGCAATTTTATCTGCTGCTTCAATAGTTGATATGCTCTCTGCTTTTGACAGCCTGAATATATTGCGTGTAGCTTCATAAATATTCTCTGTAAGCTGCAACGTGCGTTTTTTACTGAATCCCATTAATTCTGAATAGCAATTGATCACACCGCCTGCATTGATCACATAATCCGGCGCAAATAATATCCCTTTTTCCTGCAGCATCCGCCCATGTATATACTCATCTTCCAGCTGATTGTTTGCCGAACCTGCTATTATTGAATATTTAAGTTTATTAATGGTTTGCGCGTTAATAGTTGCCCCCAATGCACACGGCGAATAGATATCGGCATCAAGGTCAAAAATGGTGTTATTTGCAACAGCCTGGGCGCCATATTTCTTGGCCACCTGTCGGGTGCGATCTTCATCTATATCGCTCACATAAACCATGGCATTTTCATCGCGAAGCAGGCGCACCAGGTTTTCGCCCACATGGCCTATCCCCTGCACCACTATTGATTTGCCTGCAAGGCTATCATTACCATGCAATTCCTTTACCGCCGCTTTAATACCCATAAATACACCAAGGGCAGTAATAGGCGATGGATCTCCGCTGCCGCCAATGCTCTCGGGCACACCCATCACGTGCTGTGTTTCCATGCGGATATATTCCATATCCTTCGGGTTGGTGCCTACATCTTCGGCAGTAATAAATTCGCCGTTAAGATTTTTGATGAACCGGCCGAATTTCCGCAGCAAAGCTTCGGTCTTATCCTTGTGCGAGTCGCCAATGATCACTGCTTTGCCTCCGCCCAGGTTAAGTCCGGCGACAGCAGCTTTATACGTCATGCTTTTCGACAGGCGAAGCACATCGTTCAATGCGTCAGCCTCTGTTTTATAGGCCCACATGCGTGTGCCACCCAGGGCAGGGCCCAAAGTTGTATCATGAATAGCGATAATGGCTTTTAAACCAGTTGCGGGATCATTGCAAAACACTATTTTTTGGTGACCAAAGGCGTTCATCTGGTCGAACAGTGATTCGTTTGTATTTTGAGCTGACATTATAGGTTGCAAAGTAATTGCTTAGGGCTTGCTGACAAAAGTATGTGTTTTTTTTATTGTCACAAACTTAATTTAGCGAATAGTTAATAGTTCATGGTTGATGGTCCATTGAATTATTACGCTTCTTTTTTTTATTACATCGGTTTCTCATTACAACAATATCACAATCTTGTCAATTTAACTGGCTAATGACCAACTATGAACTATCAACCATGAACCATGAACTATAAAAAAACCTACCTTTGCTAAAGCACAATGAAAGACCTCGCTTACCTGAATAAATTTCTTTATAAATACCGATGGAGACTTATTCCGGGTACTTTATTCGTTGTTATTTCTAACATTTTCAGTGTGCTTACGGCACAGGTTATCCGTATTGCCTTTAACCTGGTGACCGAAAACATATCGGTTTATCAATTATTTTCGGGCTTTAACAGGCAGGAGATTATTTACAACATCTTGGGTTACGGGTTGATGATGTTCGGGATTTTGGTGCTTTTATTAGCATTGATCAGGGGACTTTTTCTCTTCTTTATGCGGCAAACCATCATCCTGATGTCGCGGCATATCGAGTATGATCTTAAAAACGTGATCTATAACCATTATCAGAAACTATCTCTCGCCTTTTACCGTCGCCACAATACCGGCGACCTGATGAACCGCGTAACCGAAGATGTGAGCCGTGTGCGCATGTACCTCGGGCCCGGCATCATGTATACCATTAACACCGTTACCCTTTTCATTATCGCTATTTGCTTTATGCTGACGGTGGATGTGCGGCTTACTATATTTTCCATTTTACCCCTGCCCATCCTCGCTATAACCATTTACTACGTTAATAACATTATCCATTTCCGCAGCGAGAAGATACAGCAGCGTTTATCTGCCTTATCGAGCTTCGTACAGGAGAATTTTTCCGGTATCAGGGTGATCAAATCATACGTGAGGGAGGAAAGTATCCGCCAAAGTTTTGCCGGTGAAAGTGAAAACTACAAAACACACTCCATGGCGCTGGTAAAGGTGCAGGCCCTGTTTTTCCCGGTAATGCTTTTGCTGGTGGGTTTAGCCAATGTGATCATTATGTATGTGGGCGGCGTTGAGGTGATGCGGGGCACAATAACAGCTGGTAACATTGCCGAGTTTATTGTATATCTCAATCTGCTTACCTTCCCGGTAATGTCATTAGGCTGGGTTACTTCGTTGATACAGCGTGCCGCGGCATCACAGAAAAGGATCAACGAATTTTTGCATGAGCAGCCGGAGATCGTTTCGCCAAATGTTGACAAACATATTGTTAATGGCCGCATCAGCTTTGATAATGTATCTTTTATTTATCCTGATACCGGCATCCAGGCTTTAAAGAATGTATCATTTACTGCCGAACCCGGGCAAATGATCGCCATTATAGGGCGTACGGGTTCAGGTAAATCAACCATAGCCAACCTCATCATGCGTATGTATGATACTACAGGTGGCCAGGTAAGGGTTGATAATGTGCCTTTGCAGCATTTGAATCTGGAGGGTTACCGCTCGCAGGTGGGTTTTGTGCCACAGGAGGTTTTTCTTTTTTCTGATACCATCGCCAATAATATTGCCTTTAGTGCTGATGTATTGAACATGCCGTTGGTGGAGCAAGCTGCAAGGGATGCTGCTGTGTATCAGAACATCATGGAGCTGGAACAGGGTTTTGAAACTTTGATTGGCGAGCGCGGCGTCACCCTTTCTGGTGGGCAGAAGCAGCGGGTATCCATTGCACGCGCCATAGTGAAGCATCCGCAGATATTAATTTTTGATGATTGCCTCTCGGCAGTCGATACCCGCACCGAAGAGGAGATATTAAACAACCTCGGCGGCATAATGCAGGGCAAAACCAGTATTATTATTGCTCACCGCATATCTACCATAAAAAATGCGGACAAAATACTGGTAATGGACAACGGTGAAATTGTAGAACAGGGAACTCATGATGATCTGATGGAGCAGAAGAGCGTGTATTTTGAATTATACGAAAAACAACTGCTGGAAGAAGAAGAAAATGTGTAAAATTTAACTTTTACTATAAAAATATCATCTATTGCTTGAAAAAAATACAACAATATCATTTTTAATACTTGTACTTTGAAAATTTATTTATATTTATGCCAATCAAAAACTAATTACAATTATTTAACATGGGTGATTTTGAAAATAGAGAGCGCGAAGAGGTTTTTTCAAAGAAGGTAAGGGCCGGCAAAAGGACCTACTTTTTTGACGTAAAGGCAACCCGGTCAAACGACTATTATATTACCATTACCGAAAGCAAAAAGCGTTTGGAAGATGGTGTATTTATCAAACATAAGATATTCCTGTACAAGGAAGATTTTGAAAAATTTGCAGAGGGGTTAAAGGACACTGTTGAATACATTAAGGCCAACCAGGAAGTTCAGGAAAAGCGTTATGAGTTCAGCGAATCGGCAGAAGTCGCTAAAACTGCAACAGCCGACGAAGACTTCTCATTTGATATTTAGGTACTAACCAAACTTATTCATAAAAAGGAAAACCCTGCTTTTGGCAGGGTTTTTTATTTTACTAATGATGCCCCAAAGCCAGGTTATGCACAGGGTGGAAAATGTTATACATAATTATTGATGCTATGCTGAAATAAATGATGAGACCAGTAACGTCGACCAGGGTAGCTACAAAAGGGGCAGATGATGTTGCCGGGTCGGCGCCCAGTTTCTTTAACACTATTGGCAGCATGGAGCCGGCCAGCGACCCCCACAATACAATGCCAATCAATGCGATGCCAACAGTAACAGCTATCAGCATAGCATGCGGGCCATAAATATTGCTGAATAAGCTCCACGTGCTTATCCGGATGAAACCGATAATGCCCAATATAACCCCCAGCATTAAGCCCGAAAGTATCTCCCGGCGCATTACTCTCCACCAATCTGCCAAAGTGACCTCACCCAAAGCCATCGCCTGTATGATGAGGGTTGATGCCTGAGAACCGCTGTTCCCTCCGCTCGACATAACAAGAGGAACGAAAAAGGCAAGTGGGATCACTACGGATAATTCGTCATTAAAAAATTGCATTGCGGATGACGTAAGCATTTCGCTCAAAAAAAGGATGATGAGCCAGCCCACGCGTTTTTTTAGCAACCTGAACAGGTTAATATCAAGGTAAGGTTCGTTCAGTGCCTCGGTACCACCAATCTTCTGAATATCCTCAGTATACTCCTCGTTGGCTATCCATAGGATATCGTCCACAGTAACTATTCCTAATAAGAAATTCTCATCGTCTGTAACCGGTAGTGCCACCCGGTTATTCATCCTGAATATATTGATCGCTTCCTGCTGCGGATCATTTACGTTGAGTGCTATCAGCCGGCTATCCATCAGTGAGCTGATCTTGGTGTCGGGCGTTACCAGCAATATTTCGCGTATCCTGATATCGTCAAGTAACACGCCGTTGGTGTCGATCACATAAAGCACATCAATGGTTTCCGAATTCTTTCCATATTCGCGGATATGAGCAAGTGCACGCTCAACTGTCCAGGTCCTTTTCACCGTGATATAATCAGGCGTCATCAGCCTGCCCACACTATCTTCTTTATACCCCAGTAGCCTTAAGGCCTCTTTACGGTCCTCGGTAGGTAAATGCTGAATGAGCACTTTAACCGTATCGCCGTGCATTTCACTAAACAGGGATGTACGGTCATCCGGCGGAAGCTCGTTGATCAGTTCTGCTATTTTAGGGCCTGAAAGCTTTTTAAGGATACGCTCCTGTACAGGGAAATCAAGAATGCGGAATACGTTTACCGCACGGTTAATAGATAATATTTCGATAAAATGCGGGCCCTGTTCAGGAAATTCGCCTATCAGAATTTCAACATCTGATATATTAAGGTTGTTAAGGTATTCCTGGAGTTGTTCTTCATCGCCTAGTTCCAGCAATAATTCTAGTTGTTCAACCATTTCTTCCATAAAAAAGGCCCTCGTTTTTACATCGTAATTAAATCTGTTTGCTTAGCAGTAATGCTGGGCAAAAGTCGTTTTTTTTTTCAAATTCAGGGCAACTTTTTTCTGTTATCTTTGCGGGAATTTTAACAGTCCGTAGACGATAGACCATGGACCATAGTTAGTATGAATTATGAAGAAAAACTATGGACTATCGACTATGGACTATCGACTAAAAAAAGAACAATGGGACTACAATGCGGGATAGTAGGTTTGCCAAATGTGGGTAAATCAACACTTTTTAATTGCTTATCAAATGCCAAGGCGCAGGCAGCTAACTTTCCGTTTTGCACCATTGAGCCCAATGTGGGCGTGATCACTGTGCCCGATGAGCGGTTAACTAAGCTGGTTGAAATCGTTGTACCTAAAAATACAGTGCCAAACGTTATCGAAATAGTTGACATAGCCGGGCTGGTAAAAGGTGCGAGCAAGGGCGAGGGCCTGGGTAACCAGTTTTTGGCTAATATACGGTCAACCAATGCCATTATCCACGTGCTGCGCTGTTTTGATAATGATAATGTGATCCATGTTGATGGCTCTGTTGATCCGATACGTGATAAGGAGATCATCGATACCGAATTGCAATTGAAGGATCTTGATTCGATCGAAAAGAAAATTAACAAGGTCGAAAAAATGGCCAAAACCGGTGGCGATAAGGAAGCAAAAAAAACCTTTGATGTTTTGACTATCTACCGAAATCATCTTTTGGCAGGCAAATCAGCACGCACTGCTCCTGTTGCTGAGGAGGACAAAGAATACATTGAGGACATCTGGCTGCTTACCGCTAAACCCGTAATGTATGTTTGCAATGTTGATGAAGCATCAGTTAATACCGGCAATGCTTACGTGGAAAGGGTAAAGGCAGCAGTAAAAGAAGAGAACGCTGAAGTATTGGTCATATCGGCACAAATAGAGTCGGAGATAGCCCAACTGGAAACTTACGAGGAGCGCCAGCTGTTTTTGGATGACATGGGACTTGCTGAATCAGGTGTAAATAAATTGATCAAGGCGGCTTATAAATTGCTTAACCTGGCTACATACTTTACAGCAGGCGTGCAGGAAGTACGCGCCTGGACCATCACCAAGGGCTTTACAGCGCCACAGGCAGCGGGTGTGATCCATACCGATTTTGAAAAGGGCTTTATCCGCGCTGAGGTTATTAAATATGAAGACTTTGTGAAATACAATGGTTCCGAAGCAGCGATAAAGGAAGCGGGTAAGCTGGGTGTTGAAGGGAAAACCTATATCGTGCAGGACGGGGATATCATGCATTTCAGGTTTAACGTTTAACTGATTTACCTTGCCTTGACGGGCAAATCAGTTAAACAAATAGTGGCCTGACCAGATAATCCAATCATTATTTACCACTGGTTTGGCCGCTATCCTTTAAAATTATCTGGAATCTTTTACTGCCGTATGAATTAGCATCAGCCTTGTTAACAGTAAAATCATAATGACCTGAACGAACATCAACACTATCCTTCATATAAGTATCTTTAACCCATATCTTCATAGTTGCCGGGATCTTGCTCGCATAGCTCAGTTTAAAAAAGTACGCCCCTCCTGTCTTCACATTCATATCCAAACCTATTGCCATGCCCTGGGTAAAGGGTAAATCATTTATAGCCAAATCCTTACCATCATTTGATATGCTTGCTAAACTTTCTTCACCATAACCAGGAAAATAAGCACCGTCCTCATTACCTGAATAATTCAGGCTGGCCTTATGGTCAAATATAAACATGGTTTCGTCATAGTTAGAACTGTCCTTAACCAATTGCAATTTAAAAATAGCCTTATCAGGAATTGTATCATATTTAACCGGGGTAACGGTATTGGTAGCAGTTGAGACTACCGGCGTTACAGGGGTAGTTGGTGCAACATCCTCCAACTTTTTACAGGCTGAGAATGATAGTAATAGGAATGCGAGCAAGGCTGATAGCTTTATTGTTTTCATTTTGTGATAATTTAATTCCCTTTGTATTTGATATTTAGGTGGGAATTTGGTACAGGTAAACTTTTATACTGAGTGTATATTCAAATAACAAGCCAACACATAAATACATGCAGATAACCTTATTAAGCCTGTTTTTTTTACTATTAATTAACTTTTCGGGGATTAACTTCCACAGCAATATGGGTAATTGAGTCCCATAAGGAATAATAACAGATTAAAATATTGGAGTTTTATTGTATCAAATACCTGCTTTGAGAAGGGACCTATACACTCATGGCAATGAAAAACATAAGGGTTTTGAAGAGAATATCCGGGGGCCCTTACCCGGACGTAGTTAAAATTGGGTCAAACGACAGGTATTATTATTAAGCAGGTATCAAAATCTAATACTTATTAGTTTATTCAACAGTTTTATCAATTATTCGCCTGATCACAGTATCCAGCTCCTGCGTAACGGTTTCCAGGTGCTTCAGTATATCCTTGTTCGATTCTCCCCCGCTGGTCTCCTTATTAAACAGT
>Ga0206930_1039_pt1 | contig 26226 bp, 27 predicted proteins | sample Alteio_BWOrgHeat_20_FD_152939 | JGI IMG/M metagenome (GOLD analysis project Ga0206930, IMG submission 152939) | Enriched cells from forest soil in Barre Woods Harvard Forest LTER site, Petersham, Massachusetts, United States -... | ecosystem: Environmental > Terrestrial > Soil > Temperate forest >... | reverse complement strand
ATTGCCGGTACTGCTGGTTACAATTTTAAAACACCGTATTTGTTTGGGTAAAAATAGCCTACTTCGTCTTCCCCGCCCACATAAATTTTGCCTGTATGATCAATGGCCAGTGATTTAATGGAAGTATGATTAGGCATTGGATAAACTTTCCAATAACTGCCGTCGAACGTTAGCAACCCATCATCATTTGCAAAATATAATATGCCCTCTTTATCCTGTTTTACATCATAAATCTGCGTTGCGGCGTTATAATCGGAACTTTTATAATTTTTTATTGCCGGCAATCCTATTGTAGTTTGTGCAATTGCTGTGCTTATGGAAAACACGTAAAAGACAATAAAAAAAACGACTTTGTTCATTACAAAAACCTTATCATGATATTAAATCAAAGTTAATATACTGTTTTTTGATCTTTGCAATATGCTTAATCAATCTAAATGAATTTAGTAGTACTAATGTAGTGGTAAACAAATTGACTTTAGTTAATTGGATGTGCACATTTGATTAGTTAAAGTACTCATATACATATCGTAAAGCTAATTGTGCCAATGATTAATAAATTACTAAAAAAATGGGTATTGCTAACTTTAATTTGCCTGTTAGCAACAGGGATTAAAGTTAACGCACGGCAGCAACCGTTTAGGGTACTTGTTGTAGCATCGCGCGCCAGCGATCATTCAAAAATGATAGCGGCAGCAAAACCTTTTTTTGAAGAATTGGGCCGCAAGAATGGTTTTGATATCGATTTTACAGATGATAGCAGTAAAATTAATGATGCCAATCTGGCAAACTACCAGGTTTTTGTAATGCTGCAATTGGCGCCTTTTGATATGTCTTACAGCCAGCAGGCGGCGTTGCAAAAATTTGCAGAACAGGGCAACGGTTGGGTAGGGATACATGCTGCCGGGTTAACCGGTAAAGAGTTTTTAGCGAAAAACACCATCTATTGGCAATGGTTTGAGGGTTTTATGGGCGGAGTACTTTATTCGCCGCATCCGGCATTTCAAAAAGCAACTGTTATCGTTGAAGATCATAAACATCCGGCCACAATGCATCTGCCGGCAACTTTTGAAATATCCGACGAGTGGTATGAGTGGGATAAAAGCCCTCGCAGTAATGCAAATGTACATGTATTAGCTGCAGTGGATGAGTCCACCTATAAACAAAATAAGCCTATGGGCGATCACCCTGTTATATGGACCAATGAAAGCTTCAGGCGAATGATCTATATTAGTATCGGACATTCCCCGGAGGATTTTGCAGACAAAAACTATACTACATTACTGCTGGACGCCATAGTTTGGGCGGCATCCAAATAAAACTATTTAACCTATGAAAAAGACAGCATTATTATTCCTGAGCCTGGTTTGCATTTGTGCTTTAATGGCACAAACAAAAGCGCCGCGGTTTAAAGTTTTGGCACTTTACGAAAACGGAGGCCATCATATTGAATATTCAAAAGTGGCAAAAGTATGGCTCGATAAGCTGGCAGCAGACAGCAATTTTACAATTGACTATATCCAGAACACGGATAGCATAGATGATAAATATTTGGCTAAATATCAATTGTTTATCCAATTGGATTATCCGCCGTATGCATGGAAAGATAAAGCGGTAACCGCTTTCCAAAACTATATTACTGAAGGCAGGGGTGGGTGGATAGGTTTCCATCATGCCACCTTATTAGGTGAATTTGACGGTTATCAGATGTGGGATTGGTTTCACCATTTTATGGGCGATATCAGGTATAAAAACTATATCGCAACCTTTGCAAAGGCAACCGTCGATATTGAAGATAAACGTCATCCTGTTATGAAGGGTGTTTCGCCCAAATTCACTGTTGAAAAAGAAGAATGGTATACTTATGATAAATCCCCCCGGCCAAACGTACATGTGCTGGCAACTGTGGATGAATCAAGTTATGTACCTAATTCTGATATCAAAATGGGCGGTGATCACCCCGTAGTATGGACCAATCCTAATTATAAAGCCCGCAACATTTACATATTTATGGGACATTCCCCTATATTATTTCAAAGCAAGGATTACCGGACATTATTTACAAACGCTATTTTTTGGGCCTCCGGTAAATAAAATATTTGATTGTATTTAAAAACCCCGAATCATTTTTTTGCTGCCCAAAATATGGCATTGCGCACGAGGGTCGTGTAATTCTCATCCTGAAAAAGACTTGGAAAATGTCCCATGGCAATATATATGTTCTTTGCTTTAACATGTTTGTTAGTCCAGATAACAGGATGATCGCCCATCTTAACATTTTTTTGCGGATCATAGGTTGATTCATCGATACTAGCCAATACGTGCACGTTCGGACGCGGACTTTGATTATAAATATACCACTCATCTTTGGTGACAAATGACACAGGTACGCCTTTCATAGCCGGGTGGTTCCTGTCTTCTATTGTAAGCAAGGCCGCGTTACCACCAGGAATGTTGTTTTTATATTCGATGCCCCCCATAAATTGTGAGTACCACTGCCACATGGGGTACCCGTCAAACACTCCCAATAGTGTAGGGTGATGGAAACCTATCCATCCCCCCTTGCCTTTTTTAATATATTTTTCAAAGGCCTTTTGGGCAACCGGGCTCCATGGATAAGGCGGATAATCCAGCTGGATAAACAACTGGTATTTGCGCAAAAAAGCGCTGTTGATAGGTTTTGTATCTGCAATATAATCGATAGTGAAATTACTGTCGATGGCTAATTTATTAAGCCAGATTTTTGCCGCGGTATCAAAACGGGCATGCCCGCCACCAATTTCGGCAATGGCGACAGCCTTAAACCTGGGCTTGTTAATTGTTTGCGATTGAGCGGTATCACCAAAAGAAATCAATAAAAAAAGGCCAGCATAGGCAAGTAGTTGTTTCATCTAAATTGGATTTTAAAAACGAAAATAAAGGATAAGCAGCACAATAATTTTCTATGCATTAGAAATAACTGAGTGTAGTACTAATGTAGGGTTAAGTAATTTAAGTTTAAACGCAGGGTTCATGATATTTGAGTCGAGGGTTTTTTTATTACAAATAGTCAGGGTATATTATGTTTAAGATTCAGTCTTCTATATTGTTGATCTTTTTTTCGGTGAATGCCCTCGCCCAGAAAAGCGATATAGCTATCCCCATGAAGAATGGGAAAGTTTACTATGAAAAGAGCTACGATCTAAACAAAAATTTAAAACAGGAAAGGTTATTTAACCACATATTAAGTTGGTTTAAGCAGGATTCCCCCAATACTGAAAAGATAAAAATATCAGCTGATAAACAAACGGGTGAAATAGCAGCAAGCGGTATTTTTAAAATTGTAACCAGCAGTACCGGCAATTATTACCTGGTGAGATTTGCAATCAACATAAAAGTATATGATGGTGGCTATACTTTTATTGCCAATAGCTTTTATGAAAAACCAATTGAAAGCGGCATATCTAATGAGTATTCAAAAATAGAATACCGTTGGTGGGATTACAGGCAAGGCAAACCATGGTCGACAGAAGATGAAACACTTTTTAAGGGAATAGCGTCAGATGAAACGGCGCTAATGGCTTCTCTGGAAAGTCAAATGAAATAACAAATAGGATTTAAATATTAATTATCATCAATGATAAGAAATCTACTCAAAACCACACTTTGCCTGTTGTTGCTTTTGATGCTTAAAGAAGCGGCTTTTGCTCAAACGCTCAAATTCAGGGTGCTGGCGTTTTATTCAACCACAGTAGAATCTGACCATGTTGATTTTGCCAAAGATGCCATTAAGTTTTATACCAAAATGGCCGTTGAAAAAGGTTTTGCTTTTGATACTACTCAAAATTGGGATAAACTGAATACCGAAAATTTAAAAAACTACAAGATCATTGTATGGCTCAATGATTTCCCGCATGCCGATGCACAAAGGCAAGCATTTGAAAAATTCATGGAGAACGGCGGCGGCTGGATTGGATTTCATGTTGCGGGATATAATGATCAATCTACGCATTGGCCCTGGTATGTTAATTTTTTGGGCGGAGCTGTATTTTATAATAACAACTGGCCACCATTACCCGCTAAATTACTGGTTGACGATAATACACATCCAGCAACCAAACGCCTACCCAAAAGCTACATAGCCCCTATAAATGAGTGGTACGGATGGAAACCCGATCCGCGTGATAATAAGGATGTGAAGGTATTGGTTACGCTTTCTCCATCAAATTATCCATTAGGAAAAAAAGACATTATTACCAACGGGGATATCCCTGTGGTATGGACAAATACTAAATATAAAATGATTTACATGAACATGGGTCATGGCGATCAGGTTTTTAACTCAACAATACAAAACAAAATGTTTGAAGACGCCATTCTGTGGCTTGGAAGATAAATATATCAAATCAGATAAATTTAGAACAATGACTAAATCCCCTTTTCTCACCATTATTTTAGCTCTTCTTTTGTGTGTTGGGCAAGCACATGCCCAAACCAATACTGTCGATTATCCTTTAGATCCGCTTACCGCCGATGAGATGAAAAAAGTTGTCCAGATATTAAAAGACAGCAAAACCATCGGTGTCAACGACATTTTTAATATCATTAATTTAAAAGAGCCGCCCAAAAAAGAAGTACTGGCATATAAGCCTGGCGATCCTTTCAGGCGGGAGGCATTCACCAGTTTTTATGATTACAGTAAGAACGGGGTTACTGAAGCGGTGGTTGACTTAAACGCAGGTAAAATATTATCTGTTAAAAATATCCCGAATGTGATAGGAATGGGCCTTGATGCCGATTCGGTGTGTGATGCGATTGTAAGGAAAGATAAAAATTGGATAGCGGCCTTAAAGAAAAGGGGGATCTCGATTGATTCTGTAACTCATAAAAGTATTTTTACCGGTGACATGGGAATTGCGCCGATAGGTCATAGGGAGCAATTGGTACTTGCCCGGTATAAAAAAAGCAACATGGTAATTGAAGGCTTAATGGCTTATACAGATTTTACCACCGGCAAAATTTTAAAAATAGTGGACGAAAGCAATGGTTTTTACGGCAAGGTAAATTTGAATTATTTTAATCCGGATTCTGTTAAAGAAATTAATAAAGGGCCAAAACCAATAATTGTTTCCCAACCTGAAGGGCATTCATTCCAGGTAAAGGGGCATGAAATAACCTGGCAGAATTGGAAATTACGCTATGGCATTGATAACCGCGAAGGGCTTGTTATTTATGATGTACGTTATTCTGACAATGGGAAAGAACGTTCAGTAATGTACAGAGGTTCTATGCCCGAAATGGTTGTTCCTTATGGGGCACCTGATCTTTTACAGGCGGCTTATAATTTTTTTGATGCAGGTGAATACCGACTGGGACAAGGGGTAGCCCACTCCATGAGTCCGGGTGCTGATGCCCCGGAAAATGCACAATATATGCCTGCAATTTTGCATACCGAAAATGGTGTCCCGTTCCAGATGGATAGGGCCGTTGCCATATTTGAAGAAAACGGTGGAGTACTATGGCGTCACGATACTATATCGCGGAGGGCAACCAACCTGGCTATTAAATACTATACCATGATTGAAAATTATGATTATGGATTTACCTGGAGGTTTAAAGAAGACGGAACAATTGATGTGGACGTAGAACTTACCGGGATTGTTGAAGTTAAGGGAGTTCACAGGACAAATGAAATGGACGAGCCGGATAAAAAGGATTATTCATACCAGGGAAATTCATTTGGCACGCTTGTACGCCCTCATGTCGAGGCAATCAATCACCAGCATTTTTTTGTTTTCAGGCTGGATATGGATATTGATGGCGCCAATAACAACAGTGTAGATGAGATGAATAGTAAAGCTGTTCCGGTTGGCAATCAAAATCCATATGGTAATGCATTTTATGTGGAACATACCAAGTTTAAAACTGAAAAAGAAGCACAGCGGTCTGTGAATTATGAAACTGCCCGTAACTGGCACATCATGAATAATAACGAAATGAATGAGTTAGGGCAGCATGTAGGTTATATGTTAATGCCGGGCACACAGGCAAACACGTTTTTGCCGGAAGGTTCGTTGTTGCGAAAGAAAGCAGGATTTTTAAATCACCAGGTTTGGGTTACACAATACCAGGAAGACGAAATTTATCCCGCAGGAAAATATCCGGCCAGCAATAAAGTATATGATGGCTTACCTGAGTGGACGGCGAAAAACCGGGCAATTGATAATAACGATATCGTAGTATGGTATGTTGCCGGCATAACGCATATTGTGAGGCCCGAAGAATGGCCGGTTATGCCGGTTCACCATATGGGTTTTTCATTAATGCCTTTTGGCTTTTTTTCGAGCAATCCTACCTTTAACAATAGTAACCCTGACTTTATAAAAAAACAATTTAAGGGAGTGGTTAAAAAGCAGCCAGGCTCAACTATTGATCATGAGTAAAATCGCTATTTCAGCCATTTTCCTGATAACTTCTACACTGTTTATTAAATTTAGATCACTCGACCCGAATAATTTTATTAGCAGCTAATTTTTTATCATTCAGTCGTTTGATTTCTTTCCTTAGCGTTTGTTTTTCTGCCTCGGTCTTTGTAAACGAAATGGCTTTGTTATAGTGGTCAATAGCCTGGTCAATGTGAGTGTCAGCATACAAATAGCCCAACAAAGAGTGGTAATAATTTTTATTTTCAAGGTATAATTTTTCTGCTTCTGAAATGGCGTTTTCGCGTCCGTAAACCTGAGCGAACGCAAATGCCCGGTTTAACGCAGTTATAGGGGAATATTCGATCAGGATAAGCTCATTGTATAACCGTAAAATATGTTGCCATTTATCTTTGTTTGTCGGTGTAGTATGCCAATAAGCAATGGCAGCTTCTAAGTGATATTTTGAAAGTGTATCACCATTGCATGCCGTTACCAAATAATAATTCCCTTTTTCGATCAGTTCATCATTCCACAAACTTTTATCCTGTTCCTCAAATAGAATTGCCTCACCGGCCTCACTTGTTCTTGCATCAAGGCGCGAGCTTTGGAAGCACATTAAGGCGAGTAAAGCATTTGTTTGTGCAGTATTGGTCAGTAAATTTTCTGTAAGTGTAAATGTTAGTCTTATAGCTTCCGAACAAAGGTCTTTTCTTATTAAATGATTGTTTGTCTTGGAAAAATAACCTTCATTAAATAATAAGTACAAGGTTTTTAAAACAGTGTCTAACCTTAGCTTGATTTCAGCTTCACTTAAAACTTTGATTTGAAAATTGCCGTTCCGAAGATTGGCACGGGCCCTAAGTAAACGTTTTTTGATAGTTTCAGATTTTGTTAGAAAGGCATTAGCAATTTCCTCCACGCTAAAACCGCAAAGGATTTGAAGTGCCAGGCAAATTTGAGCTTCAGGGGAATTGTTTGGATTGCAAACAGCAAATATCATTGCCAATTGACTGTCCGCTATGTTTTGATTACTGAATTCAAATTGTTGTTCCTTCTCTATATCATCTGATTTTATGGCTTGTTTTACTTGTTTTTCAAAGATGGAATTGTGTTTAAAATGATCTTTGGCCTTATTTTTCGCCACGGTATAAAGCCAGGCAGCCGGGTTTGGCGGGATTCCTTTAATTCCCCAAACTTCGGTTGCCTTCAAAAATGTTTCACTCGCAATATCTTCGGCAACTTCAAGATGGGTCAGGTCAAATGAGTTACAGAGTACAGCAACAATTTTACTGTACTCTGTTCTGAATAAATGTGGAATTAATTCATTTTGCTGCATAAAAATAAGCCCATGTCAATTTGCAGGGGCAATAACAATTAATTAGAATGCATTAATTTCCCTGATCTCTACATTCCCCCCAATAAATAATACGGGGCAACCGTTTGCAAGTTCAGTGGCTTCTTCCAGGGAATCAGCCTTTACTATTGAATAACCCAAAATGGATTCCTTGATCTCAGTGTAGGGCCCGTCTGAAATAATGCCGTCGCCCTTTAATACTTTTCCTGTGCTTAACAGCCGGTTACCCCTGTCGCCTAATTTGCCCTGAGCTGCAATACCTGTGATCCAATTCATCCATTTTTGAACTGATGCCTGCATTTCTTCCGGCGATGCCTTAGGGATGGTTTTTAGGTCTAACCTATAGACCAATAAAAATTCTTTCATTTCTTTAAATTTATTGTTATGCCTCAATAACGATCACGGGTTAAAAACGGGGACAAAATCGTTTCCATTTTTCCTGTTAGTGTGTGTCAGTTAAGATAGCTGCTGATTTTAGCAAACCATTTTTTAACCGAAAGTTATAAATTTTAAATGACCGGATCTGCGGATAAATTCCAAATTCAACTCTTTATTTTCGGGGGCGACTGCTGTTAAATGAATCCCGCCATATTTTCCACCCCTTTGATGTTTTTTTCCAGAGCACAAGAAATTTACCATCATCAAATTCAACATTACCGGCATTATATAATTTCCAGAAGCCAATCTCTGCCACAATATCTTCACTTATTCCATATACATCAATGGTAATGAACTTTCCATTTCTTATGCCGAATTGATTATACGCTGTTTGGAAGAAATCATGTGGCGCTTTCGGGCCACACAGAGCGGGCACATTGGGTGGCATTATCCAGCAATATTCTGCATACAAGCTGGTAAAAAGAGATGTATCATTCTTCGCAAAAGCCAGGAAGTATATTTCGTTGCTTGCAGCGATTGCTTTTTTAGCTTCTTCTAAATTGGCATTGGTTGCTTGCTGCCCCCTGCAATCAAGAAATAGAAACAATAGCAGGATAATTTGAATCGCTGTAAAAAAAAGAATCTTTTTCATAATAAAGTTTATTACCAGTATTTAATTCTCTGTTGTTTGATCCCAATAAGACTTACATTTCCACTTTTTGAATAGGGCGCACCTCAATGCTTGCATTCGATTCTAAAATTGGACACCCTTTGGCAAGTTCAATGGCCTCATTAATATCTTTGGCTTGCACAATGGTACAACCCCCAATAATTTCTCTCGTCTCTCCAAAAGGAGCATCAATTACTATTTTCTTTGCGCCATTGACATGTATGCCACCGGGTTCTAATGGTTCACTGGCCACATGCGCCCCCTTTTTAGAGAGATCAATTACCCATTCAAACATTTTTTCCTTAAGAGCTTCTAAAGCTTGAGGAGGTTGACCAGGTTGGTAGACGTCGCTACCCCTGAATAAGAGCATGAATTTTTCCATAATAAGTTAAAATTTTAGTTGTTTTTAAAAATTGTTGAGGATTAAGACTGAAGTTAATTAACACGCTGATAATGGATGATAACCATCCCAGACTGAAGAACTTTTGTAGATATCAGTTTTAAAGGCAGGGGCACATTCAATTTGACTTTATCGAATAGGCTGACACTATTGTCACCAGAAATCAATGTATGAATGCAGAAGTAATAGTCGTCTATCAATTGCTCCTCGGTGAGGGCCGCAACCAGGGAAAGACTCCCAAAAGTTAGTAAGCCTTTTTGACCCGGCTGTTTAAACTGCTTAATAGCGTCCACATCCATTGTTTTTATAATGGTCGAATTCTTCCAGGAGGTGGATTGCAATTCTGATGAATATACATGCTTGGGTATTTCATTAAGCGCTTGTGCCATTTTTACCACCCACCCGGGGTTGCTATCTGCATCAAGCCTTGCCTGCCATGTATCCTGCCACCATCCAAATGTATTGCGACCAAAAACAATGGCTTGTGTCTCAGCCAGAAGATCATGTGTAAATTCGAAGAATTCTGCATCAATATTTGCTGCATATTGACTATCAACTGAGCCGTCCGGCGTTATGTTGATTAAACTGATAACTTTTCCCATTTTTTTACGATTTTATTGTTATGCCTCCATTACGATTGCGATTTATGAACGGGGACAAATCTTCACATTTATCTTTCTTTGCAGTCAGGGTAGCTATCAATCAGCGTGTCTTAGCTTCAAATCAAATGAAAATAAGACAATATGAAAAAGCGAATTTTAATTTTAACAACGGTAATGCTTGCCGCTATTACCTCTTTTGCCCAGCAATCTTCTAAAAAAATAAATATCGGCCTGGTGCCGCCGCTAAGCAGCAACGGGGCCGCTGCAGCAAGGGACACCAACTCGTTTTCATTAAACGCAATAGCTGGGATATCCGCCGGGGAAACAGGGTTTGCCATAGCGGGTTTCGCCAATATTGTGCGCTACAATGCAGATGGAGTGCTCATCGCCGGCTTTATGAATACATCAGGCAGCGGGCACGGGGTTGAGGTGGCAGGTTTTGGTAATTTTGCCAGATCCAGCAGTGGTTCGCAAATCGCAGGCTTTGCTAACGTTGGCGGCAATGTTGCCGCCTCACAAATAGGAGGCTTCATGAACATTGCAAAAAATGTCAGGGGTGTACAGCTCAGTGGTTTTATCAACGTTGCAAAAAATGTCCGGGGGGGGGCTCAGGTAGCCGGTTTTATCAATATTGCAGATACTGCCGATTGGCAGATCGGTATCATTAACATTTCAAAAAACGGCGAGATGACCCTTGGTGCCACAATTGATGAGAACAGGACTGCATTACTGAGCCTGCGCTCGGGCGGCAAATTTTTGTATGGTATTATTGGTGCGGGCTATAATTTATCCAACAAAAAGGATGTGTATGCTTTTGAGGCAGGTATGGGAGCGCATGTTGTTCACGCCGAGCCTTTCCGCTTAAATGCCGAGTTGACAAGCACATCATTGTTAAATTTTAAAGGGCTAACCTATTTCAGATCGGCATTTGCCTTGCTTCCATCGATCAGACTTGCTGACCGTGTGGACTTGTTTGCGGGCCCATCATTTGTTTATATGCAGACCAACTCAAACGATGATATAATGAGGCAAAAGAAATATATTTCGTCGTGGGGAGGCAAAAACGGGAGTGATTTTTATGGCTTTTATATCGGCTACAACGCAGGTATTGCCTTCCGATTATAATTATATATTTGGCTAATGCAATTAAAGAGCTCATCCATCAGCGAGGCAGAATTTGAGGCTTTGTTTAAGTCGCATTTCAGGGAATTGCATGCTTATGCCTACTCTTTAGTAAACGATTGGGATAATGCTGAGGAATTGGTGCAGAGCCTGTTTCTGAAGCTGTGGGAACGAAACGACTGGGCAGGCATACATACTTCTGTTAAATCTTACCTGTATAAATCGGTATATCATGAATGCCTTAACCTGATGCGGCGTGAAAAGGTTCATTTACGCTACCAGGCGCTAACCGTACCAACTATGAATGATCAGACCGGCGATGCTGCTGAAAATTTGAGACTCAGCGAAGTGGAAATGCATCTGGCAAAGGCGTTGAACAAGCTGCCTGAAAAATGCCGTGCCATATTTCACCTTAGCCGGTTTGAAGAATTGAAGTATCAGCAAATAGCCGATCAGCTTAGTATATCGATTAAAACAGTAGAAACACATATGGTAAAGGCATTAAAAATATTGCGGAAGGAGATGGCGGAATTTTTACCTGTTACCATTTTTTTATTACTTAACCTGTTAAAAAAATGAAGGAGGATATCACAGAAGATCTGCTGATCAGGTATATCCTGGAAGAGGCTGATGCTAAAGAACGCCGGCAGGTGGATGCCTGGCTGCAGGGTAATAATGATCATATAAAACGCTTTGAGCAAACCAGGTTCCTGCTGGATAGCAGCAAACGACTTGTACAGTCGAGCCCATTGACTGAACAAGAGGCATGGGAAAATTTCAAAGCTATGAGGGGTAATGGCAGGCCTGCACCGGTTAGGAAATTAAGCAGTTATACCAGCTGGTTGCGGGCTGCTGCAGCTGTATTGCTATTGAGCGCCGGATCCTTGGCCGCCTGGCACTATTTACACACCCAGCCCAGCCAATGGACCACATTACGTGCTTATGAAAAAGTGGTTACAGATATTTTGCCAGATGGTACGGTTATCCAATTAAACAAGCATTCCACAATTCGTTACCTGGGAAGAACTGCGCGCCTTAATGGCGAGGCCTTTTTCAAGGTGGTGCACAATGCTAACGCACCTTTTAATGTATATGCGCAGGGTATATACATTATAGATATCGGCACTACTTTCAATGTAAAATCTGATGCAGGCAGGGTAGAGGTTATTGTAGAAAGCGGGGTGGTAAGGGTAAGCCGGAAAGCGAGTTCCATTGTATTAAAGCCAAAGCAAATGGTGCTCGTTCAGCCTGGAAATGCGGCATTGCAGCCAGAGCGTACTAATGACCTGCTATATCAATATTACCGCACCGACGAATTTGTGGCCGATCATACACCGCTTAGCCGGCTGGTGAAGGTATTGAATGAGGCTTATGGAGCAAATATTCAAATTGAAGGGAACGGGCTTGCTGATCTTCCCATTACAGCCACGCTTAAAAGAGAATCGCTGGATAAGGTATTGGATGTAATACTGCTTACCACTCCTGAGATCCACAGGGTTAACAAGGCGAATAAGATCGTTCTTACCAGGTAAACTGCAAGCCGCCGGTTATGGTGGCATAGATGTTATTGATATTATTGCCACTCACATATTTATGTATGGACCAGCCATGTACATCCAATGGATCGTTTGTTGGATAAGAGGCAAGGTTAATGGTTGGCCCGGCGAACAACTGGATCCGCTTGCTTACTTTTAAACCGGTAAGCAGCCTGAATGAACTGATCTGGTCAGGGTCTTTTTTGAAATCGGTTAAAGCATCATAACCATATTCTGCATCCAGTGTAAAAAAGTGTTGATTGATGAGGTGTGCCCCAAAACCCGTATCGAAAGCATACTTGTTGGTATGGCTAAAGTTGTACCCAGCGCCGATCAACCCATAAAGTACCCGGCCACCCGAACGAAAGTCAACATGTAGGTATTGTAGTTCATCGTAGTTAAGGGATAAGCTCTTGCGGCCATTTTTTACAAAGTTGATCAGAGCAATTGGGTAATCGCTGCTATCGGCTACGTTGAAGAGGCCAGCAATTTGAACGCCTTTAACTTTTTTTGCCACATTGAACAGGCCTGCAATTTGAGCACCTTTAACCTCATCTGCTGAATTGGCGATACCGGCCATCTGTATGCCCCCGGCCTGGTTTAGTACATGGTTGTATATACCAGCCATTTGAATGCCGTTCATATTGCCCCCAACCACGTTGAATAATCCGGCAGCCTGCACAAAGCTAACGTTCCACCGATCGATATTAAACAGACCGGCAAGTTCAACACCTTCAACTCCGGCAGTATAACCTCCGAGCAGGTTTAATGAAACATCATCGACCACCTGGCTGCTGTACATGCCATGCGAACTTAAGCCGGGGGTTAATGATACCTGGTATGGGCTAAAAGCAAAAAAACCGCCCAGGTTCATGTTTTGTACCCGTTGTTTTGACCCGATAAATAACCTGGTAAAGCCCTTACCTAATTTATTGGCAGCTTCATCAGGGTAATATTTATAGCGCTTTTTGCTCTTTTTCGAATTGACTTTAACTTCCTGCAGGAAAAGAAGGCTGGTATCGCGATAATTTTCTTTGGTTGCTGTTAAAACAATGGAACCGGTTTGATTTCTGAGCTTTAGTTCAAACTCCCCCTTATCATCAGTCAACGTGGAAACCAGCTGATTTTTTTCGTACACACTTACTTGTGCAAGGGGTTGTCCTGTACCCACATTTGCTATCTGGCCCCGGATAGTCAATTGCTGATCTTTTACATCATCTACCGTAGCATTCATTAGCATTTTGTTGGGTGCATGACGCAGCACAATATAACCCGGCACTTCCTTAAACTCATAATCCGGCCCCAGGGTAGTGCTTAAAAAGGAATAGATAGTTCCATTGAAATCACTCATCGAAATAAGACTATCAGCCGGAATTGTTTGATTATTATAGGCGAAGGTGAACTGCCCTTTTGCAGCAATCTTTTGCAACACGGACCCAATACGCTGGTGGTCAATTTTATTAATGGTTATTTCTTTGGTCAGGTTACTTTGCGCAATGGCTTGTGTGGCAAGGCATATGACTGCAATGCAAAGAGATAATATTGGTAGTCTCATTATTGTAGGTAAACAGTTATCCGCAGTAAGACACTTTGATTAGTTCCTACCCTTAGTTGTTACGAAAATAACTTTCGATTCGAAACTTTATGTAAGGGAAAGCTTGTTTTCCGGAAAGATGATTCTATATGAAGCAAAATTGATAAATCAATAAGCAGCGCTAAGTCAAAACAACTTCCTTATTATACTTCGCCCGGTAATCGAGGGGGGATAAGCCTGCTATTTTTTTGAAAACCTCTCTGAACGCTTTATCGTCTGAATAGCCCACTTCATTCATTACCTCAAAAATACTTTTCCGGCCTTTTTCCAAAGTGCTTTTTGCAAGTTCTACTTTTACGCGCTGCAAATATTCTACCGGCGTATTTCCTGTAGCTTTGATAAATCGCCTGTCAAAATTTCGCCTGCTGATAGCAAGCTTTGAGGCCAGCTCTTCGAAAGAGATCTTCTCACTCAGGTTTTCTTCAATGTATGTTTGTGCTTTGTCAATCAATTCGTCACCATGATTCTTTTGCGTTTGGAAAATGAAAAAAGGTGATTGGGAGGTTCTGTCCATATCGATCTGGAAATTTTTTGAGCAGTAAATAGCCGTTTCCCTGTCAAAATATTTTTCAACCAGGAACAGAATCAGGTTCAAAAAAGAATAGGCGCCCCCGTTGGTATATATTCCCTTTTCGGCAGTGATCAGTTTATCGGCAACAAGATGAACATTTGGAAACAATCGTTTGAAATTGGCTGCCAGATTCCAATGTGTAGAACAATTCTTTCCTTCCAGTAAGCCAGTGGATGCCAGCAAAAAGGCACCGGAGCACATGGTTGCAATCTCTGCACCGTTTTTATATTGCTCCCTTATCCAGCTAATAAGCGCCACATTCTCTTTGGCTAAATTATCATCATAAGCAATTGCGGGTATGATCAGCAGGTCGGTTTTTTTTATTTCGGCGATACTTACCGGGTGAATTGAAAAATACCCTGCGTCTAATTTCGACTCGGTCATAAAACCGGCTATACAGATTTCCATCATAGGCTTGTTTCCCATCCTTTGCCAATACTTATTTGCACTGTTCAGGATTTCAAATGAACCTGTTATGCTGCTCAACGTGGCCTTCCCTTCGGGGACAACTATCGTCACTCTCTTCATTGTAAGATTTTTTACCAAAGATACAAGAGTATCTTGTCCAAATCAACCCTATAGAATGTCTATTTTACACCCTGAATATTTATATTTAAGACAATATTTTTGATGTCAAATAAAGCATACATGAAAAGACTGCAGAATAAAGTTGTCGTTGTTTACGGAAATGGTACCGTTGGGGGTTCGGTTGCTAAAGCCTTTGCCCGGGAAGGTGCAAGGGTTTTTTTGACTGGCCGCACAGTGAAAAAGCTTAATACAATTGCTGATGAAATATTATTTGATGGAGGAATCATTGAAACGGCCCAACTCGATGCACTTGACGAGCAGGCCGTAGAGGAACATATGAACGAAGTGATTGAAAAAGCAGGGAAAATCGATATCTCCTTTAATGCTATCGGCATTCTTCAAAGAGGGATCCAGGGTATTCCGCTCACAGAACTCTCAGCGGAAAGTTTCTCCCTTCCTGTCATTACCTATACACATTCTCATTTCATAACTGCCAAAGCCGCGGCAATCCGCATGGTTAAACAAGGTTACGGCGTGATCCTGATGCATACGCCAAATGCAAGCAGGATAAGCCCGCCTTTTGTAGGTGGTATGGTGCCAGCCTGGGCGGCAATGGAAGGGCTATGCCGCTCTTTGTCGGTTGAATTTGGACAGTACGGGCTGCGGTCGGTTTGCTTGCTTACTACCGGCATACCGGAAACCTCGCTTATTGACGAAGTATGGGATATTCATGGAAAAGCTCATGGTATAACTTTTGAGCAATTTCATTCGGCTATGGAAAGCAGGACACACAGGAATCGTTTAACTACACTTAAAGAACTAACAGATGCGGCGATCTTCGTAGCATCTGACGAAGGCAGTGCTATAACCGGAACCATTTTTAACCTTACTGCGGGTATGATTGTCGAATAAATTCTCAAATTAAAATCTATAAAAATGAAAACATCAGATTTCACGGCTACACTATTGGTAGACCAAACCCCGGAACAGGCCTTCGGTGCCATCACTGATCTTCGCGGATGGTGGTCAGAAAATATTGAAGGTGGTACTGACCAGCTTAACGATGAATTTACCTATCACTATAAAGATATTCATTATTGTAAAATGAAATTAATTGAACTGGTACCTGGTCAAAAAGTGGTTTGGCTGGTGCTGGATAATTATTTTAAATTCACTGAAGACAAAAGTGAATGGATAGGCACAAAACTCGTGTTTGATATTGCGCAAAAAGACAATCAAACAGAGATCAGGTTCACGCATGAAGGTTTGGTGCCTCAGTATGAATGTTATGAGGTATGCAGAGAGGCGTGGACACATTACATATATGATAGTTTACGTGACCTGATCACAACCGGGAAAGGACAGCCTGCCTCTAAACAATATGATGGCTTCGATGCACAGCATGTTGAAAAATGGAAATTGGAGCAATAATATTTAACAGATGATAAAAAACAGTAAAAAATAAGAGCATGAATACGAAAGATTTTACTGCTACCTTTTTGGTAGATCAAAGCCCCGAAGAAGCATTCGATGCCATCATTAACGTTAACGGATGGTGGACAGGAAACCCTGGAATTGAAGGCAGCACTGACAAAATTAATGATGAGTTCACTTATCGTTATGAACCATACCATTATTCAAAACAGAAGATAACGGAATTAATACCCGGCAAAAAAGTAGTTTGGCTTGTTACTGACAGCAATATTAATTTTGTTGAAGACAAACAGGAGTGGACGGGTACAAAAATTAGTTTTGAAATAACTAAGCAGGATGACCAAACCCAGGTTAAGTTTACGCACATCGGATTACTTCCTGATATCGAATGTTATAACGACTGTTCAAATGCATGGGGAGGTTATATACAGAATAGTTTGCGCAGTTTGATCACCGAAGGTAAAGGCCAGCAGCTGACCTTTTAGGGCGATTTGGTGAAAACGACAAAAAAGCGATTGCTGTAAACACTGTGATCAAAAGAAATATTTAATTGTTTAACCCTGGAGCAACGTTAAGGCTTCAGGGTTTTTTGATTACATCGATATCCAAAACTGTTGTTTACCTGTGAGCGTATTGGCTTCTGATACGGCTCAGAGTCTCGCGTGATACCCCGAGGTATGAAGCGATCATATGTAACGGTACGCGGTTAAAAATATCAGGATAGGACTTGATAAAATTATTATACTTTTCTTCGGCAGTATAACTGATATGTGTATATAGCCGGTTTTGGATGACGTCAAAAGCCCGGGCGTGCAGTTGTTCCATAAACAGGCGCAGATTGGGGATTGCCGCCTGGAGCTCAGTAAAATTCTCCTTGGTAAATATGATAAGCTCGCTGTCTTCCAGTGCGTCAATATTGATTTTAGTGGGTTTGCCCGAGTTGTAGCTTTCTTTGTCCGACATCCACCAATTTTCAACGGCAAACCGTAAAATATGTTCATTCCCATCCTCGCTTACACGATACGTCCTCAGGCAGCCTTTTGCTATAAAACAATCATGACGGGATACATCGCCTTCTTGGAGCAGATACTGCCTTTTCCTTAATTTCCGCTGAATACTGACAGCCCGGATCATTTCCAACTCTTCGTCGGTTATTTCGGTTTTACTTCTTAGGTATTTTTCGAAAACTTCAAACATGGCTTATAAAATCACTTAACAAATCTATTAAAATTGAGCACTTTAAAGTATTTGGATACGAAAAATGGGATTTGGGTGACTGTTACTGCTTTCGTGCGAATTTTCAGTAGAAATACCTGGAAATCACGTTTTAAAGATCGCCCTATTTTATCTTAAAGCCAAATTATGTGACAAATGTCACAGGTATTTTGTGTCAAATCTCCTCGCTTCGGGAGACTCCTTCCGGCCACCTTTGTTTCGTCGTCCGAATGAACGGATGAAGAAACAATTAAAAAAGAAAAACCATGTCAAAAACAATTTTAGTTACCGGAACAAGCGCGGGGTTTGGCAAACTCATAGCCACAACCCTTGCCGACGAAGGCCATAGCGTGATAGCTGCTATGCGAAACGTATCTACCAAGAATGCTGCAGCAGCAGCGGAGCTAAATGAACATCCTAATGTTGAAGTAGTGGAGATGGATGTAACCAGCACAGAGTCTGTAAACTCGGCTATTGAAAACACCTTAAAAAAATACGGCCAGATTGATGTACTGGTTAACAATGCGGGTATTGGAGCCTTTGGTTTTTTTGAAGCTTACTCCATAGACCAAATGAAAAGCATATTTGAAGTAAACTTATGGGGCCCCGTTCGCGGCATACAGGCGGTATTGCCATCCATGCGCGAGAACAAAGCAGGGCTGATCATTACCATTTCGAGCACCGCAGGTATCCTGTCAATACCTTACCTGGGGCCATATACCGGGTCGAAATACGCTATTGAAGGAATAACAGAAAGTCTTCAGTATGAAATAAAGAAATACGGTATTGAAGCGGTGACCGTATTGCCCGGCCCGTTCCCTACCGAAATTGCAGCAAAAAGCCCTATGCCTGACAGGCCGGAAATAGTTGAGGCTTACGGTGAGGATGAGATGAATAAGGCCCAGCAGTTTGGCGGAATAATTTACAACAAGATATTAGAATATCAAACAGATAGCCAGGAAGTTGCAGATGCTGTTAAAAAGCTGATAGACTTAAAGGCCGGCACAAGACCAGCACAAACAGTGGTTAACCGGATGACTGCCGGCATAGAACAGGAATTTGCTGATTCAAAAATCGCCATTAAAACTGAGTGGATGACGAGAGGTGGATTTGCTGATTATATCTAAGCCATTCAAATTACCCTATCAATAAATCGAATGGATTTCACTGAAATATTAAATATAAATAAAGTCATGCTTTTAAAGAATAAGAACGCAGTTATATATGGAGCAGGTGGTGCTATAGGTGGCGCTGTAGCCCGCGCTTTCGCCCTGGCCGGCGCCAGGGTATTTGTTACCGGCCGCAAAAAGCAGCCGCTTGATGATTTGGTTAAAGATATTGTAAAATCGGGAGGTAGGGCTGAAATGGCTTTAGTTGATGCACTCGATGAGCAAGTTATCAATAAGCATCTTGACACTATTGTGGGGCAAGCTGGTCCTATTGATATTTCCTTTAACGCTGTTGGCATTGCACATACCGGTATCCAGGGGATTCCGATCGTGGATTTACCGGTTGGAAATTATATGCTTCCGATACTGACTTATGCCAAAACGAACTTTTTGACAGCCAAGGCAGCTGCCCGGCATATGCTATTAAATAAATCCGGCGTCATCCTGACCATCACCGCTACGCCGGCCCGGCTGGCTTACCCACAGGTGGGAGGCATGCCGGCATCATGGGCCGCCATAGAAGCCCTTTCCCGAAACCTGGCAGCCGAACTGGGACCACAGGGAATTCGGGTTAACTGCATCCGGTCGAACGGTATACCAGAGACGCCTCTTCTCAAAGAAGTAATGCCCCTCCATGCAAAAGTATTTGGAATGCCTGATTTTTTGGAATTTCAAGCTGTTATAGAAAGCAAAACGTTATCGAAAGAATTACCCAAACTAACTGACATTGCCAATTGGGCAGTTTTTATGGCCTCGGATCAGGCTCAAGCGATGACAGGATCAATCATTAACCTTACCTGTGGTGAAATTGTGGATTGATATGCGCCTGGAAGGAAAATTGACACAGGGCAACGAATTTTGTATCAGATTAAAAAAATCAAATAACTAAAAACAAAAAAATGGCAACAACAGATTTTACTACCGCTGTGCTGGTAGACAAAACCGCGAAAGAAGCTTTCAACGCCGTCAATAATCCCCGGAGATGGTGGTCGGAAGAAATTGAAGGCAGTACAGATAAGCTCAATGATGAGTTTACCTATCATTATCAGGACATCCACAATTGCAAAATGAAATTAATAGAAGTTGTTCCCGGCAAAAAAGTCGTTTGGTTTGTTCTGGACAACTATTTTAAGTTTACAAAGGACACAAGCGAATGGAAAGGCACAAAAATCATTTTTGATATCTCCGAAAAGGATAACAAAACGCAGGTTCGTTTAACACACCAGGGTTTAGTTCCCGAATATGAATGTTACGATGTCTGTTCCAATGCATGGACCGATTATGTGCAGGACAGTTTAATGAGCTTGATAACTACGGGTAAAGGTCAGCCGAATCCTAAGGAAGATTAAGAAAAGTGAGAAAGGCGATAGTTTGAAAATATTACGCTATTAGCGAAATGACATGAAAACATTAAAAGGACAAAAAGCCGTAGTTACAGGCGGAAGCCGCGGGCTTGGCTTGGGTATTGTAGAAGCCCTAATAGCGCAACAAGCAGACGTAACGGTGGTGGCGCGTGACCCGGAGAGGCTTGCCCAAGTTTCAAGGCAGCTTGGTGTGAAGGTGATTAGTGGAGACATCACCAATAAAGAATTAGCCAGGATGATTTTGCGTGATGTTCAACCATCGATATTAGTGCTCAACGCAGGCGCAACCCCGGTAATGGGGGCACTGCACGATCTCAGCTGGGATGATTTCAACAGGGTATGGGAGACTGATGTGAAGGCTGGCTTTCACTGGTTGCAGGAAGCGATACGTCTTCCATTGCCGCCCGGCAGTCGTGTGATTGTCGGATCAAGCGGGGCAGCGCTGGACGGCTCACCACTTTCAGGCAGCTATGCCGGAGCAAAACGTATGCTATGGCTTATGGCAGGTTATGCTAACGGTGTGGCCCGGGGCCTCGGGCTGGGCATTCATTTTCAGGCAATTGTTCCAATGCAAATCATCGGCGAAACCGAGCTTGGGCGTATTGCAGCCGAGGCATATGCGCAACTCAAGGGTGTCGGCGTTGAAGCCTTACTTGCCGGTTTTGGCGCGTCGATGCCGCCGCATATGGTAGGCGACAACGTTGTGTCGATCCTTACTGATCCCCGCTATGAGAAGGGTGTAGCGTTTGGGATGAAGGGCGAGTTAGGTATCGTTTCGCTCGACAGTTAAGATACCAGATACGCACGGTTGGGTGAATCAAATTGATACTATCAGCTATTTGGTTGCAGCAGTTTGCTCTAATTGCCCCATTTTATCAAACATCACCCTGAAAGTGTTCCAGGGCGTATTTTCACCAGCCTGCGTATCTACTGTTTTTCCGTAATATCCGTTAAGGAACTGAACCGGCGGCGACCATACCGTTTCTGCTATCCCGTAAAAACGGCTTTTTAATTCCTTGCTCGAAATAGCCCTTGAACGGTACAGATCCTTCACCTGGTTCACTGCCACCTGCGGGCGGTTCCAGGTGCAGGTTACCACCCGCAAACCCTTCAAGGCAAAATAAACTGCTGTTTGGTTATCCTGGTCGTATTGCCAGTCGCAGATCACCACATCGCGGGGTATCAGATCGACGGCCCGGTAAGTATCATTATAACTGCCTGCCCACATGCCTATACCCGTGGTCCGGCCATCTATCAGGCGGTCGCCCCATATCCATAGCTCCCGGTTTTGTTCGGCGAGGTGATCCCGGATGGTTTGAACTTCGTTTGCAAAAAGAACTGCCTTATCCCGACCTGCACACCGCGGACATTTATCGTCGCCCAAATAAAACACCTCATCCATTCCCGCATGGAAGCCTTTGGCCTCAAATACATCCATGATCTCGTCCACCAGGTCGAACACTATCTTATGCACCCCGGGGCTAAGCGGGCAATAGCTTTTGCAATACAGATTATCGTCGTTCGGCCATTTATAGTCTTTGGGAGCTGGCATTTTTACCCAGGGCGTTTCATCAAACTCAGGGTATACCTTCAGTAAATTATTGGTTTTGGCGGCCCATGACTGGTGCCCTAACAAATTGATCTGCGGGATAACGGCGATGCCATTCTTTTTACAGGCCTTCAAAATATCTTTGACGTCACTTTTCGACAAAGCTGCAGAGTCGCGAAGCTCGGGATGGCTCTTAAATTGATAATTGAAATCAACCCGAAGGATAAGCGTGTTTACTTTGCGCGGGGCAAGTTCTTCATTAATAAACTTTATAAAATCATCCAGGCCGCTGGGTTTGGGGGCCGCTATAATAAATCCTTTTACCTTAAATAAGCTATCCGTAGTTTGCTGGGCAAAGGCACTGCAGGTAAAAAATATAACTGACAGCAGCAGTAAATATCTCTTCATTTCGCTAAGAAGTATGGGTTAATAAACGGGTTTTCACGATAAATATCCTAAACCGGAAATTAAAGGTAAGTTAGCAAAAGATTTGAAATTATTTTAAAAAGTGCAAGATTGTTACACTTGGATAAGCAGATACCGAATTAGATTTACGAAGTTTTTAAAACTTCGTAAATCTAAAGATTAGCCTAAACAGTCAATTTTTTATACCTGATTCTCTTCGGTGCTACATCACCCAAGCGCTTCTTGCGGTTTTCTTCGTAATCGGAATAATTACCCTCAAAGAAATAAACCTGCGAGTTGCCCTCAAAGGCAAGGATATGCGTACAAATACGGTCGAGGAACCACCTGTCGTGACTGATCACTACCGCACAACCGCCGAAGTTTTCGAGGGCTTCTTCCAGCGCACGCAACGTATTTACGTCGATATCGTTGGTCGGCTCATCCAGCAGCAGCACATTTGATCCTTTTTTCAGGGTGATGGATAAATGCACCCGGTTGCGCTCACCGCCTGATAGTACGCCTACTTTTTTTTGCTGATCGGCCCCGTTAAAATTGAATTTGGAGACATATGCCCTTGAATTAAGCGGCTTGTTGCCCACCATAATGGTTTCCAGCCCGCCGGTCACATTTTCCCAAACTGATTTATTGGGGTCGAGGTCATCATGCATCTGGTCAACATAGCCTAATGCCACTGTTTCACCAACACGAAAAGTGCCTGCATCGGGTTGTTCCTGTCCAGTGATCAGGCGGAAAAGAGTGGTTTTACCAGCACCGTTTGGACCTATAATACCTACTATCCCGGCAGGAGGTAAGGAAAAAGTGAGATTTTCAAATAAAACCCTATCGCCATAAGTTTTGGTCACATTATTTACCTCGATCACCACATTACCCAAACGCGGACCAGGTGGAATAAATATCTCCAGCTTGTCTTCCCTGTCCTTGGTCTCCTCAGACGCCAGCTTCTCATAATTTGACAAGCGGGCCTTGCCTTTGGCCTGACGTGCCTTTGGTGCCATGCGCACCCATTCGAGTTCGCGCTCAAGCGTTTTCTGGCGCTTGCTTTCGGTCTTTTCTTCCTGCGCCAAACGTTTTGATTTCTGGTCGAGCCATGAGGAATAATTTCCCTTCCATGGGATGCCTTCTCCACGGTCGAGTTCCAGTATCCAGCCGGCCACGTTGTCGAGGAAGTAACGGTCGTGGGTAACGGCAATTACCGTCCCCTTATATTGCTTTAAGTGCTGCTCCAGCCAATCGATCGATTCTGCATCAAGGTGATTGGTGGGCTCATCCAGTAGCAGTACATCCGGTTCCTGCAGCAGCAAACGGCACATGGCCACCCTGCGGCGTTCGCCGCCGGATAATACCGAAATTTTGGTATCCGGCTCAGGACAGCGGAGGGCATCCATCGCTCTTTCCAGCTTGGTGTCCAGTTCCCAGGCATTTACCGCATCGATCTTGTCCTGCAATTCACCTTGCCTTGCCATCAGCTTATCCATCGCATCCGGGTCGCTGTACACTTCCTCAAGGCCGAATTTTTCGTTTATCCCTTCATACTCCTTTAGTATCGCTGTAATTTCAGCAACGCCTTCTTCCACTACTTCCTTTACTGTTTTATTAGGATCAAGTTCCGGCTCCTGCGCCAGATAACCAACAGTATATCCCGGAGCAAAAACCACTTCGCCCTGGTAGGATTTATCCAGTCCGGCTATGATCTTTAAAACCGATGATTTACCCGACCCGTTCAACCCGATAACGCCGATCTTGGCACCATAGAAAAAGGACAAGTATATGTTCTTTAAAACCTGTTTTTGCGGAGGGTATATCTTACTTACTCCGGCCATTGAAAAAATTATCTTTTCGTCCGCCATATTTTAATTAGTGAATGAGTGATTTAGTGAATTATTGATTATTAATCCCGGGGGCACAAATATAGTGGATTAGTTGATTGAGTTGATTATGTGAATGGTTGATTAAGTTAATTTTATAGAGGTCCAACCACTTCAACCAGTACAGCACTTATAACTAATCTGCCTGCCGGCAGGCAGGTCCAACTCTATCAGCTTAGTGTAACTTATTCAATCCTATCGAACCCAAAATGTAACATTCACTGGATTATTATCGTCTATATAAATAATAATAAAAGTCGTAGTTATCAGTTTTATATCGCAGGGTTTTAACAGGTTAAAATGACTAATTAACAGCGTTGTGGAAATCTTGATAACTAATTGAAATATTATTTAAGAAATAAAATCATTTTTGAATTGGCCATCGTATAAAAGGGTGTTAATTCAATATTAAAACAATTAATGCCGTAATGTCATAACCTGTGACGAAATTTCTTGTTTTAGCTGTTCTTTTATAATAAGTGGGTAAGTGTATAGGTTAAACTTTCTTTGAATATAGTTGTCAATACCTCTATATGATGCGAAAATTGTTAATTTTTAAAATTCGAAAGGTTTTTGTCAACAATTTTCTTTGAATAAAAGTTTTCTTTAATAGATTGCGTATCATAATAGTGTCTGTTTTTGTTGGGATGAAATAGTTGGCAGTATTGTTGCCATTAAAATAGAATAATCGTGCTGGTGTAAAACTATTTGATATATCAGGACGTACATAATTTTGGAAAGGTATTATATGGAAGCTAAATTTTCGCCGCGGGTTAAGGATGTTATTCAATATAGCAGGGAAGAGGCGTTGCGCCTTGGACATGATTATATCGGAACAGAACATCTTTTGCTTGGGCTCATTCGCGATGGCGATGGTATTGCAATTAAACTACTGAAAGGATTGAATGTTGATACCGCCAAATTACGCCGCTCTGTTGAGGATGCTGTAAAAGGCACCATCGGCACAAATGTGCACATCGGCAGTATCCCGCTGACTAAACAAGCGGAAAAAGTATTAAAGATCACTTATCTTGAAGCTAAAATATTTAAGAGCGATGTAATTGGAACAGAGCACCTGCTGCTGTCTATTCTTCGTGATGAGGATAACATTGCCTCACAGATATTGGTACAATTTAAAGTTAATTACGAAGTATTTAAGGGCGAAGTGGAATCACATAAAAATGATGTGACCGACGAAATGCCTGGTTCACCTACTGGGGGCGAGGACGATTTTAAGGAAGACGACTCTTTCAGTCAGCCTAAAAAGGTATCGGATATCAAATCAAAGACCCCTGTACTTGACAATTTCGGTCGTGACCTGACCAAGGCTGCAGAAGATGGCAGGCTTGACCCAATCGTTGGCCGTGAAAAGGAAATTGAGCGTGTATCGCAGATCCTTTCACGTCGTAAAAAGAATAACCCTATTTTAATTGGTGAACCGGGTGTAGGTAAATCAGCTATTGCTGAAGGCCTGGCGTTGCGCATAGTTCAGCGTAAAGTATCACGTGTATTGTTTAACAAGCGCGTAGTTACGCTTGACCTTGCTTCCTTGGTTGCCGGTACCAAGTACCGTGGGCAGTTTGAGGAACGCATGAAGGCGGTAATGAACGAGTTGGAAAAATCACCTGATGTAATTTTATTTATCGACGAAATACATACTATAGTTGGTGCAGGCGGTGCTTCAGGCTCGCTTGATGCATCGAATATGTTCAAACCGGCTTTGGCCAGGGGCGAAATACAATGCATTGGCGCTACAACATTAGACGAATACCGTCAGTATATTGAAAAGGATGGCGCTTTGGACCGCCGTTTCCAGAAAGTTATGGTTGAGCCGGCTACACCGGATGAAACCATTGAGATATTAACCCGCATTAAGGATAAATACGAAGATCACCATGGCGTAACTTATACTCCTGAAGCGATCAACGCTTGTGTAAGCTTAACAGCAAGATATATCACCGACAGGTTCCTGCCAGATAAGGCTATTGATGCTTTGGACGAATCAGGTTCACGTGTGCACCTGACCAATATCCATGTTCCACAGAA
>Ga0206930_1059_pt1 | contig 26308 bp, 22 predicted proteins | sample Alteio_BWOrgHeat_20_FD_152939 | JGI IMG/M metagenome (GOLD analysis project Ga0206930, IMG submission 152939) | Enriched cells from forest soil in Barre Woods Harvard Forest LTER site, Petersham, Massachusetts, United States -... | ecosystem: Environmental > Terrestrial > Soil > Temperate forest >... | reverse complement strand
GTCAGCGGAACAGCTTCGGTCGAAATCAGGTAAAAGATTGTCAAATCCAGCTTATTAAATGCAACCTGATCAAAAGCGGGTAAAGGCCTGACAGAAAAGCGGGCCATGCGTAAAGGCGTGAATGACGGTTTAGCTTTTCGGGATGTGCCCGAAAAGCGTTAAGAACCGGCAGAGAGCGTGGAAGCTTTTTTCTGTCTTGATTTTTTGTTACTTTTTGATCAAGCAAAAAGTAAAAGAGCCCCAGCGGCAACTGAGCGGACCGATGCTATCATTTTCCCCTAAACATATTACACAAAATTATCTCAATTACTTTTCGACTGCTTAGCTATATGCTCCAATAACGGCCGGGGATCAAAAATTACCCTGAACGACTTTATTTTTCCTTTTTCCAGCTGATACCAGCCACAGCTGAATATGGTTACACCACCCATATCAATATCATAAAAAAGGCATACGTCATTATCCTCGACAATGCTCTTTTTGATGTCGTACTTAAACTTCATCTTCTTCATATCATTAAAATAAGACTCTGCTCCATTGCGTGTGCCCATCACCCCTACAAATAGAAGGTCGTGGGTAACATAGGTTGCGGCCTTTTCGAAGTCCTCGTCATTCATCGCTTTAATAAACGACAGTACTATTTCCTCTGCATCCGTTCCAGCTGATACGGATTGATTCTCTGCTGACATAATATTAATGTTTATGATTCATTAAGGACAACAATTTACCCCAGTTTATTTGTTTTGAATAATTTTTTTCTGTTAGCCATGGTTTCTAATCCCTGATCAATGTAATAAAACATCAACAAAGTGCGAAGGAATTTAAACTCAATCCACACACCCTTGTTGTACATTTAACACCTATTTGCAGAAATAATAATTACAGCCAAGACAACTAAAAAGTGAAAAAAACCGTAAAAAGAAACTGTAATTTCACTGAGTTCTTAAACATTTTTAGCATACACATAGTCAATCACAATTTGATTTGTAATGACTTGCTTAATGACTGAACTTCAGAGAAATACTATTTAATTATATGCATAAATAATCAGTACGCATAATCGCTCTTATGAGAAAAATTTTGTTATTTTTCCTTACGCTGTTTTTTTTCAAACTCCTTTGCTATGGGCAGCGCCCGGAGATGGCGGGTATAAGAGCATCAATTGCCCATCCCCGCGACAGTTTGCGTTATGTAGACGCGCTGAACCGGCTGGCAATGTTGTTGTATGAGAAGAACATAGACAGCACTTTTTATTATACGAAGAAAGCGCGGGAAATATCAGACCGGCTCGGGTATGAAAAGGGTAAAGCAGATGCGCTGAACAACCTGGGGATAGTTTATGACATCAAAGGCAATTTGCAGCTGGCCTTGCGTTATTATGACGAGGCCCATGCAGGTTATATCCGGTTAAATGACCAGCCCAATTGCGTACAATCGCTAATGAACGTCGGCTTGGTCTATAAGGAGAGTGGCAAGGATCAACGCGCACTCCAGCAATTTCATTTGGCCCTGGATCTCGGCAAAAAGCTCACAAGAGATTCGATAATGGCATTGGTCATCTATGACTACCTGCTGTCGTACCCTGCCCAGGTAAGCCACGATTCTATGAATTATTATATCGCGAAGGCCACAAGCATTGCCACGAAATACAAAGATGAAGGAACATTGGTGGACATCGGGCAAATAATTGCTGATGATATGATCACTCAAGGCAAGCGCAAACAGGGCTTAGCATTTCTCAATCAGTCCATTGACTCTGCGATCAGCAAAAAATTCTATTATGACAGCATGGACATGATAATCGATATGGGTGACCAGCTGGCATCGACCGATTCGGCGCGGGCAGTTGGCTATTATCGCATGGGAGTGGCCATTGCCGAGAAAAACGGCTACCAGCTTTATAGCCAGATAATGGCCAGAAAATTATTTGACTTTTATACTACACGCCACGACAAAGCAAGTGCGGCCGGTTATAGCGTGCAATTGGTGCGGTTGTATGACGAACAGGAAAAACTGAACGGTGGTTCGGGCATAGACTACCTGGATTATGCGCTGAAGGATCAGCAGATCAAATCATTGGAAGCGCGGTCAACCTATCAAACAGCCTTATTGCTGCTTGCCCTGGTCGCCTGCCTCCTGGCTATCGCTATTATTTTCGTGATCAGGCACAACTTAAAGCGTTCAAAGCTCTTGAATGAGCAGGTCAACGGTCAAAATGCCCAAATGAAAAAGACGCTCGGTGCGCTGGAGCAAAGCCATGCAGATAATACGCGAATGATGCAGGTTGTAGCCCATGACCTGCGCAATCCGGCAAGCAGTATATATTCTATTGCCTCAATGATGCTGGGTGAACCTGGCCGTTCTGAGGAAGACAGGCTGATGCTGGAAATGATCAAAAAATCAAGTCAGAATTCTCTCGACCTGGTCAGCGATTTGCTGCAGGTTCAGTTCACAGCCGAAGAACTCAAAAAGGAACCGGTTGATATTGGTGAAATGTTGCATTACTGCGTGTCCCTGCTTTCGAACAAAGCAGAAGCCAAGGGCCAGAGGCTTAATCTGCAGACCCAGACACTTACCTTAAGTGCAAGCCGTGAGAAGTTATGGAGGGTGATGAGCAACCTGATCGCCAATGCGATCAAATTCAGCCCTTCAAGCGCAGTTATTGATGTTAAAATGGAACATGACGTACACAATGTACACATCGCTGTAAAGGATCATGGCATTGGCATACCTCCCGAAATGCAGGACAAGATATTTGACCTGTTTACCGAGGCCAAAAGACCGGGTACGGCAGGTGAACAGGCCTTCGGCCTGGGGTTGGCTATTTCCAGGCAGATAGTGGAGGCGCATGGCGGAAAGATCTGGTTTGAAAGTAACCCGGGCCAGGGCACCATCTTTTTTGTCGACCTGCCGGTTGCAAATTGATCCGATTATCGATCACTCCACGATATCGCATTCCTAATTTATGAAAACAAATTTACCTGGAATCGAATCGGGTAAGGCATTGCATCGTAATAATTAAAAACGACTTTAATCCTCATAGTAGCTTAACAATAAATGCCAACTCCAATAAATGGGTGTTATTAAAAGGAAACGTTTTTAACAATTAACTCAACAGCATTTGGCTTTGTGATGCCTCGTAGAGGCTAAAGCCTTGTAGAATACAAAGATCAAAGTGCCAGTGCCCTGTCAAGGGCTACCATCAACGAACAGGTAATCCCTGACGGAGTAATGTCATTAAGGTTAAGAGAATGTATAGGTTTCAAATTGCGCCGTAGGTGCTAAAGGTCGGTAGAAAATTCATTTTTTAACATTTTAGCGTGCCATCGGTACGCAACATTTGCCAAGTTCCGTACCGATGGCACGGTATTTTTACATGCCTATTTTTCTACCGACCTTTGACCCCGCTGGGGTCAGCACTTAACTTAATGATATTGGCCTGACAGGTAAAAACAATCGTTTTATGCAGACGCTGCAAAGCTTTTGCTTCAATAAGGCAATTCTTTTCACTCGCTAAACATGTTAAAAGAGAATACTTACTTAAGCTTTAGCCCGTTCCTCCAATAACCTTGAAATACCTTACAACTTTACAAATTTGCTTTTTCCCACCTCAGTTTTATCCTTGTTATTCACAACCTGGATAATGTAGGTTCCGGGTGGCAGGTTGCTTACATTCTCATCAGATAAAGTTTGCACTGCATTGTCAGTTTTTACAATCTGCCCGCTGCTGTTAGTGATAGTTATATCGTAAGATGGAGTATTTGCTTTGGGCGCCGCAAGTGCGTTTTGAACGATTGACATACTAATAGTACTGGCAGTTGGATTTGGATAAACACTAAGCGTATTGTTAGCGATGATATTATTTAAATCCGAATACATCAGCGGAATTATATTCGAATACGTGATAGTGCCGTTAATATCCTCCTGTTTTAAGCGATATTGATCTGTACCTATAATGGGATTTTTATCCAGGAAACTATAAGTGCCCTGGGCATCCGAACCTAAACTACCCAGAACATTAAAGGTTTGGCCATTATCCGTACTTCTTTCAATGGTGAATTTGGTATAGTTTTCTTCGTTTTCAGTTTTCCATACCAATTGGGATCCACCCGTTGCCTTAGCCGCTGTGAATGCTAATAAACGCAGGGCATAAGCAGGGTTTTGGCGTACAACCAAACTAAAACGCTGTGACCCATAACTATTAGTATCGGTTTTATACAGGTTAAAAGCATAGGTTGTATTATGCCGCATATCCAGTGAATCCTTTTTGTAATGATCCATAAGCCATATATCAAAAAGCTGTGGTATACCGGTCATATTTTTCATGTTTAAGGTATAGACAGCATCAGTTTTTGCATTTATAGTTAAGCCGATGGTATCGCTTGTTTTTGGCAAGGGCCGGGTGTTTATAGCGAGGGTAACGTGATCATGTGATAAGCTTGCCAGGCTCACAGCGCCCGATCCCAGTTTGTAGGGAGCATCGAGGGTTGGATTATAAGTTGCACTGGCGGTATTGTCAAAACGTACCAGGATATCTTCCGTATTGATGGAATCCTTTGCCAGTTGCAGGCGCAGGTATTGATCATTGGTAATCATATCGGCAGGCTTTCCCATCAACAATTTGGGGCTCACTACCTGGGCGCTTGTCTTTGCACCCTCGTTAAAGATCAGTGTAGCACACGCACAGGTGGCCACTACAAAAAAGCCTTGCCCGCTGGCAATAACGTTGGAAGCATTATTGGTGCCTACCCCTGCATGGCCTTGAATATAAGCACCATAATTTTTGCTTACAGGGTCGAGCATATAAATGGTTGGATTTACACTTGCTCCATAAATCCCGGTTGTAGTAGTGGTAGTTTGAAAAGTATCCCAGTCGATAGAACTGGCATAGGGATTGCCCACCAAATTATACCCCTGTACCGCAGCAGGAGATGCAACCGTATAACTTAAGGTTGATAAAGTAGGAGTAAACCAATCTTTTACTGTGATCTGCCCCTGGTTTAAAGTTCCGCTGGTGCTCAAAGTCGCCGTTTGTGGTACGTAGGTGGGAGTAGTTTCCGCAGCAAAGGTAGTGGCGGCCCTGTTTCCCCTGAAAAAGCATAAATATCCATTACCTACCGGAATATTTATAGATGGGTTACTGGCATCATCCATACCATAAGTTGGCGATAAATTGATGTTGTTAATGCCTTTAAAGTTGCTATTTAAAAATGTAGTGTACAAGGGTGAAAGATTTTCGCGGTACAAATACAAAGTAGGGTTGGCTGCTGTGGGATTATCAAAGCCCCCGGTGGTAGTGGTAGCAGTAAGAAACATGGAGTTTTTTAAATAATTAATGCTGTAAACATTATTCCCGCTTACAGTACTCGCGTATACCGGTGAGGATAATAAACGATAGCCGCGGTAGGTTAAAGTACCACCGGTTAAGTAGCGCTCAACAGATACATTTCCGGTTATCGTACTGCCTGCAGGTATTGCTGCTACACTTGCTGATTGCGTTGCCGTGCTTTTCAAAGTTAATGCAGCAGGCGATGCAGCAACAACCAGGTTACCCTTTGTCATGGTTAGTGTGCTATAGATATCTACAGGGCCACTATTGATAGTCACAGTTCCGGCTGCCGAGTTATTAACCGTCATACTGCCCAATTGTGCGGTATTTGCGGTGTTAGTGCCGGTGTAACTTTGTGCTGCTAACGATCCGTTCCAGGTGATCTGCGATGCATTGTTAGCGCTGTATAGTATCTGTCCGCCTGAGCTATTATAAATATTACATCCTACGCTAAGGGTTTTGCCGTTCAAATTAATGGATGCACCGCTGGCAATAGTCAGCCCATATAAACTTTCAGAAGCGGTTAACGACGGATAATTAGTTAAACCCGAAGGAATCACTAAGGTTGCCGTACCATTGAATGCCGGTAATTGATTGGTTGTTCCGGCAGTAGTATTATTCCAGTTAGTAGCTACTGTTGGGTCGGTACTGGTAGCGCCGGTCCAGGTATAAGTTAATGCACCTGGTATTGAAGCCGCATTGGCAACACTAACTGTCGTCGCTCCAACGGTTGTAAATGCGGCAGGATTGTTTTGATCAACATATTCAGCCTTTATCCAATCGGCGGTTTTAGCAACGTTTGAAACACGCGGCTCATCAATTATCCCATCAAAATAAAGTATAGTTCCACCCTCGCCCACCCCGATGTACAGGTTTGGATTGGCAGTTGGATTAGTGCTGGTAGTTAAAATCTTGTATTGCGCTCCATCAACATATGTGCTCAGGGTTGTACCGGTATAAACGCTTTGTATATAATGCCATGCACCGGTGGCAAAAGCTGTTGGATTTGGTGTGCTGGGCCGGTTAACCGCAAGACCCGATTCTGATTCAGGAATATTAGTGCTATAAACAGCCAACTTGTAGCCTCCGCTGGCACCACCGGCAGAGGTTTGATTGGTCATTACTTTTTGATCCAAACCTGTCGCCGAAAGGTTTACCCAGGCTGATAAAGTAAAGGTGCCTGTAACTGATACCGCATTAGTGGTAATTTTTTTACTCGAACCGTTAAAGCTGTAAGCGGTTCCTATTTTGCCCGCAACCAAATCGGCGGATGTCATTCCGCTGGTAGCGCCCGTGTGCCCGCCTGCCGTTCCGTCTGTTACCGAGCCGGTATAACTCGCTTCGTTAAAATGAAATACGGCCAGGTAATCACTTGCCCATGTATTTTCATAAAATGCGGTATTGTGGGTTACCGTAGGTGATGGAGATCCATAATTAAAAGTTATAACATTATTTGCGGCATACGTTAAAGTGGGTATCTGCACCCAAACCAATAAAGTGCCTGTAACCTGGTTATAGCTTTCCACCTGGTAATATAATTCGCTACCGCCACTCACAAAAGCGAAATCATAATTGGGCCCATTTGGATAAACAATTTTATCTGTACAAGCACCCGAAATAATCAGGTCATTTGTTTGTATGCTAAGCAATGCAGGGAAACTGGTAAGGTTTGAGGTTATGCCGAGCGATGTTGTATTTAATGTGATCGGTTTACTGAAGGCATAATTGCCATAGGGGCCCGTTACAGTAATGCTAAGTGTAGTAGAACTACTGCCTGAAGTATTATATGCCGTAATCGTATAAATAGTTGTAGCCGTTGCTGTTGTGGGCGTACCGGTAATAGCGCCCGTAGAAGTATTAAAACTTAAGCCTGCAGGCAGTGCTGCACTTATAGTATAACCGGTAGGAGTAAATTTTTTAATTGTATTCGAGCCGTAGTCGGCTTCATACATGTTTCCTGATGCATCAAAAGCCATGTCGCGAGGTAAATTTAAACCCGAAAGGATAGTACTTACCGTGCCTCCGGATGTAATTTTTTCAATTTCGTTATTGCCATAATCAGCTACATATATATTACCGGATGCATCCGATTTTAAATCACGTGGTCCATTGAAGCCAGTTGCAAAAGTGGTGTGTACTATACTACCAAAAGCGACCTTAATAATACTATTGCTGGTTACTTGCGATACAAATGTATTACCCGATGGGTCAATCGTTATACCATAAGGGTTAGTAAACCCACTTAAAAACGTGCTCTTTGTGGTTGTACCGGCAGCTATTTTTATAATTGTACCGCTTCCGTTATCCACTACATAGGCATTGTTTGAAGCATCAATGGCAATGCCATAAGGTGCATTAAAACCTGTTGTTGTAGATAGTAAAGTGCCCGAAGAATTAAATTTATAAACATCGTTTGTAGTAATATCAGATACATATATATCTCCCAAGCCATCAACCGCCATACCTGTTGCATTAAATATAGTAGCAGTGTTTATTGTAGCTGTATTTTTATAAAGAAACCCATCGCTTTCATCTATGGAGTAAACATTGCCTGATGCATCAAGAGCCACACCGTAAGGGGTATTAACATTTGCAAATGTGGAAACAGGGCTAAAGCCCCCCGTTACAACAGCACCACCTGTATTGGTGGGGGTTAAAGCAGTGATAGCTGTGCCAACCGTATATACTTGTGGAGTAGCATAAGTGATAGCTGGGGGAGGTGGATTAATAGTAATATTAATTGTAGTACTTATGGTAGTTTGGGTACCCAAAAAAGGGGTATAGTAATTAGTTGCAGTTAAGGTATAGCTTCCTACAGCTAATGTGCTTGTATTTAAGTTGGCATTATAGGGTGAAGTTGTGACCGTTTGAGATACGCTCCCGATGGTGAAAACCACCTTATTTACTGTGCCTAAAAGAGGCGCTGTTGCAGTTGCGGTAACCGGAATGATAGCTCCGACATTATAACTGGACCCGGTAGCCGGAGTGGTTATTGCAACAGTTTGTGCCTTAGCATTATTAAAGACAAATATTAACCCAACTGCAATAAAAAAACGAAGTAAACACTTTCCCATACCTCACAGATTAAAAGACACTATTTATGATATTCTGTATGTATACGATAAAACATGGTAAATGTTCATACATATTTTCTACTAAATATAGTATAATTACTTTATAATTATATAGTTAATTTAAAAATAATTACACATTTCACTTTAGTTAAAATATACTAAGGTTTTGCAAATCAATCAAATAAGAATTTTCATCATGGCACCAATACAAATTAAAAAAACCCGCAAACCCTGTGATAAAGGTTTGTGGGTTTTAAATAATATCTCTGTTTAAATTAATCTCTCAGATTCAGAGCCATTTTTACCTGGTTGTAATCTTTAAGATTGATGCTTGCTAAGGTATGAACCCCACCGGGGATGATCACATATCTGAACTGGTGTGCATTAGATATGCTGCCATATGCATTCGCGCTGCTTGCAAGATCGATGTTGACATTGCCAACCGTACATAATGCCGACCATGAATCGATATTCTGGGTTGTACCAATCATATAAGTGATCTCAATTGGCAATGCACTTACCTGCGCTGTGGGCCATATAGTCGATACATAACCATCCAATTTTCCATAAACGATCACCGTGCCGTTATCTAAAATAGCCTGGGTAATTTTAGAAGCAGGAATAGCAGCAGTAAAATGTGTTGTGCCAAAAACAGTTGTTTTAGTGTAGGTTGCTGGTGTTGTCCAGTCCGAGTAAATAACATTGGCTGTACCGGTTGCGCCTGTGGGACCAGCAACACCGGTAGTACCCGTAGTACCGGTTGGACCTGTCGGTCCGGCTGGGCCTTGTGGGCCAACAGCACCGTCCTTACCACATGAAGTAAAAATTAACGCCGAAGCAATAAAGGCAAATAGGTAATTGATCTTTTTCATAATACTTGATTTTTGATTGTTTAAAAATGTTTTAATAATTCCTGTCCCGAAAGCGGCGTTTACCTGCTTGTTGTTGTGAAATAAATACGCCGTTTTCCATACCCCAAAATTGACAAATAGGCCAGGGAGTATAGTCAGGACATTTACGCGAACTGCACAGTACTTTTGCCTGATCGTGTCGAGTAGATTTACTCTGTTGTAGTGAGGGTTAATACGTATATATCAACAGGAAAATAAATTATTTGAAAAGCAATTACACTGCTACTATGGGTAGGTAGCCCCGCTCCGAAGGAGTCCTTTGGACTGTGCCATCGGGTTTATTTTACTTCGGCCTCTGCTGTTAATATCATCAAATAAAAAATTTCGCCTTTGTTGGTGTTGTCACCAACAAAACCACGGATTCAAGCTTGTTGGTGACAACACCAACAAGGGCGGGAGATAATCCTGCAAATCCAGGTTCAGGCAATCTCAAAAATTATGTAATATTGAATATTATCTTGCACTGATGAAAAAGCTCCTGTTTCTTATCCTGCTATCGCCGTATGGTGTATTCGCTCAAACCACTCAACCTGTTGATAAGGTACCGCTACACACATTTACCATCAAAAACTTCAAAACCGAAGGCGGTATTACCCTGCCCGAGGTTCATATAATATATGGTACCTATGGCCACTTAAATGCCGCGCATGATAATGCCATACTGCTCCCCTCGCATTACATGGCCGACCGTCATGGTTACGAATGGCTCATTGGCCCGGGCAAGGCACTGGATACCAGCAAACTTTTCCTGGTCACTACCGAACTTTTCGGCAACGGCAATTCATCCTCACCAAGCAATACCCCCGAGCCCTTTCATGGCCCACGTTTCCCGGTTATGCGGATACGCGATAACGTAGAGGCTGTTCATCATCTCCTCATCGAGGATCTGAAGATCACCCACCTCAAGGCAATCATCGGCTTTTCCATGGGCGCCCAGCAAGCATTCCAATGGGCAGTAAGCTATCCGCAATTTGCCGATCGTATCGTAGCCACATCTGGCACCGCAAAAACATACCCCCATGGCTTTGTCAGGCTGGAGGGCCAGATCGCCGCGCTCACTGCCGATGCCGCGTTTGAAAACGGTGATTACAAAACACAGCCTGTAAAAGGGATAGAAGCCTTTTCAATGGTTTGGGCAGGCTGGCTTTATTCGCAGGAATGGTGGCGCAAGGAATTATGGCGTGCAACAGAAGCGCCGGGCACCACTTTTGAGAAAATGCTCGATAACTACAGGCACAATTTCATTCCCGGTGCCGATGCTAATAATCTTATTTTACAAATGCACACCTGGGAATTGCACGATATTGGGGCTACACCCGGCTTTAATGGCGATGTGGAACGTGCCCTGCGATCCATCAAAGTTCCGTTTTTATATATGCCTTCCGAGACGGATCTGTACTTCCCTATCGGAGACGCCACTTATGAATCAGGTTTTATGCCGAACGTAACCTTTAAGCCAATTCCTTCACTCTGGGGTCACACAGCAGGTGCAGGCGGCAACCCGGCAGACGATAAGTTTTTGAACGAAAATATAGGCCAATTTATAAATCAATAATATTTAAAGAGATCATGAGAAAAGTGTTATTTCTTATTTCAATTATTTCGGTTATTTCAATAAGGGTTTTTGCCCAAACCCCCACCTACAAAATTTATGCCCTGCGGTATGGATCGCTGAAAAATGCTACTCCAACAACGGTTTGGGCCTTGCATGCCCCTAAGAACGATACCGTTCAAATCGATTTTGCTTTTTGGCTGATAAAGGGCGATAATGGTAAAAATATTTTGGTAGATGCCGGTTTTTTAAAAGACATCCCCGAATCAAAAGAATTCGGCATTGTAAACTATGTAAGGCCCGACTCCATGCTGATGAGAGTTGGCTTACGGGCAGAAAATATTACAGATATTATTCTCTCTCACCCGCATTGGGACCATATCGATGGCATCAGCCTTTTCCCCAATGCACATATCTGGATACAAAAGGACGATTACAATTATTTTGTGGGAACCGACTGGCAAAAGGATGCCGCCAATTCCGGCTTTAATAAGAGAGACGTTGCCAAAATGATGGAATTGAACCAGGCGGGCAAGGTAACGCTTGTAAATGGCGATGATCAGCAGTTGTTCCCGGGGATTACCGTTTATACCGGTTCGCGGCATACCTTCAACTCGCAATATGTTCTGGTCAAAACCGGGGCCGACAGGGTGATACTGGCATCTGACAATATCTGGATCTATTATAGTTTAGATCACATGATATCTGCCTCAATAGGCGGCACATTGGATACCGCCGGGCATGTAAGGGCAATGCAAAGAATGAAAACCCTGGCATCAGATATCAAATACATCATTCCGGGGCACGACAGGGAAGTGTTTTCGAGATTCCCCAAAGTTGCCGAGGGTGTGGTTAGGATAAGGTGATTGTGTAAAAGTACTTTTCAAAGTATTGGCTAAACAAATAATGCAATCAATACGATTATGAATGTCATTAAAAGGAAGAAAGCTGTCGCTGCAAAATAGGATACAAACCTAAGTCCGTTTACAAATATTTTACCGATTTTTACGATATTCGCGTCTGTATCATTTATAACAAGGTAATTCCTGTTGTTACCTTGTACCTTTGTTTCTACTGACCGGCGGTATCGTTCCGGCTCCAGGTACTCGCCGCAACTTGCACACTTATCATCATCCTCGTCAATCCATGGGTTCCATTGACCACAATTCGGACATTTTATTTCGCTAATTTCACTCATAACTGATTCACAAATTGGTAAATAAAACCGATAGTCTACATCAAATATACTCAAAATAAAAGGGATAAAAGCAATATCACTACTGACAAAACCTTATCACCACAATCCTCAAACTATCTCTGTAAATTTGTAAATATCAGGTCTGCTAATGGTGCTGAGGGCGTGGTCAGGATAAAATGATGTTCTAATTCAAAATCATGGGATTCTTGAATCATGAAAATCGTGGTTCAGACCCAAAAAAACCAAAAAGCATTATCTTTACACATCATCCTGTAAATAACAAATGACCAAACCAATAAAGGATATCTTATTAAAGGATCTGCAGGTTAAAGTTAATGGCAGCCTGTGGCTTGAAGCGGGCGGCGAACATTTTTTGGGGCCCGGTCCTGTTGAATTGCTTGAGCGCATTGCCGAAACCGGCTCGATCAGCAATGCTGCAAAGGAAATGAAGATGTCGTACAAAAAGGCGTGGGAAATAGTGAACAGGCTGAATGCGCACATGACCTCCCCTGTTGTAATCCCCCAGGCCGGTGGTGAAAAAGGTGGCGGCTCAATCCTCACACCAGAAGCTTTGGAATTGATAAAATATCACCGTTTGTTGCGTAAAAGATTTGCAGCTTTTCTAAAAAAGGAAACAAAAGAATTAGGAGTTTAAAGCAGATTAAGCTCTTATTTTTTTCATCATCGTTATATTTTATAATATATAACGATAAATTGCAGATTATTAATAAATACCTGTAAGGCTTGCTTGTAATATGCGACTAACGGGTAATATTTTTAAAAAACTCACACCCCAAAAACACACCAACATGAAAAAAAACTCACATTTAATTAGTAACAGAATTGCAAACACACGTGCCGTTAAGGGTATTTTTATGCTGATTATTCTTGCAGCCACAATGGTCCCCCGAAATGCCTGCGCCCAAACAGCTACACCCGACTCTTCACAAACACAGAGGAATATCGAACATGCCCTACCGGTAAAAACAACCTATCCAAAGGTAGTTGGGTATTTGAGCTTTATTTTACCCCTGGTTACGGTTACCAGGAATGGGACAACGCACAATTTCAGTAACGGTGCCACAAGCATTGGCTTTCCTGTTGGGGTGAATGTACTTTACAGCGATAAATTTGGCTTTAGTTACGAATTTACGCCAACCATAAAAGCAACAGGATCAAGCAGCAAAACCAGCAACCTGTTGTTTGATCCTGGTACCATGTTCCGTTTCCAGCATGGCTTTACGCTCATCACCCGCCTCGCATTTGAAACCGAAGGCCGCTATGGCTTTACTCCGGTATTTAACCAGGTATACGCGCATTCAAAGGATGTAAACTACTTTGTAGCATTATCGCTTCCTGCCAGGTTTGGCAATTCGGAGGTTCCGTCTCTGGGACTAAATTTACAGATCGGGTTTACGTTTAATTAATGCCTATCAACACGATGTCATTGCGAGCGGAGCGTGGCAATCGCATGCTATATAAAACAGCTGCGATTGTCTCGCACCGTTTGAAGTCTATAAACTTGATAGTATCTGCTTTAAATGAAAATAAGACCGAACACCACAATCATTGCTGCGATAAAAACGAAAAACACAACCGCCCCTAAATATGATCCCCATCTGAGGCCGTTTACAAACATCTTGCCCAGCTGTACAATATTCTCGTCTGTCTCTTTAATAACGAGATAATTCATCTTGCCGTCGCGGATCTTTCCTTCCTCTGCCCGCCTGTATCGTTCCGGTTCCAGGTAATCACCACAGCCGGCACACTTGTCATCTTCTTTGTCGGTCCAGGGGTTCCATTGACCACAGTTTGGACACTTTATTTCACTGATATTGCTCATAACCGATTCCCCTTAATTGATTAAATAAAACCGATACTCTATAATCAAATATAATCAAAATAAAAGATACTAATCCAAATCCGTGCCAGATTATTTAACGGACGATTCTCTTTAGGGAGTCTAAATAAGTCGTATTTCTATCCATAAAAGCATGCCCGGCACCCTTTAAGGTGATCAGTTCATCTCCCGGCTTAAAAAGGGTTTTTAGTTTTACTGATGAGCCATAGTAAAACATTTTATCCTCATCACCGTGAAAAATATAAACCGGAACAGTTGTATGCTTCAGAAATTGATAGGTATTGAAATGAAATGCAATCGTAGTGGTATCAAATGAAGGCCGCAAATGATGCATAGCATCTGGCAAACTATAATATGGCGCCTGTAAAATCAATTCTTTGGGATGATTATTTGCGGCCAAAAAAGCGGCAGGGCCCGTGCCCATTGAATAGCCTAAAACTATGATCTTATCCTCTTGATAATGTAGTTTTAAATAATCGTAGGCTTGTTGTAAATCACTATACAGTTGAGTTTCATTTTTAATATTGCCTTCGCTTTTACCATATCCTCTATAATCAAACAGGAATAAGTCATAATGGAGGTCGGTGTAAGTCTTTGCCATATTCCCCCATTTATCTATCCCGCCCGTATTCCCGTGTATATATAAAATCACTCCTTTTGATGAATCAGATTTAAACAATACCGCAGTTAATTTAACAGTATCATGTGTCACAATGGTCACTTCGGTGAACTTAAAGGGGAATTTATAGATATAATTTGCGGGAAGCTTGTCTCCCGGAAAAAAAAACCGCACTTCCTTTTGCGTGGGATCACGCTGAACTTGGGCTGAACAACAATCAGAGATTAAATTAAATAAAAGAAAAGCGATTATTAAAGTTGCGCGCTTTCTCATGGTCTGCTTTATGGCTTATATTTTGCAATCTATGCTTTTCTCACTTCAACAACGCATTTTTCTCCTTAGCAAACGTTTTATAAACCAACTCATCCAGCCAAGCAGGGAAGAATTTGCTGAGCATTACGGTAAGCTTCCCCTGCCCTGTCATAATGAGGGTACGGCTGTGGTTTTCAACCCCGTCGGCAATTATTTTGGCCACTTCTTCAGCGGTCATCATTTTATCTTCTTCAAGGGTACTTTCGCCTTGCTGCGAACCATCTTTGGCCAATGCCGTATTACGAATGTTTGATGCCGTAAAACCCGGGCAGGCGGTCATCACATGTACGCCTGTTTTTAAATTTTCAATGCGCAAAGCGTCCAAAAAACCATTCATGGCAAACTTGGATGCGGAGTAACCTGATCGCCCCGGCAAACCCTTATACCCGGCTATGGACGAAACGCCAACAATACTGCCTTTAGTTTTTAAGATATGTGGTAAGGCAAACTTGGTGCAATATACAGTCCCCCAAAAGTTCACATCCATCAGTGTTTTTAACACCTTTATGTCCGCGTCTTTAAACAGCGCCCGCATGCTGATACCTGCGTTATTGATTAAGATATCGATCTTGCCAAAGGTGAGAATAGCTTGTTTGATCAGCAGGTCGCAATCATCCTCAACGGATACATCACATTGCACAGCCACCGCCTTAATGTTGTATTGTTTGATCAGGCTTTCAGTTAATTCGCACAGGGCGACATAATTACGAGCCGCCAATACAAGATGGGCGCCGCGACCGGCAAACTCAATTGCCAATGCTTTGCCTATCCCTGATGATGCCCCGGTGATGACTACGATCTGATCATTCAATTTCATATGACGAAGGTTGCAGTTCGCCTATGTTTTTAATGTTGAGCACAGGCAGTTTTAACAAGTATTTAGCTGCGAAGATAAACATAGCGCCATAAAAATGCCGTATGTGATCCCAGCTAAATTTGTTAATGTATTTGCCCGGTAACTGAATGATATACGTTTTGGAATAATAATAATTTTTAAAGCCATGCAGCCTGATGCGGTATGACAGGTCGATATTGTGCCCGTAACAAAAGAAGCGTTCGTCAAATACCCCTGTCTCCCTCAAAACCGACCTGCGCAGCAGCATGCAGTTCTCATTAAGCGTATCGATCTCTGTATTTTCAAACTCCTCTACCCAATCCACTGCCTTATGCATGGAAAACGATTTTGGGAAGTAAGCCGACAAACCTATGAATTTAAGGAAAGAAGCCCAGGCGCCGTTCAAACTATGCTTTGACGCTGGCAGATAATCACCGTTACGATCAACCATCCGTACACTTAATCCACCGGCATTTATATGCTGATCCATAAAAAAGATCATCTTCTCAAGCGTATCCATTCTGCTGAATGTTTCAGGGCTGATGAGCAGTATATATTGCCCCTTTGCCATTCTTATAGCCTGGTTATTCGCCTTAGCCAATCCCTCATTCTTGCGGTTGGCGATCACATATACACCCGGAAATTCAATGGCAAGCATCTCAAGAGACAAGTCGGCTGAAGCGTTATCAACCACAATCATCTCGTGACTGATGTTTTCAGCCGCTTTGATCAAGGAGGTTAAGGCAAGCCCAAGCTCCATTGAAGAATTGTGATTAATCAGGATTATAGATAACTTCATGCTTTACCTCGACAGTGAACTTTCATATGGAACACGCGTTACAATGGATCGCCCTAAGGTGATCTCATCAACGTACTCCAGTTCACCACCAAAAGCTATGCCACGAGCTATAGTCGAGATACTTATGTTGAAATCTTTTAATCTTTTATGTAAATAAAAAAGCGTGGTATCGCCCTCCATCGTAGCGCTCAAGGCAAAAATGACCTCTTTTACGTCATTTTCATTCATTCTTTCCACCAAAGTATCCACTTCCAGGTCTGATGGCCCTACGCCGTCCATCGGCGAAATTAATCCGCCTAACACATGGTAAACGCCGTTGTACTGATTGGTATTCTGTATAGCCATTACGTCACGTGTATCCTCTACCACACAGATGATTGTATGGTCGCGCTTTGGCGAGGCACATATTTCGCAAACCTGCTGGTCCGAAATATTGTGGCAAACTCTGCAAAACTGTATCTCGTTCCGCAGTTTACTGATGCTCGTGCTAAATTTCTCTACATCCGCCTTATCCTGGTTAAGCAAATGCAAAACCAGGCGCAAAGCGGTTTTTTGTCCCACTCCCGGGAGCCTTGCAAATTCGGCCACCGCATTCTCCAGCAACTTCGACGAAAAGTTCATGTTGCGAATTTAATAAAATATAGGTAAATCGCTTTCAGTTCATCGTTGATAGTTCATGGTTCATGGAAACTTACTCCAAACTATGAACTATGATCCATGAACTATGAACCAAAAAACTATGTCGCCACTAGTACTGCTTTCTTTCATAATTGGTTACTTCCTCGTTCTGCTGGTCATCTCCTGGCTAACATCGCGCAAATCATCTGATAATGACACTTTCTTCGTCGCCAACCGCAATTCAAAATGGTACCTGGTGGCATTCGGCATGATCGGCACAGCCTTAAGTGGGGTAACCTTTATATCAGTACCGGGAAAAGTGGGCGCACCCACAGGAGATCAATTTGCCTACTTCCAGTTTGTTTTAGGCAATGCAGCAGGATTTATCATTATCGCTACGGTATTGTTACCGCTTTATTATCGCTTAAAACTCACGTCGATCTATAGTTACATCGAACAAGCGCTTGGTCAATGGAGCTATAAAACAGCTGCCGGTATTTTCCTTATAAGCCGTACTATAGGCTCAGCATTTCGGCTCTATTTGGTGGTGATTGTTCTTCAGAAATTCATATTCGATAATTACCATATTCCATTTGCGGTAACGGTGTTGATCTGTTTGGTGCTCATCTGGTCATACACTTACAGGGGTGGTTTAAAAACGATCATTATTACCGATAGCCTCCAAACATTTTTCCTGGTATCATCGGTGTTTCTATCCATTTATTTCATCTGCCGAAGCTTGAATATGAACGTATTTGAAGCGGCTGACGCGATCAAAAACAGCAGTTATTCGAAGATATTTTTCTTCAACGACTTCCTCGGCAGCAAACTTCATTTCAGCAAGCAGTTCCTCGGCGGCTTATTCATCACCATCGGCATGACCGGTCTCGACCAGGACCTGATGCAGAAAAACCTAAGCCTGAGAAATATTAAGGAAGCCCAGAAAAATATGTTCAGTTTTATTACGGTGTTTGTAATCATCAACATCTTCTTTTTAAGTGTAGGTGCCCTGCTTTATATCTACGCAGCAAAAAATGGCATCAGTGTTCCCAAAACAGATTACCTCTACCCTACCATCGCCCTAAAATATCTTGGTGTTATCCCTGCCGTTGTATTCATGCTTGGGCTAACGGCTGCTACCTTCGCCACAACCGATTCAGCCTTAACAGCGCTAACCACCTCTTTTTGTGTTGATTTTTTAGGATTTAATAAGAAAAAGGATATCAATAGCAAAGCCACCGTAAAAACCAGGCATATGGTGCACATTGCATTTTCAGGGTTGATGCTATTAACTATCGTCCTTTTTAACGCGGTGAATAATGATGCCGTAGTAAGTGCCATATTCAAAGTGGCTTCCTATACATACGGGCCATTGCTTGGCCTGTATTCATTCGGGCTATTTGCGGGCAAACGACAGGTGTATGATAAGCTGGTGCCATTTATCTGCATTATCTCACCTGCTATTTGTTACTTTTTAAGTACCTCATCAAAGACCATTTTGGGCGGATATGTTTTTGATAACGAACTCATCATTGTAAACGGATTAATTACCTTTGCTGGTCTATGGCTAACGTCATCAAGGAAGATGAAAACAGCCACGGTTTAATTTCGAATTTCGGATGTTCGATTTCGAATTTAGAGTTTAGGTATTAGAATTTAAAAATGATTTAGAGTTTAGAAATTAGAATTTAAAAATGACTGGTGAAGAAAAAATAAGACAAGCCTTTGAAAATAAAAACTGGCAGGAAATAAAGGTTACCGACTCCTGGCAGATATTTAAAATAATGGCCGAGTTTGTAGATGGCTTTGAGAAATTGGCTAAAATTGGCCCATGCGTTTCCATTTTTGGGTCGGCAAGAACGCATAACGACAACAAATACTATAAACTGGCCGAAAATGTTGCCAGGTTGCTAACTGAGCGTGGTTACGGTGTAATATCAGGCGGTGGGCCTGGCATCATGGAGGCAGCCAATAAGGGAGCTTATGAAGCTGGTGGCAAGTCGGTTGGATTGAATATCGAATTACCTTTCGAACAGTTTCACAATAAGTATATCGACCGGGACAAGCTGATGGAGTTTGACTACTTCTTTATCCGCAAGGTAATGTTCATGAAATATTCCCAGGGCTTTATTATCCTGCCTGGTGGTTTTGGAACGATGGACGAGTCATTCGAGGCTATTACGCTCATTCAAACTGGTAAGATCGCCCGTTTCCCCATCGTTTTTGTGGGGGTCGATTACTGGGGTGGCCTGTTTAACTGGGTGAAAGAAAAAATGCTCGATCAGGAACATACCATCAGTCCTGATGATCTGAACCTTTATCGCCTTGTTGATACCGCAGAAGAAGCCGTTGAACACATCTTCCGCTTCTACGAGAAATATGTATTGAAACCGAATTTTTAAGATGAGCAAGGGGGTCATTGTAATTATTTGCCTTACCGTTTTCGCGATATGTGCATTAGTTTTCATCCGCATAGCCCACTTGGTCGACGTTTACCGAGTGCCCAGCATGTCCAGTGCCCCTACCTATTTTCCAGGCAGTTCGTTTACCGCATCATCGCTTAATGAGCCTGACACTGGTAAATTTATATGTTTCAGAAAAGAGGACAAAAAAGAGATATGGTTCTCCAGGTGTGTGGCAAAGAGTGGTGATATTGTTGAAATAAAGGATGCCAAAGTGTATGTTAACGGCAGATCGTTAAATGAACCTTATACCTGGAATGAGTATTATATCTCTCAGAAAGAATTAGATCATATTCAGGGCTATGTCAACCAATACAACTACCCGCTTCAGCCTTTGCATGATAGTTTGTATTCGATCACCTTTTCGGCAAATGATGAGAAAAAATACCAATTGAACTTAAAGCCGGTAATTGCCCCAAAAGGCGAAGTAGACTCTCAATTGTTTGCCGGTTTCGCTACCCTGAAATACAATCGCGATAATTTCGGACCCATAAAGATCCCTAAGGACGATTATTTCGTGTTGGGTGATAACCGGCATGATGCTTTCGACTCCAGGTATATTGGTTTCATAAAGAAGGATGAGGTAGTGTCTACAGCGTTCAAATGATCTGCCCCGGATACCAAAGGATCGACCTAATTACGAACCCGGAACAAAAGGTAGAGACGCAAAATCTTGCGTCTCCCTTGCATATTTTTATCACAAAGGGTAGAGACGCAAAACCTTGCGTCTCTCTTGCATATTTTTATCACGAAGGATCGAGACGCAAAATCTTGCGTCTCTACAAATAAATATACTATTTACTCTTGACACCTTTATCCGCCCCCGAAGCGCTTAATGCCTCCGGATTATTGGTCAGGGTGATCATATCTGTCACTTCTTCAAGCAATTTTTCCGGAGTACCCGAGTAGCCTACATAACTAAAGCGGATATTGCCGTTTTTGTCGATTACAAATTTGGTTGGTATTCCAGTCACACCGTAACTGCTCACTACCTTTGATTGTCTGCCGTCATCCCCTTTCTCATCTATCAACACATGGAAAGTATATTTATTATCGGCTACGAATTTCTGAACGCCGGGTACATAATCCTTTTCTGTTTCCCAGCAATCTACAAACAGAAACTTTACATTCGGATCGTCTTTATATTTATTCACTGCCAGCTGCATTCCGGGGAAAGACGCCTTGCAAGGCCCGCACCAGGTTGCCCAGAAATCAACGATCACCGTTTTGCCCTTCAGGTCGGCCAATGCAACTGTTTTGCCATCCAGGTCCTTTAGTGCAAAAGTTGGAGCAGGCTTATTGATCATGGTCTTGGCAATCTCAGTCATCTGCTTGTTTTTCGAAGCGTTCTCCAACGAAGTTAAATATTGATCATACCCCGCATCACTGCCTTTTAACTTGATATAGTCTGTCTTCAACGATTCTTTTATCGCTTCTGTGCCTTTTCCGTCTTTCAAGGCCATCTCTGCAGCATCCTTTGCTTTAGCATATTGGCCAAGTTGGGTCAGGATATTCACATAGTTCATATATTCATCTGGGTCGATCGTTTTACTGTGGTCAATTACCGGCTGCTCATATTTTAAAGCCTCGTCATATTTCTTTTCCTTGGCCAAAATAAAGGCATAGCTGTCAGCATTCATATCATAGCTGTACTGCGCATTCTTTTTTGCTTGCGAAACTGAGGTAAAAGGCCCTGCCACCGGGTGATCAATATTTTGTTGTTCGATATCTACTGCTTCCTTAGCCAGTTTTTCCGCCTCATCCAAATGTTCTCCTTTTTTCGCCCATTCATAGGATAGATTGTTCAAATTTCCGGCTAAGTTGCTTTTGTTTTTTAATTGGCCCTCATATCTGCGGAAGTTATCCATATCACCCTTTTCAAGGTAAGCAAGTGCCAGTTGCGACCTGAAATTATCCTGTATGGTGTTCTTATCAGTTGTGCTCTCAGGATATTTTTTGATGTATTCGGCGTATAATTCTTCTTTTTTAACGATATCCTTTTCCCTGAAAAAAGCATTTCCCATTTCATTTTTCACAGTTGTTCCGTTAGGGAACCTGGTTTTGATAACGGTGTTTAATGAATCCATCGCCTTTGTATTCCTGGTAGCACGCAACAAACTGGAGGCCGTCATCATGTCATTCTCACTATTACTTTGTTCCAGCTCAGCAATCTTTTTATCAATCATTCGCTTGTTTTCGGGTTTTCCTGCGAGAAGTGAATAATAGGCGTATATGTATGTATTTTCTTTTTCGCTTTGCGGATACAAGGCAAATTCCTTTTTGTATAAAACGAGGCCCTCTTCCTTGTCCATTTTTACCTTAGCCAGGTAATTGCCCATACTACTCGACAGAAAATAGGCATTGGATGCATAGGCTCCCTCAACAGGTTGCTTATCCTTATATACCATATAGAAATAGCCTTTTTCATTGTTATTGTCAACATTATCTTCGGCACTTATTTTAACAAAGAAAGCCCGTGCACTGTCAGGCACCGCTATCTCTCCCTTTAATAAATTTCCATCCTGTTTCAGGTCGATATCTGCGGCCGAATTCTTTTTGCCTAAATAATAAACTACCGCTTCAATGTTCTTTTTCCCGTCGACAGCAGTCCCCGCCGGGTCATAGGTCACGGTTATCTTTTCCCCGGTCGTAGGATAAGTATCCGATAATTTAACGTGTGAATCATTTTGAGCAAACACACCCTGGAAAGCCAGCAGGCCGGGAAGTGCCAATAAGAATTTAATGTTTTTCATTAGAATAAGGATTAAGAGTTAATTACTATTGCTAATTAGTTACATAGGTCGATAACTAAATCTTTAGTCAAGGTAGTAAAATTTTAGGGTATTGCAATTTATTAATAAAAAAAATCAAAGTATAATTTTTATTTTGGTCAATGCATCAACCTAAAAAACAAACCTTATCCTCGCCATCCTGTTTGGACGGTCTAATATTAGTCCAATTACCTCCGTCTTTTACCGACAATTTTATTCCGCTCACCTAAAAATAATAACACTTGCTTAGCCATGAATTGCACATTTGTGCTGCTAATCTTACAACATGATATAAATAAAAAATTCAAACTATAATTTTAATTTTGCCGCCATGCATAGACCAAAAAAGGAGGCCGCCTTAGGCTTCATCTTCGTTACCTTATTAGTAGATGTGATGGGGTTTGGTATCATTATACCAGTACTGCCTCAATTAATTCAGCATCTTATTCATGGCACGGTAAGTGAAGCCGCGCCCTATGCAGGAGGGTTGGCCTTTGTTTATGCCTTTATGCAATTCTTTTTTTCGCCTTTGATAGGGAACTTAAGCGATAAATATGGTCGCCGACCGGTTTTATTAAGTTCACTGCTTGGCTTTGGTATTGACTATTTGTTCCTGGCTTTTGCACCCACCATTGGGTGGTTATTTGTTGGCCGCATAATCGCAGGCATTACAGGTGCGAGTTTTACCACCGCCAACGCCTATATTGCTGATATAAGCACCCCTGAAAAAAGAGCTGCCAACTTTGGCCTTGTTGGTGTTGCTTTTGGTGTTGGATTTATTATCGGCCCGGTAATTGGCGGGATATTGGGAAGCTATGATACGCGCTATCCTTTTTTGGCATCAGCAATTTTTGCATTATTAAATGCCGCCTATGGCTACTTCATATTACCTGAATCATTAAGTAAAGAAAATCGCAGGCCCCTTGATATTAAAAGATGTAGTCCCTGGGGCTCACTTTTACAGCTTAGTAAATATAAATCAGTTATTGGGCTTGCCGTTTCATTGTTCCTGATATATTTTGCAGTACAGTCTGTTCAAAGCGTATGGACATTTTATACTTTTCAAAAATTCCATTGGACAAAAGCCATGGTGGGCTACTCTCTGGGTGTTGTTGGTGTACTGGTGGCGGTAGTGCAGGGAGGCCTCATCAGGATCATTATACCTAAAATAGGCCAGGAACGCAGTATATGGATTGGCCTATTGCTTTATACTGCCGGTTTAGTTTTATTTGCATTTGCATCAAAAAGCTGGATGATGTTTGCCTTTTTAATTCCTTACTGTTTAGGCGGCATAGCAGGGCCCGCATTACAGGGATATATGAGTAACAGCGTACCGGCAAATGAGCAGGGTGAACTTCAGGGAGGATTGACAAGCCTGGTAAGTTTAAGCACTATTTTTGGCCCATTGGTAATGACCTGGTCGTTTTACTATTTTACAAAATCGGGCGCGCCTTTTCAATTTCCGGGCGCTCCCTTTGTTATAGGTGCTGTTTTAATGCTTTTAAGCGCTATATTAGCTATATTGTCTTTCAAGAAAAATAAACCAGTAGTCTAAACATACCGAAATCTTTGATGTTGTCTATTTTCCCGTATGGATATAAAACACCAAACTAAAACATCAGCTGCGCTACGTTTTATTTTTATCACCATCTTTATTGATGTAATGGGATTGGCCATTATTATCCCTGTGATTCCTGATCTGTTAAAACAGTTGGCCCATGTCGATTATGCAGCGGCTGCCGGGATAAATGGCCTGTTAACCGCCACCTACGCTTCCATGCAGGTTCTGTTTTCGCCAATAATGGGCAACCTCAGCGACCGGTTTGGCAGGCGGCCCGTTTTGCTGATGTCGCTACTGGGTTTTAGCGTTGATTATACTTTTATGGCTTTCGCGCCAACAGTTTTCTGGTTATTTGTCGGGCGTACCATATCCGGCATCACCGGAGCCACTATGGCAACAGCCACTGCTTACATTGCCGACATCAGCACTGGAGATAAAAGGGCGGCTAATTTTGGTATTGTGGGGGCAGCATCAGGCCTTGGCTTTATCATCGGTGTATCAGGCGGGGCTTTTTTGGGAGATATTAATATCAAGTTGCCCTTTATGATGGCTGCCGCAGCAGCATTATTCAATGCCGCTTACGGTTATTTTGTACTCCCCGAATCACTTGACAAAGACCATCGCCGTAAATTTGAGTGGAAGCGCGCCAATCCTATTGGCTCCTTCATGCAGTTGAGAAAATATTCAGCCCTGGCTGGTTTGGCGGCTGCATTTACTCTGGTTTATATTGCCCAAAAAGCAGTTGAATACCAGTTGCCTTTTTATGTATATGAAAAATTCGAATGGGCCAAGCGTAGCGTCGGGTTTCTCGGGCTTTTTATAGGTTTGTTGCTGATAGTCATTCAAGGCTGGCTCATCCGCTATCTCATACCAGCATGGGGACTCAAAAAGAACATTATGATCGGCCTCATTTCATATGGCACCGGCTTGCTGCTCATTGCTTTTGCCGGCAAAGGCTGGCTCATTTATATATTCATGATTCCTTATTGCTTTGGCGGTATATCAGGCCCAGCGTTGCAAGGCCTCATCACCAGTAAATTTGCTCAAAATGAACAGGGAGAACTGCAAGGCGGCCTCTCCCTACTTTCAAGTCTAAGCCTGGTAATTGGGCCGGTGATGATGGGTTATGCATTTAATATTTTCACCCATAAGGATTCCTCCGTTTATTTTCCCGGCGCACCATATATTTTGGGTGCTTTTTTGATGCTTATAAGTATATCGTTGGTAACATGGAGCTTTAGAAAGGATGTTAGTCTAGGCCACTCACCCCACCAGAAATAACAAACTTCATCACTGTGGCCGCGCTCTTGTCTATTGGCTTTACCTTATCGGCTGATATAATCACCACCTGACCCGCAAATGAATAGGAAAGCGGAAAGTAAACCGCAACCTCACCAGGTAAACCCAATTTGGTCAAATCCTTTTGCACCAGGAAGCCGATCTTCTTCAGACCAAATTCATTCACTTCAACCAAAACCGGCTCGTTAAACTTCTTTTCCTCTCCTACAAACGCTTCCGTTAAATCTTTTATGGACGAATAAAGAAATTTGAACAGCGGCAAACGGTTTATCCATCGGTTGATCCAGCGTTTTATAGGTTCTGTTACTACGTTGGTGATCAGGATACCTGCGATCATGATAATAACCAATACATTCAATATACCCAGGCCAGGTATATAAATAGGCCGGCCTTTACTATCGGTCAGGAAAATTCCGCTGAGGTTCAGGGCGCTGTCTATCTTTGCCACACCCCAAAATATCAGGAATGCAGCCGCACCAACCGGCACAACCACGATCAATCCCTTGATAAAGTAATTAAGCAGGGGCCTGAATATTCTTCTCATATGGATCAAATATCTTCTATTCATAAAAATACACTCTTTTCACCCTTTGCGAAACATTGGTTAATATTTCGTAAGGAATAGTGCCAATTTGCTTTGCAAGCTCTTCTATCCTTTGTTCTTCATTAAAAACAATTACCTCATCACCTTCCCTCACATCAATATTGCTCACATCAAGTGTACACATATCCATAGATATATTGCCTACAGTCGGCACAACGTTACCTCTCACCAGCATGGTACCAACCCCGTTACCAAAGGCACGCAAATACCCATCGGCGTAGCCAATCCTTACGGTAGCTATTTTACCATCTTTAGGCAAGCTGCCATTGCGGTTATAGCCTATGGTATCATTCTTAGAAATCTTTTTTACCTGCGACACACTTGTTTTTAAAGTGGCAATAGGTTGTAACGCTCCGGAAACAGCCGGCGTTGCCGCATCAATACCATACAGCCCGATTCCAAGCCTGACCATATCATAATGCGCCGAAGGAAACCTTATGATGCCCGATGTATTGGCTATATGCTTGATCACTTTATATCCAAGCGCCTTTTCAATTTTTGTA
>Ga0206930_1058_pt1 | contig 26355 bp, 29 predicted proteins | sample Alteio_BWOrgHeat_20_FD_152939 | JGI IMG/M metagenome (GOLD analysis project Ga0206930, IMG submission 152939) | Enriched cells from forest soil in Barre Woods Harvard Forest LTER site, Petersham, Massachusetts, United States -... | ecosystem: Environmental > Terrestrial > Soil > Temperate forest >... | reverse complement strand
ATGAAGATGGCGTGGGCAGCCTGCATTTGTATGCCCCCTGGTGGCTGGATAATAAAAAGCAGGATTTTCCGCGCGGATACCACCTCGAAATTTTCGGGGGTATGATGATGCCGGGTTATGGCGGCTACTTGGGGTTCGAGGGTGCGCCCGTGCCTTTCCTCAATGGCTTTTTTGCCAGGGGCCGATGGAAAAATGAAACCGGCCGGTGGCTTTGGCGCTTCGCTAAAAAATGATTACCGGCGCTTTTATGGTACGATGGCTGGCTTTGGCTGCCATGGTGCATCAACAGCAAAAGAGGATAACTATTGCGAGATCGACCCGACCGTGGTGGACAAATATGGTATCCCGGTATTGCGTTTCCGTTATAAATGGGGAACAGATGATGTGAACCAGGCAAAACACATGCAGGAAACCGTTAAAAATATCCTGCACACCATGGGTGGTATCCCGTTGATGCAGCCTGCCGGGCCCGAGAACAATTATGGGCTTGATAAACCGGGCAAGGGCATACACGAGGTAGGCACCGTTCGCATGGGTGACGATCCAAAAAAAGCGCCGCTTAACAAATGGGGACAAGCGCATGATTGCAAAAACTTGTTTGTAACCGATGGCTCCGTATTTACGCAGCAATCGGAAAAAAACCCTACGTGGACCATCCTCGCATTATCCATGCGGACAGCTGAATACCTTATCGATCAGCGTAAAAAACAAAATGTTTAATCTCAATTATTAACAAGATGAACAGAAGAGAAAGTTTAAAGGCATTGGGTATCGGCACGTTGTCGGCAACGGCACTGCTGGCTGGCTGCAAGCCTGATACCGAAAGTAAAAGTGCGGATACTGACGTTCCCGTTCCCACTATGGGTCGACAGGATAATGAAATAGCCCGTGATAAAGCGCTGCTTGGAGAAAAGCCTTTTTTTGACGCCCGCGAAATGGCAACCATTACCATATTAGCCGATCTTATCATACCGAAAGATGCTCATAGCGGAAGCGCATCGGATGCTAAGGTACCTGATTTTATTGAATTTATTGTGAAGGACGAGCCACAGCACCAGCTGCCTATGAAAGGCGGCCTGCGCTGGCTGGATGTGCAATGCCTTAACCGGTATAACAATGATTTTAAAGATTGCACCCAGCAACAGCAAATTGAATTGCTGAACGAGATCGCCTACCCGTTTAAAGCCAAACCGGAAATGCAGTCAGGGGTAACGTTCTTCAACAAGATCCGCGATCTGACGGCGATCGGCTTTTTTACCAGTAAAATGGGGATTGAATACCTGGGTTACAAAGGCAACACCCCCGGCAAATGGGAAGGCGTGCCCGCTGATGTGTTGAAGCAATATGGCTTGGAGGGTGTATAAATTACCCATGTAAAACTTACGGTGTTTCTAAAGCTCCGTAGGTTTTACTATAGTTTCAAATCACCCCCGCCTTCTCCAACTCCACTTCCATGGCTTGTTGAACTTTTAAGGCCTCCGCCCTGGCGGATTCTGCAAAATCCTCACCATTGGAAGCATAGATAATAGAACGGGATGCATTTACAAGCAAGCCGCAATCCTTGTTCATCCCGTATTTACAAACCTCTTCCAGACTGCCGCCTTGCGCCCCTACACCCGGTACAAGCAGGAAGTGATCGGGGGCTATTTTGCGAATATTAACAAATTCGAGGCTTTTGGTGGCCCCAACTACATACATAATGCGGTCGGCGCCGGCCCAGGTATTTGCCTTTTGTATCACTGCTTCGTAAAGGTATCCATTGTCGGTATGCAGGTATTGGAAATCCTTGCTGCTTGCTGATGAGGTCAGCGCCAGCACAATCACCCATTTACCCGGATAAGCCAGGTAAGCATCCACTGAATCGCGGCCCATATACGGTGCGATAGTGATCGCATCAAAACTCATTCCTGCTGCCGATTTATCAAAAAAAGTTTTGGCGTACATATCCGATGTATTGCCGATATCGCCGCGCTTGGCATCAATAATGCTTAAGCAATCCTTGGGTAAATAATTACAGGTGGCTATCAAGCTTTGCAAACCTTTCACTCCATGTCTTTCGTAAAAGGCAGCGTTCGGCTTGTAGGCCACGCACAGATCTTTGGTGGCATCGATAATGCGCTTGTTAAATTCGAAGATTGGGTCGGGGTATTGCTTTAAAAATACGGGTATCTTATCAATATCCGTATCAAGGCCAACGCATAAGAACGATTTTTTTTGTTTGATCTGCTGGATTAGCTGCTGACGGGATATCATTGAGGGGGCTGTTTTATTTTGGATGTCCAAAAAAACTAAAAATTAACATAAGTGTTACGTTAATAAAACATATTTTTTCAAAATTTTGATTTCTAAAATTAATTGAGTAGAATTGCAGCGTTATCCTTTGAATTTTTCTTGCACTAAAGAAACAATTTAAAAATCCACGTTATCCATTAATTTTTAGATGTTGCATAAGCAAAATTGCAAGATAATTTCTCTCAAATAAAATATTCCTTTTGAACTATTATTCATATCATGTTTGATACAACCGAATTGAACGACAAACTCGTGTCTGAGTTGCGCGAAATGGCAAAGAGTTTAGGTGTTACCGAAGCCGACGAGCTTAGAAAACCACAACTAATTAGCAAAATTGTTGAGCAAAATCAGCTAATTGAAGCAGCCAGGGCGCAGCAAAACGCTGTCGAAAATAATTATGCTCCAGTCAAAGGCCCGGCACCTGAGGCCGCCGCCGAAAATGGGGAAAGAACCCGTAAAAGAATACGCACCGTAAAAACCAATAAAAATGAACCCCGTGTTGAGGTTCCTTTAGATGATACCAATTTGTTCGACTTGCAGGACGATGAGCCGCAGCAGGACGAATCTGAAATTCCTTCAGCTGAAATAGATACAACCGCGCCTGCTGAACAAACAGCGGAGCAGCAAGAAGAATCAGCCATCCGGTCTGAAGAATCAACAGTCCGCCCTCAAAAATTTGAGCGCCGCAACCCTAATCAGCAGCCAAAAGCACAGGAACCTGCCATCAATCTCGATTTTGACAATGTTATTGTAAACGAAGGCGTGCTTGAAATTATGCCCGATGGATATGGCTTTTTACGCTCATCAGATTATAATTACCTTACTTCGCCTGACGATATTTATGTATCGCAATCGCAAATAAAATTATTCGGCCTTAAAACCGGCGATACCGTACGTGGAAGCATCCGCCCGCCAAAAGAGGGGGAAAAATATTTCCCGCTTGTTCGTGTAGAAGCCATCAACGGCCGCATACCGGCTGAAGTGCGCGACCGTGTACCATTCGATCACTTAACACCGCTTTTCCCATCAGAAAGATTGGGTTTGTTTACTGATTCGGGTAATTATTCAACCCGCATCATGGACCTCTTCTCGCCTATCGGTAAAGGTCAGCGTGGTTTGATTGTGGCGCAGCCGAAAACTGGTAAAACCATGTTGCTGAAGGATGTGGCAAATGCAATCGCCAAAAATCACCCCGAAGTTTACCTCATCATTCTGTTAATTGATGAGCGCCCTGAAGAAGTAACCGATATGGCCCGCAGCGTACGCGCCGAAGTGGTATCATCAACCTTTGATGAACCTGCCGAACGCCACGTAAAAATTGCCAATATCGTTTTAGAAAAAGCCAAACGCATGGTAGAGTGCGGTCATGACGTAGTGATCCTGCTGGATTCCATCACCCGCCTGGCCCGTGCCTATAATACCGTTGCTCCGGCATCAGGCAAGATACTTTCAGGTGGTGTTGATGCTAATGCGTTGCACAAGCCTAAGCGCTTTTTTGGTGCTGCCCGTAATATTGAGGATGGCGGTTCGTTAACTATTATCGCCACAGCATTAACAGAAACCGGCTCGAAAATGGACGAAGTGATCTTCGAAGAATTTAAAGGTACCGGTAATATGGAACTGCAACTCGACCGTAAATTATCCAACAAGCGCATATTCCCGGCTATTGATATTACTGCATCAAGCACCCGCCGCGATGATCTGCTGCTCGACCGTGATACCTTACAACGTGTTTGGATCCTGCGTAATCATCTGGCGGATATGAACTCACAGGAGGCGATGGAATTTTTGCAGAGCCAGATAAAAGGCACAAAAACTAACGAAGAATTCCTTATCTCCATGAATTCTTAATATTTTTGTTCTCATGAAGTTATATGTAAAATATCATGTAACTTCATGATTACTTCATAAAACTTGCATATCTTCTGCCCCGAAATGAAGAAACGCGTAAGTAAACATGTCCCTAATGCAATTACCTGTGCTAACCTGTTTAGCGGCTGCGTAGGAATTGTTTTTGCATTTCAGGACAATCTCATATTTGCGGCTTACGCCTTGTTCCTGGCAGCTATTTTTGATTTCTTTGATGGGTTTGCCTCGCGCGTGTTGCAATCATTTTCAGGCATAGGCAAGGATCTTGATTCACTCGCGGATATGGTCAGCTTTGGCTTTTTACCATCGGTAATTGTGTACGAGCTATTTCTTGAATCGCCGCCGGTACACACTTTAAGTCCATATTTAAACTATACGGCCTTTTTAATTACCATCTTTTCGGCGCTGAGGTTGGCAAAATTCAACACGGATACAAGGCAAGCCGACAGTTTTATAGGACTGCCGACACCTGCAAATGCTATATTGATAGCCTCGCTGCCATTCATTTTAAAGTATCATCCCAGCATTTCACCCTATATTCTAAACCCTTATGGCCTTGCCTGCTTTGTGCTGGTGATGAGCGCATTGCTGGTTGCCGAAATACCATTAATGTCCCTAAAATTCAAGAACAGCGACTTCAATAAAAATATCTATCGCTATTTATTGCTGATGTTCTCGGCTATATTGATACTATTTTTTAAATTTACCGCCGTTCCGGTGGTGATATTTATTTACATCACCCTATCCATTATTCAATTCAAATTTTCTAATGACAAAGTTTCAAGCTGAAATAGACGTAATGCCCAAAAAAGAGATCCTTGACCCGCAAGGAAAGGCAGTAACCGGGAGTATGAAAAACCTGGGGCTGGCCGAAATACATAATGTACGTATTGGCAAACACATCTCTCTTGAAATTGAGGCCGACAGTGAGGAAACAGCAAAGGTCAAGGTTGAGCAAGCTTGCAAAAACCTGTTAGCCAACCTCATCATGGAGAGCTATAGCTTCAGTATCCATAAAGTTTAAAGGCCTTCTTTAATACGGGTAAGCTCTTTTAAATTAGTGCTTATAATTTGATTTGCTTCGGTAAACTTTGCTGCTATTACAGCGGGTTCATGTCCGCCTGCCTTACACAGATGTTCAATCTCCTGCAACAGTTCCTGCGATATCAGCATACCAAAAAAGCCCATGGATGGTTTTAATTTGTGTGCTGCTGCAGCCGCTGTTACCCAATCACCCGCTTTTATTGATTCATCAATACTTTGCAACGCCTCAGGGGCTTGTTGCAAAAGCATATCAATAGATTCAACGATAAATTCGTTGCTTCCGTCAGCAATTTCGTATAGAAAGGTTAGGTCAAGATCTTGTTGGGCTGAGCTATCTGACATGTTTAGGCATATAACAATTTCAAAATTATAATTTTTTTACGATCAAGCTGTCTTTAAGTTCGCTTTTAAGCAGAAATATATTCTTTTTTAATACCGGATGAACAAAATCCGGTGCAATTTCGCTTAAAGGTTCCAGGGTAAACCTGCGCTTATGTAATTCGGGGTGCGGCACATTAAGTCCGGTTTCTGCAATAATATCCTGCCCATAAAACAAAATATCGATATCAATAGTCCGCGAACCCCACTTTTCTTCCCGCCTTCTTCCCAAAATATTTTCAATATCCAATATTTTTTGAAGCACGATATTCGGTGGCAAGTCAGTCTTTAACAATATTACCTGGTTCAAATAATCAGGTGCGTCAGTTTTGCCCCACGATTGCGTTTCATATATTGCAGATATCTTCGTTACCGGGGCAATATCTGCTTCAATATGTTGCAAAGCCTTCTTTAAAAACGCCCGCCTGTCGCCCAAATTACTTCCTAATAACAAAAAAACCTCGATCATTGTTGTAACAAATATTATAGATAATGCTCTTAATATTATCCATACTGAATTACTAAGTTTGCATAGATAAAAGATTTATAATATTTAATGAAACAATTCTTCAAATTTGTTCTCGCCACGATGGTGGGAATTATTGTGATCAGCGTTATCGGGATTTTGATTATAGTGGGAATAGTAGCGGCAGCAAGCGGTGATAAACATGTTGAAGTTGATTCGGATTCTATTCTTCATATAGCTCTTAATAATACCATTCCCGAGCGTACACCCAATAACCCACTGGCAGGCCTCGATTTTTTAGGCTTCGATGGTGATAAATCCATCGGCCTTAACGATATATTGGCCAACATTAAAAAGGCAAAAACCGATGATAATATCAGAGGCATTTTCCTTGATGAAAGTTATATGCTTTCGGGCATGGCTACTACCGAAGAGATACGCAACGCACTCATCGACTTTAAAAAATCAGGGAAATTTATTATAGCCTATTCGGAAGTTTATACACAAAGTTTTTACTACCTGGCATCTGTGGCTGATAAGGTTTATCTTAATCCAAAGGGTATACTTGAATTCAGAGGATTTAGTTCGCAGGTTACCTTTCTGAAAGGTGCATTGGATAAATTGGGTATCGAAGTGCAGGTAATTAAAGTAGGCACTTATAAAAGTGCCGTTGAGCCTTTTTTCCTCACCAAAATGAGCGATGCCAACCGCCTGCAGGTTAATTCCTACCTGGGCTCATTATATGATCATTTTTTAACAGGTATCAGCATCAGCCGCAAAATAAGTAAGGATTCGCTGTTTAACCTCGCCAATAATTTGAGCATTCAGTTACCCGAGGATGCATTAAAATATAAGCTGGTCGACGGGTTAAAGTATAAAGACGAGATTCTGGACGAATTGAAGCAACGCACAGATGTAGAGCTTAAATCAACCCTTCACTCTATTGACATTGGCGATTATACCAACAGCGATGCTAAGGTTAAGGGCGAGAAGAAGGAATCAAAAAACGAGATCGCTATTGTATATGCCTCTGGCGAGATCACAGGCGGCGACGGCGATGAAAATACCATCGGTTCTGAAAAAGTATCAGAAGCCTTGCGCAAGGTAAGACTGGATGATAAAATAAAGGCCGTTGTATTCCGCGTTAACTCCCCCGGGGGAAGCTCCCTTGCGTCAGATGTGATCTGGCGCGAAGTAATGCTGACCAAAAAGGTTAAACCCATTATTGTTTCTATGGGCGATTATGCGGCATCGGGCGGCTATTATATTGCCTGCGCGGCGGACTCCATTTATGCTGAACCAAATACTATTACCGGTTCCATCGGCATATTTGCCATCATCCCAAACATGCAAAAACTGTTTAATGATAAGCTGGGCATCACTTTCGACGGTGTAAAAACCGGAAAATTTGCCGATATGGGTGATATCAGCAAACCCCTCTCGCCCGAAGAAAGGCTCATCCTGCAAAATAATGTAAACCATGGCTATGATGATTTCACCAAAGCGGTTGCCGATGGCAGGAAGAAGACTCAAACCTATGTTAATAGCATTGGCCAGGGCCGGGTGTGGACGGGCACACAGGCAATAAAGATTGGTTTGGTTGATCGCCTGGGCAATATAAGCGACGCAATTCATTCGGCTGCAAAAATGGCGCACCTTAAAAATTATAAGTTAGAATCCTACCCCGAGCAAAAAAGCTTCTTTAACCGATTTGGTTCCGGCATGAGCTCTGAAATGAAGATGCATTTTGTAAAATCGGAACTTGGCGAAAACTACAAATATTACGACCAGATCAAAAGCGTTACCCAAATGATGCGCACCCCACAGGCAAGGATGCCTTATGATATTGTGATAAGGTAGTTTATATGTCGCTTTTAAACATGATCTAAAATAACTTTCGGATCCAGATTTAATTTTCTGTAGAGTGCTTTTAAAAATAAAACATCTGGTTGGCGTTTACCATTAAGTATCTGTGATAACTTAGGTTTTCCTACTCCCAGTCTATCTGCTAATTTGGCTTGTGAGAGTTTATTCTCATACATAAATAACTCGATCACTTCTGGCAGAGACTCTGGTCGTTTTGTAGGTTTAAGATGTAATATTTCATCTTCATATTTCTCAGCGGCCACTGTCATAAGCTTTAATTGTTCAATTTCCGACGAAGTTAAATGGGTTTCGCCTTTATTCATCAATTCATAAATAGCTATCATGGTTTCGTGATAGTTTTTATCTGTCGATATTAAAAATTCCTTTTCCATGTCTATTATTTTTTAAAGGTCACTGTCGATGCTGTAATTTTATCATATTCTGGATGTGTGCCAACAAAAAGTATAAATACTGTACGCACCTTAAAAATGACCAATGCAATTAAACGATAACTATTCCCTTTAATATTGAATACATACCTGTCATTACCAACAGCATCAACACTATTAAAAGTATTTTTCATTTCATTGAAATTTTTCCAATTTGCATTGGCCGTTAACTCATACCAATTATTCAAGGAATTTTCCGCATCATTATGTATGGTTATGAAATCACGAATGATTGCCTTGGAAATAATTACCATATAACAAATATAATGTTTTATTATTTGAAATAAAATTTCAAAAATAGAAATTACCACAAATAAAATAACATTCAATAAAGTCTATCCATTACAAGCCTCTTTTGTATTTTTACGGCCTGAATCCCATGGAAAATAAACCAATTGCCCGTACGCTCCGCCTGCTATCGCAATTAATGGAGCTTCATGACGAAAATCCATTCAAAATAAAGTCGCTGGCTAATGCTGCCTTTAAGGTGGATAAGCTACCCTTCAAAGTGGCAGGCAAAAGTTTGGCCGAATTGGAAAAAATTGATGGCATCGGTAAAAGCACAGCAACCAAAATAGTTGAGCTGATGGAAACCGGCACCATCACTGAGTTAAAGGATCTGCTGGCAGCTACACCCGAGGGTATTGTTGAAATGCTGGGCATCAAAGGTATCGGCCCAAAAAAGATCGGCATTATATGGCACGACCTTGGAATCGAAAACATAGGCGAACTTTACTATGCCTGTAACGAGAACCGCCTGATAGAAGCAAAAGGCTTCGGCCTGAAAACCCAGGAAGAAATAGTTAAAGTTATTGAATTCAGGATGGCCAGCAACGGCAAATTCCTGTATGCGCAGGTTGAACCGATGGCTAATGAGCTGTATCAGCGAGTAAAAGATATATTTCCGGATGCCTTTGTGCGGTTTACAGGTGAATACCGTCGCTGTTGCGAAATAATTACTGAGCTTACTTTATTGGTAGGCACTATAAGCAGCCAGATTGGTATCGATGCCATCGCTCAAACCGAAATTCTTCAGGACATGTCTGTTAATGGTGATGTGATAAGTGGTAAAACAGCAAACGGACTTTTAGTTACTATTAAGGTTGTGACCACCAAGTATTTTTATCACGATCTTTTCACAGAGACAGGAAGTGAGGATCATGTAAAGGCTGTTTTGGATAAAATAACGGAAGATATTGAGGAGCCGGAGAATGAGGAACTGATCTACCGCAAAGCCGGACTCGAGTGGATGCCGCCTGAACTGCGTGAGGGTGATACGTTTATTAAGAAAGCTGCCAACAACACCTTACCCCATTTAATTAATTATATCGATCTGAAAGGTACATTGCATAATCATAGCACATGGAGTGATGGGGTGAATACCATTGAGCAAATGGCGTTATATTGCCGTGATGAACTAAAGTTACAGTATCTGGGCATGTGCGATCACAGCAAGAGCGCCTTTTATGCCAAGGGGCTGAGTATTGAAAGCGTGTTGAACCAGCACGAAGAAATCGACCACCTCAATAAAAAGATCAATGATTTCCACATATTTAAAGGTATCGAATCGGATATATTAAATGACGGCTTGCTGGATTATCCCGATGAAATTTTGCAGCGATTTGATTTTATTGTCGCTTCTGTCCACACCAACCTTAAAATGGACAAGGAAAAGGCTACAGTGCGATTGATCAAAGCTGTAGAAAATCCACATACTACCATACTGGGCCATCCTACCGGCAGACTTTTGTTAAGCCGTAAAGGTTATGAGTTCGACTATAAAAAGGTGATCGATGCCTGTGCAGCAAATAATGTAGTGATCGAGATCAATGCCAATCCTTTGAGACTCGACCTCGACTGGCGCAGGCACCAATATGCCTTAGATAAGGGCGTTAAGCTATCCATAAATCCCGATGCACACAGGAACGAGGGCTTTTTAGATATGCATTATGGTATATTAGCGGCCCGTAAAGGTGGGCTGTACAAAGAAATGTGCTTCAACGCGCTTTCATTAACAGAAATAACAAAAGAATTCGAATCAAAAAAGCTGGTTAAATAGGCTATTAACTAACCAAAAAACAAATCCGAAATTGAACATCCGAAATCCGAAATCTAAAAATGCTGACAGATAAAGTCCGTTCTATACAAAAATCGCAAAAACCGCCGTCCATATTAGTCATCGGCGACCTGATGATCGACCATTATGTGTGGGGCGACGCAACAAGGCTTTCTCCCGAGGCACCCGTTCCGATAGTAAATGTGAGGAATGAATCGACCACCCTGGGAGGTGCAGCCAATGTCGCACAAAACCTGGTTGCATTAGGGGCAAAAGTAACTTTAGGCGGTTTGATCGGTGATGATACCTTTGGCGATCAACTCACTGAAATACTGGCCCAGGAAGGCATAGCAACCGACGCAATTATTAAGGATAGCCAGCGCCCCACAACCGTAAAAACCCGCGTTGTAGCAGGAAGCCACCAACTGGTACGCGTCGACAGGGAAGTTACAGATGAAGTAAGCGAACAATTGGAGGATGAACTGATAAGCAAACTGGAATCCTATATCTACGATGCTGATATTGTGCTTTTTTCGGATTACGGCAAGGGGCTATTTTCGCATAGTTTAACACAACGCCTCATCAAACTGGCCAACGGCAGGCAAAAGAAGATCATCATCGACCCCAAGGGCCTGAATTACGAAAAGTACAAGGGTGCCTTCATGATCAAGCCAAACCGCAAGGAACTTGCCGAGGCTGCTAAAACTGAGAGAATAAAGAATATCGAGGACCTGCAAAAGGCCGCAAAAGTTATCTTTAACCAAACCGGCATTGATTATTTGGTCGTCACCCTATCCGAAGAAGGTATGGTGATACTGGATGAGCTCACTTATAAGTTATTACCGGTAAAAGCCACCGCAGTTTTTGATGTAACGGGTGCGGGCGATACGGTACTGGCAACAATTGCCTACTTTATTGCATCCGGACTAACGATTGAAGAAGCCTGCGAACTGGCCAACCACGCCGCAGCCATCGTGATCAGACGCGTAGGCAGTGCAACAACCACAATCGATGAAATTATTGAAGATATAGACCAGTCATTGAGTCATTAGTCATTGGTCATTTTTTTGACTTTTAAATCCGAAATTGAACATTCGAAATCCGAAATTAAAATATGATTATTGAAGAACTATACGATCATCAGCGAATAATACAGAAAGTGATTGATTCACTAACAGGAAATATTGAAACCGCCTGCGAAATGATCACCTCCGCCTTAAAAAATGGCAACAAGGTGCTGATTGCCGGTAATGGCGGCAGCGCGGCTGATGCCCAGCATATCGCGGCTGAGTTGAGCGGGCGCTTTGTTAAGGAGCGCAAGGCATTGCCCGGTATTGCCTTAACTACCGATACTTCGGCTATCACCGCCATAGCCAATGATTACGGTTATGAGTATGTATTCTCGCGCCAGTTGGAAGCCTTGGCCCAGCATGGCGACTTGTTCATCGGTATTTCAACCAGTGGCAACAGCGAAGGTGTGTTAAATGCCTTTAAATCAGCTAAAAAGATCGGTTGCAAATCATTAGGACTGTCAGGCAGAGACGGCGGCAAGATGAATGGACTATGCGATCTGAATATCATCGTGCCATCCAATATCACTGCCCGCATACAGGAAATGCATATTTTGATCGGCCATATTCTCTGCAAGGCTGTGGATGATGTATTTTAACAGACTATGAAACACGACATCGAAAAAACCTTAGTAAATAAAATAACCGACCTGCCAAAACTAAAGGGTTTAATATCAACCTGGAAAAGCGAAGGCAAAAAGGTGGTTTTCACCAACGGGGTTTTCGATCTGTTGCATATCGGGCACATCACTTACATGGCAAAGGCCGCCGACCTGGGCGATAAGCTTATTATCGGCCTCAATTCTGATAGTTCGGTAAAAAGAATAAAAGGCGAAAATCGCCCGGTTAATGATCAGAATAGTCGGGCGGCTTTGCTTGCGGCGCTGTTTTTTGTCGATGCTATAGTGGTTTTTGAGGAAGATACCCCGCTAAATCTGATCACTGCTTTAATGCCCGATATTTTGGTTAAAGGTGCCGATTATGCTGTTGAAAATATTGTAGGCGGCAAAGAGGTAATCGCCAATGGCGGCGAAGTGAAAACCATCGACCTGGTTAAAGGCTACTCTTCTACCTCCATCATCCAAAAAATAAGGAACCAGATCACTTAACCTCATCACCATGAAGATATTGGTTATCCGTTTCAGTTCGATGGGCGATATTATTTACACAACGCCAATAGTGCGCTGCCTCAAAACACAATTGCCGGATGCCGAAGTACATTTTCTGACCAAACCCACATTCAAATATATCTATGATAACAATCCCTATGTTGAACGCCTGCTGCTGCTAAAGCCAAGCCTGTCGGACACCATTAAGGAGATCAGATCAGAAAAATACGATTACATTATTGATCTGCACAACAACCTGCGCACTTCAATGATCAAGCTGCGCACCGGCATCAAATCATCAACCTACAAAAAACAGCGACTGCGTAAATGGCTCAGCCTGAAATTTAAGCTGAAGTTAGTTCCGCCAACACACCTGGTAGAGCGGTATATGCAAACAGTAAAGTTTTTAGGGGTGACCAACGACGGCAAACCAATAGACTATTATATTAAGGCTGAACATGATCTCAAAAAGTTATTACCTGCATCGCACCAGGAGAATTATGTGGCTTTTGTGATCGGAGCTACGCATTTTACCAAGCGGATGCCCAATTATAAGATCATCAATATATGCCGCCATATTAAATATCCGGTTGTGTTGCTTGGTGGTGAGGATGTAAAGGCCAATGGCAACGAAATTGCGAATGCTGTTGGGAAAAGCGTTTATAATGCTTGTGGCGCAACTACGCTGGACGAATCAGTTTACCTGCTATCAAAGGCAAAAAAAATATTGGGTTTTGATACCGGCCTCACCCACATTGGTGAGGCGTTTGATAAACCCATTGCCTCCATTTGGGGCGGAACGGTGCCGGAACTATTAGGTGTACAGCCCTACATGGTAAAGGATGCCGAAGTAATCGGGATTGCGCTTCCATGTCGGCCATGCTCTAAATTTGGGTTAGAAAAATGTCCGCTCGGGCATTTTAAATGCATGAACAATATCCCTAATGACGTTGTTATAGACTTTGCAAACAGTAAATAAACGGATGAAAAAATTGTTATTGGTACGCCACGCAAAGGCATCGCATGATACAAGCTACAATGATTTTGAAAGGCCGCTAAAGCACTCCGGAATTGATGATGCCACCCTGATGGCTGAAAGGCTGAAGAACGCATCCATCATCCCTCAAATATTAGTTGCAAGTTCTTCGGTACGAACCGCAGCTACCGCCGATATACTTTCTGAGCATTTATTATTACCGAAACCAACCCTCAACAAAAACATTTATGAAGGCGGCCAGAAAGTTGCCCTTGCTATCATAAATCATTTTGAAGATCAGTACGACTTTGTCGGCCTTGTTGGCCACAATCCCGATATCGCTGAATTGGTTTATTATTTTACTAGGGAAATGCGTGATATACCACCCGGAACAGCAATCCTGATCAGCTTTGAGGTAGATGAATGGAAGCTGATTAGTAAAGGTATGGGCACACTCACCTGGTTTGGTTCACCTAAAGACCAATAATAATTTGAAAATGTGTTTATTTGAAGATTTGAAAATGTCAATAGCCGCTAATTTTTAAATTAATTTAACCACAAAGCAGGTTCATTTTCAAATTTTCAAATCGCCAAATCTTCAAATTAAGTCAATTAATTCAGGCAATAAGTTTTACCCGGCAGTGAGCGGATAAATCCCTGCATCTCCATATTCAACAAATTCATGGCCAGCTGACTCATAGGCATATTGGTTTTGATGGTCAGGTCATCAATCGCTAAAGGTGTTTTATGCTGATGGATAATGTCGAATATTATCCGTTCATCGGCAGAAAGGTCAATTGGCAGGGCTAATTGTTCTTTAGCCGTTTTTGTACCATCCGCTGCTTCCCAACCCAAGCTATAAGCCAGGTCGGCAGCACAGGTAAGCAAGGCAGCCTTGTTATTCCGGATCAGGAAGTTGCAACCTTCAGAATACTCATCATCTACCCTGCCAGGGAACGCAAATACATCCCGGTTATAGGAATTGGCAATTTCGGCAGTAATCAAAGCGCCGCCTTTAACACTGGCTTCTATTACTACAGTAGCATCCGAAATACCTGCTACAATCCTGTTTCTTTGCGGAAAATTCTCACGGTCGGGCAGCGTACCTGATGGAAATTCTGTTAACAAACCACCGTTTTCCAGCATTTTATCAGCTGTTGCCCTGTTTTGATAAGGGTATAGTCTGTCGAGGCCATGTCCGAGTACACCTACAGTTGGCAAACTGCATTTTAAACTTTCCTTATGCGCGGCCACATCAATGCCATGTGCCAGCCCGCTAATGATCAACGTATTATATTGCTGCAACTCCTCCACAAGCTGATGGCACAGATGCCGGCCATAATCTGTGGCGTTGCGTGTGCCCACAATACTTATCACATGCCGGGCATTCAGGTCCATATTTCCCCTGGCATATAATAATACCGGTGAGTCGATACAATTTTTGAGACGTTTGGGATAAGCGCTGTCGGTATAAAAAATAACGCTCACCTTATTATCTTCAATAAACTTTAGCTCCTCCTCTGCCCTGACTAACGCTTCTGTAAGATCGTTAATATTCAATCTCCGCTCACCTATGCCATGTACATTCATCAACCTTGATTTTGGAATATTGAATATCTGTTCAGCATCGCCAAAATGAGCAACCAGCGACTTAGCCAGCGTAGGGCCAATATTTTTAATAAAGGTTAAGGCGATTTGGTGAAGTAATGACATATTTTGATGTGCCGAAATAAGGTTTTTAAAAGTAGGAAAAATACTCAAATTTTTAGCAAAATAGATTTTTTTTAAATAAACTATGAAAATAGTTTGTAAACTATGAAAATAGTTATACATTTGTTTAACTATAAAAATAGTTTGCTATGAAGATAAAGGAATTAACAAAAGCCGAAGAGCAAGTGATGCAGATATTATGGCAGCTGAAAGAAGGCATGGTAAAGGATCTGCTAGAAAAAATGCCCGAACCAAAACCTGCCTACAATACCGTTTCGACAGTGGTAAGGGTGCTGGAGGGCAAGGGTTTTATTGATCATAAAGCCTACGGCAACTCGCATGTTTACTTCGCCTTAATTAGTGAGGACGAGTACAAGAAATTCACATTTGATAAAATGATGAAAAACTATTTCAGCAACTCCTACCAAAGCCTGGTATCGTTCCTGGTGAATGAGAAGAACCTGGACCTGCAGGAACTGGAAGAAATAACCAAACTGGCCGAAAAACTTAAATCGAAAAAATCATGAACTGGCTAAAATATTTACTGGAAGCAAACCTGTACCTGGTCGCCTTTTATGCGCTATATTATCTCATTTTCCGCAGGGAAACCTACTATCAGTTCAACCGTGTTTACCTTTTGGGGAGCACTGTCCTATCCTTTATTATTCCTTTAACTCAGATAGGTGTGCTAAATCCACCCGCCTTTCAATTGCAAAATGTTGTAATTACCACCATTAATTCGCCCATATTGGCTGCCCCTGCAAAGGCAATCACTGATTCATCCTGGTCTTTGATTAATTATATATTGTTCGCTTATGCGATAATTGCCTCTCTCCTGCTCATCAATCTTATTTTCAAACTTTATAAGTTGATCAGTCTGTCTTACAACAACAAAACTGCCCCTCACTCAGCATTTAAGCTGGTTGAGTTGCCCGGCGAGGACAATGCTTTCTCATTTTTCAATTATTTATTTATCAGTCCGGGATTAAAGTATTCATCTACCATAATCAATCACGAACTGATCCATATCACGCAAAAGCACAGTTGGGATATCATTTACTTCGAATTGCTGAAGGTGATCAACTGGTTTAACCCTGTGATCTGGTTAATGCAGATCAGTATAAAGGAAGTGCATGAGTTTATTGCTGATAACCACACAGTAAGTAACGAAGCCGACCCGGCAGCTTATACTGATTTCCTGGTGAGCAGCGCTTATGGAATAAATGGAAATACATTAACCAACACCTTCTTTAACAAAAGCCTCTTAAAAAAACGGATCATGATGTTACACCAAAAAAAATCAGGAAATGCAGCAAGGCTGAAATACCTGTTGATACTGCCGCTAATCTGCGGCTTGATTTGCGCCTCAACATTGGCCTTTGCCAAAACTTACGGATGGATAGATCTCGCACCAGAACATAGTTCTCCGAAACCTGCATTACTTAATAGCCATAAAACATACCGGTTGAAACTAACCTCTGGCAAAAACTCTTTTATTACTGATAAAATAACCTTTAAGAACAATACCGGTAAGGTGAAGGCATATACTGTAAATTCATTAACAGAAGGGGATAAAACATACCTACTTAAAACACAGCACGTTAAAATTGAAGTAGTTGAAGTTGATGACAAGCTTATCAAAACAGCTCCTCAAATAAAAAGCACAGAGAGCAAGCAGGACACTGCTTCATATGATAAACAAACTTCGGTAACCTCAAAAGGCTATAAATATCATGAAACCGGGTACCTGATCAATGGGAAGGCAAATTTCAGGGTAGTTATTATCGAGAAAAATGGCGCTCAAAAAGCCTATTACAAAAACTCGTCCACTACGGCTCAATTGGAGATGTTGAAAGATAAATATGGGTATTCCTTCCCTAAAATGGATATATTCCCTAAGCTACCACCGCCACCACCCACTCCACCGGCTCCAAAAGTGCACACCCCGGCCCCGGCTGATCCGGCTTCAAAAATTCCGCCTCCGCCTCCACCCGCGCCTCCTGCTGAATCAGGTCAAAAAAGTGCATTGGTAAAGTTCCCTCCCCCAAACTATTGGGATAATGGTATTAACAATTTAGGAGACCATTTAAGAAAAAACGTACATTATCCCACAAATGCCTTGACAAGTGGGATTACTGGAAATGTAATAGTTCAATTCACTATAAACAATGATCATTCAATAGCTGATATAAAAATTATTAACGGTATAGGTTATAGATGCGATGAAGAGGTTGAGAGGGTATTGAAATCCTTCAAAAGAACAATAAATAAAGACTCGGGTAAATATTTGCTGGGGATTTCGTTTAATTTGATAGATGAAAGCGGTAAAAAGTCATATGCAATCAAGCCCGTCGATCCGCAATTTTCAGGCAAATCTAACTTTATAGGCGACATCCAGATTAATGCTTATATGTGATTCCTATTTCTAATATATTTTTGAATTAAAATTACCAGGCCGTAAAAGGTCTGGTAATTTTTTTATATGCCTATCCGCCTGTATTTTATAAGGATTATTTTTAATAACTTTAATGTAAGAAATCCCATTAATTAATTTAACTAAAAAGACTTATCACATCATGATTTTCATCAAAAAAAGTGCGGCGTGTGCAAGGGCGATGAAGTATTTGCTCATACTTTTTTTAGGAGCCGGGTTATTGCTTTCCTCTGCAAAGGCATTCACTAATTCTGATACTACAAGAAGAGACCGGCCACAACCACCTCCGCATCCAAAGCCCAAGTCGATCAAGGAGATATGGACCAAGATCTATCCCTTCAAAAAACATAAGGATTCGGCAAATACAAAAACGGACCAACCCGGAGATAAACAGGCTGCTGTTGATCCAAAGCCATTACCTCCACCGCCGGCTCCGCCTCAACCAACACCTGCGCCGGTTACACCAAAACCTGCACCAAAGCACAAATCAACAAGTGTTAAGAAAAAGAAAACCGTAACAAAACCTGCGCCAACGCCCGATACTAAAAAAACAGATAAACCGACCCAACCATTGATATAAATTAACCAGTTTTTACAATAATCATCTTATTTAGAAAACCATGTCAATTAAAAAAGGAACAGGCTACCAGGCAAGGCTCAGGTACCTGTTAATGCTTTCGGTAATCGGCGGGTTGATGTGCATATCAACTCATGTGTTCGCACAAACGCCACCTCCTCCGGGCCCGCAGCCGCCCCCTCCGCCTGATGAACTCTTCAAAAAGATCAATCCCTTTAAAAAACATAAAAAGGATACCACCAATAAAAAAGCCGACACCGCAAAAAACAATAAGCAGGTAAGTCAACCCGCAGCACCTGGCGGGCCGCCCCCACCGCCAAACCCGTTAAACCTGTTCAAGAAAAAGAAGAGGGATACAACGAAGAGTAATACCAATTAAGCTGAGTAACTGGTAACAAATATTTTCATCCTGATTCAGGCGTGATATTGAATTGGATTTTATGTAATTTTGCGTAACATTAAACCTATTGATGTCGTTTTAGTCTATCTGTAAATCCAATACCAGTTACATGCGCAATACCAATACTTTAGCTTTCGGACCATTATGTTCAAAGCCTGACCGGTCTATTTTTACCCGGGCCGTTTACCTTTTTTTAATCCTGATTTTCGTTGGGCTATCATTTCCATTTGTTGCAAATGCACAGTCGAACGATATTGTTACCAATCAAACCATCATCGAATTGAGTAGGGCTGGCATTGGGAAGCAGGTTATCCTGTCAAAAATTGAAAACTCGACCTGCAATTTTGACCTTTCAACAGACGGATTGATATATCTTAAAAATAACGGGGTGCCTGATGATATTGTTGCTACCATGATCAGTAAAAGCAACAATGCAAACCAGCCTCCCAATGGTCAGGCTCAAAATTCTGTTGACCCTAATGCTCAGCAGGGTAACGGTCCAAATGCACAGGCCGACGATAATGTAACCGCAAAAACCGCCCCTCCTGAACTGCCGACTTACGAACAACCTGAATGCCCAGTTGAGGGATATTTATGGCAACCCGGTTATTGGGCTTTCAACCTGGCAAATGGCTTTTTTTGGGTGCCTGGCGTTTGGATAGCGCCGCCAAATCCCGGATATCTATGGACACCTGGATATTGGGGTTTTGCGGGTGGCTTCTACGTATTTCACCGCGGCTATTGGGGACACTCCGTAGGTTTCTATGGAGGTATCAACTATGGTTATGGCTATGGTGGCGTCGGATTTATTGGAGGAGGCTGGCACGGAAATGTTTATCGTTACAACACTGCTGTTGTACGTGTAAACACAGTGGTGATCCATAACACCTATGTCGATCGTACAGTGATCAATAATACAACTGTCGTAAATCGTACCAGCTTTAATGGCCGTGGCGGAGTTGTGGCAAGCCCGAGGCCACAGGAACTTGCCGCTATGAAGGAACCCCACATTCAGCCAACAGCCGAGCAGGTTTCGCATCAGCAGCTGGCAAGTACTGATAAGAACCAGTTTGCAAAGGTAAACAATGGGCATCCCGCACAGGCAGCCTTACCAAAGGTTGATGAAGCAGCTATCAGCAGACAACGTGCGGCAAACCCTGGTGTTAACAGGGGTACTAATCCGGACCGCCCTTCAGGTAATGGAAACAACCCGGCAAATAATCCGAATAAACCTATTGATAACAACGTTACCCACCCTGCCGGTAATGATAAACTTCCTGCAAATAACGGAACTCCTCCTGCAAACAATACAAATCGCCCTGCTGATAAAATAAATCAGCCTGCAAATGATGCAAGCAGGCCTGCAACAAACAATACAAATCCGGCAGGTAATACCAATCGCCCGGCTACAAACAATGCGAATCCTGGAAATAATAACAATCGCCAGGGAGGCGGCAGGAACAGAGCGGTGAACAATCAAAAACAGGCGCCACGCCCTCAGCAGCAACGAAATAATAATCCGAAGCCAGAAAAGAAAAACGATAAGAAGCAATAAAAAAATACAGGCAGGTTATTTACCCTTAACGTAGATTATCTGCTTTGTTTCAAAAAACTCTTCTCCAAAAAAATCTTTAAGCTGAAATTGCTGAACGGAAAGTCCCGATTCAGCAATTTCCTGTTTTAGGTCTCCTCCTTTTAGGTACAGGATACCATTTGGCAGGATGTTTTTTGATTCTTTGTTGAACTTGCCTCTTACCCACGGATAAAAATCCTTTAACTGCGTAACAGCTCTCGAAACTACAAAGTCGAACTTACCTGGGGTCTGCTCGGCTCTCACATGTTCTGCCTTTAGATTTTTCAGGCCGATAGCCTTTGCAATTTCGTTTACCACCTTGATTTTTTTGCCGATGGAATCAACCAGGTAAAATTGAGTATCAGGAAACATGATCGCCAATGGCAAACCGGGAAACCCGCCACCAGTGCCTACGTCCAAAACCTGTTCACCAGGCAAAAATGATATTACTTTAGCGATGCCTAAGGAATGCAGCACATGTCGCTCAAACAACAGGTCGATATCCTTGCGGGATATCACATTGATCTGGCTGTTCCAGTAATTATATAATTCGGGCAGTTGTTGAAATTGCTGCTGTTGAAGAGGCGTTAGATCGGGGAAATATTTTAAGATCAGATCAGATGTCATCCCTGTTAAAACGGTTTATAATATTGCCAAGCAAGTATCTCGCCCTGAATAACTGGGCCTTAACTGTACCTAAAGGCAGGTCAAGCTGCTGGGCTATTTCCTCGTAGGATAATTCATCAAAGTAACGCAGCGTGATGAGGTTGCGGTAACGAATCGGCAAACTTTCTATCAGCAGCTTCAATTCCTGCGTTTGCTGTCTCTTAATGGATGCTTCCTCAGGGTTTAAAACATCAGCTTTTATTTGCAGGGTTTTTTCCTCACCATCATCATCCACCATTCCATGGATCGACATCGTGTTTAGCTTTTTTTTCCTGATAAAATCGATACAGTTATTTGTCGCCACGCGGAACAGCCAGGTGCTAAAGGCATAATCGGGTTGGTATTTCTCCAATTTTTCAAATGCTTTGGCGAAGGTTTCAACAGTAAGGTCCATTGCGTCCTCCTTGTTGTTCACCATTTTTAGCGCCATAAAATAGATTGAATCCTTGTACCTGTGCATCAGGTCGGCATAGGCTTTCTGGTTTCCCTCGCGGGCTTTTACTACGAGGTAAAAGTCGTTCTTTGCGTTCTCGGTAAAATTTGCGTTTACTTCCACTGAATAGTTTTTATAAAGGTACCAATCAATCCAAAAATATTTAAATAAACATAATAAACAACATCAAAAAAAGGTAAATACCATATTAAATTTTTGCCATCCAATTTGGCGAACACCTTATAATAAATAATTACCTGGCATATGAGCCTGAAAACGAACAGCCCGAGTGCCAGCCATGGTTCAAAATCAAAAACCAGGCATAATACAAGCAATATATAAAATAAAAAGCCACTGAGTGCATCAAAACTCAACATTCTGCGATGCTTATTTTTGTACAGCTTTCCAACGCCCATATGCCGCTTCTTTTGCCGGTATAAGGATAGCAGGGTGCTTTTGGCAGGGCTGTAAGTAAACGCTTCGGGATGTATCTCGATAATAGTATTGTCAACAGTTGCATTTTGATTCACGAACAGATCATCATCGCCCGACAATACATGCATGTGCGCAGCGAATCCCTTATTTTTAAAGAACAAAGTTTTGGTATATCCCAAATTACGCCCTATACCCATATATGGATTTGCGCTCAAGGCCGCAGATAAGTAATTAGTGGCCGTTTTTATAGTCTCGAAGCGCACAAAGGGATTAAGCAAATTATTGGTTTTGTAATAAGGTGAATACCCTAATACGATCTCGGCGCCCGTAGTAAAGTTTACCGCCATACGCGCCAGCCAGTTTTGGGATGCAGGCTTGCAATCGGCATCGGTAAACAATAAATATTCATTTCTGGCAGCCTTGATGCCAAGCGTTAAGGCAAACTTCTTCCCCGTTTTAAAGCGCTCGTGCTCCGTAACGGTAACAACCTTTAAGTTCGGATACTTCTTTTCCAGTTCCTCCAAAACCAGGTCCGAGGTATCATAGGAACAATCATTGATCACCACCACCTCAAAATCGGGGTAATTCTGCTCAAGAAATAAAGGTAGATTCTCAGCCAGGTTCTTTGCCTCGTTACGGGCGCTTATGATCACCGAAATTGGAATACCCGCCGGTTTCAGCTCGTCCAGCGACTTATAACCCGCCAGCCTGCTATGGTTGCTCACCAGATAATATAGCTGTACTATAAAACAAATTTGTAATAATAAAACTGAAGCCTCGCGTAAATATGTTTCCAAAACCAGGTAAAATAATCAGGCAAATTTGTTAAAAATCGCTGAGATGTAGCGGGTTTAGTTTTTATTTGTTGGTGTTTGGTTGGAAATGTTGTATTGGTTGTAAGGGTTGTAAGGGTTGTATTGGTTGGAGATGTTGTGAAATGGTTATATTATTTGCAAAAGCGAATTAAAAAGACACGGCCCTGCTAACTACCTACTGCAGCTCGTAACTGCCAACTGAATATGGGCGTTTCCCTTCGGGCCGGGCCATCCGTTCATACTGCTCAGGCATTAGGCGCAAGGCCGGTATCCACTTCTGTCCCTTACGCGGGTTCATTCACATCACCGAATAATTCTTCAGCAACTCCGCTTTCACCTTGATCATATCCTGCTCCATGCGTTTGTAGATATCCTCATAATGGCTGCACATATCAAAAATTGCCGTGGCATACCGGCCATATAGTTGTTCCTTTGCATCACCGATCGCCTTATTTAGCCGGTCGCCGATATCAAGCACCTTCAAATAATGCTGGTGCGAAATGGTATTGGCGGCAATGATCTCGCGGTGCGTAAAGTTGATTTTAAAATATAATCCGGCCAGGTTGTATTTCCAGTTCTCGGCATTAAGTTCTTCCATAAATGTGATCAGTTCAGCCATTTGGTTCTTGAGATAGGCCAGGCTGCTTTCGCTCCGGGCGTCGTTCCAGTTTTTCCAGTAACGGATCATATTCTGGATGTGGGTCATGCGTTCACCGGTCATGAAATAAAAATTCTCGCCTATCTCAGTCTTATGATGGCGGAAATCGTGTTTAAGCTCGTTCCGGTATTTACGACGATCATTAACCAGGCTGAACCAGCCGGTTAACAATTGAGTTAGCACTGCGCCGGCCAATCCCGAAATAGCGCTAATAGCAATGATTGTGTCATGTTCGTGCATATTAAAATAATTTTGTGCGGGGCAATAAATTTACTAAAAAATTTAGCAAAAGTTAAAATTATTTTATCCACAGCATGTCACCTCAACTGATAAGCAAATAAAAAGTCCGAAGCCTAAAACTCCGGACAACTGAGGACGACTTAACAAAAAACAACTATCATTTCATACAACAGCCTTTATTAAAAACTATTTTTAACTCCGCAAGGCTTCCAGGTAGGACGGATAGTCGGCCCTCATCAGCACTTCGTCAGCATTCCGTTTTTCGATGATTACCTTCCGCATCACTGACCAATCCGTTCCCATGGCATCAGCCCTTTTTTTGAGTTCATCCAGGCTGATGTCCCTGCAATAAATAGAACTTCCGGGCTGCTGTTTCCACGACTGTGTAATCGCACCAATATCAAAAGAATCGAAACCCAATTCCTCCACCAACTTAAAAACAATTTCCTTCGCCATAATATTATCGCCAGAAACCGCCAAAGCGATACGGTCTTTTGCACCTTTGAGTCTGCCCAGATCGTTTATACTTGTTGCAAGAATGGAATTAAATACTTTAACAACCGGAACACCCAATTGCTCCTGAACCCATAAGCTGTCTATGCCACTTTGTTGAAGCGCCGGTATATCTCCATCGCGGAGGTTTGGGTAATAATTCCCCGTTTCAATGACAACTACATCTTCCGGAAGATCCTTAAAAAGGCCTTCCGGAAGGAGGGTTATATTTTTTTCAGGCAAGGCAATAATGATCACTTTCTTATTTTTCACCACTTCCTCAACTGTGGCCGGTTCTACGCCAATATCACTGGCAAGTAGTTTTAAGGAAGCCGGGCCACGGGAATTAGCCATCGAGACCGTATGCCCCAGTTTAATAAATTTTGATGCCAGGCAGCTTCCCATTTCGCCTGAGCCGATGATCCCTATGTTCATAATGGCTTTAATTTTGTTGTAATTCTTCCTTTGCGTTCGGCTGACCTTTGCCTGTGGTGATCAGGCTTTTTAAACTACCCTGGATATAACTGGTCCAGGCATCAAAGCAAATATTATAACATTCGTATGCCGGTACCAGCCCCCGGTGGGTAAACTTAAGCTGCGTTTTCCCATCCTTTTCAGAAATATCAAACTCTATTTTAGTACCTATCCACTCTGTCCTGTCTTCTGTGAAGCTGAAATAATTGTCCAGTACCAGCCAAACTACTTTTTTGTCGGGTACAACCTCTGTTAATCTCATAGTACATTTGTGAAGGTCCCAGCGCTGATAGGTAAACTCATCGTTGAGTTGTTCTGTACCGCCGTCAATTCTTTCAGACCACCATCCACGTACGTTATTAACTGCATTAAATACTTCATTCGGAGTTTGATCTACCGAAAAAGTAGTGCTAAAATCTTCTGTTGCCATTTTCCTATATAATTTTAATTTTTAAATTAGTTTGCCCCCGCATCGTGCAATACTTCTTTGCTCATGCGTACATATTCCTGGCTATGTTGGTCCAAAGCCAGCTTGAGACCCTCGTTAGCAGAAACGATTGCCGATTTTTTATCGCCTGTTTTTAGCTGCAATCTTGCTAACCAGTATTTTACATTAATAGTCGGCGGTTGTGTTTTATCTACTTCCTGCATCCAGGTAAGCGCCTGGTTAAGATCCTGACCATGATTATAATACCAAACGGCCGCCATGTAATATGTCTTTTTATCGCCCTTCACGGCTTCTTGTATATTGGCTAATACGCGCTTATTTACATCAGTTTTTAAGCGGAGGTTTATCCCAGTGTTCTCAAATAATATTTGAAGCACACCATCATCCTGGTGAATGTCGGCAAATTGAATAGTCAAAGTTTCAACTTTAGCGGCCAATTGTACTGGCTTTACTTTAAACCGAAGCAGGTCTTGTTTTTCATCGTAGGAATAAGCGCCCCACTGGTCAGTGTTTTTGTTAAATATAATTGTCCATTCATCGGGGCCGGGAATACTAAAGAGCGAATAAGCGCCGGGTGCAATTGTATGGCCTTCTACCTCTATGGTATCTGTTAGTTTTATGATAGTGGCATTATTGGCCCCGGTACGCCAAACTACGCCATAAGGCTCTATTCCGCCGAATATCTTTCTGCCCTTTGTATTTGGCCTGTAATATTTTACCGAAATAGTACCAAGCCCAAAATCCTGTTCAATGCGCTGTCCCTGGCTTGCGGCAGGTATTTTAAACCTTAGTTCCTGGGCTGAGGCATTGTAGAAATCGAAACTAATTAATATAAGGAGACAAACTAATGAGACTTTCATAGTTGGGTAATTGTTGGTTAATTTTTGCATGATAAAAGGTTTTGTAGTCATCTGTTATTTTTAAAGCCAATTGCTAATTTTAATCTTGTTCTACTGAATAGGCAACGGCTGTGAACCAGCCCCTTGTCTTAAAAATTTTACCCTAAAAGGATCTCCTCGCCTTTACCTGTGGTAATCAAACTAAATAAACCCTGCCTGACAAGCTGGGTCCATGCACCTGAACAGGAGTCGAAACACTCAATTTCGGGAACTAACCCGATGTGCGAAAAACGGAGTTCAGTTTTGCTGTCTTTCTTAGTAATTTCAAAACTGATCTTTGTCCCGGTCCATTCGTTAATATCTTCCGTGTAATTAAGGCTGCTGTCGGTAACCAGCCATACCACTTTCTGATCAGGGATCATTTCAACTACCCGCTGCTTTGACAAATGCAGGTCTTTATAACGATAGATGAACTCGTCGTTCAGTTTGGCTGAATTGCCTTCAATTTCGCCCGACCACCAGTTTTGTGGTTGATTTATAGCGTTAAAAACTTCCTCAGGGCTTTGGTCTACCAATATGGTAGTTG
>Ga0206930_1057_pt1 | contig 26421 bp, 18 predicted proteins | sample Alteio_BWOrgHeat_20_FD_152939 | JGI IMG/M metagenome (GOLD analysis project Ga0206930, IMG submission 152939) | Enriched cells from forest soil in Barre Woods Harvard Forest LTER site, Petersham, Massachusetts, United States -... | ecosystem: Environmental > Terrestrial > Soil > Temperate forest >... | reverse complement strand
AACCCGGCTTGGATAGTTAATTTTTGAAAGGTTTTATTCAGATTAACATAAGCGGCGTTAATATTCTCTGAATTGACAGAATAATCACTTTGTGTCAGATCGATCACGTTTTGACCATTAGTCTGGTCATAAAAAGTATTATCATTATCGGCCTTTACATAGCTCGACTTGACACCGGCCTCAAAGCTCCCCTTATTTTTTAACGGCTGAATATAATCGGCTTTTACCGCATAAATATCCAGTTGGCGATGCTGCAACAATAAGTTGTCAGTTTCGCTGATGAAGTTATTGTTCGCATCGCCCAGTGTGTTAAAATTATTTTGTACCGGGAAGTTGCGGTATTCTGAATGATCCGCATCGATATTAAATGACCTCCCCATCGTATCCAGCTGTTGAACCAATTGCACACCGGCAGTATAGTTGAACGGATTATCCTTTAATCTGCTGACAAAACCTATATGGTTGATCTTACTCCGCGTACTGTCAAGCACATCCATGCCCGAAACAAGCTGGCTGTTTGAGGAACCAAAGCCCGCAGTGCCCGTGAACGTTAATGTTGTCTTTTTCGACAGGTAAATATCTAATCCGACGGTAGGCCGGTCGGTTCTCCCTTTACTCATACCGTTGTTAATGGACCTTTGCTCAGTTAATAGTTTATTATTTGCATCCGAAATATCACTTGTAACGGTTCTACTGTTAAAATCCTTGTAGTAGCTATAGGTGTTGTTAAAAAACAAGTTGTAGTGTTCATTTTTATAACTTAATGTGAGGCCGCTATTGTATTTTCCATAATAGCCCTGCACAAAACTCCCGGTAATACTTCCGTTTAAGCCGTCTTTATGATTTTTCTTCTTTACGATATTAATGATGCCCCCAGTACCTGCTGCATCATATTTAGACGATGGGTTGCTCATGATCTCAATTTTCTGGACGTTGGATGCCGGCATGCCACTTAGCAGATTGGCGAGATCCTCAGCTGACAGATAAGTAGGTTTCCCATCCATATAAACGTTCACACCGCTCTTGCCGTTCATCGTGATCTGCCCGTCCGACGTTACCTGTACGCCCGGAAGCTTTTGCATCACTTCCAACACGGTCGATCCATCGCTTGTGATGTTTTGGGCCACGTTCACCACGGTTTTATCTATCTGTCTTTCAATTAAGGGGGTACTCGCCTTAACAGTAACACCGCCCAGCATTTTGCTTGAGCTTTTAAGTACAATCGACCCAAGATCAATTGAGCTATTATCATCCTTTATTGCAATTTCCGCTGTCTTCAGTTTCTCAAACCCAATCGTCGTTATTTCAATAAAATAACTTCCAGGTTTGACAGCGTTAAATAAAAAGACTCCTTGCTCGTTGGTCAACGCAGTGCGGTACAGGCTGGAATCCTTTACGTTTTTTAATAAGACGCTTGCATACGGCAGTGCCTTATGTTGTTCATCAGCAACATTGCCTTTAATTACTCCGTTATCAACTGTCTGTGCTTTAATTTGTATCGCGGTCATAATCACGAATGCACCAAAAAGGAGGCTTTTTATCTTCTTCATGCCCAATATTCGCGAAATCACGAACGTGAAAAACGAATGACGGTCAGATACTTACCGGCGAACGTCAGAAAGGCATTTTCGAATGATGAACCGGATTTGGGCTCATTTATAAACTATATAGGGGTCGGTTTGGCTTGTTGGTCGACTATTTTTAATTGAAGCTTCAGAAATTGTATACTTGTTATCAAATGACTTTTTCCGAGCGGCTGATCGATTTTAACAAAGAACACAGGGTGATAAGCCATTTGTCGTTCTGGCTCCTGCTTTTACTGATCCAGCTAAGTTCAAGCAGCTATTATAATTACGACCAGGTCCCCTTTAAAAATAATCTGGTAGGGGATGGCACAAACCTGTTAGCTCAAATACCCGCATCATATGTATTGGCTTATTTTATAGTGCCTAAGTTTTTTTATAAGCAGAGGTACATTGAAGCCTTCATCTATTTTATTATCAGCAGCTACATTATCTGTGTGCTTTCACGATTTGAAGTGGTCTACTTTGAGGAGCCATTTTATGGTAAACCGCGTAATTTCCATGAAACACCTGCTGAAATACTAACCGACATACCAAAGCTGGCCTATGTTTATTTCTTCCGCATTTTTTCGGTTGCTTTTATTTTTACTTTTCTAAAGCTGCTGAAAGACCAACTACTTATCCAAAAACGCACGCTCTCCCTCGAAAAAGAAAAGGCCGAAACCGAACTGAAGTTGCTCAAAACCCAGCTTAATCCACACTTCCTGTTCAACACACTTAATAATATTTACTCGCTGTCCATCAGTAATTCGCCGGTCACATCTGCGTCCATTGGCAGGTTATCTGAAATTTTGGATTATATCCTTTACCGGTGCAATAATTTGCTGGTACCCATCGCAGGTGAGATCGCCTTGTTAAACAATTATATCGAACTGGAAAAATTAAGATATGATAAGCGCCTGATCATAAATTTCAACATCAATATTGATCACGAAATTGAAATTCCGCCGCTGATTATGCTTTCCGTTGTGGAAAACGCCTTTAAGCATGGCGCCAGTGATGATATCGGAAATCCGGTAATTAATATCGATCTGACGGTGATTGACCATGTTTTTACCTTTGCGGTCAGCAATTCGTATCGTCCGCAACCCATTAATGATATCACGGAAAATATCGGCCTGCCAAATTTGAAGCAGCAATTAGAGCTCATCTACCCTAAAAATCATACTTTAGTGATAGAGCGTACCGAATCGTTATTTACGGTTACCCTCACCATTGATCTGATGATCTTATGAAGATACGATGCCTGTTAGTTGATGATGAGCCCCTGGCAATACAGCTTTTACAAAGGCATATCGCTCAGCTCGATTTTTGTGAAGTAACCGGCACTTGTAATAATGCCATCAAGGCATTGGAAATATTGAACCAACAAGATATCGATCTGCTGTTCCTGGATATAAAGATGCCCCAGATATCGGGCCTCGATCTGCTAAAAGCATTACGCAGGCCGCCTAAAACCATTTTAACCACCGCTTACCGCGAGTACGCATTAGATGGCTTCGACCTCGATGTGGTTGATTACCTGTTAAAGCCAATCACCTTCGATCGTTTTTTTAAGGCGATGGAGCGCTACCTCAGGAACAGCAATTTTACCATCCCACATTTGTTATCTTCATCAGAGCCTCAATATATCTACCTGAAATCGGGTCATAAATATTTTAAGGTTGATACACGCGATATCATTTATGCCGAAAGTCTGAAGGATTATGTGAATGTCCATGTTAAGGATAAGGTAATTACTTCAAAATACAAGATCAGTGATCTTGAAAAAGAACTTGAAGGCAAAGGTTTTCTCAGGATACACCGCAGCTTCATCGTAAATCTGCAATGTATAACCGCATTCACTGCCACTGACATAGAGATCGGCAGTCTTGAATTGCCTATCGGAGATAGCTATAAGGCATTGGTTTATAAAATGACCGGAAAGCAATAATTCAATGGAATCTGGCTGTGTATTAAGGGTAACCCCGTCACTTTTCAAACGATTCGTTTTCGGTTTCCTTAAAAATAATGCCGGTACCAAAATCTATCGTTACCACTGAAGCTACTGCTAAATTACTTGGAGTTAAGGTATTAATTGTGACAGTTTGTATCAATGGAGCCTTGGCCGTCCCATTGCTGGCAGTTTGCGGGATGCTTATTATTATTGTATTTCCCGAATAGGTATATGTAAAGTTGCTGAGTACACCATTATTTAAAACTGTACCGGTTTTGTCGGCATTAAATTGTACATAATCGGTACGGTTGGACTTTACGGTATCAACTTCGGTTAATGCATTATCCTGGTATTCTTTTATTGTATCAGTAATTACATACCATTTCCCGGTTAATGCCGAAGAAGGCGCCGGATTATTCTTTTTTGAGCAAGCGACAAACAAAACGGCTGCAATTGCGACAAGTAAAAGGTTTTTCATTATTAAAAACTGGTTTATACAGCTAATATACAGTTACATATTGGCTAAAAGGCTATAAACACCCATTTAAATTCATTGTCAATCGCCAAATCCCGCTGTCAATTATTTGTTACATAGGCCATAAGGTAACAATTAAACGCATATATCATTAAATTAGCAGGGTTCAGACTATCACTTTTATCCCTGCTTACTATGAAATCTGCTATCAAATTAAACTGTGTTTGGATCACCTGTGCTGCTCTATTGGTATTAACCGCCAGTAGTTTGAAGGCCCAAACCGCCGTCGATGACCCGCATATGGGGATCATCCCTGCGCCTGTTTCGGTCACCAGGAACGCAGGCACATTTAATTTCAGCCAGAAGACACAGGTAAGAGCCGATCATCCAAAGGACCGATCAATTACCTGGTTTAAAAACTTTTTAGCTGAAAATCTGAATTTTCATAATATAGTATCCAAATATTCGGGCAAGAGCAGATCAACCAAAGGCAGCACGATCATCCTTACTTCAAAAGGTGCCGCAAAACTACCCAAAGAGGGTTATAAATTGATTGTCACACCACATAAGGTTACCATTATAGGCAAGGATGCAGGACTTTTTTATGGCATCCAGACATTTATACAATTGCTTCCCGTTCAGCATTCTGCTTCCGAATCAGTGCCATGTGCCATAGTCATCGATTCGCCCCGATTTGGATACAGGGGGATGATGCTTGATGTTTCACGCCATTTTTTTACTGTTGGCCAGGTTGAAAAAGTGATCGATATGCTGGCTCAATACAAGTTGAATACTTTTCACTGGCATTTAGTTGATGGGCAGGGCTGGCGCATCGAGATAAAAAAATACCCCAAGTTGACCGAAGTCGGCGGCTACCGCTACCAAACCATGTATGGCAACAACCGCGACTGGCCCGATAGCCTTACCTATGGCGGTTATTATACCCAGGTCGATATCAGAAAAGTGGTAAAATATGCCGCTGATCGTTATATCAATGTGGTACCCGAAATTGAAATGCCGGCCCATTCTGACGCCGCCTTAAGGGCCTATCCCGAATTAAAATGTGATACCACTCCCGGTAAACCTGCTGCACGTGCCATTAACGGGATATATTGTCCAACAGAGGAAACATTTAATTTTTTGGACGATGTATTGACCGAAGTAATGGATCTTTTCCCCAGCAAATACATTCATATTGGCGGCGATGAAGCCAATAAACAACCCTGGATGGACTCGCCGTTTTGCCAGCAGCTTATGAAGGACAAAGGTCTGAAGGATGGCAAGGAATTGCAAAGCTATTTCATTTCGAGAATAGAAAAATTTATCAACTCCAAAGGCCGCAGCATTATTGGCTGGGACGAGATACTGGAAGGTGGCCTTGCACCAAATGCAACCGTAATGAGCTGGACGGGTGAGGACGGCGGCATTGCGGCTGCGCATCAGAAACACAATGTGATCATGACGCCCCAAACTACCGGCAATTACTTCGATCATTATCAAAGCAGTTCGCCTCAGGAGCCGGTTTCATTTGGCAGGTATGCAGTGTTGGAAGAAACTTATAATTATAACCCGGTATCAAAAGCCCTTGCACCTGACGAACAAAAATATGTAATCGGTACCCAGGGCAATTTGTGGACCGAATATGTGCCTACCGTTTCCAAAATGCAATACCAGATGTACCCCCGCTTATTCGCCCTTTCTGAAGTAGCCTGGAGCAAGGTGGAGAATAAAGATTACACCAATTTCTCGGAAATAAGGCTGGCAAAACATTTTGCCAGACTGGATGCGATGGATTACGACTACAGAGTACCAACTGCCCAAACTGTACTTGACACGATACTTTTCGGTCCTAAATTCACCTATACTTTAACCTCGGTAGTGCCCGGTGCAAAAATATATTACACCCTGAATGGCCGCGACCCTGTAGATACCGACCTGCCTTATACAGGCCCAATCGCAATTAAAATCCCGGATAATGAAAAACGTGAATTCAAGACGAGAGTGGTTACCCCATCAGGCAGAAGAAGCATTGCTACCCGTGTGCTGATGTACAACAGGCCGCTCATTCCCGCTGTGAATTATACGGCGAACATGCATGGCTTAAAATACAAATTGATAAAAACGCACTTCAGCGTTCCTGAACAACTGGATATGGCTACAGGTAAGGACACTACAATGGACAAACTGGATGCAGAACAGTTTAAAGCGGCTAATCCAAACTTCGGGATCACATTTGATAGCTACATTAATATTCCAGCTGATGGCGCTTACAATTTTGGATTATCAACCTATACCAATGCCCAATTATTTATCGATGGCGAACAGCTGACGGAAAGCGAATATATCCTCCCGTTAGCAAAAGGATTTCACAAATTGGAGATCAAGTATGTCTATAATGTACCCGTGCGAACCCCAGGCACATTCAGGGTAAGACAGCAACCGCTTAAAGTTTACGAAACCGAACCGGCAGGAGCCAAAAAGGAAATAGACCCGGCTAATCTATACTATTAAAGCTTTATATCTACCTGTGAAAAATCTCCGTGTCCTTTGTGGTTAAAATTTTAACCACAAAGGACACGGAGAAAAGACACAAAGGTTCACAGAGGTTTTCCGGTGATACTATCTTAAGCTGATTTATAACTGACTGCTGCTTAAAGTTATATAAAATCCCTCATTTATAATCTCTAATAAGCAACTGCGCCAAACCCTGCGCATACCATCTCGCCATATAATCATTAGGATGAAGTGGGTTTACGATACAGTCCTTTGCCTTTTTCCGGTGATAAATGAAATCGCTCAGGTCGGCCATATTCAGGTTGATCACGCCATTACCTTCCATTGCCTTTAACACATGACTATAACCCTCCATATTTGCCAGGTACCAGGCCTTATTCTTATCCGAATCAAGGATATAATCGGGGTCAAACTTCATGTTGGACAGCAGTATAAATTCTACTTTCGGATTCCCTGTCTTTACCTTATTTATAATGGTTTGTATATACCCTTTGAACTGTTCAGGCGTATATCGCCAGAAATCATTCATCCCGAAATCGATAATTACCAGGTCGGGTTTTATCGGGTTGACGTATTCATCAGCATATTGGGCGCCCCAATCAACCACAGAACCGGGCAATCCGACATTAAATAGTTTGATATCATTATAATGGTAAGCTTTTTTTAATTTGTCTGTCAACAGGTTCACATAAGTCGGCATATAGGGTGCTACATTATCATAGCTGCTCACATCCATCCCCCGGGTAATACTCATACCGTAAGCAACAATATTTACAGGTTTCCTGGCCTTTAGTTTTGCCATGATCATTGGAACTCTGTCGCCTTTATATTGCGGAACCGGGCCGCTCCATCTATCATGATGCGTATAGGTGACCACCATACATTGTGATTGAAGATTATACCAGGCCAAATCCTTTTTTGTATCGAATGAAGTATCAGCACGAAAAGACATCCCGGAATTTTCCGTTCTTGTGATCACGTTGCCGTTTACGGTATAATCAATATCACGCTTATAGCTTGTTTTCAGGTCGAATTTCTTCACATTAAGAATTTTATCAGGCATGTATAACAGCTTACCCTTAGCCGACTGACCATTTTCCGAAAACAGCAGCACTGTTTCGTTATAAACAGTATCTGATTTCCAGAATGGCCGCATGTACTGATCCACATCGACCAACGGCTGATGTTTTACCTTAGGTTCGCCAATATTGGTTTCTAAGGTAAAGTCATCTGCATAAACAAACCCCTTTCCTGAGGAGTCCCGGTCTACACCTACCTCAATATACCTGGTTCCGGGGGGTGTTTCGGTATAATTTCCTGTTTGTTCATAATTCTGCGATCGCACCGCTTTGCTTTTATATGCCAAAAGCTGCTTATGGTTGACATCAAGGAAACGAATAAAAGAATAACCCCTTATCGTACTATCACTAGTCCTTACATATGCATCAAATGAAACGATGGATAACGGTGAACCATTTATCCGCTTCACCACCTCACCGTACTCATTGCCAAGCTGTGCACAACTGTTACCCTTGTGTGGATTAACTTTATCAATTGCAACCTTGCCTTTGGTAGCCCAGCCCGCAAAACCATGCTCAAAACCATTGTTATTTTGTGCAAAACCAGGGGTCGATATCAATATTAGTGTAAACAGGTAAAGCGCCTTTTTAATCGTCATCTTACCATTTACTTAACCTAAAAGCCCATGTATATAAGAGGCGCTATCCTTAAAGTTCTCCAGGTTCATTTCAACAAAGAAATTCTTGACTCCCCCTGTTTTTGCTGCCGCGAAGAATTCCTTCCAGTCTATAACTCCCTGGCCTACCGGAACCTGCTTTTTGTCGGCAGTCCAGTCAGACAGATGGGCCGAAATAAATCTGCCGGGATATTTGGTAAAATAAGTAGAGGCCCTATAACCTAAAGTGATCACTTCCGTTTGGAACTGCATTTTAACCAGGTTACCATCCAATGCGCCCATTATGGCATCATAAATAAGTTCACCATCGAGCATAGCAAATTCCTTTTGATGGTTGTGAAGGCCTGTCCTCATACCCGCGCTTTTTACTTTCTCAGCTATCTTGTTGAATTTATCCGCAGCCTCCTTGTACTCCGATATCTTAGTTCCCGGGGGATCTAAACCCGGACAAACAATTTGCGTCAACCCCAGGCCATGGGCATATTCCATGCATTCGTCAAAATTATCCCGGAGATCGCCGATACCAAAATGACAACTGGGGCAATATAAACCTGCATCCCCGATCATTTTGCGTATATCAGCGGGTTTAACGTCCACTAAGGGGCCAAAACCAGAACTTGCATAACCTTTCGGATAGCACATCTCTACCAATTGGTATCCCATATCCGCCATCATCTTCATCGTGCCGGGAAAATCCTTTGCGACCTTATCCCTTATCGGGAATGTCTGGAACCCAACCGGCCATTTGTATTTTTCTGTTTCGGCAGCCTTTAAAAATTGGGGAAGTACCAACATGGCTCCAAGGCCCATTGTCCCCTGACCAATAAATTTTCTCCTGTTCATCTTAAAATTGTTTATAAATTACAGAACATTGTTCACTTAAATGGTTGCCGGATCCCACCCTGCACGGTATTCGCGCTTCAGGTATTTATTTGCTTCCGGCACATTGGTTATTTGCCTGCTTGCGGCATCATATTTCAGCAATTTACCAGACCTGAGGGAAGCGGCATATAAATTAACTGCTTCCGTAAGGCCCTCAGCTTCGCTGAAACTGCCGGGATATTGTTTCCCGCTTTTGCAGGAGTCGACAAACAGTTGCAAAGCTGCCACCATCTTATCATGGGCATAGGATTGTACTACCTGGCTGGTGGTTGCTACTTCCTTTTTCTTGCGCGAAAAAAGACGGGGGTTCTGTACATTAAAGCCGGCAAGTATTTTACCCTTCTCACCAACAAACATCATTCCCTCAGCAGGTAATTCTTCATTATTTGCTATCAATTCGTCAGGAAGCGCCGGCCTGATACCACCATCATACCAGCATAGGTCGACAGCAGGCCTGTCGCCGTTGGCAGGGTACTTAAACCTGACTGAACTGGCCATCGGAAAGGAGAAATCATTGCGTACATAATTAGGCACAACTCCATTCATGTTGATGAAATGGCTTAAATTAGGCTCAATGGTAGTAGGCGAGGTCAGTTGCAAAGCATTGAAGACGGTCCATAAGCTATAGTGTCCCATATCAGCCATTGATCCTCCCCCAAAATCATACCATCCCCTGAAAAACATATTGGTATACTCCGGCGAATACGGGCGATCGGCTTCCGGGCCAAGCCATAGGTTCCAATCGAGGCCATCCGGTACTGGCACAGTATCGGTTGGAAGCGTAGAAAACTGCGGCCACACAGGGCGGTTGGTCCAATTATGAACCTCCTTAAGCTTCCCTATCTTACCCGAATTGATCCATTCCATCACCTGATCCATGGATCCGTTGGAGTCCCAGGGTACCAGGTGCGTTATCCTGTTGCTCTGCCGCGCCAGTTCTATTACCGCCTTTCCTTCCAGCAACCGGTTTGAAACCGGTTTATGCATTAATACGTGTTTATTCTTTTTCAGCGCAGCTATGGCAAACAACCCATGCAGGTGATCAGGGGTCATTATTTTAACCGCATCAAGGTCCTTTTCTTTGTCGAGTAGTTCGCGGTAGTCTGCATAGGCAGTACAACTCTTAAAGCTGTCTCCGGCGCGTTTGTTACTATAAAAGGTATCAACAATATCCTTCCCGTTTTCCCTTCCTCCTGCAACAGCGTTATCGCCTCCCGGGTTCCAATCCGGTTTACCGATTGCAGCCCTGATCTCATCCCGCAATCCGTTCTTTGACCAGTCGCGATAGCCAACAGCGTCCTTATTAGGGTCGCATACGGCAATAACCTGGAAACCCGGAACAGCTAATAAGGGCAGCATTTCTCTGAGCCCTTGCGTTCCGCAACCTACATAGGCAAGCGTAACCTTATCGCTTGGCGCTATAAAGTTTGTACCCCCAAGCACATGCCTTGGGACGATGGTAAAGGCCAAAGCCCCTGTCGCCGCGACCTTGATAAATTTCCGGCGATCGATCTGAGAAGTGTTGCCAGTACCAGTTGCTGATTTTACATCTTTGGGTGCCGGCATATCACCGCCACCATTTGGGAGAGTTTCTTTTTTCATGATTGCTGTGTTTATAATTGGGGAACATAAATATCATAGTAAATTCACTTTAATTAGTATTATCAGCACTTTTTATTTGAACTTTATCATTTTCCACCGTAAACGGCAACCACAAATAGTCTGATTTTTCAAGGTCTGTTTTGTTCCAGCGGTCAGCCATAAACAGGTAGGTATTTTTCTTGCCTAAAGGAAGCACGAAAGTGCTTTGGGCTTCGTATGTAGTGTTGGCACCCGGCCCGGTACATGGATTGCCGTATTCCTTATAAGGCCCAAATACTTTATCAGCAACCACATAAGTAGCCGCATTGGGCGACCAGCCCGTACAATCAGAGGTGATCAGATAATATTTACCATTGTTCTTGAACAGAGCAGGTGCTTCACGGCGGCGGTTAATGAGTATGCGGCTGTAGGTTTTTGTTGGATGCAGATAATCGGCACTTAATAAACATACCTGCATCGTATTATTTTGCTCGGATGAGTAAATGAGATAAGCCTTACCATCATCATCCTTAAAAATGGTCATATCCCGCGACATATTTCCGTTAGGCTTCACACTTCTGATATACCGGTAAGGGCCGACAGGTGTTTTGCTCACTGCAACGCCAGATTGTGAGTAGGAATAATCCTTTGCATCAATGTGCATCCACATCACAAATTGCTTTGTTTTGCTGTTATAGATCACTTTGGGGCGCTCAATGACTTTACTTGTATCGATATCGCTTTGCGGGTTGCCTTTTATCGGCGCTAACGCCACACCCTCATATTTCCAATTTTTAAGATCCTTTGACGAATAGCAGGAAATACCACCTGCCGGAACCCGATAATCTTCCCAACTTTGGTTGGGAACCAGCCAGGTATTTCCCTTTTTGATCTCACCAAAAAGATAATAAGTTCCGTTATGGTAAAGTATGCCAGCGCCGTGTGCATTCACCGGGTTTTTGTCTGAGTCGTATAAATTCCCCTGAACTGACAATCCCTGAACTTGTGCTAACGCATTTGTTTTTAAAAAAATAAAACCGCACCAGATCAGCGCAAAAACTAAGTATTTCATGGTTAGAATTTATATAAAGTTATGCTGATTTATAGCCAACAGCATAAACATTTGCAGTTAATTTTAATTCATCTTTTTCATCCGTGGTACATTTGATATGCAATGGCTTATTGGGGTCGAAGCTCCCTTGTTTAACTTCACCAGCTGCCCATGACAGGCCACTCCAAATCACCTTATCATACTCAATATGGAGTAGAACATCGCTGCCATCCTGCGACACATTGATTTTGATCACTTCGCTCACCTTCTTACCATCAGGCGGCGAACCGGGCCATGAGCGGTGGGGTGTGCCCTTTGGATCGAACTGCTGCATGATGATGCGCATATCCTTGTCTTTAACCGCACTCACATCGCCTTCAATCATATTCTTTCCTGTGGTAGCAAAGGCGGAATCTATATGGTCAATAGCAACCGGGATATGGATAGTTTCATCAATGCCCAGCTCATATTTTGCATCTGCATATCCATCAAATCCAACAACAACCAATTGCTCTGCACCTATAGTTACTTTATTTCCTTTTATTTGAGGCCGAAACCCGCCGTCGGAATATAAAACTTTTGAATTAGTCAAACTGGCAACCGGTAATTCCATAGTCAGTATAGCCTGTGAGGGGTTAACAACCGTACATACTGTTCCTTTTTTCGATGATGATTTAAAGCCGTATGGTTTTCCAGTACCCGGTATTGCACCAAAGGTTACTGTGCTATCCTGGGCCTGTAACGGATGATAGATATTTTGCACTTTTGCAAACCATTTTGCATCATCATCGCTCAAAAGCTCAAGATTGCCGTGATACACATTCACCCAGCCGCCACGGGCAAGTTCCAGGATGAGCATCCCCTTCCAGCAGTTATGGCCGCGATAATAACAGGTACCCGTTTTACCGATCATAAAAGCACAGTTATCTATTCTTCTGATAGGCATTCCATAAGCCTGGTATGCGCTCACCTGGTGATCTGAATAGTTATCCTGCGAGCGCCAGATATTCATCATCGGCACATCCGAAAAGCGGGGGTCACCGCAATAAAGCGTATCAAAGGTATCCAGCCAACGCGGATCTATCTTTTCGTTGAAAGGAGTATAGGTGTTTTCCATATTCCCGCCAAAGCCATTATATCCGGTGATCAATATATCGGGATTTTTTCTGCGGAACTCCTGCAGCATCTGCATAAAGGCCACCTTATTTTTTTCGATTATCTCTTCCTTCGTGAACTTGTCCTTCATACCGGGCGTTACCGCTTCAAAATAAGCAAAGTCGAATTTGAATAAGCGCACACCCTTATCATGCCATAGTTGCAAGGTATCTGCAAGATGATTTAAATAGCCGCCATCAAATAAACATAAAATATTAGGGTCGGTTCCAAGCGAGGATTGCCATTCGGGTATGATATCCAGCACCTGCTTACCGCCCATTTTTACCAAATTGGTCGAAAACCACATGCCGGGCTTAATATTATTTTTTTTGCATCCTGACAGCCACTTCTCGGGCCCATTTGGCCAGTGCTTTTTTAGCCATGTCCGGTATCCTCCCTCTTTGCTGAACCAAAAGGCATCCATCACATAATAACCGATCTCCACGCCATTCTGCTTCAGTCTCACAATCTGAGCCAGTTCATTCATGGCCAACTTTTCGGTTTGAGGTTTATTGTCCGACAACTCATCATAAGCCGACCAGTTATTATAAATAAAAACAGGTTTCGCCGGCCCTGCTAATTTCAATGGCTGACCGGGCAACGGTTTGCTCCAAGCCCTCACAAAAGGATGCATGACGATACCCAAACCTATTGCACTTTTTATAAATCCTCTGCGCTGCATGTTACTATAATTTTATGTTTTTGATACCGTACTTGCCCGTATAAACAGGTTGAGCCCGCAATGGTGAATTTTGTGGCAATTGATAATTACTTAATGTTTTTAATTGCGAGGCTGATGTAATTGCAGCATTTCCGGGGTTTTTAAAATCCGGTTTTATATTGAGGCCGGTAATTTTGCCATTCTGTTGTTCCTGGCCGGTTTTCGTGGCCCATATTTTAATATCCTTAATACCATCCATATTGAATCCGCTTTCCACGCTCCACCAGTCGTTATTCCAGTACTTTGCATCGCCTATTTTGTCTTTTCCTTTAATGAGCGAGTCTCTTCCTACAAATATGTTATCGTAAAAACGTATCCCCTTGCTTTCGCTCTTTTCCGAAAAACTTATAGCAGCCACTTTTGAGTTGTAAATGATATTGCCGTAAACGTCACAATCATAAAACTGCTTTTCATCATCCGAGCTGTTCCAAACATAAAGCCCGGCCTGTGAGTCGGAAACTGTTCCGTCATTCTCACTGATGTTATATCTGAAAATGTTATGATGCCAGGGCGTTGCACCCCAATACTGGAAAATACAATACCCACTGCCCTGGTTCTCATAAGAGAAGCAGTATTGAACAATAGAATTGGTTACACCGCCATCAAGATCAAAGCCACCGCCATCAGCGCCGCCCTTTGATGTTTTATTACGATAGGATAAGCAATGCTGAATAACCACACTATCCGCCTCATAGGCCCAAATCCCAACGGGCCCATTACCTATACGCGGCATATCCCAACCGTTATTGGTAGCAGTACAATGGTCGATCAGCACATTTTTACAGTTCCCTACCACAATACCATTGCCGCTATGATTGGTGAGGTTGGTAGGGTCGCCGGGGTTGTTTTCGGCGCGGCAATCTAAAATTTTGATATTGCGACTATCGCGTTTTGGATAATTGCTTTCTACAGTTATTCCAGCTGAACCATTGTCATGCGTAAACACTTTTTTAGCAAAAACATTTTGTGATGCAAAAATGAGCATGCCTGATTTTTGGAACCCCGAAATATTCAGGTCTTCAACCGAAATTTTGCTGCAATGATTAATGTACAATCCGTTCTTCACATTACCTGCCTTCCGGCCGGAGCCCAGAAGTTTAAGATGCTGCACTTTAATATATTCTCCCTTGTAAATTTCAATACCAACGCTGTCCTTAGCATTGAGCATAGCTGAACGGCCGTTATAAGAAGTTATTACGATAGGTTTATCCGGAGTTCCGACTACATTTTGAGTGATCAGTAAACTCCCATTAAAAACCTCTCCTGATCTAAAGTAAACTGTATCACCTGCCTTCAAATGCAGCTTGTTTACCTTATTAATCGTTTTGAACGGGGAGGATTTTGTGCCGGTATTTGCATCATTTCCGCTCGAACTGACATAATACGACCTTGAACCGGCAGAATAAAAGGCGAAACTTTTTATACTAACAAATAAAACAGTAACTAAAGCAGCACTGCAACACAATGTATATTTCTTAAGGATCATTTATAGACGTTTTTTAGAAGGCAGATAAAGATGTATGATGATCAAAGCTAATCATCATACATCTAATTTAGTGGTCAGGGTTATATTAATACCCTTGATTTTGTTTCAATTTAGGATCAAGAATGATCTCTTGCTGTGGAATAGGAAAATATTCGTTTTTTCCTTTTACAAATTTGGCTGTGCTCAAAACACTGCCAACTCCACGGGTCTTTTCGGTCTGAATAAAGGCATTCAGGTAAGTGTCTGCAATCCCCCATCTCACAAGGTCGAAAAAGCGTTGACCTTCTTGTGAAAACTCCAGTCTTCTTTCAAAACGAACAGCATTTCGGGCAAAACCCTGATCGCTCCAGGTTGTGTTGTACAAACCGATCTTATAATTTGCAGATGGCGAACCTGATGAGTTATCGATAGCAACATATGCACCGTTCAGGGCCCTGGTTCGTACCATATTCACATAAGCACGCGCCTGCTCCAAACTACCTATCTCAATCTCACACTCAGCGGCCCATAACAATACATCGGCATACCTGATAATATTATAATTTACCGCACTGTTACCCACATAATAATAGGAAGAGATGATACCCCCAAAGCCCTGGGCCTGCTCGCTTTGTTTAAACATATTTTTGATGTTGAGATATGGCCCGCCAAACGATTGATCTGCCACCCAGTTCTTGCCCGGATCTACGCCCCAGTCAAGGTAAGGTACAGCCCTCCTGCCAACAGACCAGTCGAGCCGGGGATCGACATTACCCTGGTAAGGAGTAAAGGGGTCAGACGAATTAATTCCCATATCGTTAGTCATATTGATAGTGTTTGACTGGTCATTACCGCTGGCATCCAGCAAAGGCAAGCCATTAGCGTCGGTCTTAAAAGCGTTTACTAAACTAAACGAAGGCTGTTTCCAGTAACCATAGGTTACATCAGCAGCAGTACCAACCGGCGACACACCTGTTTCGCCTAAATTGGCATTGTTTGGAAGGATTGTGGGATCAACCGAAAAATTTATCTGAAGTACTGATTCCGAATTATTCTCTGTACCCACATCAAAATTATCATGATAATTTGGCGTTAAGGCATACTTTACACCCTGGGCATTCTTCCCGTTGCTAATAATGGTTGCCAATAATGTCTTTGCCTGGGCATACTTCTGCTCAAACATATAACACTTGGCCAGGTAACAAGCCGCTGCCCATTTATTGGCCTGCCCTGCTAATGGTTGTGTTTCGGGCAAGTTATCATATGCAAACTGGAAGTCGGCTTCTATTTGCGGCCATATGTCTGTAGTATTCGACAGCGAATTAAAATTAATGGTATTTTCATCAACAAATGGCACATTGTTCCACATCTTCTTCGCATCAAAATGGAAGTGGCCACGTAAAAAGCGCCCTTCGGCAATTGCTGCATTTTTTTCCGCGGCTGTCATATCTGTTGCTTTACCAGCAGCCAGTATTACTGAATTTGCCCTTGCCACGCCATCATAATCGGCTGTCCATTTGTCATCAAGAAAACCGGTTGTAGACAGTTCCTGGTAATTTTCGATATTAAATGCATCTGATACCTGGTGCGGAGGACTGCCTGCGCTGCCCCCTAGATAAGTATCGCCAGAGGTGATATCACCATATACCCAATTGGTACCCGAGGTGCCCCACCAGGTGCTTTTAACATCGATACCTGTAAGATCGTGATAGGCTCCAACCAAAAGTTGTTGCACGCCAACCTTGTTATAAAATTTATCAATAAGCAACGCGTTACCTTGCGGTGGAACGTCTAGGAAGCTTTTTTTGCAGGCTCCCAATAATAATATTGAGACTGCGCTTAGGAAGAGAAATATTTTTTTCATGTCTGATAAATTTATAGTCATCAAATTACAAACCCATGTTTATCCCAAAAAGGAATTTCTGTGAAATGGGATAAGCTGTACCGTAATCTACACCCAAATTGTAAGGGCTGCCGTCATTTACTTCAGGATCTATCCCGGTATATTTAGTTATGGTAAGCAAGTTAAATGCCTGCACATATACCCTCAATCTGTTAATGCCTTTAATCTTTGGTAATGTATAACCAAGTGTTGCTGTTTTAAGTCGCAGGTACGAGCCGCTTTCTACAAAGAAGCTGGAAGGTGCGGGAGGATTAATTATTGATGAACCTTGTGCAAAAATTGGCAAAGTAGCATTCGGGTTTGATGGGCTCCAGGTATTTAATGCCCCTGTTGTGAGGCCGCCTAAACCAGAACCATTTCCATTGGGAAACTCAGCCGCCACGCGTGCATAGTTATAAATTTTGTTTCCATATGATCCCTGGAAAAACACACCAACATCAAAACTCTTGTAAGAAACATTCAGACTGTAGCCATAGGTAAATTTTGGTATTGGGCTTCCAAGATAAGTTTCATCGTTGGCATCAATTTTACCATCGCCATTAAGGTCCTTATACATTGCATTCCCCAAGGCATTAGCAGGTGTTACGCCCAAATAAGATTCGTCCGCATGATTGGTAACATCTGCAGGAGTTTTGTATAACCCTTGATAAACAAATCCATAAAAGCTGGAAACCGGCTGGCCCACAATACTGCGTGTCAGGTAATTCGCTCCGTTTGATCCATATTGGCCACCTTGAAAAAATGTGCCCTGAATACCGTTTATATAGTTAACCCTGTTTTTATCGGTGGTTATATTAAAGCCCATATCATATTTAACTTCGCCAATATGGGAGTTGTAGCTCAGCTCTAATTCGAGACCCTTGTTGGAGAAATCCATGGTATTCAGATAGGGAGAAAGTGCCGAGCCTTCTGTACCCGAACTTGGGGGCGCAAAAATTAACCCCTTGGTTTGTTTATCATACCAGCTAAAAGCAATAGACAGGCTGTTATGAAAAAGGCTAGCATCAAAACCTAAATTAGTAGTTACATTAGTTTCCCAATGTAAGTAAGGGTTGCCCAACTGGTAAGTATAATAACCACTCATTGATGTGGTATTTGTCCCTCCGAGGTCGTAATTACCAAAATTGCCACCAGAAAGTGTAGTTAGGTATTGCCCTGCACTGAGACTCGCATTATTACCAGAACCGCCATAAGATGCTCTTAATTTCAGATCATTTAGCCAACTCACATCCTTTAGGAAATCTTCCTTCGAAATCCTCCAGCCTGCACTTACGGCGCCAAAGCTTCCGTAGTGATCAGCTACAATTGATGTTCCGTCACGCCTTCCAGAAGCGGTGAAAAGATATTTATCAAGCAATGAGTAAGTTACATTTGCGAAATAAGACAGGCTGGTAGTTTTATTGCCCGTACCCGAAACTGTGTTTAAGTAAGCCGCATCTGTGCCGGTATTCCCATTACCTAAATACTCCGTATTTGACGATGGATAACCTATATTACCCGTTCCGGCTCCATAGCTGCGAAAGGCGAACTCCTGCATTTCATAACCCGCAAAAGCAGAAATATTATGTATGCCATTAATAGTAGTGGTATAAGCCAGTTTATTTAACCAGCGCCAATCGGTAGAATAACTACCGCCTTCAGTAAAAAGATTGGTTGTTCCCGGTATTGGTTCCTGGGGTTGAACAGGGCTGTAAGCATGAAATTCATTAGGAAAAAACTGGAAACCTATTTGATTTGTATAGGTAAGGCCTTTAATAATGGTTGCATCAGCGTAAGCTGTTCCTACTACAGACTGGTTATAATTTTTATCGGCAAGTGAGTTTACTCTTGCAGTATAAGGATTTCCTGTGAGCCCAAGCGTTGAAAGCCCGTTTGTTCCTGCGGGGTTGCCGCTTATATCATATTTAGGCAATATTGGTGATAATATATATAGTTCAGAAATATCATTAGTTGCTCCGCGGTTTTCAGTATTTTGAGAAGTATAGGAGAACTCGAAATTTTCTCCAACCTTAAGCCAGGGTTTTACTTGAAATGACGTATTGGCTCTTAATGAGTAACGTTCAAAATAAGAATTTAATAGCGTACCCTGATCATTCAGGTATCCAAATGTTATGGCATAATTGCTTTTATCAGTAGCTCCGCTAAGACTTAAATTGTGATTTTGAGTCATAGCAGATTTAAACATTGCCGACCACCAATTGGTTCCTGCCTTATTCGCCTGCAATATCCTGTAGCTATTCTGATTGTATAAGGATGGGTTAGCCCTTGGATCACCTGCCATTACACCAATATTACCCGAGCCGGTTTCAATGATATAATCAGGTAGCACGGGAGTGGTTCCTGTTCCAAAAAGTGAAGTGAAGGAACCTGGTACTGCCATGCCCGCATTGATATATGAGCCATATAATGCATCGGCTTGTTGTTGGGGTGTGATAGTTTTTGGCAAATTACGCGGGTTCTCCACACCAACATAACCGTTATAATCCAGTCTTGGGGCGCCCATTTTACCGGTTTTGGTGGTAATTACTATAACACCATTGCTACCATTTGCTCCATATAAAGTGGTCAATGAGGGGTCCTTCAATATTGTAAGACTTTCAATATCATTCGGATTTAGCAGGTTGGAGATATTTTGGCTGCCCCCTGCAGTCCCTACACGAACCTGCACCCCATCAATTACATACAATGGATCATTATTCCCCAAAGTACCTATACCACGGATACGAATGGTTTGAGCGTTGCCCGGTCCACCCTGGCCATCAACGGTTACGCCAGCTACGCGTCCCTGAATTGCCTGTTCAACAGTAGTTACCGGCGCTTGTTGAATTATGCTTGCTGAAATAGTGGAAGCTGCACCAGTTACATCGTGTTTTGATTGTTTTGAATAGCCTGTTACGATCACTTCGCTTAGGCTTTTATTATCAGGTTCAAGGCTGATATTGATCGTGGATTTATCGCCTACCGGTATTTCTCTGGGTTGATAGCCAACAAACCTGAACTCAAGAATATCAGATTTTGCTGCATTGATAATAAATTTTCCGTTTACATCTGTAGTTGTTGATGCGCTTTTGCCCTTGATCTGGATAATTACGGATGGCATCGGTGTCCCGGTTTCATCCTTCACAATCCCCGAAACCTGGGATTGCGCGCTTACCAGCTGGTAACACAAAAGCTGTATCAGGATCAATAGCGCTGCGCGGCTAACAACTCCCGAAAATTTGAGTCTAGGTGTTTTCATATAATTGGTTTAATAAATTGGTGGTTTAAATTCTTCCAGCCTTCATCCGGAATGCGTATTTGGGTATTTAGTGCAGATCAGAAAGCATAAAACGAGCATAGCTGATCTGCCTTAATAATTATATAAGAGTTTACGGGTCGAAGACCACGAAACGCGTCATTGTACTTTCTTCCATCATTATTCGAATTTTGGTTTATAGTTTAAGGACGGTTTATGATCCTAATTCAATCCGAAGTAAAGCAAAAAAAAATTAATTGTGAAATAAACACTAAAAAAAAATTTAAACATATAAAGTGTAAAATATACACTATTAAACCGCCAGGAGGGAGCCAAAACTACGTTTTAACAAAAAATATTATCCGTTTATTTTTTTTATATTGCAACGTATTACATTTGCACCTAACTTATTAAACCAATTTTCAGAAAATGCAGAAATATTCTAAACAAACCAGGCTTTTATTGGCAGTCGACTGCATTATTTTTGGATTTGATGGTGAAACTTTAAAAATACTTTTGATAAAGAGAGGCTTTCAGCCCGAAAAGGGCAACTGGAGCTTGATGGGTGGATTTGTTCAGGCCAGCGAAAGCATTGATCAGGCATCAAACAGAATATTAAAACAACTGACCGGATTAGATGGCGTTTATCTTGAGCAACTGCACACCTTTGGAGATACACAGCGCGACCCGATTGAACGAACTGTTTCTACAGCTTATTTTGCCTTAATTGACATCCACAAATACGAAACACAGCTAAGTAATGATTATCATGCGGAATGGTTTCCGTTAAAACGCGTACCGAAGCTGATATTCGACCAGCAGGAAATGGTAGAAACGGCAAAAAGGCGCATACGCTACAAAGCCGCTCTGCATCCTATTTTATTTGAGCTTTTACCAAGCGGATTCACATTACCACAGTTGCAGATCCTTTATGAAAGTGTTTTTAATACCACTATTGATAAAAGAAACTTCAGTAAAAGGGTTTTGGCAACAGGCCTGCTGATAAAATTAGCCGATAAGGATAAAGCCGGGTCAAAACGCGGCGCCTATTACTACCAGCTGAATATGAAGAACTATTATGCTAAATTCCAGGCATTTATGAACTTCATCCCCAATCCTGATACGCTCCTGCTCTAAATTTTTATTGACTTATTTAATATTAAATTTTAAATGTTGATATACAAAACTTCTTTTTACAATAAAATAAGTGTTATTTAGACACTAAATAATAAATTGATATAGATTTTCAGCTGTTTTACTATTGTAAAATCTATTATTCTTCCTCTGCTATCCTCTTTATATTTTCAAGCAAAACGGGTAAATATCTTTCCTGATTCTTTTGCTCAAATTCGATGGGGATCTTTTCACGGAGATAGGTTAGTTTAACGCTTTTGCTGTCTTCCCCGTCAAGTCTATAAGTGATAATGGAATAATTTTCGGGTATATCTGCATATCCCTCCTGGCTGCTCCAATAACTGAATTTCAAGAGCTTGCTCTCCTCATGTTCAAGTACTGTACCCTTATCCTGGTATTGTGTACCGTTCCAATCCCTGGTAAAAGTTATAGGGCTGCCAACTTTCCAGTCAGTCTCAACATTTGATTCAAATAAGTAAAGCTGTATTTTGGCCGGGTTTGTCAGGGTATTCCAGATGCGTTTTACATCCGAGTTTATGAGCACCGATCCTTCGGCACTTAGGTTTTGTTCGTTTTTCATTAGTTGTTATGTTATAAAGCCTATCAGTCTTATTCTTTTTAGTTATTATAAAAATCTGTTAACGCTGGAACCAAAATTTTTGCCGGCACGTCATGCATCTTACCCTTCAGCGATACCCGATGTCCGTTTGGCAGCACTTTAGCCAGGGCTTCAACAGCGTTGCGCAACACAGCCGGGCTTTTTCCGCTGTCAATAGCAATAGTTGGTATGGTAACTTCAGCAACCAGCTGCAACGGGACATTGAAATCGCCACAAACGGCGGCATCATATGGGAGTGAACCGGCAATGGCCTTCATTTTCGGCCAATTGGGTGTTAGACGCAATATAAACGGGATGATGGCAGGCACACCAATTACTTTTGTTAAGTAGAATTTAACGGCGTCGCCCCTTCTGTTCTCCAGTATCATTTGACTGAGCTGCTGAAAAGCATTCGCCGGTCTTTTATTATCCTTATTTCCAACAAATGGGGGTTCAAGCACCGCCAGTTTTTTTACATTCAGTCCCGCTGCAACAGCCCTGATACTCAGTATCGCCCCCGATGATATACCAAATAAATATGCAGAACCTCCCACAATATCAATCAATGCCTTAATATCTTCGATCTCCCGCTCAATTGCATAGGGTTTTGTATCCCCACTTTCCCCTCGTGCGCGGCGGTCATACGCAATAACTGTAAAGTTTTGCGACAATAAAGGTGCGATCTTAGCCATAGGACCAAAATCCTTACTACAAAATGCGCCGTCGACGAGAATAACCGCCGGGCCACTGCCTGTTTTATTGTAGGCTATCCGGGTACGGTCCTTTGAAATTGCTATCTCCATATTTTTATTTCGTTTTACTAATTTATGATCTAAAAATAATATTCATTGCTGCATTAGTTTGCTTAACCCGAATGCAGTGATCAGCATAAGCAAAACAAAAATAACTGCGCCAGTTGCAGCAGCCGTATGAAGACCTGTTACAAAAGCCTCCTTTGCCGATATCATCAATGACACACGATGCTGGCTATCAAGCCTGTTAGCTACCGATGATGCGTCGGTTATGCTCTCGCTTACCTGCTTCGATAATTCTATTGAAAGGCCGGGTGGCAGATGTTTGCCAATCATGTTACGATATACTGCCGTTCCGATACTACCAAGAAAAGCTACCCCTAATGCGATACCCAGTTGATTACTTGTTTCGGAAATAGAGGCCGCTGCACCCGCCTTTTCAGGCGGAGCAGATCCGACGACGATCCCGGTACCTAAGATTAAAATTGGTGATACCCCGATAACCGCTATTATAAATCCCGTTTCTAACAAAAATAATCCGTTAACAGCCGGAGTGTTGGCTATAAGCAATGTTCCGACTGTAGTAATGAATAGCCCTACACTTATGATTATCCCGGGACGAACTTTTGCAGCAATCGCTGGAACAACCATCGACCCAACGATCATTCCTAAAGCCTGCGGGATCATCCATAAGCCTGCATGAAACGGAGACAGTCCGATAACCAATTGCAAATATTGTGCTATAAATAAGGCTGTTCCACCCATTATTACCGCAGTGAACAGCATGGTAAATAACGTTGTGCTGAATACTATGCTCTTAAAAAGACTGAAATCTATTAAGGGGTCTGGTATTTTACGCTCGTGGGAAACAAATTTGATCCCAAATATCAAACCAAGTATTATTGCGATGACTGGGTATAACTGCAAATTGTTTCGCGATAGTTCCGTCAGTCCATAAATAAACGGCAGGATAGCCATTAATGAATAAATAACCCCGGTAATATCTGATCGCCTGGTATTACTATGACCAAATTCCGGCAGAATTATCCGCCCCGCGAAAACTATAATGATCATAACCGGGACACCAAGCAAGAATACTGCTCCCCACCAAAAATGCTCCAGTATTAATCCGCCAATCAATGGGCCGATGATCATACCCGCCATAAAACAACTCATCCATACAGATATAGCTGTATTGCGCTGTCTGGAGTTAACAAACATATTCCTGATCAATGCCAACGTCGATGGCATAATGGTAGCGCCGGCCACACCCATCAAGCCACGCGCTGCAATTAATATGTTAGCGCTCGGAGAAAATGCTGCAATAATGGAAGCCAAACCAAAGGCGGCAGACCCGGTTATCAATAATTTACGATAGCCTATCCTGTCGCCCAGGTTACCCATGGTGATCAAAAAGCCTGCAATCATGAAGCCATAAATATCCATTACCCACAATTGCTGCGCGCTGTTTGTATGCAGGGCGGCACTTAAATGCGGCAGGGCAAGATAAAGTACACTTGTATCGATAGAAATTAATAAAGTTGGTAATGATAGAGCCGCCAGGCCAAGCCATTCCAGGGTCCCTGCTCCATCATTTTTTACTATCGTAGTTGACAAACTCATTTGTATTTAATTTCATCCTCAATGTGACAATGCAAAGCTACGTTCGTTAATTATAACGGAAGGGGGGTAAAAGCGGCTTATTTAAGGGGTTGATTACGACATTAATAAGCTCTTACTTTACATCATGAAACATGTATCAATACTCGTGCTGAAGGAGGCTATAATCAGCAGCATTGATGCGCCAAGACAGATCTTTACGAAAGTGAATGAATTCCTTGTCGCGAAAGGTAAGTTGCCCATTTTCCAGGTAGAACTGGTGAGCAATACAAACGAAACGAGCATTAATAATGGTATTTACACCATACAATGTGATCGTACCCTGAATGAGATTTCCAAAACAGACCTAATCATTATCCCAATGCTTTGTAATGGTTTTCCGGCTGCGATAGAAAAGAACAGCGAATTTATACCCTGGATAATCAATCAATACAAAAACAATACGGAGATCGCATGTCTTTGCTCAGGTAGCTTTTTCCTTGCTGCAACAGGTTTACTTGATCATAAGGATTGTGCGGTACACTGGGCTGCAGCTAATGAATTTCACACGATGTTTCCCAGGACAAGTATCATTAATGAAAAACTGATCACTCACGAAAGCGGGATATATACCTGCGGGGGCAATTATTCTTATTTGAACCTTATTTTGTACCTGATTGAAAAACATGCCGACAGGGAGATGGCCGTATTTGTTTCTAAAATGTTTGAGATAGAAATCGACAGAAAAAGCCAGGCGCCCTTTACTATTTTTATGGGACAAAAAGATCATGAGGACGAACCTGTAAAAAAGGCCCAGGAATATATAGAAAACAATTATAATGATAAAATAACAATAGATCAGCTTACCGGAATGCTGGCTTTAAGCAGAAGAAATTTTGAACGCCGGTTTAAAAAAGCCACCTCAAATACTATTGTCGAGTATATGCAAAGAGTAAAGATCGAAGCGGTAAAAAAAGGCCTCGAAACCAGCAGGAAGACCATTAATGACCTGATGTATGATGTCGGTTATTCGGATATCAAGGCTTTCAGAACGATCTTTAAAAAAATCACGGGTTTATCTCCGGTTGAATACAGAAGCAAATATGCGATAGATGCTGCATAGGATGTTTTAGTCTCCATTAGAAGACATTCATACCATTGAGCGCGATCGGTCTTTTTCTATTGAAATGGCCAATATGGCCGCTTTATGACGAATACATGTTATGTATTGATCAGCTCCCTCTGCATCTGATTCTTCCCGAATGCTATAGTAAAGCTCAATACCATCGTTCAGATCGGTTAATCGATTAATTTCAACCACGCCTATAAACTGCCACAACACGGTTTCGTTGTGACAGTTTATAAAGCGATCCTGGTTAGCGTGACCAATACTACAAGCTTTTTCAAACGTATCTTGTTCACATTCTGCGCTGATCAATCTCAATTGCTCTTCAAACTGCGCACTGTGATTACCATCGCCGCTTATTATCCTGAAAATTAGTTTTGCTACGTACCAGTTCATTTTTTTGATCTCCTTTTAATCTATTCTGTGTTTTACTTCACCGGATCCGTATTGTTTGATATCCTTTAATCTGCCATTACCCCAGTAATAAATATTGCCTTCACCATAATTGCTTATTGTAAGCGCTTCATCAGCATATACCTCAAGATTACCCTCTGAATAATTTTTTAGGGCGACATTCTTCGCTATCATTTTCCTGGCATACAGGTTTCCTTCTGATTTTGCGCTGATCTCGAATTGGTTGCATGCTCCCTCTATTTCAACATCGCCAACACAGGCAGTTAATAGCTTTATTGAAGGCGCATTGATATCGAGTTTGTTGCTGCTCTTATCTGTGTATATCTTTATTTCCACAGGCTCAGTTGCCATTAAAGTATTGGCGCAAATCAAAGCGGCCTTTTCGCTGGCATTATAGATATTATAAAGCTGACGATAGTAAACTTTTATAGTCAGGCTGCTGAAATCGGGTACGCGCCATTTACCCTCGGCGGTAACATAAAGCGTTCTACCCGAATTGACGATCTCCAGGTACTCCTGTAAATTCTCATCAGCTTCAATTACAACCTTTTCCTCATCAGCCTGTATCAGCTCAATTTTGCCGCCTACCCTGATGTGGAGC
>Ga0206930_1056_pt1 | contig 26969 bp, 18 predicted proteins | sample Alteio_BWOrgHeat_20_FD_152939 | JGI IMG/M metagenome (GOLD analysis project Ga0206930, IMG submission 152939) | Enriched cells from forest soil in Barre Woods Harvard Forest LTER site, Petersham, Massachusetts, United States -... | ecosystem: Environmental > Terrestrial > Soil > Temperate forest >... | reverse complement strand
CAGGGCTTGTTAATTGCCTTTAGGTTTGTATTGCATAAAGCAAGTAAGAAATTTAAAGAAAAATTTGTGCAACCAAAAGGTTCCATTATATTTGTGCAACCAAAAGGTTCCATAAATTATGAGAAGAGATGTGTTCCAGGCAATTGCCGACCCTACGAGGAGAGAGATATTAGGTATGATAGCGCACAAATCGCTAAATATCAATTCGGTGACTGAAAATTTTGATGTGAGCAGGGCAGCGATCTACAAGCACATGAAAATTTTGACCGAGTGCGGGTTATTAGAGATAAGGCAACAGGGGCGCGAAAGGTATTGTGAGGGAAAACTGGAGCGGTTAAACGAGGTATCAGACTGGGTGGCCCAGTACCGGGAGTTCTGGGAAAAGAGCTTTGACTCGCTGGAGATTTATTTGAAGGAAATACAAACTAAAAATAAAAAACATGCAAAAAAGAAATGAACTGGTAATAACCCGTGTTTTTGACGCCCCGCGCAAACTGGTGTTTAAAGCCTGGAGCGAAGCCGAGCGCCTTGCTCAATGGTGGGGGCCAAAAGGTTTCGGTTTAGAGGTAAAAAAATTAGAGTTTCATCCAGGTGGGGTGTTTCACTATTGTATGCGCATGGCGGAAGGCGCTGAAATGTGGGGACTATTTGTTTATCGCGAAATATTGGCACCGGAACATATCGTTTTCGTCAGTTCCTTTTCTGATAAGGATTGCAATATCACACGTGCACCGTTCAGTCAGACATGGCCTTTGGAGGTGTTGAATAATTTGACGTTGACCGAGGCAGATGGCAAAACCACACTTACACTTCGCGGTGGGCCGATCAATGCAAGCGACCAGGAATACGATGCTTTTGAATCGATGTTTGGATCGATGCAAAATGGCTTTAATGAAACATTTGATCAGTTGGAAAAATATCTGGCTAAATTATAAGAAGAAAATTATGAAAGAAGTAAATCACAATAATACAACCGCAGACCGCGAAATAGTTATTACCCGTGTTTTAGATGCCCCGCGCGAACTTGTATTTAAGGTATGGACCGATCCGAAACATCTTATTAATTGGTTTGGGCCAAATGGCTTTACCAATACCTTTCATGAAGTGGATATTAAACCGGGAGGGATATGGCGCTTCACCATGCACGGCCCTAATGGTATGAACTTCCCTAACCTGGTCAAATTCAGTAAAATAGTAATACCCGAAAGGCTGGAGTATGAGCATGGATCGGGCGAGGAGAATGACCCTAATAAGTTTAACGTGGTAGTAACCTTTGAGGAGCACGAACACAAAACCAGGCTCACTCTGCGCAGCATCTTCTCTTCGGCCGAGGCCCGGGATCATGTTGTTAAGGAACACCATGCTATTGAGGGCAGTAATCAAACACTGGATAAACTGGAATTATATATCAGCACACAATTCAATATTCGTAAACAATTAAAAACAAAAAATATGGCACGTGTCAGCACCTATCTTAATTTCTCCACCAACACAGAAAAAGCATTCATGTTTTATAAATCCGTATTCGGAACGGAATTCCTTGGAGATGGGATCACCAGGTTTGGGAGTATTCCGCAAACTGAAGGAATGCCTTCTTTATCCGAAGAGGATCAAAAGCTTATTCTTCATGTTCAGCTGCCCATACTGGGCGGTCATATTTTAATGGGTACTGATGCGCCTGAGTCTATGGGTTTTACCCTAAATTTTGGAAACAATGTTCATATCAATCTTGAAACTGATTCAAGAGAGGAAACGAAAAAATTGTTTAATGCGCTTTCTGCCGGTGGTACTGTTACTATGGAATTGCAGGATATGTTTTTTGGTTCATACTATGGCAGTTGCACAGATCAGTATGGTGTAAACTGGATGTTTAATTTTACAGAGACCGAAAAATAATGATTTACAATAATTGTATTTACATTTAATTCTTAAACCAAAATGAAATGAAAACAACAAAAATTCTTTACTGGGTATTCACCGTATTATTCGTTTTATCAATGCTGTTCTCCGTAGTCGGAACTTTCATGAATAACCCGGAAGGTGCTAAAATGGCTTCTGACATGCACTTTCCGCTTTATATATTCAAATTCCTGGCTGTGGCGAAAGTGTTTGGTATTATTGCTATCCTGGTTCCCGGCTATTCAAGGTTAAAGGAATGGGCTTACGCGGGGTTCTTCTTTGATCTTTTAGGCGCAACTTATTCGTTCATAGCAATTGATTATCCTGTGTCTAAATGGGCCCCAATGTCTATCTTCTTTATTTTATTGTTTGGCTCTTATATCTACTATCATAAAAAATTAAAAGCCGCGAGCAAATAATTAAATTTTAAACAATGAAATTACGCATGGTTGAGGTTTTTAAAACTAATGTTCGCCAGAGAAGGCATGCGAAGATGCTCCTCGGCCGTATGGCCAGGCAATTCCCCATGTTGAAGATCAACTTTGACCTGGAAGATTGCGACAAAATTTTAAGGGTAGAAGGCGAAAACATTCTGAATGAAAAAATAACCGGTCTGGTAACCGAAAGCGGATACCAATGCGAGGTCTTAAAATAAGGAGACCTTAAAATAAGCAGGAGGCATATCAATAAAGATATTTGCCCACTGTGACCCATTTCCTTAATAAATAACTCCCTGGCTTTTGGTTAAGGAGTTATTTATTTATATGTACTTATGGTTTTATACCTTGTTAAAAAAGGTTAAAATACAATCGATATTCAAAGTCATTTCCTAATTTTATTAGGAAATGTTCAGCAAAAATATAATCCTGCTTTACTTGTTTTACTTCGTTATTTGTAGCGGGGCCGAAGCGCAGTCTGTAAAAATGCAACAAGGCCTATTTTACAAGGCCGGCACTAATATCAGGTTGGGAAGTATAAGTGTCCTGAACAGACGGAGCCGGGTTACCGTAAAATCCAATACAATTGGCGTCTTTAGTATTTCAGGATTACCCGGGGATACATTAGCAATCAGTTCTCCGGGTTTTACTACTACAAGCATGGTTATCACAGACTTTACAGACCAGGTATTATTTTTAACACCAAATACTGATTTGCCGGAAGTGGTGATAAAGGAAAATTCCCTACAAACAGATCTGAATGAGGTTAAAAGAGGCTACCGAAAGAAAAGTGTGTTTTACACCGGCACGCCGCATTACTATTACCTCGTATTGAAGCCGATGACTTTTATCTATGAAAATTTCAAAAGTGAAGTAAAAGACGCCCGCAAATTTAACCGGTATGCCAAAAATGAAATGACGTATTATGAGATCGCGGCACGTTTTAATGATCAGTCGATAAAAAGCGCTATACCAATAAAGGACGGGGATTTAGAAGAATTTAAATCATACTACTGGCCCTCCGTTCAACAAATACATTCATGGAATGATTATGATTTGAATAAATATATCGAGCGGTCATATCGGGATTTTATAAAAAAGAAAAACGCTTCAGGAAGCGAAAATAAATCTGGTTCTTATTTCCTTTTTCCCGAACCTCAATTTTCATATCATATACCGCAACTTAACTTGTTGATTATCTGATAAATTTTTAACTTGCATATAACATCAGGTTATAAATCAGCATTCCATCAAATCAACCATGAAAAGGATCTTATTAACTGTAATCACAATAGTGATGGCTGCGCAATTTAGCGTGGCCCAAAATTGTGCGCAATTTATCAGCGCGGTAAATGGCAAAAAGTTGGTTTATTCCAATCTGGATGCAAAGGGTAAAATGCAAGGCAAAGTCAACTATACCTCAACCCAAAAGGATGCTACCACTATAACTGTTCATTCGGAAGTGATAGACAAAAGCGGGCAATCAGCAAGCAGCGCCGACTCTGAGATCAGTTGTAATGGCGAATCGATCAATATCGATATGAAGTCGTTTATCCCACCCGCTTCGGCAAAGCAATTCAGCAAAATGCAAATGCAGGGTGATGCCAAATATCTGGTCTATCCACTCAACCTTAAGGCCGGTCAAACACTAGCGGATGGTTCAGTTGATATTACCGTTAATAACGACGGACACCAGATGGGTGATATTCAGATGAATATAACTAACCGCAAAGTGGAGCAAGCTGAGGCGGTTACAACACCAGCAGGCAACTTTGATTGCTTCAAAATTACTTATGATGCGTTGGTAAAGGTAAAAATGATGGGTATCGGTTTTCCGGTAAACATGCATATAACTGAATGGTTCTCACCAAAGCTGGGTCGCCCGGTAAAATCAGAAACCTACAGCAAAAACGACAAGCTGATAGGATCCATGCAGCTTGAATCCATCAATTAACCCCCTATAAAACCTAAAATCAAGTTATTTAACAAATGTGATAAGAATATTAAACTAAAGTTCACAATAAATTCATTACGAATCGGTTAATTACGTTATAAACCGAACTCCAGTTTCCAACTCACCCGTTATGACAATTACACTGAAATGATTAAAGAAACCCCATTATTAATTGTTTTGGTTTGCATTTCGTTCCTGGGCTTTTCACAGGAAAAGTGGCAATTAATAAAGGATCAGGAGGGCATCAGGGTTTACACCCGGAAACAGGACAACGAGAAGTTTAAGGAAGTTAGGGCTGAGTTTGAACTCAATGCTTCAGAAGATCAACTGATCGGGCTGCTCCAGAATATCAGTCATCAAAAAGATTGGAGCTATGGAACCAAAAGAACATTTCTGATCAACAAAAGAAATAAAGATACCCTAACTTATTACTCTGAGGTTTCGCTCCCGTGGCCACTAAGCAACCGCGACCTGGTTATAGAGTTGAGTTTTAGAAAGGATACCCTAAATAAAATTTTGTACATACAGGCAAAGAGTGTCCCGGGTCTAGTGCCAAAAAATCCGGGGCTGGTGCGGGTTCCTTTTTCACTTGCCTTATGGAATGTTAATGTAATGCCCAATAAACTATTAAAGATCCAATATACATTCCGTACCGATCCGGGAGGAGCATTACCAGCCTGGCTGGTTAACTTTGCGGCCAGTGTTGGCCCATACAATTCTTTTCATAAGCTTAAAGAAATTATCGGTAAGCAAAGCCATAATTAATTTATTATGGTCATCTTTGAATATCCCCGAACAAAAGTATAATAGCTGCGTATACCGTCAAGGTATTCAATAACTTACTAAAACCTTTTGTTCAATATTTGGTTTTTATGCTGATCATGGAGAGAAATGGCTAAGCAAATTTTAATAATTGAGGATGACGAGGATATCTTGCAAGTATTAGAAACTGTACTTGTCCAAAATGATTTTACCGTAAAGGGATTGAGCCGTACGGATGATATATTTAAGTCGATTGAGGAACATAAGCCCGACCTGGTGCTAACCGACTATTTATTATCGGGTACTAACGGCGGCAAAATTTGTCAATTAATAAAAGGCAATAAGGACACCAACCATATACCCGTAATCCTGATTTCCGCATATCCCGAACTGGCCATTTCTCTCGGCACCTTTGGTTTTGACGCCTTCATAACCAAGCCATTTGATATTAATATATTATTGAAAAAGATCCATTCGCTTGTCAGGTAAAACAGGCGATAAAATATCGGGTCTGTTTTCATAAACCTTTATGCTGCCGGCCTTCCTGTTTACTAATAAACAATATTTATTACACTGATAAGTTGCTCCCAACTATCCACAGTTCCGTTGATGCCCAGCATAGTAGCGATAAGGGTATAAATATCTGCCGGGGTTTTACCGTTTTCTCTCAGGTAGCGTATAGAGGTCGCTCCTTCAGATTTAGATAGTTTTTTACCGGCAGGTTCGGTAAGTAATTGATGATGATAAAAGGCGATGTCACTAAAACTATCTCGTCCGATTGCCAGGGCCAGTTGATGCTGTGCCAGGGTAGATGGCCACAAATCCTCACCACGCACTACGAGGCCAACCCCGTAAAAAAGATCGTCAACCATGGATGCAAGCTGGTACGATGGAAAGCCATCTTTCTTCTTTACTATAAAATTATTCATCTCAACAGGCAGGTTGGCACTTATGACCTGACCGTTATAATTTTTCACCATTAGTTTTTTATCATTTTCAGTGATCAGGCGCCAGCTGGCATTTTCTGTTGACAATGGAATCCCCTGTTTTAGACAATTACAGATGCTATTATGTTGATCGTCGCCTTGCATTTGCCGGCGCGAGCATGTACATGCAAAAACGAGTCCGTAGTTGCTTAACTGTTTAAGCATGTCCTTATAGATACCCATGCGATGAAGTTGTGAATAGCTATTAACAAACTCCCTGGCATCGCGCGGGCCCTCATCCCAGGGTATGTTCAAAAAGTTCAGCGTATCAAAAATATCTTGTATATATCTTTCATCTGCCCTTGCCTGGTCTAGGTCATCTATCCTCAATAATATTTTAGCCCTGTTCTCCCTGGCAATTGCAGCAGTTATCGCGAATGACAGTACATTCCCCAAATGTAAAAAGCCGCTTGGGGTTGGGGCTATGCGGGTTCTTAAAAAGCGATTTACAGGCTGAGGCATGTGTTGATTATTAATTTAATACTAGTTGCGTCGTAATTTAAGCAATTGCAATTACTGCTACCTTCTGCGGATTCCAACTACCCTGATAGCTTATTATTTATAATTGCAAACCTCATTCACAGCACGTTCACCTGCCAAATTATAGTTAAAGTTAAATAAATGTCCTACCCAAATGCTGAGTTTTTAGCATAACAATGCCTTTATTTAATATTATTATCGATTAGTTTCATTAATTAATACTTTATTATAATATTATTATTTCTAAAAAAATAAACTTAAATACATTGCCTTTAATTCACAGATTTTCATACTGTTATGAAAGTTAGATCAATAAGATAAATTTAGAATTCCATTGTCTTTCCTATTGTAAATCAGCGGCTTTAATGCTTGTTTATAAAAAGACAAGAAGTAATCTTATTTGCCAGAATACATTGCTTATTATTTAATACTAAAATTTGATGAATGACTTATTATTAAAACAATTTTTGATATTTTTTTAAAAAGGTGAAACTTTTCCATAAATATAGTCGTAAAAAAGCTGTTTCTCCATGCATTATTTGGATCGTTCGGGTTAAAATTTACCCAAATAACTGAATAAGGCACTGGGATCGATGTTTTTTCAAATAGTATTCTCTTATATCACAATTGTTTGAACGCTGTAAATAACTATTGGGCCGTGAAAATGATATACATGAATGGGTTATTGCCCATTCTCCAATTCTTTATTTCATGTTCTCTACTCCTGTTAATTTTCAGGAGGGTTTTGGCGCATTTTGTAAATTATCAAAAAGAGCCTTCACAACAATCTGACTTTAAACATCTTAAATTTTCCACGTCTTCAACCAAACCTATTTATAGTTCCGGGAATTTGAAATTGCATTCGCACAGTTTATTAAATAAATACCCAAATGGTATCTGGCTTGTAAACTGTTTTGACTTTTTAAGATATTAACCATGAAAAAAAGTTTACGGTTTTACATCATCTCTTGCATCTTAAGGATATCAGCTATCCTAAGGCCCTATCTGCCTTCGCTGAACAAGTTTATTTTGCCCGCAAAAATCGATTCAGATAAAACATCTAATAATTCTGATCATTCCCAAGCCGGGATTGCAGGCAACTATATTCAAAAGAAGAATTTAATCAAAGGATTGCCGGTAAAGTCTATTGTGGCACCAATAGCTTTTGTTGTTTTCAATTTGCTTTTACTAAGTACAGCTTTTGCAAATAAGCGCGTTACCAGCGTAGCTTATGGTACTCAGACAGGCACAGCAACCGCGGGAACAGGTACCGCTGTAACATACACCATGACCCTTGGGGAAGCAGGTGCGGCAGCCCCGTCACTCGACAATATAAGTCTCACCTGGACTGGCGTAACGCCGACAGGAGTTACTTATGCTTTCAGTTCAAGTACTGAGACTCCTATAACCAATACAACATTTACACCAAGTGGTATAAATAACGCTACTATTACCTTAACCATAACTACAACGGGGGCGACAACAGCTGCTTCGTATCCCTTTACGCTTAAAATTACTGATAATAATGCTGGTGGCGGACCTTATTCCAGTGTTGGCTTAACTCTTGTTGTTTCAGCGCCAGCGGCTTCAATAAGTTATACCGGTTCACCGTTTTCTTATTTTACAGGTAGTACCATCACATCTTTAACGCCTACAGTAGTAGGCAGCCCTACCAGTTATTCAATAAGTACTGCTCTGCCGGCGGGCCTTGCCTTTAGTACAACTACCGGAGTAATTTCCGGAACTCCTACTGCAACAGCCGCAGCTGCAAATTATACTATAACAGCACATTACGCTGGTGGGATAACTGCTACAGCTACCATAAACATAACCGTATCAGCATCCACTATTAGTTATACAGGTTCGCCCTTTACCTATTATACGGGCACGCCAATTACAACTTTAACATCAACTGAGGTAGGTGGTAACCCTACAACTTATTCAGGCTCCTTACCTTCGGGCCTTTCACTTAATACTTCTACCGGGGATATCACAGGAACGCCTACGACAGCATCGACAGCAGCTAATTATACAATTACTGCCACTTACGCAGGCGGTGTAACTGCCAGTACAACCATCAATATAACTGTATTAGTTCCTACTATAAGCTACACAGGTTCGCCTTTTACTTATACTACGGGCGTAGCGATCACGTCCTTAACACCAACAGTTAATGGCAGCCCTACAAGTTATTCTATAAGTCCTGCACTTTCAGCAGGGTTGTCATTCAGCACCACTACAGGCGTAATATCAGGCACTCCAACGGCTACAGCTACCGCGACTGTTTATACCATTACAGCCAATTATACAGGCGGTGTAACAGCCACTACAACTATAAACATAACCGTTAATCCGCCAAAACCGGTTATCAGCTATACGCCATCAACAAATATTTATATACTTAATACAGCTATTACTCCTTTAACACCAACTAATTCGGGTGGTGCGGCAGTTAGCTATTCTATAAGTCCGGGTCTACCGGCAGGTTTATCGTTTGATACAACTACAGGCATAATTTCGGGAACACCAACCGTATTATCGTCTGCAACAACCTATACTATTACTGCTACAAATGTGGCAGGTAGTGGAAGCACTACAGTAAACTTAACCGTAAATCCGCTGCCTCCTGTTATAAGTTATAGCCCATCAACCAATGTTTATGTACTTGCCAATACCATTCCTGCATTGACTCCGGTTAACACAGGTGGTATAGTGGTGAGCTATTCCATAAGTCCGGGGCTGCCTTTGGGGCTGTCATTTAATACAGCTACCGGTGTAATTTCAGGTACCCCTTTATTAATATCCCCCGCAACAAACTATACTATTACGGCTACTAATGCAGGCGGCAGTGGAAGCACTACGGTAAACTTAAAGGTTGATCTTTTGCCACCGGCGATCTCATATACTCCATCGTCCAATACTTATACAGTGGGTATTGCCATTTCGTCGTTAAGCCCTACTATAATTGCCGGTACACCAACCAGCTATTCGATAAACACAGCACTACCGGCAGGCTTGTCTTTTAATACCGCTACAGGCGTAATTTCAGGAACGCCAACTGCTGTTTCTGCAACAACAACATATACAATCACTGCCAGCAATGCAGGTGGCAGCGGCAATACGACAGTAACAATAAAGTGTGTAAATCCGCCTCCGCCTGTCATCTCCTATACACCATCAACAAATGTTTATACTACCGGGGTAGCTATTACTTCCCTGACACCTGCTAATTCGGGTGGGGCGGCAACCGGTGGTTATACAATTAGCACCCTGCTCCCTACCGGTTTATCATTTAACACCGTTACAGGTGTAATTTCAGGTACGCCAACAGTGGTATCGCCAATTACAACCTATACGATCACCGCAACTAACCCCGGAGGCAGCGGCAGCACTACGGTAACCATAACGGTTAATCCACCTGCACCTGTCATCAGTTATACACCATCAACTAATGTTTATGTAGTTGGTACAGCTATTACCTCTCTTACCCCTGCTAATACCGGCGGTGCTGCAGTAAGCTATTCTATAAACACGGCGCTGCCAGCCGGTTTGTCGTTTAATACTTCAACAGGTGTAATTTCAGGGACGCCAACAGTTGTATCAGCTGCAACAACCTATACGATAACTGCTACCAATGCCGGAGGCAGCGGTAGTACTACAGTGAACCTCACGGTTAATCCGATGGCGCCTGTGATCACTTACACGCCTTCTACAAATATTTATACCGTTGGCACGGCTATTACACCGTTAACACCAGCCAATACCGGTGGCCCTGCGGTTAGTTATTCAATAAGCCCGGCATTACCAGCTGGCTTATCATTTAATACCTCTACCGGTGTAATTTCAGGTACTCCAACTATTGATATTGCTGCTACAACATTTACAATTACTGCTACAAACGTAACCGGCAGCGGAAGTACTACGATAAATTTAACAGTTTATCCTCTCGCACCTGTTATTCACTACACGCCGTCTACAAATGTTTATACAGTGAGCGTGGCAATTACACCATTAAGTCCGGTTAATACAGGTGGAACTGCGGTTACCTGGTTAATAGGACCTGCATTACCAGCCGGATTGACATTTAATACTTCGACTGGAGTAATTACCGGGACACCTACAGTAACATCGCCGGTAAAGACATATACTATCTCTGCTGAAAACGCAGGAGGTATAGGCACAACAACTATAACATTATCCTGTGTTAACCCGTTGGCCCCGGCAATCAGTTATACGCCATCTACAAATGTTTATACTGTGGGTACGGCTATTGCTACACTGACCCCGGCTAACACCGGCGGCGCGGCTACCAGCTACTCTATAAATACAGCGTTGCCGGCCGGGCTATCATTTGATACTACAACAGGTATAATTTCAGGCACACCTACTGCAGTTTCTGCAACAACAATATATACCATAACCGCTACCAACGTGGCCGGCAGCGGGACCACAACGGTAACTCTCACAGTTAACCCACAGGCCCCTGCCATAAGTTATACACCTGCCACAAATGTTTATACTGTGGGCACACCTATCATTGCCCTAACGCCTGTAAACACAGGGGGTGCAGCCACCAGCTATTCAATAGGCACACCGTTGCCGGCGGGTTTGTCATTCAACACCTCTACAGGTGTAATTTCGGGAACACCTACAGCTACCTCACCGGTAACAAATTACATTATTACTGCCACTAACGCGACGGGCAGCAGCAATACCACGGTAACCTTATCTGTTAATAGTACCGCACCAAATATTGTTTTCACACCGGCAACGGTTACCTATTCAGTAGGTACCACCATTACACCGGCGGTGCCTAGCAACACTGGCGGTGCGGTGGTAAGCTATACCATAACTGGTGGTACATTACCAACGGGTTTATCATTCAGCACTACTACAGGTATAATTTCCGGTACGCCTACTGTGGTTTTCCCAACAACAACTTTTACTATTAAGGCAACCAATGCCTCGGGTAGCAGCAGCACAGCCCTTATCATTACCGTTAGCCCACATGCTCCGGTGATCAGCTATACACCATCTACAAATGCGTATCCCATCAATGCGGCAATAACGCCTTTAACCCCCGTAAATACCGGCGGTGCGGTTACTGGTTACAGTTATTCATCAACTGGTGTATCGCTTACTGGTGGTTCGCCAAGCGGCCCGAGTTTGATGACCATTGATGCATCAGGCAACATTTATGTAGCCAATTACAATAACGGAACGATCAGTAAGTGGAGCTCCACTCATACTTATTTGGGTACTTATACAACAGGGATAGCAATGTCCAATCCCGAAGGTATAGTGTTCGACTCGGCAGGTAATAGTTATGTGGAAGATACGGGTACCGGTTCTGTGTATAAGTTTAATGCGGCAGGGGTTTATCAGTCAACCATCATATCCGGTTTAAATCACCCGCTAGGTATTAGTATTGACCCATCAAATAATCTTTATATTGCTACTTACGTTTATACCTCGCCATACACCAGCTCGGTAACCAAGTATTCTACTTCGGGTACGTTATTGCAAACTTTGTCTAATGCGCAAATGAATGAGGCCGATGGTGTAACTGTCGATCCCTCAGGCAATATCTTCGTTCTGAATAGGGGTAACAACCTAACCGGGACAAACATGGGCAACGTAACTGAATATAATTCGGCAGGGACTTATGTTGGCGTATTCAGCAGTGGATACAATGACCCGTTGGCTATATCCACAGATGCTTCCGGAGACGTATTTGTAGCCGATTCCCATAACAACCAGGTAAAAATTTATAGCCCAAGCGGTGTATTGCTTAATACTATAAGCGGATTTAATGACGTGGAAGGCTTTGTGGCTGATGGAAGCGGTAACCTATATGTATCAGACTTTACCAACAATACAGTTAAGGAGTTCTCGGCTTTAGGCGGGTACTATATTAATGCCCCATTGCCACCGGGACTAAGCTTCAACAGTGCTAATGGCCAGATCACAGGAACACCTACTTCGGTATTTCCGCCTACTACTTACACAGTTACGGCTTATAATATAACCGGAAGCGGCAGCACAACGGTAACTTTATCGTGCTATCAATCAAATGACTGGATAGGTGTTACCAGCACAGATTGGAATACGGCATCAAACTGGTTAAGCGGGACAGTTCCGACAAGTGCCCAGCAAGCTTTGATCGGTGTTAACCGAACGTTCAATTTCTTCCCGAATGTACTTGCGTCCTCCGGTACGACCAGTGTCGGTTCCATTATGTTGGGTAATTTGGGTGGAAAGGCGCCGGGTGTTGTTGTAAATACAGGAAGCACTTTGGATGTATTGGGAGCAATAACCTACCAAAGCGATGCAAGCGCAGGCCTTGCCTATACCGGTACGCTTTCAGGAGCCGGCACCGTGACCGCCAACAGCATCAGTATTATTTCAAATACAACATTAGCAAGTTCTTATACAACAACCCTGGCTTCATCGGTTAATAATTTAAATGTAACTACAAATATCGCATTAACGTCTTCCAATTCAGGAGCGGCTTTGTTCAACTCAACATTTAACCTTACGGGCGGAACGGCGTTGCTTACAGGTACGCTGCAAACTACCAATACTGCTTCAAGCACATCAAGTTTTATAATAATACCAACTACAACTGCCACCCTGCAGCTTGCCAACAGTACAGCATTGTCAGGACTTACAGCTACCGGTCATAATGTGGTAACCTTTAGGAATACTGGTAGTACGGTTCAGTATTCGGGAGCCGCACAAACAGTTTATACCGATGCGGCTATTACAGGCTTATCAACAGGTGTAAGCTATCAGAGTATTTCATTTTCTGGTACTGGCATAAAAACAGCCGGAACAGGTAATTTATATATCGTCGGCGATTTCACCAATGCTTTAGCTAATGACGCCTCGGATTATGTAAACCTTACAACCCCCACAGTATACTTTAACGGAAATACGCAAAACTTAGCCGGCGGTGGCGGTAACGGAACCACATTTTATACTGTTAACTTCAATGGTACGGGTGTAAAAACTATGACCAGCGGTCTGTTCAATGTTGCAAGTTCAGGTGTTTTAACAATGATAGGGAACTGTTCCTGCAATACGCTTGCTACCGGAGGATTCTTAACCCTCAACTCCGATGCCACAGGTTCTGCAACGGTTGCAGAAATGGACGGGCCGGTTATCTCAGGCAATGTAAACGTACAGCGCTATGTAACCGGCGGTGCCGGTTATCGCGGGTACCGACTGGCATCATCGCCGGTTTATGCATCAACAGTAGGTTCAAACAATGTTTACAGCATAAATTATCTGCAAAATAGCATTTATCTTACAGGCACTGCAGGCGGTGGGTTTGATAAAACAGGTAACCCTACTATTTATTTATACCGGGAAGATCAAACTCCATCAAACGTAACCTTTATAAGCGGTAATTTTTGGGGGTTCAGCGCAATAACAGCTGCGCCTACTTATACAATAACCGGAAGCGGCTCGGGCTCGTTCAACGTACCTGTTGGCAATGGGTTCCTATTCTTTTTTAGGGGAAACAGGGCTTCAGCACCATTAGCAACAGAAACTACTACAGCATATACAACACCCGTTGCTGTTACTATGACTGCTACCGGCCCGTTAAACCAGGGCCATATACAGGTTGCAGACTGGTATACGCCAGCATCCATCTATTTAGGCTATACTGGTAGCGGAGCAGGAACTAATTCTACCGTTCGTGGCTTTAACCTGGTTGGCAATCCTTATGCCAGTACAATTGACTGGGAGTCGTTTAACCTGGCGGACCCTACTCAAGGCATATATGGCAATAATATTAGCACAACCGTTTATGAGCTTAACCCAGCAACCCAGAATTATGATACCTACCAGCAAGGTGGCGCCTACACTAACCATGGCAGAAGATCCATTGTAAGCGGGCAGGGCTTTTTTGTATTGGCTCTCAATAATACCCATCCTGAGCTCATATTTAATGAATCTGCAAAGCTGACGTTACAAAATACCGGGCTTAATCTTTTTATGTCGACAAGATCAGATTTATCAACCTTGAAGAATAGCATTGCCAACCCGCATATGCGTTTACAATTTGAACTGGATTCTGTAAATAATGATGATACATATATCGGGTTTAACTCATTAGCTTCTACAAAGTTTGTCGACAATGAAGATGCACCTTACAAGCCGGGAAACGGTAAAGTAAGTCTGGCAAGTTACTCGGTGGATAGTGTTTGCGTCGCCATAAATAAGATACCGTTGCCCGGGTTAAAGCAAACTGTAATACCTCTTTATGCAGGTACCCATACCAGCGGTACTTACAAATTAAACATGACCGAACTTGAAGCCATACCACAGATCTACCAGGTTTGGCTGATGGATGCCTATAAAAAGGATTCATTGGATATGCGGCACAACGCCACTTATGCCTTTAATGTAATAACCACCGATACCAATAGCTTTGGAAAAAATCGTTTCAAATTAGTTATCCGCGAGGATCAGGCATTGGGAATACATTTACTAAACTTTACCGCAGTAAAGGCAACAAATGGGGCCCAGGTGGGATGGGTAACTGATAATGAACAAAACTATACCAATTTCACAGTTGAAAGAAGTACTGACGGTGGTGTAACCTTTAATGTATTAGGGAGTGTGGTATCAGACGCACAGGGCACATATAGCCTTCTGGATAAAAACCCTGCAATTGCCGCTGATATGTATCGCTTGAAGATTGAGGACCTGAATGGCACCATTAGTTATTCAAACGTAATTACACTGATGTATGCCAACACTCCAGTTATCGGTGTTGCAAAAAGCTCCATCTCTATTTATCCTAATCCGGCAAAAAGTATTATCACTTTAACTATAAATTCTGATCTTAATTTAAACCAGGCCATAAGCCAGGTTACAGGTTCCGGAGGGGCGGCCGGTTCAGTATATGGCATTAAAATAATAAGCGCTTCAGGTGCTGTTATAAAAACTACCACTACTGCTCAAACGAACTGGGAATCTAATGTGAGCGATCTTTTGCCCGGAACTTATATTCTGCAGGTTATGAATAATACTACTAACAGCCTGGTGGGCAGGGGCACTTTTGTGAAATTGTGACCGTAATATATTGAGATTTAGAAGTACTTAATCAAAAATATACTCAAAAACAAGGGATGTTCCGAATAGAACATCCCTTGTTTATTTGGTATATCCCTCCTTGTTTGCACAAGCTATGAGGGGTTTCTATTCGTTCAAAAACTCTTCAACAAGGGTAGCAGTTATTCCCTGCAATTTGTCTCCTTTTTTAGCACCCGATTCCAAAGCACCAATAACTGAGCCATGCAAGCCGGGCAATATGGATAACCGTGCATTGGCTAATATATGCGACATTTTTACCATATGCTCGGGTATTACTACATCATGATCTGCCGACATTACTAGTGCGGGTGCTTTTATCGATCGCATATCTTCATCGGGAATGTCTTTAAAGTTTGCCATTCTCGCCACATCTTTTTCGAACATTATCTGCAAATGGCTTTTATCCGGCGCAACTTTTAAGTAGGCTTCTTTTAGCACATCAGGCATATTGGCTATCGTGGCATTTGGGAATCCCTCAAAAAAACCAGGCATCATTCCGTCACGCCTATAATTGGCCGAAATAACTACGATTTTGTTAACTATATCCGAATGTCTTATGGCTATCTGCAAGGTGGTGGTACCACCATTGCTGAAGCCTAAAAAATTGGCTTTATCTATCTTAAGATATTTAAGCAGCGCTGCCACGTCATCCGCATCCTGCTCAAAAGATTCGGGAGCATCCCTGTCGCTTGTGCGGCCATGAGCCTGCAGCTCAACGGCAATCACTTTGCCATAAGTTGAAAGCAAAGGCAATATATTACCAAAGCTGCTCTCAATAGTTGAACCTCCGCCATGAATCAGCACTAAGGGCATAGTTCCGCTGCCATATATTTCATAATACATTTTTAATCCGTTTACCGGGGCATAGCCCGATGTTGTTAAATTTTCCATATGCGTAGTTTGTTTTTGTTGTGCGTTCACTGAAAAGGCTGATACTATAATAAATAATGCAATCAGCATAGAATTCTTTAAGTTGATGGTTAATGTGTTCACAGTTTTCATAGCGTTGATATTTATGCAGAGGTCATTATCTGCTCAATCCCTTTAAGTACATCTCCAGCTTCTCCATATTTTGTTTTTGCCCCTCAACTACCTTGTGGACTTTAGCCACCTCGATCAATTGTTCAGCCGATTCAAAAAGCATATGCCAGGTGATTTTTGTTTGATCATTCTGTTCCTCAAAATCAATGGTTGCTATAATCCTGGGATATGATATATGCTCATAAACTATTTTTTTATAGGGAATCACTTCCTTAAATATGCTCCTGTTTTTGTAGTCGGTTCCATCAGGGCCATGCATCACCAGGTTCCATTCGCCGCCCGTCTTTACATCCATTATGCTTATCGTATTTGTAAACCCATTTGGCCCCCACCAGTTAACAATATGCTCAGGTTTGGTCCAAACCTCCCAGATTAATTCTACTGGAGCATTCAGCGTTCTCGATAGGATGAGCTCCCGATTGCTTGTGCTACTTTTTTTGTTTTCCATAACGTTCCTTTTTAAGTTTTTCAACATATGCTTCCAAAGAATCTAATTTGCTCTCCCAGTGTTGTCGGTATTGCTCTACCCAGGCAGCTACTTCACTTAGCTGATCCAGGTGTGCTTCACAAAATCTGTCTCTGCCCTGTTGGTTAATAGTGATGAGGCCACAATCAGTCAGCACCTTTACATGAAGTGATACGGCCTGCCTGGTCATATCAAACTTTTCGGCAATGGAGTTTACATTATGCGGTTGAGCGGCGATCATGTTGATGATCGCCCGCCTGGTTGGGTCGGCTATGGCCTGGTATACATCTCGTCTGGCTATCATAATATGCAAGTAAGTGCTTGCAAATATAAATGCAAGTATTTACTTGGCAAATTTTTTTAAAATTTTCTAACAACCTTTATCCGGTTGCCAGACCTTTTTCATTATCAGCTTAAATAATCCTAAATATGAATTAACAAACGTTTGCGTGACATTTATGATCTTTGATATCACATTGTGGCGAAGCATATTCATAAATTCATCCAATATTAGAGGCTGACGAATTGCCTCTATAAAAGCGAAACAGGTAAAATGAAAAAAATATTTATTGCGATAGTATTTATAATTTTAGGCACTCAATATGGCATTTGCCAGTCAAAACACACATTTGAAATTGCCAACGGTGCTTTTCAGTATGACGGAAAGCCAGTTCAGATCCATTCAGGAGAAATGCATTTTGCCCGGATACCGAAAGAATATTGGCGACAGCGGTTAAAAATGCTGCGGGCAATGGGGATGAACACAGTTGCCACTTATGTGTTTTGGAATCATCATGAAACCAGTCCCGGCGTATGGGATTTCAAAACCGGGAACCGCGATATCAGGGAATTTATAAAAATTGCACAGCAGGAGGGGCTGATGGTGATATTAAGGCCAGGGCCATACGCCTGTGCCGAGTGGGAGTTTGGCGGCTATCCGTGGTGGCTGCAAAACGATAAGGATATGGTAATCCGCAGCAAAAATCAAAATTTTCTTGATTCGTGCAGAGTTTATATCAACCAATTGGTTAACCAGGTTAAGGATCTGCAGATCACGCATGGCGGCCCGGTTATCATGGTGCAGGCTGAAAATGAATTCGGCTCATATGTTGCCCAGCGCAAGGATGTGCCACTTGCCGATCATAAGGTATATAGTGCCGCGATAAAGGATATGCTTATTAATGCTGGCATCGATGTGCCGTTATTTACATCAGATGGCGACTGGCTCTTTGAAGGTGGAACAATAAAAGGTGCACTGCCCACTGCAAATGGCGAAACGGACACAAAAAACCTTAAAAAGCTGGTAAATCAATACAATAACGGCAAGGGCCCTTATATGGCAGCCGAATATTATCCTGGATGGCTTGATCATTGGGGAGAAAAATTCGAAAAGGTACCCGAAGCTTCAGTTGTTAAGGAACTTGAGCAATTTTTAAAGGACACGATATCATTTAATATTTACATGGCGCATGGCGGCACCAATTTTGGGTTTACAAGTGGCGCCAATTATGATAAGGAACATCAAATTGAGCCTGATATAACCAGCTATGATTATGATGCACCTATCAGCGAAGCGGGTTGGGCCACATCAAAATTTATGGCTATCCGGAACTTGATGAAGAAATATGTTAATTACCCCATACCGGAAGTGCCGGCACAAATACCTGTTGTCCAACTTCCGCCAATTAAATTAACCAAAACAGCCGATTTGCTGGAAATGGCTAAGAATCAGGAGCCGGTATTAAGCGATACACCTCAAACTTTTGAAAGCCTTAAACAGGGCCACGGCTATGTTTTATACAGCCGCAAATTTACCCAACCCATTAGCGGAACGCTGCACATAGAAGGGATAAGGGATTATGCAACCATCTATGTAAACGGTGAAAAAGTAGGAGAATTAAACCGGCAGGCAAATACCTTTACCTGCCCGATAGATATTCCTTTCAATGCCCGGCTGGATATTCTTGTTGAAAATCTGGGGCGTATAAATTATGGCGGTGAGATTATTCATAATCTGAAAGGGATCATTAGCCCCGTTAAGATCGATGACCATGAGATAACGGGTAACTGGCAAATGTACCACCTGCCGATGGACAAGGTTCCAGCATTGGCGGCGGGCAATACAAATACAACAGGCCACCCAACACTTTACGAGGGAACATTTAATGTAAATAATACCGGCGATACCTTTTTAAATATGCAAGGCTGGGGCAAGGGTATCGTTTTTGTAAACGGGATCAATATTGGCCGCTACTGGAAGATTGGTCCGCAACAAACTCTGTATTTGCCCGGTTGCTGGCTTAAAAAAGGTATGAATAGTATAGTTGTTCTTGACCAGTTGAATAGTACAAAACAAACTGAAATTAGCACCGTAACGGTCCCGGCTTTGGATGCTGTTATTGCAAAGTAATAATTAGAATCAGGTATAAAAAAGGGCGATTGGATACAGTCCAATCGCCCCTTTTTGTTAATCATACCTGAAGGTTTTAACTCCTGATATTCGCCAAATGCACCTCCTGATTTTCTGAGGTACTTAAGTAGTCCGTCTTTATGTGTACAACGCCCGTTCTATCGTTGGTATCAAAATAATAACCGGTTTTTGCCTTATCAAATTGTTGTTTTTTGCTGAAAGCTTTAAGCTTTTTGTTATTTATGCTTACGGCAAGTGGAGATGTTGTTTGATGGATATCCAATAAATACACCCTTGTTTTGTTTCTTCCATTAAAATCACCCTTTGCTGCGTTGATTTTGACAGCTACATTTTGGGCGGCATCAACCTCAATTAATGTCTTCGCAAATGCTCCTGTTTTATATTGGCGGGTTAAGCCGTCATCTTCATATAAATTAAAGGATGATTTTTGGAAAGGGTAAATATCTAAAGTTAAACTATCAGTTTTCTTTTCGCCATCATAGTTCATTAAAGGGTACATAGGTATAATGGCACCTTCCTTTACAAATAGCGGAAGCTTATCCAATGGAGCGGGGTAATTATTTAACCATTTATCGCCATCCAATTTTTTGCCGTCCCAGTAATCAAACCAGGCGCCTTTTGGCAGATAAATGCTGTCGCGTTTATTTTCGCTTTTATATACAGGTGCAACAAGCAGCCATTCGCCGTTCATAAACTGATACTGCGTTTTTTTGCTCCAGGTTATTGAATCCTGCGGATATTCAAGCACCATGGCCCTACTGGTTGGCACACCTGTTTCGTGCGCGCTTTCACAGTAAGTGTACATATATGGTGTAAGTCGCATTTTAAGTTGCAGATATTTGCGGTTTATTGAAGTATAAGGCTCGCCGTATATGTATGGTTGCTTATCTTTTTTGGCCCAGCCGCTCATTACCATTAGCACTGGTGTAAAACATTTCCATTGCAAATCTCTAACATAGGTGGAGTCGCTACCGCCAAAAATACCATCAACGTCGCCGGTTGCCGCATTCTGGGCAGACAGGCCTGAACCTATGACCGTTGGAATATGAAAGCGGATATACTCCCAGTCGCCTTTCTGATCGCCCGACCAAACAGTGGAGTAACGCTGTGTGCCTGCCCAGCCCATTACGCTCCATATAAAACCGCGCGCATCACTGTTATTCTCAATTCCCTCATAAGCTGCTTTACAACCATCGAGTGCATATTTATAGCCCGGGCCAACCCAGGCCACATCCAGTTTGGCAACCCTTGATCCATACTGGCTCACTTCTTTTGCGATTTTTTCAACGCCGTTCTCTGTCCACAGACCGGTATAAAACCCGCGCTTATGCAATTCCATAATTGTTGAATCGAGTTTGGTGTAGCCGCATCCATATCCATCATTAGGCAATATCCAGCCGCGGGGCATATTGTGCCCAACGTATTTATCGGCCACAAGCTTTATTACATCGGGTGTAGTCCCGTTAATGCCCGAACCCGTATAGTTCTTGGTATCGTTACCCTTACCGCCGCGATTATAGCAATTGGCATCACCCATGCTCAGTCCCCAGCGTGGCATCAAAAAAGGACGCCCGGTTATTTGGGTATAACAGTCCAGTATCTTTTTTAAGGATGGGCCATAGAAATAAAAGCAATCAAAACGATCTTCATTATGCGTAAATTCTAATTGCTTTTTAAATGTGTATTTGCCTGCATCAAATGTATTTCTGAAAGCCCCATAGCCTGCAGTCGACATATAAAATGGTGCCGGATTTGCACGGCCACCGTTATCCCAGCCGCCGCCTTTTTCAATTAAAATTTCTTTATCGCGATGGGAGAAATAGCCATTTTGCATTCCGCAGCCATAAAAATACTCGTTAGGCTCGCGTTTCATAGTTTGTTTGGTGCGTGCTCCGAATGATAGGGGTTCGGCTTCTTCCCATACCTGGTGGGTATCGGTTAAATCATACATAGCAAAGCGCAAAGGCGCCTTATATACCCTCAACACACAATGCCTGCTTTTTACCTGGTAATAATCACCCTTATCCACTGCATTTACAGAAGGGTTTTTAACATCATAGCTTACTACGATATCATTGCCTGCAGGATTCGTAAATTCGCCGTCAGGAGTCATCCATATCCTGAAGATATCATCTGTATAAAAAATAACTTTGAAAGCGGTCAAACCGGCAGTAATATCAAACTCATTATTATTGGCCTTGAAATCGGTTAAGTTCCCAACCTTTGATTCCTTCGCATTTATTTTGACGGAAAGTTTATTGTTTGCTAAATTTTCATCTGCATCATATTTTAAATTGAACTTTAATGTGTGTGATGGCCTGAGGGTTAGATCAGTGGCCGGAAATTTAACAGTAAGCTCATCACCAGGTGCTATCCCTGTTTTGTTTTCAGGAACTTCAACAGCAATTTGCTTTTTACCATCGATATCACAGCTTACTTGAAATCCTGAATGGATGGTTTCTATACCGCTATTTTTAACCGAAACCGCTAACACATCCGCTTTTGTGAAAGTATTCTCCTCTTCATTATGTGATTGTAAACGTGTAACCGCTAAATCTTTTGCATAACCTTCGGCCAGTTCTATGTCATCGATCATCCAGTACCAACTATAATATCCTTTCCAGTAAAACCGGATATAAACCTTTGGCATATTTGCGGCTATTTTACTGATATTAAGCTCCTGGTTAATCGGCGTAAACATATCGGTAGCGGCAGAGGCATTGTTCATCACATTGAAATCGGTCCACTTTTCTCCGTCGGTACTTACACCAACAAACAAACCGGCACCCGGAGCCGCCGACTCATTATTGTATCGGAAAGTTTGTTGAAAGCGTAATATAACAGAGTTTTTACCCGAGCAATCTATACTTTCGGTTTGCATCCAGGTATCAGGATGCCAGCCTTTTTTTATCCACGAAGGCTGATCTTCATCTACGAAATAGCCCGCCTGGAATTGAAGGTGATACCCGCGACTTTTTGATGCGATAGGAGGAGCCTGCTGTTGATATTGATAGGAGCCCGGATAAGGCTGATTGGTAATTATCCACTCCAGGTTTTGACCGCTTTTGTCAACATTTTTCCATCCATCGGGTAATTTGCCCGTTTTAAAGTTTTCGTGCCAGAATACCCTGGGGTCAGGAGCGGGCTTTTGACCGAATGCCAGTGACAGATATAATAGTGAAATGATTGATAAAAGTACTTTCCTGGTACATGTTTTCATAGCTGCAGTTAATTTTGAGTTGTGCCGTCAATTAAGCTACTATCCCGCCGAACCGGAATTTATTAAGTAATTTAGATTAACATAGGAAAATTAGCACTTTAGTAACCAGCCAACTAAAAACTACAGGGGAAATTTAACGCAAACGTTTGTAATGCTTAACAAAAGCATCAGTAAGCCAAGGTGATAGGTGGTTTGTAAATCAATGAATTAAACGGATAATGGATTTTTTTGTGCCTTAGTTATAAGGTGGCCAAGTGTTTCTCCGGCCTTTTCATACTCACTTAAAAGTCGGAGTTGATTTTTTGCCCTGACCAGGTTATGTTCAGGGTATTTGGTCTCGTAATAAGCATCGTTATCCAGGAAATCGGTCAAAAAGCGCAGCGCTTGCATATAGATCATTAACTTACCTGAGAAGATAAAACAGCGCTTTTCTTTTTCAGTAAGCACACTGCCCATTTCAGACATATATCCTTTATAAATAGCACTAAATACATCTTCCCTGATATAGATTTTCGAAAGATCTGCTTCTTCTTCATTTACTGCTGAAAGGTAGGTACGCATCATATCGCCCACATCACTCAGGTAGTAGCCGGGCATCACAGTATCCAGGTCAATCACACATAGCCCATTTTGCTGGTCATCAAACAGTATGTTGCTTATCTTGGTATCATGATGGATAACGCGTAGAGGTATCTCATCATTGGCGATGAGTTGATTATAGGTTTCAAGGATATATTGATATTTATATGCTTCTTTAATTTCATTTGATGCCAGACCCGATCTTTCTTGTACAGCCCCTTGAGATGCTTCTTTAAATTGCTCAAATCTTAGCGGCAGGTTATGGAAATCAGTTAAAGTGTATTCAAGCTGATCTGTTTCAAAGTCCTTTAGTAAACGGGTAAATTTGCCAAACTGCCTTGCTGCTTCAAATGCCTGCCTTTCTGAACTAATTGAATTGATAGTTTGCGAGCCCTGCACAAAGGGGAACAACCTGAAAACATTTCCGGGAGATGCTTTAACCAAAAGATCACCCGATACCGAGGGTATGGGCGCAACAAAAAGGTATTCGGGCTCTGTTTTCTCAAGGTAGCTCTGTAACAAGGCTAAATTTCTGGCAATATTTTCAGGCGATTTAAAAACGTTGACATTGATCCGCTGAAGAATATATTCCTTGCTGCGGCTGGATACTTTATATGTCCGGTTAATTAAACCGGGCCCAAAAGGCTGAATATGACAATCATTTGGATCTATGCCGAAGCCTTGCAGTATGTTATCAAACATGATGTGGGTAAATAATCATTGAACATACTTAATGTATATTTAAAATAGGTGCGCAACCGTTTGAGCGTTTTTTATTCAGTTCTTTTCTTGTTCTCAACCAATTGTGACTCGATGGTGATCCTGTAATAAGCAGGCGGCCCCTGCAACTCTTCGCTCTTTTGATTAAGAAGATCCAATAAAATATCAGTAGCCTTCTGGCCCTGCAAATAAGGGAATTGCTCAACGGAAGCAACAGGAATATAATCCATATAATTGATGAGTGGTAAATTTGCATAACTTACAAATTCCAATTCGGTATTGATAGCAATATTCAGTTTGCGTGCATGTTTTATGGCGAATAAAGCCACATAGTCGTTAAAAGTCACTATAGCGGTCGGCTTTCTTTTACCCGATAGTAATTCATCTAAGGCTGCATTGGTACTTTCTTCCGTAAGGTCGCATTTTACTACAAGTGAGGGGTCGAATTTAAGCCTGTTCCTGATCATCGCCTTAATATACCCTTCGCGCCGTTCGCCGCTGGCAACCAGGGTATTGGGGCCGTTTATCATTCCGATAGCCCGGTGCCCTTTCTTTAATAAATAACTTACTGCCTCAATAGTCCCTGTTTCCATATTACAGCCTACATAATGGATATTTGGGATAGCAGGCACACGATCAAAAAATACAACCGGAATATTATATTTTTTCAAGGCGCTGAAATGCTCAAAGGTCGAGGTGTTTTTAGATACAGAAACCAAAAGGCCATCTACCCTGTGATTCTTCATTTTCTCAACCAGCTGTTTCTCTGTTTGCTCATTATCATGTGATTGCGCCAGGAGCACTGTATAATTTTTGCGGTAAGCAGTATCTTCAATAGCACTTACTGCCATAGAGAAAAATGCTTCAGAAAGTTCGGGCAATATTACCCCGATGGTTTGGGTTTTGCCTTTTTGGAATAATATGGCGGTTTGGTTGGGTTCATAATTGAGCTCACGTGCAAGGTTGTTCACCTTTAAGCGTGTGGCTAACCCAATGCTTGGATGATTATGAAGCGCCCGCGAAACCGTCGACACAGAGATATTCAAAATTGACGCGATTTCCTTTATAGTGGCTGGTTTCTCTGACATATAAATAAATATGTGATTTTAAATTTAATAAATAAAATCGTCCCGGCTATCAACTTGATTAGGTAGCTTTTCGGATTTCTATTAAATGTAAAGATTAAACTTTAACTATTTAACGCAAACGCCTGATATAGCCCAATGCAAACGTTTGCGTTAAAGTTGAAAGCCTTCCTGCTTGATTCATAAGCATTTATGTATATAACTTTAACGAACCAATTATTTTTTAAAATCTAAATGTTGTGATGAAAAACGCACAAAGGAAATCTGTTGTAAAAACCAATAAATGTATGATTGACAAATAAATACCCGCTAAAATCAAATCAATTTCTCACCCTCATCTTCAATTAAACTATTCGCATGAACAAATTCTACAAAAGACAATTTTATTTAACGGGCCTGTTATTGATGCTTTCAATAATGGGTTTTGCCCAGGTAAAAGTTACCGGGGTTGTTAAAGGATCGGACAATGGCCAAACGTTACCGGGAGTATCCGTTAGTGTTAAAGGAACAAGTACCGGTGTTACTACCGATGCAAATGGCCAATTTTCCATACAGGCACCAGCAGACGGTATCTTAGTTTTCTCTTCTGTGGGTTATGATCCGCAGGAAATAAAAACCGATGGAAAGACAGTCATTAATGTCACCCTGGTATCAAACGTAAAGGGTCTGAACGAGGTTGTTGTTGTGGGCTATGGCACACAGAAAAAGGCAAACTTAACCGGCTCAGTATCCGGTGTTACTTCGGCTCAATTGGAAGACCGCCCGGTAACCGGCCTCACCAATGCGCTTGAGGGCACCATGACGGGTGTAACCATTGTTTCAAATAATGGCCAGCCGGGCAAGGATGCCGGTTCAATTAATATCAGGGGGATCGGCACATTAAATAATACTGACCCCATGATCGTTATTGACGGGGTTATTTCGACGCCAACTGATATGAATGCCATCAATTCTGATGATGTGGATAACATTTCGGTGTTAAAGGACGCCGCGTCATCTTCCATATACGGGTCGCGTGCTGCTAATGGCGTAATTGTTATCACCACAAAAAAAGGCAAAAAGGGCACTTCGCAAATAATATACAGCGATTATTTTGGCAAGCAAAAGGCAACAGCATTGCCGGATTATCTGCCTTCATGGCAAGCAGCAACCTTGTTTAACCAGGCAAGAGTAAACGAAGGGGGCACAGCTTTGTATACGGCCCAGCAGATACAAACCTTTAAAGATGGTTCTGACCCGATCAATTATCCAAACACGAACTGGCTGGGGATGTTTTATAACGGCAGCGGATTTCAGCAAAACCATTACCTGGGTGTAAATGGTGGTACCGATAAAACACAATATGCATTTTCATTGGGTTATTTTGATCAGGATGGCATAACGCAAAAAACCAATACACAACGCTATACTACAAGGTTTAATCTGAACACCAAGGTGAATGATAAATTAGCCGTAAATGCCAGCATATCCTATACCTACCAGCCGCTTGCTGAACCTCAAAGTTCCTATCCGGGCGTACCTGATTTTTCCCAGACTATCAGGCAAATTAACCGGATATCGTCTATAATTCCTTATAAATACGCAAATGGCGACTATGGGCATATTTCTGATGGTAACCCATTAGCCTGGGTGAATTCGCCATCTTTTAACGATCAAAATGCCTATAATTTACAGGGAATTGCCGGTGCGGATTGGGAAATAGTAAAGGGCCTGCACCTTAAGCCCTCACTGGCATATAAGTTAACTCAAAACAAGAATAACAATTTTGTATCGTCCATACAATACTATAACCCCGACGGAA
>Ga0206930_1055_pt1 | contig 27041 bp, 21 predicted proteins | sample Alteio_BWOrgHeat_20_FD_152939 | JGI IMG/M metagenome (GOLD analysis project Ga0206930, IMG submission 152939) | Enriched cells from forest soil in Barre Woods Harvard Forest LTER site, Petersham, Massachusetts, United States -... | ecosystem: Environmental > Terrestrial > Soil > Temperate forest >... | reverse complement strand
CCACAAAGGATACCGCCTCAGTGAATTTATACTGCGGGCCGCCGTTAAGAGCAGTAAACTGCTGACCGTTGATCTCGAAATTGGCAGTCATCACTGAGCCTTCCTGACCTGGGTTGGCAGCGCCATAATGTGTAACACTTAAAACCTTTGAATCCGGGAAAACGGAGATATAAAAATTCATTGCTTCTTCGGCCTCATTGTCGAACCAAAGAAATGGTGTGATATTTTTCATAATGCTTTTGTTTTGATATAACAAAGTTGGGGTGAAAACACGTACCTTAAAAGGCGTAAAAACGACATAATAACGGGCGAATTGCGACAATTTTGATCGCCGCTTAAACTATTTAAATTGCCCTTGGTATATTTAACTTATGGCACAGCGAACACTTAGGACCTGCGAAAAAGGTCACCAATATTATAAGAGCAGCGATTGCCCGGTTTGCCCGGTATGCGCCCAGGAAGACAAGCCGCAGGATAGTTTTTTATCACAATTTTCGGCGCCTGCCAGACGCGCTTTAGAGGGGCACGGCATCACCAATGTTAAACAACTTGCCGCATATAGTGAGAAGGGAATTATGAAACTGCATGGCATGGGGCCGGGGTCGCTACCCAAATTGCGCGGGGCGCTTGCATCAGCCGGGTTATCATTTAAAGAATAATTTAATCATGAACAGGCCCAAAAGTATAGAGGAATACATTGCCAGCTTCCCAAAAGACGTGCAGCAAATATTGGAAGAAGTAAGAGCGATCATTAAAAAGGCTGCACCCGGCGCAACGGAGCTTATCAGTTATAATATGCCCGCGTTTAAGTTGAACAGGATACTGGTATACTATGGAGCACATACCAATCATATCGGCCTTTACCCGACAGCTTCGGGAATAGAAGCCTTTAAAAAAGAAATATCAGCCTATAAATGGGCAAAAGGCTCGGTCCAGTTCCCGTTCGACAAACCTATGCCGGTTGATCTCATCACCAGGATAGTTAAATTCAGGGTTGTGGAGAACTTGCAAAAAGGGCGGTAGCAGGACATAAGATGAGCTATTTCTTTTTGCATTTCCGGCATTTCGAGGGAAGGCATTTTGGTTTTACAGGGTAAAGCGTGTCGACTACAACTGTTTTCCCGGGCACGGGTGCAGGCTGCTGTAATATGATAATCGTTTTATCCTTTTCTTCTTTTTTTGGTGCACTAAATAATTGAAAAACGCCAAAAAGGACGCTAAAAAGCATGCCCAATGCAAAAGTGCCGATTTGCCATTTACCGCTATTCCGTACATTGTCAGAAGCAATGGTCAGGTTGGGCCTTCTTTTGGGATCAACCGGATCCAGGTTGCCCGTAAGTGCCATTAAGCGCATGATACCGAAACAGATCGAAAGTGTAAACCACCCCCAGGAAACAATGAGCAATGTTTTTAGCCACCAGGCATCAGATTTCATTTCAGTCCCCAAAAAGGTGACCATAAATGTGATGATACCGGTAGCCAATGCGATCAATTGTTTCGTATAATCCGAAACAAAGTCAAAAGCTTTTTTCTGCCGTTCGTCAAACTCTGCCATCAGCAAAAAGGATCAATGGGGCAAAATGAACGCAGAAAATCACGAAAATTGCCGAACCGGAGCATTTCAGCAGGTGTAGAAAATGCGAATTTATTAGATAGCTGCCCGGTGGCGAAGCTAAGCACATCGGCATAGTTCTCTTCAGCTTCCCTGGTTTTCAACCGTTCGGCGCCTTGTTCAAAAAACACACGAAGTTCGTCTATGTCCATAGGGCTCAGATTATAACCGTATTCATTGATCGAAGCAACCAGGTCATTGAAGTTTTGCTGATTGATCCGGCTAAGTTCACGAGTGTCGACAGCGGTAGGCATGATATTTTACTTAATAAGAGTGAAAGTGCTCTGGTTTATTTGAATTTTCAAATAAAGTTAAAGCATTGGCACCGAATAAACTATGGGTGTTTTCACGGTATTTTAATAAAAATACAAGTTGAATACCTAAACCTTTTGTGATCATGCTGAGACCCGAACACAAGCCCCTCAACAATTTTCTCTCTCCTTAATTTACCCCCGCAAAAATAGTCGTATAAAATATCTCTGCAGGGTCTTCCGGCAGGCGACCCTGCAGAGATGAAAAAAGGCGGTAGTAAGCCAATTAGGACTGAAAGATTTCTGAAGAGTTGATTTTTAAGTAATTTAAAATCGTCTGATTATTCCTGTAATTTCTTCAATGCCTCCCGTGCGTAGGAATTACCTATGGGGATACTCTCCTTGCCAATTTCTACCCTCGTGGCTGAATATGCGCTGATATGGTTTAATGAAACAATATAGGAACGATGAACACGGGCGAAATGGTCTGCAGACAGCTTTTCCTCAAAATAGGTTAATGTTTGATAGGTAATTACGGGTTTATCGGTTGTGTATATTTTTACATAGTCCTTCAAACCCTCTATGTAAAGGATATCCTTTAGAAGTATCTTAACCATCTTCTTATCTGATTTCACATAAATAAACACCTTTGCATTTTCTTCTTTTGGGGTGATGGGCTGATGAACTGCATGACCGGGATTTATCCATAGCTCATATTTATCCACTGCCTTTATAAATCGCTCAAGGGAAACGGGCTTCAGCAGGTAGTCTATTACATTCAGCTCATAACCTTCCAATGCAAATTCGCGATAAGCGGTTGTCATAATAACAGCAGGAGGGGTTTTAAGGGTCTTCAACAATTCGATCCCCGTTAAATGAGGCATTTGTATATCCAGGAAAAGCAGATCAACAGGATGGCTCTTTATCACATTAAAAACCTCGGCACCGTTGGAACATGCGGCCACCAGGTGCAATCGCTCTATTTTATTCAGGTGGCTTTCGATCACATCACGTGCAAGCGCTTCATCATCCGCTATAATACAATTGATTCTCCTCATAGGTCCAGCTTTAGTTCTACATCAAAAGTTTCATTATTCTGATTGATGCGAAGCTCATATTGATCCGGATAAGTAAGCTCGAGTCGTCTCTTTACATTACTCAAACCCAGTCCTTTGCTTTTTAGCTTTAAAGGTGGCGAACAACTATTCTCTACCTTTAAAAACAATTTATTGCCGCTTACCTTAAGGTCAATAGTGATCCACCCGGCATTGTCTTCGATACCATGTTTAAAGGCATTTTCCACAAAGGGTAAAAGCAATAAGGGGGCTATCATCTTCCCGTCAATATCACCAGAGTATTGAAAAGACAAGTCAAGCCGGTCGGCAAAGCGCATTTGCTCAATGCTGATATAATTCTCCAGGTGCTTGATATCATTTTTAAGAGGCACTTTATTTGCGCTGGTTTCATACAGCATGTAATGCATTAATTCTGATAACCGGAGCACCACTTTAGATGCTTGTTCAGATCCTTTCAGATTTAGTGCATACAAGCTATTTAACGTATTAAAAAAGAAATGCGGATTAATTTGCGCTTTTAACAATCCCAATTCGGCTGAGAATTTTTCTTTTTCTATTTCACGAAGCCTTTTTTCGCTCTGATAAGAATTGCGCATCAATTTAAAAAGCGTAGTTACGGCAACTAAGGGATATGCCTCTACTATATCCTGGACGATACATAATGGCTGCCAGAAATTCTTGTTTTCTGTTTTATACATTGCAGGGTCATGCAACCTATCCCAGGGTATCCATAATATATAAGTAACAAATCTCTCCACAAAGCCAACTGACACCAGCAAAACAACTAAAGCCATAAAGTAATGTACATACTTTTGGTTATAATAATACAGGGGCATTAATACATACAAATTAATGTAAGTAAGTAAAATGGCTATAGGTATATCGGTAAGGAACTCGGGGGCAAGGTTAAAAGATAATGTGTTCCTGGTATCCCATCCTTCATGAATGGCCTGGTACATGATAAACGCCAGCCAAAACAGCAGATGTCTTAAAATACGTTTATAATTAACTTGTTTAAACCCTGGCATTTTGCAAAGTTGAAGAATCTATCAGTATAATAATAGCTTTTTCGACCAAATGCGACTTTCGTACCGCCAAAATCATTATTTCAACCTTCAAATGTACTTAAGGCATTAAAATTTCTATCGGGGGCAACTCATTCGTTAAGCGTCTAAAATATCAAAAAGTAAGTTTTAAGCTTCATTTATTTGGGCATGAAATTATTGTCCTCAGTAAAATACGTGCTTAGACGATTGCTCCTGCTTATCTTTTTATTGCTGAGTTTTCAAAGACTTTTTGCACAGCAAATATTCCCGGCACTGCCCGAAGCAAAAAGGCCGCACATAAGAGCTGAGTTCATAAATGAAAAGATCACAATTGATGGCCGGGCAGACGAACCAGCCTGGCAGCATTCGGCCATCGCCACCCATTTTATCATGTCGTATCCAAAACAGGGGGATAAGGCAACTTATGAAACGGAGGTGCGCATGCTGTATGATAATACCAATATTTATATTTATGCAAAATGCGATTTCCCGACAGGAAAAAAAAGCATGCAGGTACAAGACATGCGGCGGGACTTTGGCTTCACTGATAATGAGCTTTTTGAGGTATGCATAGACCCGTTTAAGGACCCACGACTGCCGGTTATGGCTTTTGCTGTAACTCCATATGGTACTCAAATGGATATTATGCATTATGCCGACGGCAGCTTTGATTATAATTGGGATGCGGTATGGAAGGCAGCCAGCAGTATACAGGAGCATTCCTGGTCAACCGAGATCGCTATCCCCTTTTCAAGCTTGCGTTATCCGCCAAATTCAACGGAATGGAGCATCAATTTTATCAGGAATATCCGTCAATTCGGAGAATTAAGCGGGTGGTCGGCCTGGCCGTTGGCTTTTAGTGAATCGCGCATGGAATATGCCGGGATCGTTACCAATGTAAAGCCGCCTGAGGCCAAATTGAACTTACGTTTTGAACCTTATGCCTTGCTCAATTCAACCGCAACCGATAAATCGCCAACCGCTTATAAACCACAGGGAGGCGGAGAGATCAAATACGCCATCAACTCAAATACTTTACTGGAGGGTACCATTAATACCGATTTCGCCCAGGCAAATGCAGATGTAGAAGTAGTCAACTTAACCCGGTCCACGGTATTTTTTCCAGAGCAAAGGCAGTTCTTTTTAGAAAATGCAAGCCTATTTTCTGTTGGTCAGAACAGCATTATTCAGCCATTCTTTAGCCGGAAGATAGGTTTAAGCGATGCCGGGGTGCCGCTGCCCTTAAAGGGCGGTTTGAGGCTGATCCACCAGGATGGTCAGCAGTCATTGGGTTTACTTGTAATGAAACAGGATGGTGATAGTACTAACAACGGTGCGCTATTCGGTGTTTTAAGATACAAGCGGAACATCAGCAGCAATTTTCAACTTGGCGGTATGGCAATTCTAAAGGAAAATCTTTCGGGTCTTGGCCAGCCTGCTTATTTTAACCCCGTCGGGGTTGTTGATGCCTTCTGGCGGATTAGTCAGCCGCTATTTATTCGTGGTATGAGTTCATTTTCGGATAATACATTAACCAAACAAAAAGGTTCGGCGGCATTCAGCGAGGTGAACTTCACAAACAATTCCTTTTCGTTCGACTGGTTTGAGACCGAAGTTTCAAAGAACTACCAGGCGCAAACAGGATACGTTGCAAGAGATAATTTTATCAATACACAGCCCACGCTTCAGTTTTACACGCATAGCGATTGGTTTCCAAAAGGCGTGGCATTTTATAACCCGCAAATCAGCGCGAATATTTATCACCAGGCTTCCACAGGGATTTTCCAGGAAGCCGATGTAAACCTGATCCCGTTCCAACTGATCTTTAATAACCTTGCCCAATTCAACTTCAATATTACCTCCTCATGGGAAAATTTGGTCGCAAACTTCGCCCCGGTACGAAACGTGAATATAGCTGCAGGGAATTATCATTACAATCGATATGAATTTTATGGATTCACCAACCAGGGGGCAAACTTCAGCGGCCAGACCAGGGTGAGCACGGGCGACTATTACAATGGCAGCCTGAACAGTTATTATCTATCACTAAGAGCTGCACCCACACCACAATTTTCATTAGTAATGAGTTACACCCGCGAGGATTTCAAGAATATTGGCAGTACAGAAACTTCTACAACTACCCACCTGCTGGCGCCTGAATTACGCCTGGCACTCAATCCTAAAGTATTGCTGTCAGCCTTTTACCAGTATAATACGGATGCGCAAAACGGCTCATTAAACGCCCGTTTCTCATGGGAATACAAACCCTTATCTTTTATCTATGTGGTATTCAACAGCCTTAATAACTATTACAAAAACCCGTTTGATATCCCCCAAAGCCAGCAGAATGGTATTTTAAAAATTACGTATATACATCAACTCTGATGGTTTTAATTTATCCCGGCTAAAATAGTGGTATAAAATGGCATCGCAGGGTCTCCTGGCGGAAGACCCTGCGGAGACGAAAAACATTAGGTTAACTCACTTGTACGATTTATTGCAGCCGGAAAGGCTCTAAGCGTCCATGCAGATACAATTTCCCTGGAATTCATTTCTGCCGGATTACTCGAATCGACTTCAAAATCATAAGAAGTGAATGTATGAACCGTTTCTAAATCCCTTTTTGCATCCCCTAACGAACGGTCTCCCCGGGCCCTTTCTCTTCGCTCCAATTCTTCTATCGGGCAATGTACACCTACTAAAAACACATCAAAACGACCAAGCTTATTGATAAGTTCTTGAAGCTGGTACCTGGACTCAATAATGTAATCCACTAAAAGATTATTTCCAGCATACGCAAGGGCTGAAAGGCAATTAAAATATCCATCAAAGAGTTTTGGTCGCATCGCAGACCACGAAAATGGACCATCTAACTCCCGGCGTTTTGGTAATACAGGTGAGTTAAACATAAAGAAATCTAAAGAAAATCGCAAAAATGGCTCATTCAATTCATTTTGTAGAATTTCACAAAGTGTAGATTTTCCCGAGCTGGAAGCTCCATTAAGCATGATGATCTTTCCAAAATCGGGATTAATTTTCATGGTCAAATATAATTGTGTTATTCTTTACAGAAAGTCAAAATTTGATGCTGCTGGAAGCCCAACCAAATACCTAAACAATATCCAACAGCTTAATTTATCCCTGCCAAAATATTCGTCGCCGTAACCACATCTAATGCCACCAGACTATTATAGGCATTAGTTAATTTCTGCTCTGTAGCGGCATCCCCCTTATATTTTTTACGCAGGGTGAACCATTTGTAGATAAGTTGCAATTCGGTTTGGGTATAGGTTACGCCGGTGTATTTTTGGATGGTGGTAAGGAAATCGAAATTATAGTCCAGCGTTGGTTCGATCATGGTGCCTTCGCCGTAGTCGTTCCAGGTGATCAATTGCAGGTAGGGCAAATTGCTTCCTTTGGCTGCATCGAGGGTGGCCTGTAAGGTGGAAGTGCCATTATGGTCGATAATAAACAGCGTATTGCCCCAGCCGCCTTGTTTATAAAAATCCTTAAAGCCGGGATAAGCACCTGCAAATGCCGTGCTTAATTGCGGTGCCCTATTCTGGTAAAAGCCTTGCAGATCGGTTAAGTTAGGCGCATTAACCCATGCAAATTCGCCACTGCCTGCAGAGCTTGTGATATTGCCCTGGTATTCGAGCGATAACAGGCGCGGCTGTGGTGTAATCCCCGAAAAAGCCTGCTGCCAGTCGCCAGTCTTTTTCATTCCCTGCGGACCAAAGCACAGCAACAATGGCTGGTTATTTACCTTGATATAATTGCTGCTGCTAAAGTATGCCGACTGCAAATAAGTAAAATCCTGGTTAGCTGCGGTAATGGTATCAATGCCCGCAATGGATTTTACCTTCGGCAAGGTCTGGTCCTCATAACAAATGCCGAATTGCAAACCGGCTGCTGGTATCCGCTTGAATAATGAATCGGTATTGCGTTTTACCAGCGGGTAATCGAGCACGTTGTGGGTGCCGTACCAATCTACAATCACGCCGTCTATCCCGGCGTATTTCATCAGCAATAAATGGTAATCGATCACATCCCTATCCGAACTGGCGTAGGGCCCTATCATTGGGTAAAACCAGGAAGCGATCTGCCGCCTGCCATTACTCAGTATTACATCCGGATTTTCATTAGCCATTGTCCAGTGCTGCCCCCAGTTGCCTGTCCCCGAAGTAGTTTTATCCTCAAACCAGGCCATATAATGCACAAATACCTTTTGGCTGTTGGTTTTTGTGACAGGCTTAGCACCCGTAACTATGGTTACCGAACTATCCGGTTTGTTGGGTACAACAGGTATTGGCTGGTTCTTTGGGCTGCTTTTCGAGCAGGCTGAAGACAGCAGAAAGATGAAGGATATGGACAGTAGTTTACACATTTGCTTATTTTTTTGTCATTGCGAGCGAAGCGTGGTCCCGATAAATATTGGGACGAACTTTGCAAGAGTGCTCTGTATAGCATGCGATTGCTTCGTCGTTCCTCCTCGCAATGACAATTGGTTTATTTGTACATCTTCAACCCCTTATCCCCATCCGTAGCAGGTTTTATGCTGATGGCTGCACCACCGCCGGGGGCCAGTTTCAGGTTCAGTTTTGTATTGGCGTCCACCAGGTATTTGCTGATCTGGTAAGCCTCGGGGTTTTGCTTCCAGTCGGCATTATCCGCATCAGCATAAATGGTAGCTACATACTTTTTGCCTTTATCCAAAAAGCTGAGAGATATTTTGCTGTCGCGACGGTTCTCATCCGTAATGGCGCCAATGAACCAGTCGGACGTGCCTTTGGCCTTGCGGGCGATGGTGATGTAATCGCCAGGCTCGGCTTCTAATATTTTGGTATCGTCCCAATCAACAGCCACATCTTTGATAAATTGAAAAGCATCCATGTGTTTGGCATAATTCTCGGGCAAGTCGGCGGCCATTTCAACCGGGCTGCACATGGTGATGTATAGGGCCAGCTGCTTTACCAGCGTTGTGTTTACCTGCCGGTTGGGATCGGATGTGTAGTTCTTTATTTTGAATATGCCGGGTGTATAATCCATCGGGCCGCCCATCAGGCGGGTAAAGGGCATAATGGTTTCATGCTCTGGTTTATTGCCCTGGCCAAATGCGTTATACTCATTGCCCCTGCCCGATTCGCAAGCCATCCAGTTAGGATAGGTGCGTTGCAAGCCTGTCGGCCTAACGGGCTCATGCGCGTCAAGCATAATGTGATAATCGGCGGTTTTTTGTGCTACGCGGATGTAGTGGTTCACCATCCATTGACCATCGTGATGTTCGCCCCGGGGGACGATCTTGCCTACATACCCGGTTTTCACCGAGGTGTAGCCGTACTTATTCATAAAGCGGTAAGCCGTATCCATCTGCCGCTCGTAATCCGTAACAGCAGCGGATGTTTCATTGTGCATGATGAGTTTTACCCCTTTCGAAGCGGCATAGCTTGTCAGTTCCTTTACATCAAAATCAGGATATGGCGTCACAAAGCTGAACACATGCTCTTTCCAGTTGCCGAACCAGCTTTCCCAACCCACATTCCAGCCCTCAATCAATACACCACCAATTCCATTCGCGGCAGCAAAATCGATATAGCGCTTTACATTGGCATTATTGCCACCATGTGTGCCATTGGGTATCAGTTGACCGTTGGCATTCAGTGTATCCGGATCATTTGAATAGCTCCAGGTGCTTTTGCCGGTTTGCATCTCCCACCAAACGCCCACAAACTTCATTGGCTTTATCCATGAAGGATCCTTGATCTTTGAGGGGTCGTTCAGATTCAATATCATTTTGGAGGCGAGGATATCCGGGGCATTATTAGTTACAATGATTGTACGCCATGGCGTTTTAAAAGGCGCATGAACATAAGCCTTATTGCCAACTGCATCAGGCACTAAATTAGCGCTGAGCTTATAAGTACTATTATCTACATGTAGCTGCATAGCGGGGAAATCCACCAGGGCTGCCTCGTGGATGTTGATGTATAAGCCGTCAGCCGTCTTCATCATCAGCGGGGTTTGCACGGCTTTGGGGTCTGGTGCTACGCGAATGGCAATATCTGTGGCCGAGTTGACCATTTGGGTATTATCTACCTGACTTATTTTAGAGGTCGTATATTGATATTCATTGGTATCGTAATCTCCGGGTATCCAGAATACTTTATGATCGCCTGCCAGGTTAAAGCCAGTCAACTCATTCGATACGATAAAATATTTCAGATTTGGTTGCTTCGGAAACTCATACCTAAACCCTACCCCATCTTCAAACACTCTAAAAATGATATTCATCAGGCGTTTTTGCCCTGTTTTTTGCCTCAGGTGAACCGTTACCTGGTTGTAATGATTGCGTATGCTGCTTACTTCGCCCCAAACGGGTTTCCAGGTTTCGTCGAACGAGGTATTTTCAGAGCCGGTGATCTCAAAATTCTGATCAAAGGGACTGTCATCCGTCAAAGTAAAGCCCATGGGAGATGGTTTGATGACCGCCTTGTCGCCATAAAAGACCGAGTAGGTGGGTTTGCCCTCCGCATCAAGCATAAATTCAAGTTTTACCTTGTTCATGCCTGCTCTTATTACTTTATTTTCCTGGGCGTCAACTGCACGCAGCATTACCAGGCACAATAAAAATGTGTATACTGTTTTCATTCGTAAGTGTTAAAAACTCCCGGGATTATTATGGGCGATGTTTTTTAATGTAGATTAAACAATTAAAAAAGTGTAAAGCCATCTCACCTGCTTTACACTTAATTAATCAACTATATCAATAACCCGGATTCTGTTTAACCTTCGAATTGGTATTGATCTCACTAAGCGGAATAGGCCATACGTATGATTTACTTGCATCAAACGATGTGGTGAATGGCTGATTCACATTTAAAGCCGTTCCATAAAATGCAGCCTCTGATGCACCGATCTTCCACCTGCACACATCAAACCACCAGGTGCCTTCATTAAATAATTCGGCCCAGCGTTCGTAGTACAATGGATTGTTACCCAAAACCGGGTCGCCGGCTGTTGCAGCACTTGTTTGATCGGTAAGAGATTTATAATCAATTGCCGATGGTGTATTTATTGGCAAGCCGTATGCCCTCCGTTTAACTTTATTCAGGTATTCAAGGCCTGTGGTGTTATCACCCCCATTTATCGATGCCTCAGCATATAATAAATAAACATCGGCTAAACGCAGCAGGTAATAATCCCATTTATCAGAGTTGATGGTGTTTTCATTATAGTCGATAGGCGCATATTTCCGCATGCTGAAGCCATAATGGTTTTGCTGAAAGGCATAAACATCAGGTTTTGAAACCTTGGCCCAGTTGGTACCATCAAACTTAACCGAGTCGACCCATGGCTGTAGGGTGTTTACCCACAATCTTGGATCGGCGGTTTGGTTTGTCCTTACCGCCAATGCCTTGGTGGTATAAGCAGGATCCTGTATTTGTTGCGGATTAAAGAACGATGGGTTGCTTCCGGTATATTTAGGATTATTCACCAGGTTGTAAGCACTGCCTATTGAATACCCAAAGCGGAAAACGTTTTGATCATGTACAAACTCATTAGGGTAACCCAATGCCTGTGTATTATCTTCCCTTCCGGTAAATGGTACTGTTCCGCTGTAGCCACCAAACGTTCTTGGGGCCCATATCAAACCATCAATTGTTGAGGAGTTTGCCGCACCGCTGTAAATACCATAACCGCCTTTGGAATCCTGGTCAATATATAATTCCAATAATGATTCGATATTAAACTTATTATCGCCATTGAATGCGTCATGATAGGTGGCATACGGCATTAATCCTTTGCCGCTGTTCTGTATCACATCCAGTAATGTAGTTTTTGCATCGGCCCAATCCTGCGTATAAACATAGGCCTTACCCAATAAACCCTTTGCCGACCACTCAGTAGCCCTTGCCGCGTCAGATGCCGGCCAGGTCTGTCCCTTAAGCAATGTCGCAGCTTGTTGCAAGTCGCTGATGATCAAAGCCCAGGTATCCTTTACCGAGCTGCGTGCTACCTGGGTTCCGGCCAGGTTTGCGGGCACAGCCGTATATAATGGCATGCCCATTTTATCGCCATTTACTCCACCGGCACCCATATAGGCTTCACCAAACAGGCACTCCAGCTGCATATAATACCAGCCACGGAGGCAATATGCCTGGCCCATGATAAGGTTAACGGTATTTTTATCGGCAGATGGGTTGTTTTTTAACAGGGTATTTGCCGCAAAAATAGTAACGTTACAATCTTTTATGCCGACAAACAGTGCCTGCCATGTTTCTGATGGATATTCATTACCAACAGTCAGGTTAGTTGCCGCCATTTCGTTCCATCCCGGGTCGCCATTGTACTCCGAGTTAACGGTGTGCATTGAGTTTGACAGGGCCTTTGGCAAAAAGTGAAACCCGAAGATGCCCTGGTCGCGCAGGTTAGCATAGCATGATACCAACACGCTTTGCAGATCGCTGACAGTTGCCGGATAGGTACTGCTACTGTATTGATTTGGAGGCCCTACATTGATCGGGGCCTTTTTACATCCCGCCATTAAAACAAGTGCGAGTGCTGCTATATATTTTTTCTTTAACATTTTCTTAATTTTTTAAGGTTATTACTGGAAATTAACATCTAAACCAACAGAATATATCCTTACTGACGGATAGTTTGTAACCGCATCAACTCCCTGGGTGGTTACATCGATGTTGCCGCCGGTAGTAAATGCACTGCCCAGTTCCGGGTCAAGTCCTTTATATTTTGTGATAGTAAATACATTATTCGCCATTACAAACAGACGCGCGCTCTTTACATTGATATGCTGCAGCAAGCTATTTTTAAAGGTGTAGCCCAACTGCAAGTTTTTAAGCTTTAAGTATGCACCGCTTTCAACAAAGTAGCTGTTAACCGATGAATAATTCTGGTTAGGGTCTAAAACGAACCCGCCGCTTGTTGGCAAGCCGAGTCTTGGTTGACTGGTAAGGCCATTTGAACCTAAAAACGAATCGTTAAATACCTGGCTGGTGGTGTTACCATCAGCAAAAAGCGATTGCTCATATGCCTTTACGCCATTGAACAATTGTACACCCAATGCACCATGGAATAATGCTGCCAGATCAAAACCATCGTAATTCAGATGGATGTTGATACCGTAGGTCATCTTCGGATTAGGATTACCTATTACCTGCCTGTCATTAGCATCTATCTTCCCGTCACCATTCAGGTCCTGGAACTGCAGGTCACCCGCATGGGCAGTATTTCCATTAACTTTTTGGCCGGCTGCAGTGGCATCGTCCTTAAATATACCCAGCACCTTGTATCCATAGAATGAACCAAAAGGAAGCCCTACTTTGGTGATGGTCAATTGCTGATTAGGCATCATGTTAAAGGCATTGTCGCCCATGCTGTAATAGTTATAACCGCCATATACAGCATCAGTAGCGGCGCCGCTTAGCTTGGTAACTATGTTTTTATTAAAGGATGCATTGGCACTCACATCATAACTCAGCTTACCTATTTTGTTGCGATAGCCAACCATGATATCAACACCCTTGTTGTCAACATCACCTATATTGGTGATGTAAGGTGCTGTAAAGCCCGAGCTTTGTGCCAGCGTAAGCGCATAGATCAGATCGGAGGTCTTTTTGTTATACCATTCTGCAGTGAAATAAAGACTGCCGTTTAAAGCTTCGCCGTCAATACCGATATTGGTTTCGGTGATTGTTTCCCAATGTAAGTTAGGATTAGGTATACCGCTCAGTGTATTGGCTATTTGGAATGGCTGACCTGTTCCGAAGCCTTGTGCACCACCCGCTATGCCCGTTGTAAGATTGTTCTGATTGTAATTTGATGTAAAATAATAAGCGGGGAAACCATTGCTGTTACCCAATTGGCCATAACTGGCGCGCAATTTTAGCGAGTTGATAAAAGGTATCGCCGGTTTAAAGAATGGCTCCTCACTGATGGTCCATCCTGCTGATGCCGCCGGGAATACACCCTTTGCCTTATTGGGACCAAACTGGGTATAATTGGCATCCTGCCTGATGGAAGCTGAAAGGAAATAACGCTCGTTATAATTATAATTTATACGTCCGAACTGCGATTTGATAAGGCCCTGCGGGTCATAGGTACCTGCAAGCGACAAAGCTGAAGCCGATGTTTGAACGTACGAATATCCGTTTATACCCACCTGGCTTTCGCTTGAGTAGATATTATTTGTTTTATCCGTTATCTGCTCAAAACCTGCCAAAGCACTGATATTGTGCTTACCAAAGGTTTGATTATATGACAATACATAGTTGCCTGTCAGTTGCTTGCTTTCAGCATAAAATTTGGAGAGCCCGTTTATATTTGAGGAAACCGGTCCAAAATTAAAAGTGTTCTGGAAAAAATCCCCCGTTTCCAGGAAATAGCTGTAGCCGAAAGTGGTTCTGAAATCAAGGTGAAGCGGAAGTTTGATATCAGCATAAGCATTAGCCTGGAAATTGTTCTTGGTGTCTTGCGCGCTTGCAGAATTTACAGCACCCAGGGGGTTTGGCCCCTGGAACGAAAGACCATTATATCCTGAAGGCTCGGTGCCGTAACTACCATCCTTGTTGTATATAGGAATGATAGGTTGTGTACGGAACGGAGCGTTATGCAGATTGGCTTGTGCGCCAACCAACGGCGAGGTTATGCGTTGCGAGCCGCTTACCTGTTCGCCTATAGTGATGTATTTGCTTAGCTTGTAATTTGTATTGATACGCGCACCGCCAATATTTGAGTAGTTTTTAATAAAGATGCCTGTTTGCTGATTATAAAAGCCAGAGAAGACATAATCTACATTATTAGATGCCCCTGCAATTGAAAGGTTATAATTCTGCTCTGTTCCATTACGGTATAGTGCATTAACCCAATCGGTATTTGCCAGGGTATCAGTCTGGGTGGCACCGGCGAAGAATTTCGGGTTAACAATATTCTGCAGTTTTATAAAGTTATCCCTGTCAAGCAAATGGATCAGTTCGGGCTTGGTAAGACCATACCTTGAGCTGAAGGTAATACTTGGCTGCTCGGTTAAACCTTTTTTGGTAGTAACCAATATAACGCCACCCGCTGCTGCCGAACCATAAATGGCCGCCGAAGCCGCATCTTTCATAATATCAATTGATGCGATATCCTGCGGATTTATATTATTCAGGTCGGCCTGGCGAACACCGTCAACAATGTACAAAGGGTTTGGCTGATAAAATGAGGATACACCTCTTATGATGATCTGCGGGGTAGCGTCCGGTGCTCCCGATGTGGTAATATTGACACCTGCAACACGCCCTTGCAGCCCCTCAATTGGGTTGGTAAAAGGCTGATCCTTAAACGCATCGCCCTTAACAGACGAAATGGAGCCGGTGAGGTCCTTCCTCTTCTGGCTTCCGTAACCTATCACCACCACTTCGTTCAAAAGCTGGTCGTTTTCCTTTAAGGTTACATTAATTACGGTTTGGTTATTTACCTGTACTTCCTTTTTCTCATACCCCACAACAGTAAATATCAGCACGTCAGTGCTGTTTGCGGTGAGCACGTATTTCCCATTCAAATCGGCATTGGTGCCCCGCGTTGTACCCTTTACGGCTATGGTTGCGCCGGGAAGCGGTTGCCCTTTTTCGTCGGTAATTTTACCGCTTACTGATACGCTCTGCGCCATGGCCCAGGAGGATATCAGAAACAAAGGGACAAAAAGTAGTTTTAGTAAGTGTTTTCTATACATAATGTTTAGATTTTATTGGTTGTTGATTGATAATTAGTTGGTTTTGATGTTTTGTAGCGAGCGCCTTCATCCCGAAAGCAAATACCTGTTAAAATGTCTTTCGCCAGCAGAATTGCCGTACAATAAATGCTGTACAGAAAAACAAAGTAACAGTGAGCCATACCCCTTGTACATGTTCATTTGAAAAATAAGATTTTAGAAATAATTGGTTTATAAAGTCGGCAGCGTTAAACGGTTTTTATCTGGCTGCCAACCGTATATCAAAGAGAGGAGATAAATTATAGCGAAACAATTCTCACAGAGAAAATATAAATGAAATGAGTGGGTATTTTATGTTAATAGTTTGATTATCAGAATATTGACAATTAGCGTATTAGTTAAAAATATAAACGCTGTATAACAGGAAATGGGGTTATTTTTTTCTTGGAGACTGCCTAAAATGATTTTAATGACGTAGAGACGCAAGATATTGCGTCTCCTGCATACATATTATTGTTGGCGCCACAAAACGAGTACCAGAGGCGCAAAGTATAAAGAGACGCAAGATATTGCGTCTCTACAACAAATACGTTGCTGTTAAAAAGCCTTGATCGCCATGATGGCATGCTCAAAATCGTCGTTGGATATCTTCGATTTACTTTTGATGCGGGCCTTGTAATTGTAGATGGTATTTACAGAGTACTCCAATATGTTGGCGATCTTTTCGGTATCGTGAATGCCTAACCTGATCAATGCGAATATCCGGAGATCAGTATTCATTAGCTGGTTGGGTAAAAGCTTTACCTGGTGCTCCTCGTCAAAGAAATGATTAAAATCGCCTACAAAATTTGGGAAGATCTTTAAAAAAGCCTTATCGAAGTTGATAAACAATTCTTCGCGTTCTTTGGTAAGGTTGATATTATTGACGATAATACGAATATCCTCAAACCGCTTGGTGGTAAGTTTATTATCAACTGAGCGCTTAAACTTCTCCAGCTTATTGATATATTCTGATATGAGATTGAAGTAATAGCCGATATATTCCTCCTTTATTTTATCAGCTTCGTTCAATTTATCCAGGCTTTCCTGCAGATTGTGGTTGGCTTCGAGAATGATCTTGTCAGCTATTCGTAGTTTCCGCAATTGCTTGTAGATAATCACCGCAAAAACCACCACAATAATGGCCAGCACCGTTAGCGACGAGGCATATAAAAACAATACCCGCCTTTGCCCCTCTACCGAATTGATGCGTTCGCTTGCAATTACTGGTAAAATTGCGCTCACCTGCAGCTTCCGTTGCCGCGCTCCATAATAAATGGCATCCTCCATGGATTGCCTGATAAATATATATGCGTTTTTTGCATCACCGTTTGCATGCAGCAATTGCGCGAGGTTAAGCATAGCCGCAGCTTCCTTTGTGGATGAACGAATATCGGCCATTGCCGCAAGGGCAAGCAAACTGATGGCGCTGTCGGGCTTGTACGCTCTGATATAAATATCGCTCAGGGTTGAGGCTGTTACGGCAAATTGATGATCTGTGAGGTGATACTGGTTGATCAGCGATTTCAAATCTGAAACTGCCTTATCCATATTACCATTCTTGAGGTATTTTAAGCCGTTATAATAGATATATTCAAATGAGTTGGTCTTGCAAAGCGTAGTCCCCGAATCGATATACTTACTTGCACGGTTATTATAGATAGGCGTATAGTAATTGTCCTTATCAAAATCCGAAAGGTCGTAATAGGTGCGGGCTGTTAAAAAGTAATATTCCCTCTTTTCTGAATCTGCCAGCAGTTTCACATTAACGGTGCGTAACGAATCAAACGTTTCTTTAAACATGCCTGAGGAAAGCAGGATAAAGCCCAACTTGATCTTTCCATAAGCGATTTTGGCAGGATCCTTCAGTAAGCGCCCGGCCTGCTGAAGCTTTTGGGTATAATTAAAGGCCTCGTTATAATTGAACGACTTATACTCGTTATAAAGTTTTAAATAGATAGTATACCGGGCATTCAGATCGAGGTTGTCATTTTCATTCAGTATCTTTTTTAAACTGTCTATACGGCGGAGCTTACCCTGATCAAATTGCTTCTTGGTATCGAGTAAGTTATTCAGCTTATTTAACAGGCTATCATTTCCCTGGGCTGAAAAAGCCGCATTAAACAGAAATAAAAAGGGAACTAAAACCAGGAATCTCTTCATTTAAATAATAAGGCTACTAAGCTTTGGGATATGTTGGTTTGCCCGCTTAAATTAAGCAAGGCTATTGATATTCTAAAATTAGAAAATTTATTGTAAAAACATCTTTTAATAAGCAGGCGTTTGTAAAAAAGTAAAACCTGGTAGTAAGACGGGTTTTGGCAAGAAGGTGTTACAAGTGCAATTATTTTAAATTGAGGATACGGCGAAGTTTAACCAGATTATATTTTAATACTCTTTAAAAGGTTGTTCATACCCTCATGAATGTAGATGGCGATTTTTTAAGGATTTTGACCGGTATAACTTCGACATTTGATCTCGAAAAACTACCTTTTTAATATCATCTAACGCAATTATTTAATAATACCTATGGAAAACACGAATATTAACTACAAGAACATCAAAGTTGTTCAAACACGGGAAGAACTGATATACCTTCTCAGCAGGGCATCCGAGCTGGAGCATGGCCTGGCATGTGTGTACCTCTATGCCGCTTATTCGCTAAAGAACAGCACTGAAGAAGGTGGACTAAACGAAGAACAGTGCCAATTGGTGAGAAACTGGAAAAGAAAGTTAGCCGGAGTTGCTGTGGAAGAAATGCTGCACCTGGCCCAGGTAAATAACATGTTAACCGCTATCGGCGGCGCTCCGAATTTCAGGAGAACAAATTTCCCTCTGCCGGTTTCTGCATTTCCATTTGGTATCAAGCTAACACTTGAACCATTTTCTATCTCTACGATAGAACGGTTTATTGTATATGAAATACCCGAAGAGGGTATCCTGGAAACAGAGGTACATGAGGTTTACAAGGCTCTTCGTGATAAGGTTATCCAGGAGCAGGAGACAAAAGTTACCGAATTTAGTTTTCAGACTTTTAATGCCGAACCTGAATTAACGGAAAGATTTGGAAAAGACGCTTTCAAATTCCAGGAGCCATTTGAGATCGACTTTAAAACTGTAGGAGAATTTTATCATAAAATCGCATCCGGCTTCAAATATATGGATGAAAAGGCCCTGTTTATCGGACCGGCTGAAGCACAAGCCAACGCCAGGTTTCTTGACTTAGGCGGCCAGCTTGTTGCTGTAACCAACCGGGAGGCTGCCCTGGCCGCAATTGAAATGATTGTTGAGCAGGGCGAAGCTCCCACAAAAATGCATCCTGATTGCCATTTTTCCATTTTTGATACTATACGGAAACAGTTTATGGAGCAAACCGATAAAGCAGCAGCCTCGGGAGTTCCGTTTGAGCCGGTTAGAAAAATTGCCGAAAATCCGATGACGCGTTTTTATGATGACACGTCCGGCGGAACGCTGATCCTCGATGAAACAACACATACCGCCGCAGATATTTTTAATGTAAGCTACGATACCATGCTGCAAATGTTGCTCCGGTTTTTTGCGCATACTGATGAATCCTCCGATGAACTTGAATTATTATCACGATCCACATTAAGAATGATGACAACGGTGATACGCCCTATGGGCGAGGCATTGACCAAGATGTCCATGGGTGATCCTGACAATCCAAATTTAATGGCTGGCCCGGGATTTGGATATAACCGTGATATTCATCTTTTACCGCATAAAAACTCTGCCTGGATATTCTTCTCTGAAAGGCTTTTTGGACTGGCAAAAGAAGCAACCGAGTTAGCCGAAAAGCAAAATGTACCTTCAGAAATAAGAGAAGCTTCAGCATCGCTGCAAGCCATTTCAGAATTATTTATCCGTAAGGTGGCCACTCTACGTGAAGACAATCCCAAAGGCGAATTTTACAGAATAGAAAAATTACCCGCTCCGGAAATTACGCCTGAACTAAACGGTCCCTACCTGGTGAAAGGGGTAAATACCTTGCTAAATTCAAAAGGAGATGTATTAGTAACTGAACCTCAAATGGCATTGTGCCGCTGCGGAGGATCAGCAAATAAACCATTTTGCGATGGCACACATGCGAGGATTGGTTTTGAAAGCAAGAAACTGCCGGGGAGAAATCCTGATGTTCTTGATAATTATCCCGGTAAGGATTTTACTGTTTTCGATAATCGCGGAATTTGCCAGCATTCGGGATTTTGTACTGATGAGCTGCCCGAGGTTTTCAGGGTTGGAAAAACCCCGTTTGTAGATCAGTTTGGATCGAACCCTGAAAGGATTGAAGCACAAACCAAAAGATGCCCTTCAGGTGCTTTGAGCTTTAAATGGGTGAATGAGGATGACCATCACCCAAGTGAGCAAGCAACCAGCGGGCCGGTTATAACGGTATCAAAAAATGGTCCCTACAGAATTAAAGGCGGCATAAAACTGGATGCTGAATTTTTAGCTGGTGCATCGCCCGAACATTTTACACTTTGCCGTTGCGGGGGTTCAAAAAATAAACCATTTTGCGATGGTACACATTGGTATAATAATTTTACCGACGACAAAAATTAATGCCTGATCTATAATTATCATTTTTCAATGAGTCAATCCGAAACCGCCCGCCTGGAATCTTTTAGTGATGGTGTATTTGCAGTAGCGATTACCTTATTGGTCCTGAATTTAAAAGTACCCGGGCATGCGGAAATAACAATTAAGACTAACCTTTGGAGGCTGTTGATGGCTCAATGGCCTTCATTTTTAGCTTTTTTTACAAGCTTTATTACCATTTTAATTATATGGATCAATCATCACATGGTTATTAAAGTTGTGCATCAAAACGACGGTAATTTTATGCTGATAAATGGAGCATTATTAATGCTGGTAACTTTGCTCCCTTTTAGTACCGCTGCACTTGCAGAACATTTAGGGCATGCCGGAGAAAGGGATGTTATCATATTTTACAACGGCTTCTTTCTTGTGATGAGTGGTGTTTTCCAGCTATTATGGCGTTATGCTATAATCAATGAGCGTTTATTGAATTCAGAATATGATAAAAAAGAAATAGCAAGGATCAACCGGCAATTTAAGATTGGCTTGCTCCTGTATGCTATTACTTTCCTGTTGTCTTTTTTCTTGTCAGAGATAAGCCTTGGTTTAAATATTTTTTTGGCGCTTTATTTCGCAGGTGTCGGAATATTCAAAAAAACGCCTGGTTAATTAGCTGAAAATGTATATTGAAGTAAAAGAATCATATTATACACCGCTTAACGCTTCGTTATTTAGCCTGTGATTTGAAAATCAAAATCACATCAGTTAATTTTACCTAAGCTATTATGTTTGAATACGAGGAAATACAACCGGCAAAGGAATTGAGGGAATATGTAAAATGCTATTTTATAGTTCGCATAGAAAATTACTTTGACTTTTCGGACATAAAATACCCCAGCGGGCAAATTGAGCTTGCCTTTAACCTGGGCGAATCCTCCTGGCAATCTGAAATAGGTAATAAAAAGCAAACCGACCCCCAGGTGGAATTGCTGGGACAGATGACCGGGCCGATACTGATCAAATCGCCCGGGAAAACGCTGATGCTTGGCATCCGCTTTTATTCTTATGCGGCAGGCTACTTTTTTGATTATGCGCTTGAAGAATTTAGTAACCAAATAAATGATCTGCGCGATGTGATGGGTAAAAGTGTGAAAGAACTTCATGAAAAGTTATTGAATGAGCCGGATATGAGCAACCGGATCACCATAGTTGAACGATTTTTGCTGAAAAGGCTTTCTGAAACAGAGAAGAATGATAAACTGATGCTGCTTAAACGGATCACCACCGACCTGCATAAACATCCCGAAAGGAACATAAAACACGTCGCAAATGATTATAATATGAGCCCCCGCAACATGCAGCGGCTTTTTTTAAGACACATGGGCATCACCCCCAAATTATATGTGCGGATCAACAGGTTTCAGCAAGGGCTCCAATATCTTGAGCAAAACAAAGAACTCCTCACCGATATTGCTTACAAGTCCGGCTATGCCGACCAGTCGCACTTTATACGTGATTTTAAAGCATTTGCAGACAAAACGCCTTCAGCTTTCAATCCTGGGGTGCCTCTTTTATAATAAAATTCCTGTCCGTTTTGTACAATTATAGGTCGTTCGGCGGCAATAACTTTGCTTAAAATAATAATTCAAAGCAAAATGAAAAGTAAAAAATCATCTCTATTAGTATCAATAGTTGCAGCATTAATTCTCGCTGCCAACCCTGGGTTTGCTCAAACCGATAACACACCTCGAACCGAAGCCGAAAAAGCCATCGCGAAAAGTAACAGCATCTATTTTTCGTCTTATGTAAAAAACGACGCCACTATTTTTGCCGACAGATATGCCGACGATTGCATCATCCTGGCGCCCAATTCAAAATCATACTATGGTCGTAAAGGTGCTCTTGAGTTTTTTAAGGATTCTTATCCGCACGGCCCCCGAAACGGCAAGTTTATTACTACAGCTGTTTATGGCGATGGCAAAGAATATGTGACCGAGCAGGGTGAATGGCAATCTATTGATGAAAAAGGCAAAATAACCGATGATGGGAAATACCTGGTACTGTGGAAGAAAACCCCAGCCGGCTGGAAAATGTTCAGGGATTCTTTTAGCAGCTATCATCCGGCAGCTAAATAACGTGGTAGCCCGGTATGCTTAAAACGAATCATTATAATGGTTCGTTTTATCTTTTCAAGGTATTTTGTCCGTTTCGTACAATTCAGGATCGTTTAAGGGTAATAATTTTGCTTGAAATTAATTAAGCAAAAAAAATGAAAAGTAAAAACCTACAGCGATTAGCAGAACGACTGATTTACAATCGTCAATACCAATAAACCAAATCATTCTGCTGTATGTACTATAAAAACGAGCATTGATAGGAGTTTCTGATTTAATTCACTTACAACCATATTTTTAACTCCCCTATTATTCCACCAAAAGATCGATTTAATAATTAATAAGACAAAAAATGAAAACAAACAAATTCCTCTTTGCAATTGCATTAACAGTGATTTCCTTTTTTTATGTTAATCATGCTCAGGCTCAGTCAAAATCAAATTTACAGGAGGCCAAAAAAGCAATTGCCGCCAGTAACAGCATCTATTTTTCTTCCTATGTTAAAAACGACGCCAATATTTTTGCTGATAGATATGCCGACGATTGCATCATTATGGCACCCAATTCAAAATCATACTATGGCCGTAAAGGGGCCATTGAGTTTTTTACACAATCTTATCCGCACGGCCCCCGAAACGGAAAGTTTACTACCACTGCCGTTTATGGCGATGGCAAGGAGTATGTGACCGAGCAAGGTGAAATGCAGATTATGGATGAAAAAGGTAAAGTATTCGATGAAGGAAAATACCTGATACTGTGGAAGAAGACGCCTGCGGGCTGGAAAATGTTCAGGGACTCCTTTGGCAGCTATCGTCCGGCAAAGTAGGCACACTAACATCATTTATATATCAAAACCAACTGTTCTCAATTAAAAAACACAAAACAAACCATTAATCAATAAAATTAACCCATATGAGAAAGCTAAAATTACAAATGCAGACATCCCTTGATAGTTTTGTGTCAGGAATAAACGGGAATGAGTTTGGTATTAATTGGGATGATGAGTCAAAAGAATATTCGGTTGCGAACCTTGAGGATGTTGACAATGTGCTGCTTGGGCGTAAAACAGCTGTCGACTTTATACCTTACTGGCGGACAGCTGGCAGCAAGCCCGGCAATCCCGACTACCTGTTTGGCAAAACTGTAAGCGCGGTACCACCTGTCATCTTCTCCAACACCTTAAAACCATCAGAAGCCCATGGCGCCGAAATAATCAACGGCGATATTGTTGACGGAGTGAATAAATTAAAAAACCGGGATGGCAAAAGCATACTGGTTTACGGAGGTGTAGGTTTTGTGTCGTCACTTATCAAACACGGCTTAGTTGATGAATATCACCTGCTGGTAAACCCTGTGGCACTTGGCAATGGTGTTCCTATCTTTAACGCATTGGATAATAATCTGCAATTGAAATTGGTAATAGCAAAGCAATTGGCCAGCGGTACAGTGATACTTTGTTATCACAAAACTTGAAGTTTAAGAGCAAGTAGCCATTACAACGTCGTTTATGTGCTAAAATCAACTATTTTAAATCAAAAAATACAGCGGGGACCTGATATAGTTATATTGGTTTTCCCGACCTAAAATTATGCAAGCAACAACCATACCCGCTACAAAATACCGTATTGAATCCATTGACATTTTGCGTGGATTGATCATGCTCATCATGGCGCTGGACCATACCAGGGACTTTTTTCATGCGCACAGCAACAATCCGACCGACCTGGCCACCACAACACCCATATTGTTTTTCACCAGGTGGATAACCCATTTCTGTGCCGCGCTGTTTGTTTTTTTAAGCGGTGTTTCGGCTAACCTGGCAGGCGGGCGAAGGACAAAAAAAGAGTTGAGCCTTTTTTTAATCAAAAGGGGCCTGTGGCTCATCGTTGTAGAATTTATATTCATCACTTTTGCATTTACGCTCGATCCGCTCTACCACCTGCTCATCGTCCAGGTAATATGGGTCATCGGCGTAAGCATGATCATCCTCGGCCTGCTGATATGGCTGCCTTTGCCGGTGATCGCTGTAATAGGCGGATTGCTGTTTTTCGGGCACGATATACTCGATTTTATAAAACTGCCCGACGCAGGTACAAGCGGCCTTTTATGGAAGATATTCTTTACCGCCTTTGCCTTCTTTTACCAGGCAGATAAAACCCATGCCTGGTTAATTCTTTATGCTATACTGCCCTGGACGGGTGTGATGCTTTGCGGCTATGTGATGGGGCAGATCTACAGGCCCTCATTTGACCCTGCAAAACGGAAGAAAATATTATTTACCTCTGGGATCATCCTCTTAATGTTATTTATTTTTTTAAGGGCATTCAATATCTATGGCGACCCATCGCTATGGGCAGTGCAGAAAACCACTGCGCTATCTATCATTTCGTTCTTCAACGTAAGCAAATACCCGCCATCCTTAATGTACCTGTGCATGACCATCGGACCAGGTTTATTGCTGCTTTCGGTCACAGAGAAAACAAGCAACAAGTTCACCCGGATATTAATAGTTTATGGCAATGTGCCTTTTTTCTATTATGTGCTCCATTTTTACCTGCTCAGGATCATTAATATTGTCCTTTTCTTTATTGAAGGTTACACAACAAAGGATATTGTTACCCCGAGGGGATTTGTGTTCCGCCCTGTGGATTTTGGGGTAAACCTGTTTGGCGTTTATATCATATGGCTGCTGGTAATAGTCACCCTGTATTGGCCCTGCCGCTGGTTCAGCAAATACAAAAGGACACATCAGCAATGGTGGCTGAGTTATTTGTAGGATTTGGTTTTACCGTAAATGTTAGGCCGGATTTAAATGATGCGTAGTTTTACTGCCAAATTCAGGTAATTATACTATTGGCGCAACTTTCCACTCTTCTTTACTTTGTGAGATACTATTTTATTAAAATTAAGTAGTTGATTTTGAATGATATCATTTCACTTATTTAAAGCTCCGTTATGAAAAAAGTTGTATGCATTATTGCCGGTTTACTCATTGCTGCCCGACTATTTGCCCAGGATTGTACACATTATTTGTACATGCAAAAAAACAAGACCATCGAAATGACTTTCTATACCAATAAGGGAGACGCACGGTTTAAATCCGTTTCAACCGTTTCTGATGTAAAAACAGACAATGGCATAACTACGGCAACGGTTGTTTCTCAAGGCTACGATAAAAATGGGAAGGCCTTAGGTGGGCAAAATACCGTTAGATATAAATGCGATGGCAAAACCATTATGATGGAAATGAATTTCGATATCCCTCAACAGCAGTCCGACAAATCAGTGAAGATGGATGTTAAAGTAGACGGCGGTTTCACTGAATTCCCGGCAGACATGAAAGTGGGCGATCATTTAAAAGATGCTACCACACAAATGCAAATGGGAGCTAACGGAAATACTACGGCAACAACTACCGTAAAGATCACCAACAGGATAGTGGCAGGCCAGGAAAATGTTACCACACCGGCCGGTACGTGGAATTGTTTTAAAATCACCTATAATACCACCTCTTCTACTACTTTGGGCGGTGCAAATGCGGCACAAATGGATACCGTGAACAACGCACTGAATAAGCTAAAGGCCAAATTTGGTAAATTGATAAAAACCCCGTCAAGCAGTAACAGTTCAGAATCTACCATTTGGTTTGCGCCTGGTGTTGGCATGATCAAATCACAAACAAAAGGTGGCACTATCGAACTCACAGCAATCAAATAAATTTTGTCGCTTCACGGGAGGGGGTCATCAGGATATTTTTTGACCAATGGTCCATAAGTGTTGACGAGCGGGAATGTGGTTTCAGTACAAGCGTGTTAGTTTTGAATTATTAAAAATTCAATCATGACACAGCAAACAGCTACCCCGGTTTCGGCAGTTATCCCATCGCAAAAAATTTATTACCTCGATCATTTAAAGGTACTATTAACTATCCTTGTTATTTTGCATCATACCTTTATTACGTATGGCGCACCAGGAGGATGGTACTACCTGGAGCCTACGGCCAATCAGGTCGCCCTTATTCCAATGACGCTTTTTGTCGCCCTGAACCAGGCGTTTTTCATGGGTCTTTTCTTCTTTATGTCGGCCTATTTTATAGCGCCCTCCCTGGACCGGAAAGGCAGTGGAATGTATTTGAAAGACCGGCTGAAAAGATTGGGCATTCCATTAATATTTTATTCCTTTCTCTTGTCACCTTTCCTCAAGTATCTGGCCGTACGTTATGGCGACCATGAGCAAATCACCTACTTTCAGTTCCTTTCCCGGTTTAAAGATTGGGTCGATTTTGGCGTACTTTGGTTTGTGGCTGCCCTGTTGATATTTACGCTAAGCTTTGTTTGGCTTAAAAGTATTAAGGGATTTAAATTACCTGCAGTAGGCCTGCCAGGGTTTTGGCGGTTGTTATTGAGTTTTACGCTGCTTGGTGCAGTAACCTATTTGATAAGATTTATATTCCCTGTTGGCTGGATATTGAAGCCCCTGGGATTTCAGTTGGGCCATTTTCCGCAGTATATCACCCTGTTTTCGTGTGGCTTGCTGGCGCGAAAAAATAACTGGCTTGAGCAGTTGGATAATAAAACTGCCAAACGCTTTGGCTGGCTGGCGCTGGTGATGATTGCGGTGGTGTTTCCGCTGA
>Ga0206930_1054_pt1 | contig 27108 bp, 25 predicted proteins | sample Alteio_BWOrgHeat_20_FD_152939 | JGI IMG/M metagenome (GOLD analysis project Ga0206930, IMG submission 152939) | Enriched cells from forest soil in Barre Woods Harvard Forest LTER site, Petersham, Massachusetts, United States -... | ecosystem: Environmental > Terrestrial > Soil > Temperate forest >... | reverse complement strand
AGAGTGGCGCGCGGAGGTTGGGCCGATGTTGCGCTGCGTCCGTCCGCGACCTCTTCGGTTTGCGTGTGGACTGGGATTCTCATTTGAACGCCTCATCTTCGCGGAAGTAGGTGACGGTCATTCCGAGCGGATTGATCGGGATCAATTCGTTGGGCACCTGGGACTTGAAAACAAAGACAAAGTTCGCGGTGTACAGATCGCGCTTCAGCTCGCTATGGTCGGCGGGCGAGTAATAGACCATGTAGAAGTCCACGCGCGCGCGGAAGGGGGGCGTTTGCATCTCTTCGAGCGCGACTTTCTTTACGTCCACATCGATCTCCGGCGCTGCGGTATTCGTAATGAATTTCTTGATGATGTCGTCCTTGCGGTAGGCGTCGAGAATGCCGTCCGCGAGCTTGCCGTCGAGGAAGTACAAGGACTTCGAAAAATCATCCTGAATCGTGTAGCGGTTGCGGCGGTAGTAGAGGGCGCAAAACTGCGAGAGAAAATACTTCGCTTCGGCGTCTTGCGGTTTGTATTCAAGGTTGTGGTAGTTGATGGCCTCGGCTCGACCCAGATCGTCGATGCGGATGACGAGCGGGCGGAAGTTCTGGAAGGTGCGAATGGTCCTGAGGTCGATGAGCGCGAGCGCCACGCAAACGATGGACAGCAGAGCGAGGGCAATCTTGAGATAGGTATTCGTCACCATGGGATCACCGTACTGTTCGAGATAGAGCCGCTTGGCATCTTGGAATGTGGGATCTCGGTCCATCACATCACCCTGTTGAGGACTGCGGCAGGCGCATCCAAAAGACCTGCGGACGAGCCGCCAGCCGTGCCACTGAAGATGTGATTGGTGAGCGATGGGATTTTCAGCAGGACGTAGATCGAAGCGAGAAACGTAATAAAAAGGACGGGAAACCAGGCAATGAGTTGGACGGTCGAAAGAGTGCCTGGCGGGGGAAGACGGAGAGCGCCCAGCATGAGGTTTCCGATGATGTACACCACGGCGGCGGCGATGACTTGGTAGAAGGCGTATTGAATGAAACAGCGGAACCAGCCCCAGAAGAGCCACTCCATCTTTGGAACGATAAAAAATGGGACGAAGACTGGTCCTACCAGCACGCAAACAGCGGTGGCAATGAACCCGTAGGCGATGACCACAATCGCTATGGCCTGGGCAGCGGCGAGCAGGATCGTGACGATGATGTATATGGCGGTTCCGAAAATATCTCCCCAACCGGGAGAATCCATGCGAGCTTCGAAGTTGGCAACCTGCGTGACCACGGTTTGGAGCTGTGCCTGATCGATCTGAGTCGAGAGAAACTGCGCTTCGTTGGTGACGAGGTTGTGGAAGCTAACTCCAACGCCGGGAATAGGCGTGCTGTAGTAATTGACCATCGCGAAGCCAAAGCTGATGGTCAGAAGCAGGCTCGCAAAATGATCAAACTGGAAGGAAGGTCTGCCGCTGGCGGAGGCGAGAGCGGACTTGATTCCAAACCAAGCCACGAGGATCGTGGCGAACGAGCGGAAAAGATTCTGGCCCATTGCGTCGAAGAAGCCGAGGTTTTGGGTAAGCAAGTTGTTGATCGCCTGAAAGATGTATTGCAGGAAATCGGTTTGCATTGCCGTCAGCTCCTTCGACGCCGGGCATCGATCTGCGCACGCCTACGGCATGCGGAAGTTTTGAAGTGAATCGGTGAGGGTGCCGGTCACCTGGGACATGTTGCTGGCCATGCTCGCTTGGCGACCGATATCAGTGTTAATGGCGTTGGTGGTGGCGTCGCGCTGTTGCTTCGCGAGGATGGTTTGCTGTTCGAGAAGCGACGCGAGGAGTTTGTTCGAGTCCTGGACGGTACGGAGAGTCAACACTCCTGCCGCATTGATCTTGTTCAGGACGGACACCTCAGTGTTGAGACTTGAGTCACCTGAAAATGAATCTTGTTCGAGGTTTGCAATCTGAGTCTGGATGCTGTCGGCGGTGCCGCGAATCGAACCGATGGTGGCCATCGCATTGATGTTTGCGCCGTCCACGAGTTGGACGGACGCGTATTGGGACTGCACGCGCCCGAGTTCCGAGGCGTCCATTCCCGACAGTTCGTACGGGTCGTACTGAGACAGCGGGGTTGTGGCCTTCAGGTAGCCGGTGTTGATGTTGGGAAGCACGCCGGTGTTGATGCCGTTAATCCACGAGACTGTGTTCCCGAAGGTGTTGAGCGAGGTGACATTTCGCCATTGCGAAAATATCGCGCGGTAACGAGCAGGCATGTTTTTGACGAACTGGGCCATTTGCAGAGCGAGATTGAGTTGCCCCGTGATTTTTGCGTAGCTCTTCTGCAATTCAAGAAGATGCTGCTGGAGCTGTTGGTAGCGCAGCAACGCGTTCTGGTAGTTGGTTGGGTCGTAGACGATGCCGCTCCCGAGTTGCGCGGTGGCGGTGCCCACTCCCAATCCCAACATGAGCAAGCAAATCAGAATTTTTCTTTTCATTGGACTGCTCTCCTTTTGCCTTCAGAAATCGGAAGGCATTTTGTGGTTGTTGTAATCGGGCAACGCGAGATCGCCCGAGAGATAGACCTTGACTCGGTGGCCTTCGCGGATGGTCACCGTGGGCATAATGTTGAGGAACTTGTCGAGGATCTGCGCCGAAGACTGGGCGGTGCTTGCAGCGAATCCCTGGCGCATGAGGTCAGAACTGGATGCGTTGAGAGACCCGGCTGTTCCGGCCTCGGCAACGGCTCCGAGAGCGCCAACCGCCAGCGACACCCCAAAGATGCGGAGATAGTGGTTGTTGACCTGATCCCGCAATCCAGTGTCGCCGATTTGGTTGAGCCCCTTGAATTGATCGAGGCTGACGGAATACCCGTCGGGCATGAGCACGCGATGGAAAACGACGGCCAGACGTGTCTGGCCGAAGGTGTCCACCTTTTTAGTTTCACCCAACAATTTTGAGCCTGCCGGAATCAGCAGGTGCTGGCGGTCATTCGAGTAAACGTCGGTTGAAAGCAGGCACTCGACGGGACCTGCAAAGCCCCCGTCGAGGCGGTTGATGAGAACGGTTTCGAGAATGGTTCCTTCAAAGAGTACGTAGGTTTTTCCTGCCGCCGCGTTGGCGGAGCCAGCCGGTACGGCGGCAGGATTTCTGGTTTCCTCCTTTCGATCCTTGGTTGTTTCCGCGAAATCGTTGCGGGCTGGCACGGGAGAAATCGGGTTGGGCTGCATCTGTTTCAAGAGTTGCGCGACCTGAGGGGAGTCGGGTCCCACGGGGGAAAGGCTCTGGGCGGCAGGATCTACTTCGGGTTCAGGCGCTGGCGCGGTTGGCGGAGTTGGCGGAGTTTTGCGGTAGGTCAGAGCGACATTCGAAGCAAACAGCGACACGTAGGCACGTCTCTTCCGCTCCGCCTGAATGGGGTCCTCCGCTCGCTGGTCGGGCGGGTTACCGGACGCGCTTTGCTGCTGGGATTCTTGTGAATCTTGAGGGGCGGCACCGAGCAAGCGAGATTGCTGGGTAAGAGCGGTCTGTGCGACAAGTTGCTGGCGCTGCAAATCCTGAATGCGGTTCTGCATTTCGGCAATCTTAGTTTCGTTAACTTCGAGGGGTGCCTGGACCAGAGTGGCGGGCGACGCTGCTTTGGCAGGCGTTTGCGGCTTCTTGCCCCCGGTAAGCCACATGATGGCGACCATAAGAAACGCCAGTCCGATGAGAAGCCAGGACTGGACGTTCTTCGGCAGAAGGCCTTGGGGTTTCTGCGCTTTGTCCTGAACTTGTGCGTGTTGGTTCAATTCATTCATCGTCGGCTCCTCAGTTCGCGGAAACGCGGCGCGCAAACGGCAGTTTCTTTTTGCCGACGGCGAGGTAGCCCGTGTCGATGATTTTGGGTGCGATGTAAACGCCGTTCTCAAATTGGAACGAGATCAAGTTCGGTTTGCCATCCTTGATTTCATACAGAGCGGGCTTTTCCCGCGCGCCGCACTTGATGTAAGTGAACGAGTCGTCGTGGTAGATGGCGGACACCAGGAACGGCTCGCGGCCAGCTTTCGAGTCGAGCGGGTAGTCGAATTGGAGCCGGGTTGCGTAACTGGAGCGGAACAAGTTGAGCTGCTCGGCGGACTGGGCTTGCGCCGCGTGGATTTGATCTGCCGTCTGGGAGCGGAGCGTTTCCAATTCCTTCTTGTATGCTTCCGCTTCGCCAGCGCTTACATATCCGCGCAGCCCGGTGCTGACCGCGATCCCGGAGCCTTCCTTGGGTTCGATGAAGATTTTCAGATCGGGCTCGGCATTCGGCTGGTTGCTGATTTCGGTCAGCAGAAACGAATAAACGTGTCCGCTCGCGGTGATGAGATTCAGATTGCTGCGGATACCGGCCTGGGCCGGGTGGACGTAGCAGAGGTTGTGCGCCCCGTTGATGACCCAGAATTCTTTATCGCCGGTGGTGAAGTCGAGAATCTCCTCGTCCTCGGGTAGAACGATGAGCGTTGAAAACCGGAGCTTGGCGCGGACGGGGATAATGTCTTCCTTCGAATACTTCACGACGCGCGCCGCTGCTTCCGTTGCGGCGTGCGTGGGCGAAGCGTTGAAAACGATTGCGCCCACAGCCAGCACGGCGAACACTCGAAAGAAAAACCTGCGCAACTGAGTGTGAAACATTTGTTTCATTGACTTGCTCCTTTTGAGAGTGATTGGTGTTGCTGGGAACCTTGGCGGTGACGGGAAAAGCCCCCGAGTAACAACTGGATACCGAAGTTGATTGCGGTCGCGAATCCCGCGAGCGCGAGGGGCAGGAATACGTAAAACGGGTCGCTCTCCGCCATCCACAATTCGAGAAAGCAATGAGCAATCACGCCTGTCCTCCCGCGAGAACTTCGAGGCCACGTTCGAAGCCGTAGGTCTCGAATGCTTCTTTCCGTTTCTTGTTGTCGTAGGGGTCGTTCGTGTAGAGCCAATAGCTCTTGGCATCCACGGTGAGGTTAGCGACCTTCGCCAACTCCGGCGTCTTAATCAGGAATTGCTGCTTGGGGATGAGGCCCGAGATGAGCTCGACTTCGTTTTCGTTCAAGTGAAACTGACGACGGTAGAGATCGCGGTCCATGTCAGGGTTGGCGAGGAAGATTTTGGTGGCGCAGCTTTCGATAATTACGTCGAGGATGTCCGAGCGCTTCAGTTCGTCGAGGGATTGCGTCGAGAGGACCATCGCGGCGTTGTGCTTCCGCCAAGTCTTGAGGGCTTCGACGACGTACCGTTGAATGCTGGGATTCTTGAGGAACACCCACGCTTCATCGATGAAGAAGGCTTTGAAAACGGATGAAATCTGACGATCCGCGATGACGGCATTGGCGCGATGCAGAATGTAGAACAGCAGTGGCTCCAGGAGTTCCGGGTACTGGCTCATGCGCTGGAAGTCGAAGCACTGAAAACGGGAGAACGAAATCGTGTCCTCGGCGTTGTCAAAGAGGAATCCGAACTGGCCGCCTCGGGTCCATTTGGCGAGGCGGCTTGAAATATCGTGACCGAGGGTATTCGCCAGCACGCTCAGCGTGCGCAGCTCCGGCTCCACCGCATATAGGTTTTCGACTTGGTGGAAAAGGTCGCGCTCGGTGGCCGGGTCGAGCTCGCCCGCCCTCTGGCCCTGAATTAACACTTTCAAGAAGAGCGCGAGGAAATCGAGATTCTCCTTCGTCGGTGGCAGCGAAAACGGGTTGATCTTGAAATCCCCTGATTCAAGCCCGACCCGGACATACGAGCCGCCGAAAAGCTGTGTGAGGCTTTCAAAGCTCCCTCCCAGGTCGAAGATAAACGTGTGCGGATCGTATTTCTGGAGATTGGTGATGAGGAAATTCAGCAGGAACGATTTCCCGGCACCCGTCCGCCCGAGAATCATGGTGTGGGCGACATCCCGGTAATGGAGATTTAAGAAGTAGGGTGTGTGGTGGTTGGTCTCCAGAACCGCGAGATATTCCTGCCGGAGATGGCTATTCCGAGGCTCGCCACAGTGAAGGGTGAAGAGGAACGAGAAATCCGCATAGTTGGTGTTGAGCAGATATAGGGAACGCAAGTTGAAGACGTGGTTGCCGGGAACCGCCGCGAGAAAAGCGTTCAGGAGGTTGTATTTTTCTTCATAAAGCTGGGCGTCATGGACGCTGAAAACCTTATAGAAGTCGGCGCATGCCCGGTCCACTTTGGCCAAGTCCAGGTCGTAAATCACGACAGTCAGCGAGAACTGACCAAAGTAATTCCCGTGCAGCTCGATCTCCTTGATGCCTTCACCGAGTTCCCTGACCTGGGATTCCTTGGAATCGTCGAGCAACACATCCTGCGGAGCGGCGTCGTTCATGTTGACTTGGCTGACGAATGAACGTTTGGTGTTGTGAAAATGACGGCGCTTGGTCTGGATGACCCGGCGCATCTTGCCAGAATCTTCTTTTTTCCACTCGGTCACGACGTAATAGTTCGCTTCCACTTCGAGCAGACGTTTGAAGATGAGCGGAAAACTCTGGGCGGAAGGCTCCTTGAGCGTCAAGACCTTGACGTAGTAGTCGTCCACGCGCAGATGCCCGCGATGGCATTCAATAGGAGATTCGGGAACGTAGTAATCGAGGAAGGTATCGTATTTGAGTTTGGCGAGCGCGAGTTTGTGGGGATCGAAGTTGAGCGTTCTCTTGAGAACGCGGAAGGCTTCCTGTTTGTCGAGCATCCGAACAGCGAGAAAGTCGCTGACTTGGAGGATGAAGCTGCGGGCTTTCTGAAGCAGCGCAGCCTGGGCATTGCTGACGTGCTGGCCAAGAACCACGATTTTCTTCTGACCAGAAAAATGCGCCCGCAGATCGGCAACAGCTTTTTTCGGATTCTTTGGAAACTCGGCCAGGGCGCGTCCAAGTTTGGCTGAAGTCTGAAATCCCTTGTATAGCACCACGTAATAGACCGACACGGAAAAGAGCGTGTCGGCCTTGCTTGCCAGGTAGGCGATTCGATTTTTGATCGCAGTGTCTACGATGGGGTTGGCGTAGAGCTTGTAGGGGATGGTCTCGTTGTTCCGTTTGAAGAGGTATTGGTAGACGCGATAGTTTTCATCGAACAGCTTCAGCGCCGATTCGAGCCGCTTCGTGAAACCGTCAATCGAAGCGTCGTCGAGACACTCATAATCGACGCCACGAACTTCGAGGATGATGCCGACATCCCCGCTCTTGGTGAGAAAAACGTGCGGACCGATAAAGCCGTAGAGGTTGATCAACTCACTGAGAGAGCCGGTCTCGTTATAATTCTTGAAGATTCGGCTAAGTCTGAGCATGGCCATCCCTTCGGATTCGAATGGGGCTGAACTTCATCGGATCGTATTGCGCACGAAGTCGTGCAGCGGTGAGTAGAAATCGCAGAATCTGCGGATCGGTCTGGGTGGCCCAACGGGCCATGAAGTAGAGCAACAAAAACATCAGCAACCCGCCGAACAAGCTGTTGAGCAGGTTGAAGGTGGCCGCGCCAATGCACATGGCAAAGAAGAAGAGTTTTCGCTCGGCCCCAAGGATCGTCAGTGGCCGGGATAACGCCCGATGAACTCTGTTGATTCGTCTTGTTTCCGCCACCTGCTTCTCCTTTGGACGCGCGTGATTTAGTTGCCGGGAAAAAGCCACGACAGGAAATTCACCGCCGCGATAGCCATTCCGACGCCGAAGAGCACACCGGCAAGCACACGCTTCGAGCCGCCTTCACCGAAGGCGAAGGTGAGGCCGGCCACGACAATGGCAACGAGCGAGAGGCCGCGAGCGATGGTGCTGGTGAAGGCCTGCTGCAGCACGCTAACGGCGTTTTCCCACGGGGAACTCCCCTGGGCGAAGGCCGGAGCGGCGAGAAAAAGTGCGAAACCAAAGATGACGAGCGGTGAACGCAGCCAAGAACTGCGAAGGTATCTGCAAAGAAGTCGCTTCATGTTCGTGTTCTCCCTGACTCTTCCGAGTCTCAGAAATGGGCCGTTGAGAGGGAGTCCCCGTTGGCTGCGGCAAGAGGAAGGAATGCGGATGGCGATTGATGGGAAGGCTGTATGCGCCGGTTCCTGGACTTCCACGTCCAGGCACATTTGGAGCGTGCGCTCCGTGTACAGCGTTATCCCACAATCGCGTCCGTCCCCTCAAACGGGCCGTACGCGACACAGAGCGGAACACCGAAGGAATCGGTTGCGCCCTGTCCGCGGGAGTTAACCGGCGAGAACTCCCCTCATCTATACAGAGGGGAAAAAACGGAAAAACCTCACCAACAAAATGCAACTTTCTTGATTCTTACACTCTTGGTGGTTTGGAGGATCGGGTTTGCGACCTTGGGTTGGAGTGTTTTGCTTTCATCTGCTGGAGGAAACCACTGTAGGTCGTGTAACACGGTGAACACAAGGTGATGTGATCCAGAACTGAGTCTTCGACCTTCGTTGGTTGCTCGGCCAATAGTCTTAATACATCGTCCTGGGGACATCCTTGGCGGGTGGGATTCGGAAAATCCTCGGCAAAATGCCTCCTGCCGAGTTCAAGAAAGGCTTTGTCCACGGATGGCTTCCGATTATGGCCCTTCGACTTGCGCCTGGCAGATAGCAAGGGTGAAGCCCTCCTCAACCCTTTCGCCTCCGTATTTTGAACACTTTTCTGGCGTGGTCAAGAGCTTTGCTAAATCGAGCCTCTGCTGCATGGCTTGAAATGTCAAATTGTCTCCCGATCTCTTTCCAGGAGAAACCCTCCAGACGGAGGACAATAACCTCTCGCGACGCCCTGTCACACGTTTCCATCACTTCGTTCAGAAGCACGGCGGTTTCTACTTGGGCCTCTTCAGTCAAGGGAATTCGCGCTTTGCCGGATTCCTTAAGAGATTCCTCAAGAATTTTCTCTTTGTGCTTGGCGTCATCCACCATGCGAATGAATGTGCGGAACAAATATGCTGCGACGTTCAGTACAGCCGGTGCGCCAGAAGCCTTCTTCTCCTCGATTGCGGCAGTCACGGAGGCCGCTGCCTGCTCAAAGTAGTTTATAGCCAGGGCAGGGTCACCGATCAGGTTTTGGGCGTATGCGAGGGCGCGCGGGCCAATTTCCATCGAGACAGACATCACCGCAGGAGCGATTTGCCTGCCGAAGCGGTCAACCGAGTTCAACAAGAACGGAGGACCGGGCTTCGTTTCTCGGCTCGGGCGCATGGGGACCCATCTCTTGTCGCCGCGTATCTGCTAATTTGGATGTGACGAGAAGGCCGAGGGTTTCCTCTGAACTTATTGATTCTATAGTACTTTCGTACTACCTTCGTACTGACGCGATTTTCGCCCTTTCGCCTGCCGAAGGAGTCAACGTGTGTTAAACACTCTGAAGAATATCGACGAGAGCCATGCAGCTACGGATTGTCGAGCCCCTTGGCCTGCCATCCTTGATTGGTGAGCGTCAGAGTCAGGTTCATCTCTGTCTTTCCGGCTCCATCGTTTGCCGAAACGATTCCAGGAAAAACTGTCTGAACGTCTGGGCTCTTCGCCCAGTCAGCGAGATTCTCGATCTTGTACGTATAGAAAACCGACACTTCTTTGGAGTCGCCAGCGGCATTTGGCCCCTCCCACTTGACGATTTTGTCCAGTGCTTGCTGTCCAAAGCAGAGGTCGCCCTGCTTCCCCTTCGTTCCAACCAAAGCTAGAGTCTGTTTTTCTCGGTAAAACTTCTTGCCGTCTTCAGTCAATTCGTACCGAAGAACTTTTGCCTTGACTGGGCGGGTGCTCAGCGGCGGTGTGTATTCGGTTTCCGTCTCGTGAGAGCGCACTAAGCCAGCTTTCTCCAGGGCGGCCATTTCCGCTGCCGTACCCATACCGCCCCGGCGCTCGGCTTCATTGAGATCGACCGGCCACGCCGACGGAATGCCGAGGCAAAGCTGGCCCTTCTTGGCGAGGTAAGAATTCAAAGCTTCTGAGAAGTTTTTTTCGTTCGCGTCGTTCTTGCTCGCACAGCCGATCAGTAGCAAACCGCCCAAAAGCATCAGCCAGGGGAGGCTCTTTTTCATGGGATTCACCCCCTTAGTATCGGTAGATGTAGAAAACGGTTAGAGCGTTGCTATCGGGCAGCCTTCGCGTGCCTTATAGCTGACCAGAAAAATCTGACCGTCGTGCCCTCAGCTAGGGACTTCAGATTCTGGGAGGATTTGGTTGGACAAGATGCGCAGCATTGCGTCGCTATGTATCGGATACCCGGGACAATATGGGCAGTGGAACAGATCTTTCATCTGTGAACGCTGCGGGTTCGTGAGCGTGCACGAATTGAACAACGCGCGTACTTCCTGAACTGGGACCGAAACCTAGAGACTCCGTCGGACTTGTCAGATGCGAAGGGGGAATGTGGCATCTCATTGCTCCGGCGATAGTTGTTGACTTGCAGATGGTGAATCATCTAGGATAGGCGAAGAAAAAGCGATGTCTTTTTGAACGCGCTAAGCAGGTGGGACAGGGCCATTTTGGTGACGGGGAGCTGACCGGAAAATGGTCGTTGATTCACACAGAGCGTTCCACCGGTTCACACTTGGACGATTCTTCCTTGTGCTAAACTCCACACGAAATTGCAGAGAGATTTTCTCCTTAGGTGTCGCACGAGCTAGTTGCGAAATCTTCTTCTGATGGGAACTCTAAGATATATCGGATCTAAGGCGAGAATCGTGGCTGCGATCCTTGATGTCGTGGGGTCGCCAAGGCCACAGGAGCAGGGCGCATTTGTAGATTTGTTCGCGGGGACTGGTATTGTCAGCCGCGAAGCGGCCATTCGGGGTTGGCACGTGCGAGCAAACGATCACCTTCATTCATGCACTGCTATTACGACAGCACAATTGGTTACAGAGTTGGATGTACCTTTCGTATCATTTGGCGGGTACAACTCTGCGCTAACGAAATTGAATGAAGCGCGGAGACGAAAGGGTTTTATGTATCGGGAATACACACCCTCAGGAAAAAGCCGAACGGGCCACAAAAGGTGCTATTTCACAACGGAAAACGGTGCTCGCATTGACGGCATGCGCTTACGAATAAGGGAATGGCGTTGCGCCGGTCGCATCACTGAAATCGAAGAGCGGCTTCTCATCGCGGACTTGTTACTTGCTGCTAATTCCGTCGCGAACATCGCCGGAACTTATGGTTGCTTTCTTCGCAATTGGACCTCAACCTCGATACGTCCGATCAGGTTGTGCCCGCGCCCATTGCTGCCGTTTCGGCGGAGATTTGAAGTTTCGACAAGTGACGTATTCGATGTTAATTTCAGTCCTTGTGACGTGGTATATCTTGATCCGCCGTACACTAAAAGGCAGTACGCGGCCTATTACCACGTTCTGGAGACCATCACGGCTGGCGACAACCCCGTTGTAGGCGGGGTCACCGGCTTACGTCCGTGGGAGGAGAAGTCTTCACTTTTCTGTTACAAGAGGGAAGCCCTGAAAGCTATGGCTAAACTGATAGCGCAGATTGCAGCACGCCGCGTTTTCATCTCTTATAGTTCCGAGGGTCATATGAGCCTAGCTGACCTTAAAAGCGTAGCTGCTAGCTTTGGCGAAGTGACGGTTCATGCGCTCGGGACCATCGGTCGATATCGACCCAATAAAGTGGCCAGAGAAAATGGAAATAAGGTTTCCGAATATGTCGTTGAAATTTTCCGGCCCAACGCGGTGGCAGCGGTGGCGGCGGCAGGATGAGCGTGATTTGCTCACGAGAATCGGCGGTACTGAGTCCGGCAGAGGAAGTATTGTCCGCCGCAGTATCCTCAACCAATCCTGACCTGCGTGATGAGGTCCGGCTCCGAATTCTGGAAGCTGCCGCCGCAAGGGTTGGTGGGTATTCCTATGGCTGGTATGAATCGCTCAGAGAGGACAGCTCAAACCAAAGAATCGGGAAATCTCCAATCGAGGTCTTTGCCCTCAAGCTTGTTGATATTCTCAAGGCTCTTCCGATTCATACGTCGCTAGCCCTCGCATCTCTCGCAAGTCCACCTTTGACGAAGTCTGAGAAGAGACGCGGTGGCGCATACTACACCGATTGGCGGTTGGCTCAATTCCTGGCGGCACAGTTAAAGGTTACGGAGCGAAAACAACCGTTGATAATTGACCCAGCGTCTGGCACGGGAATTCTGCTCGTGGCTACTGCGTTGGCAATGGGGAAAAATCAGCGCCGCCGTGCGGATCGGCTAATTGCCGATTCATTGTTCGCCGCTGATCTTTCGAGTAGAGCGCTTCGCGGTGCGGCCTTAGCTCTCTCCTCGCTCACCGGCGACCGGGCTGTCATTACGTCGCTTCTCAGGCATTTGCGCTGTGGGGATAGCTTACGAGATGGGGCAATGATGTGGAAGGATGCAGCTCCAGATGGCTTCGATGTAGTGTTGGGCAATCCTCCATGGGAGAAGTTGAAGCTATCAAGGCACGAGTTTCTCGTAGCTAATGGTGTTGATCGTCATTACGGTGCTGGCTACGATGCAATTTCCCGAAGAGGGTTCGACCGAGAGCAGCGCGTGATGAAGAGGTATGTAGAGGATTTTCGTTCCGATTTCTACCTTCAGGGGTCTGGAGAGACTGATTTCTATAAGTTGTTCGTCGAATTGGCACTGAGATTGGTCCGAGCGGATGGAAGCGTTGCTCTCTATGTCCCGGCGGGTCTGATTCGATCACTGGGCACGAAGAGGCTTAGGCAGTTTATTTCTGACAAGTGTTCCGATGTCAGTCTTACGGTCCTTGAGAATAGAGCCAGATTTTTCGCAATCGATACGCGGTTTAAGTTCATGCTGTTGAGCATGACTGTGAAGATCTCTGGGACGAAGCATCCTTTCGTTCTCCGTCATGCGATGGGCAATGAAACGGCAGTGAAGGTCGTGGGTGCTGTTGCGATTGATCGTGAAGCCCTCGGGAAGATCCGTCCAGACATGTCCGTTCCCGAGGTCCGAACAGAAGCGGAATGGAAACTCTTCCGTAGGATTTGCGCTGAACATACGTCCTTGGGCAATCAAACCGGGCATTGGGTTCCGTCGTTAATGCGAGAAATAGACATGACGCGGGACAGAGGGAACTTTTTGCAAACGCGCAGAGAGGGCGCTGTTCCTGTCATTGAGGGTCGTATGATCCATCAGTATCGACATGCAGTGAAAGTATACATATCTGGGACCGGACGTAGCGCCACCTGGGAAGCTATCCCGGAAGGTCGGAGTTGCGTGTTCAAGCCACAGTTCTGGTATGCACTAGAGGATCTTCCAGCGAGTGTTCGAAAGCGTGTTGAGAAGTCGCGAGTGGGCTTTTGCGACATCACAGGGCAGACTAACGAGCGAGCAATGCTCGCGGCCCGCATTCCGGCGGGAGTAGTATGTGGGAACAAAGTGCCGACGATAGTGTTTCCACATGCACGGCAGCATGAATTCTTGGTTGAGTCCTGTTGGCTGGGAATCGCCAATAGCCTGTTATTCGATTGGTTGTTAAGGCGGATCGTAACCACAACGGTTAATTATTTTTTGTTGTTGGGACTACCGTTTCCAGTCCTCGATTGGTTGAGTCCCGAAGTGAAGAGGCTGGCTGAGCTTGTGAATGCGATCAGTTCATGTTGCCACGAGTCGGAGTTCGTGAGGTCGAAGCGACCATCTCCGTGGCAAATTGCGGAATTTCGAGCGGAGATCGAATGCCGTGTTCTCGACGCGTATGGACTTGGTGTGAAAGAGCTGCGGCTTGTGTTAGAAGATTTCCCGCTCCTCGACCGCGCCCAACCTCCTCTAGCTGGCGAGCGACGGTCAACAATCACGAAAGACTTTGTGCTCTGGACTGTCAGTAAATCGCGCGGTGGCGCGAGCGCTAGGGAGATGGTAGTTTGGGCCTCTCGAATTGAGCGAGCAAAAGCGTCTGGAGCGGTTCCATTCGTACCTTCGCATCTCGGAGGGGACATTCAACCGGAAAATTGTTTTGAAACTTGGAACGAGGAGGGGACCCATGCCCCCCACGATGAAGAAGCCGGTCCTTCTGTTCTTTCAAGAAGTGTTGCCGGGTGACATTAAGAAACAGCAGACGAAGTCGAACGTGGCCACATCTGGAGGTGGAGCGAGAGATTTGCGGATGCCGAATAGGTTCGGAACGAAGATCGCTTCGATGTTTCCGGCGGCCACGAAAGAGCCTGGGGTGAAATCAGGCACGATTCATTGGGTAAATCCAACTGACGAAGAAGGTCACAGGACAGTTGAGTTGTGGCGGCCTACTAGCGTACGGCCACGCGAGACACGGGTGGCTAGTATTAATGAGATTGATGGCTGGGAAGTTAACGCGGCACAATTTCAGGAAGCACGGGCCAAAGGTCAAAAGTGGTTCTATCTGCTTGTAAAAGATGCCGACGGAAACGTGTGGGCGAGACTAATTGAAGAGAAGAATTTGGATGGAGAAACACCCAAAGTGCGTGACTTCATAAAGAAGCGTATGCAAGATACTCCCAAGAATCAAGCCGTGCGGGGGGTAATTGACTTCGAGAAGGATGAGGTCTTCCCGAAATGACTCCGCCAGACTTCAAGTCGCCCTCAGCGCAGGCTATCGAAGTCCTCCGACTGTTGAGGAACTATCACAATGTTCTGATTTCTGGTGCACCGGCGACCGGTAAGTCGAGGTTATTGGCCGAAGTACGCTATTGGTTCGCTGGAGCGGGTTCGCCCGCTTTCACGCCCACCGGACCTAATGCTTTTCCAGCTGGGCAGCAAGTGGCCGGTGCAACAGACTGGCTACCGAGTCCAGCTCGGACCGACAGAAAATCCTGGTCGATTACATTTCATCAAGGGACGAAATATAGAGATTTCATCGGCGGTTTGATGCCTTCGACGGGCAAGACAGGCAACAGTTTTGTCGTCACTCATGGCCCTCTCTATCATGCTGCGATCCATGGGATGACGAAAGATGGAGCATCGCTGGTAATCATTGACGAAATCAATCGGGGACCAGCGGTTGCAGCATTCGGTGATTCGATAACAGCCATTGAGAGAGACAAGCGCCTCGGACCAGATGGGAAGCCCACTGGAATGACATACAAGTTCAACGTGCTGGATGGCGACGGGAAATGGGTTGAGGTTGCTCTGCCACAGCATCTGTACTTGCTGGCCGCCATGAATGAAGCCGACACGTCGATAGAGCCGCTTGACGTCGCGTTTCGCCGACGTTGGGAACCATATCGATTGCGGGTTGACGAGCCTATATTGAGAACATATTTCTCGCTCCCTGCTGCCAAAGGTGATCTACCTTCCGCTCCGCAGAGTAGTGGTGACGTTTATGAGGCACTTGTCCAGGCTTGGAGAGCGATCAACGAACGTATCGAACTTGGTCGCGGTGCGGAATTTCAGATTGGGCATGGCATTTTGATGGAAGTGCCTGTGGCTAATATTCCTAACGACGCGCAAGGGGCGTTGGCATTTGCTGCTCAGGCGTGGACGAGGCTTTTCGCTCACATTGCCGAAGTCTTCTTTGGAGATTCAAGAGGCGTTGCAAATGTCTTGGGAGCAAGAACAGAAGGGACTAGCTACAAACTGATCGAAACCTACTTCGCGGACAGTTTGGTTACGCGTCTGGATGGCCCTGATTCACCCAGTCCATCGGAGATTTACGGCATCCTCACGACAATTGTGAAAAGCTAGACTTAGTTATGGCGCGATCATCTTCGATCAGACGGTTGAGCATTGTCGAATATGGTCCGGCTACGAATATCCAAGAGGAAGCCGTACGACTGGGCATTACCCGCGAGGCCCTGCAGAAATGCCTTGAACAGACCGCACGTCGATTATCGGACGTGCTGCGTGTCTCTGATCCTATCCTGTTTGAGCGAGATGGCTTTCGGGTCGGCGGCGTCGCGGGTTTAATCAGACTAACAAATGGGTTGGAACTAGAGGTCTGCCCAAAATTTTTGGACCCCACAGACGCCGGGTGGCGCGACGATTTTTTTCTTATCGCTACCCTTACACGCTACGGACGCGTTCTACCTAGGGAAGCCCTTCAATCAGCAGTTAAGGAAAAGTACAGCCTTGCCGACTTGATCGCCCTAACAGTCCTGGAAATGTATGAGGCCAACAAGGCTCGCCCGCTGAGAGCGTATAAGAAGCGTACATGGAAGAGTTTCGACATAGATGGTGACCTCGACCCCGAATCCTTGTTGGCACACGACGAAAGTGGATTCTTGCAAGAAGGAATCATTCTGGACCGAAAAAACCAATACAACCAAGTGATTTACCATGCGGTATGTTTGCTTCTTCCAGAGGTGCGTGACGGCGATGTGCGCCGCAGGTTGTCGGAGGCCCAACTGAGACTAGCACCGCAGAGTAGTCGTCCAAAAGTCAGTCCTGGAGTAAAGCGTCTGCCTCCGAGACATTCTCGCTGGCAGGACCTTTACGATCTGTCGAGCGAGGTATTAAGAGGTTTTGGCGTCGGATTTCGTGATCGGACGCATGTGTTTGCCCCCGGTTTCCTACTCAGGACAGCGAGCGCCTGGGAGATGCTTCTTCTGGTGGCGGTTCGGTCAGTGATGACTGACCGAGCCGTATTGAAAATTGATCACGCCCTTGGTGCTCGGACGAGAACCATAGACGGCAAAGTCGCCCCTGTTCGCGTTACCCCTGATATGACCATTAGAAAGTCCGGCGGGTTGGCAGTGCCCGTTGACGCCAAGTACAAAGGGCGGATCGGTCCGGATGGCGTCGAGCAGACCAGTATCTCGAATGCAGATTTATACGAGACTCTAGCATTTATGGACGCGATCAATGCGAATCTTTCCGTACTCCTTTACCCAAAGCCTGGCACCAATCAACCGAGAAGCGTGGGTACGTGTGACATGTTCGAGAGAATACAGATTGGGGATCGCCTAGTGGTTGGGGCGACTGTGGAAACGAGAGGCATTTCGGGTCCCAACGGTTTAAGAAGTTTCTCTCTCGCCATAGCGAACGCGCTGCGTGAGAACGGAGCCTAAGGGGAAAAAATGGCCTCGGCATCGCTGAGGCCCTCGATTGAAGGACGCCCCTAGAATGGGGCGTCCTCACCGGATTGCAGCGCGCTCACAGGCACGTCGCTGCTTGAGCCGGAAGCGACTGCTTCCGGCTCCTTTTCTCCGCGATTGAGCTTGCGGACCGACTCCGCACGAACCTGCCACAGTGTGTGCTTTACGACTGTGGGCTTCTTGCCTTTGCCGTACTCACGGTCGTAGGTCGTGCTGACGAGCGTGCCTTCGACTAGGACGTGATCGCCCTTGCGCAGCGCTGCCGCAACGCGCTCGCCGAGGCCGTTCCACGCGACGACGCGGTGCCACTCGGTCTTCGAGCACCACTCGTCCTGCGCGTTCTTCCACGACCGTTGCGTGGCGACCGACAGAACGGCGAATGCAGCGCCGTTGGCACGTGCTTGGCGTCGCTCCGGGTCTTTCCCGAGGAAGCCGATGATTTGGATCGAATTCAAATACATTTTGTTTCTCCTTTTTCGCCCCTTTTGCTTGAGGCACCCAAAGGCGAGTGGAGACCACTCCCAAAGCGAGCGACGGCTTTTCGGGAGGGGCACAAGCAAATCTTCGACGAGGCTTCAGAAGATTTCTTGGGAGGAGACGGAAAAGCAGACGGCGCGAAGCTGCCGGGCGTGGGAATTCTCCCGAAGCCATGCCCAAGGAAATGCGCGGCGGAAAAGGGAAAATGTATCGAGTGAAATCAACCTCGCGGGAAGGACCTGAGCTGCCATCGGGTCCGCTCAGGGCGTGCGGAAGGTCGCGTTTGCCAGCAATCCTGTTACGCGATGAGGGAGAGGTAGCCATTCGCACCGGGGTCGCCTCTCGGACCCAGTTCCATGCGGGCTACGCCTCTGCGTCGCGCGAATTCTCATAAGCCCGAACTGCCAGTGGAAGTTGTTCACTTTGACTGGTCTTTGTGCTTGAATCTGAGGCTCTTGGTAACAGCATTGTTGGGTGGAGGAGGCTAGGAACATGGTCATTGGCGACCGCTTACGCGCTTTGCGCGAAGAGAAGAAGTTGTCTCAGGGCGACATTGAGAAGCGCACAGGCCTGCTTCGTTGTTACATTTCGCGGGTAGAGAATGGGCATACGGTTCCAGCTATTGAGACTCTGGAGAAAATGGCTCGGGCACTCGAAGTGCCTCTGTATCAACTTTTTTACGATGGCGAGGAGCCACCCAAACTGCCGAATTTACTCAAACGGAAGACTGTGGATGACATTGTGTGGGGAATTTCCGGCAAGGAGGCCCGGCTCCTGTCGAAGTTGCAAAGGCTTTTAGGCCGCGCAGAGGAAAGGGATAGAAAGCTTCTTATGTCGTTGGCTCAGAAAATGGCGGGAAGGCGCAACGGACGAAAATCCATAGCCGCGTGATCGCGATTGCCCGTTTTAGGCGGGCGGCGCGGATGCCCTGTCCGCGCCGATAGCATTGAGGATTTGGTTTGCAGTTTGCTGGATGTATTCAAGGCTTTCAGTGAGAAGCTTCGCATCGCCCTCATAGAGTTGGATGTAGTCCTGCGCTGCCGATCCCGTATCCAGACCGATTGCGTGGGAAATGACGAATGCGACTGCTTCGGCCTCGGTCTCGCGGATGCGCTTCGACGTGCTGCTTCGACGCTCGGTGCGGTGCATCATTTCGTGCGCGAGTTCGTGCGCCAGAGTTGCGAATTCTTCAGCCGGGGACTGACCGGGCAACAATGTGATCTTGCCCCCTGCGGAAGTGCCACGCGCTGGAGCGATTTCCTGTGAATACTCAAGAGCGATGCTTTGTTCCGCGACAAATTTCGCAAGGCGCTCAAGGTACTCCCGAGGATCGCCATTCACGCTGCCAATTGTGGGAAGTTCTTGGCCGTCCGTCTGGCTGATGTCGAAGACGTAGGCCGCACGAAATCCGACAGGCGTTGATGATTCGTCTGTCTCGTTTTGTTCCTTGCTTTCAGTCTTTCGCCGGACGACGGGAGCAAGGATCATTATTCCTTTCTCGCCCTTCTTCACGAATCGCCCAAGCTTGTGCCAAGTGTGAAAGCCTGCCACGTGCGATGCGGTCGGCTTTTGTGATGCGATGAGCATCACGTTTCGGAGACTGTAGCGGTAGAATCGGCCAATCGCTGCAAGGTACTGCGTCAGCGTTTCGCTCCGGCCCTCGTTGAGTGCCGTAATGAGTTGCTCGATGGCTTGATTTGTAGCTTTCTTGATGTTTTCTGAATTCATTTTCTTTGTCCTTTCGGTGAGTTGAGAGTTGGTTCCCTCAACCAGAGAGGGGAACCAAATCGCAACGGACTCACTGAAAGGACAGAAAGCGAAGCGGTCTAGTATTTGCGGCTGGAGCGGATGGCAACGGGCGTGACAGGTCGGTGCTTACCTGGCGCGACCGTGTGCTAGCGGAGGCCGCAAGTCTTGGGTTGACAGAAGTGCGGTTTACGAATCGTAGAAACTCCACGACTGTATCCGTCTGGAATCAGTGTCGGCGCATGATGGCGTAAGTGGTGTAACAGCCATAGGGTGTCCGCTTCTTGCTCCCTATCCTAGTCGGGAACTCCCTGCCTCCGGAGCCAGTGCTTTAGGTCTTCCTCAACTTCGCAAATGGCCCGACACTTGGCGGCACCCTGTCAATGCGGTTTTCGCGTTACCAGACCTTGGGCGAATCCTTTCCAAGGCTTCAATGCGCGTTCCGCGCAGTCCGTGACAATTGCCTGGCCAATTTCTTCATCTTCTGTGGTACCGGTTTTGCGAGGACCTTGGCGGTGTAGCTGTGTGATTTGAAGTAGTTTGCTAGCGTCAGATCTTGGCGCATTTTGTCTTGGTGTCTCCTTGCATCCTTTCGGTAAATGGCTCGAATGTGATCGATACCTTGCTTACAGAACGCAACCCACCGATTGGTAGGCAGGGCGGCTTCAAGAAAAGTGGTCACCTCAGGCGCGCCGAAGCTTACGTTGCTAGCTTGAAACGCTTTGGCACACAGCGAAAAGAGCGTGAATTGCGCTTGCCATGCGAAATGCTCCACGTATTGCTTTGACCGGGCCAGTTCTTTAATGGAATCGTCAAGAACCCGTCCTAGAAGGTATAGCTGATACGCCAGCTCTGGTTTTGTTTTGCTAACGAGTTCATACGGTTTACCATCGAAGAGCTCACCCAGTCGCGCTTTCGCAGGAACCGGACCAAGCAGCTTGCTATCCCAATGATAGCTAGAGACTAACTGCGCCAACCATTTGATGTCCGGACCACGGCTGATGCCAAGACTCTTGAGTTCAGTCTTGCGATCGGACCACTCTCGATCGCGCCGCTCGTAATAAAGACGCTTTTTCCTGAAAAACCGTGCAAGATCGTGTTGGAAGTCGTCGGTCGAAACGAGGTTCCAGGGCTTGATCGGATTTTGCCGATTACTTCGAATGGAGATTTTGTCGACGATGTCTCGTTTCTTGGCTGCTTGCGCTGAGAAGTCATCAGGGTCAAGTGGCGGGACTTCAATTATTCTGACCATTACTCGCGCGGTGAGGGACGGGCTGGTCACGTCACGAATACTGTGCAGAGTCTGAGAGCCGTTGACGATCCTCGGGTTCTCGATCGCGATCTCCTGCTTACCAGGATCGTGTGTGTGCCGCTCGCAAAGCATCGTGATACCGTTGTTGCTGAAGACAAACTCGGTGGGGGAATCTCTGAACGTAGCGCGGATTTCTTTATTGACCGGAGTGTTCCCAAGGGATAACCGTACATTCCGTGCGAAAAGGAGGTCATAGGGGTCGCCCCCCATGTATTTTATAAAATCTATCAGCTTGGCAAACACGATGGACGTAGGTACTTCCGTATCGCGCTTGTCTGCCGAAAGTACCGTATTAATACCTGTTAACGTCATGCCCGGGGTGCGAGGCATGGCGTCTTCCAGATAGTCCAAGGTGAATTGCAACAGCTCTTCCAGGTGAAATATCTGAACCCCAGTGGCCTTTACGGTGCTGAATTGCCGTTCATTCCGTCTGTGGTTTGTCACGAAGAAGAGTTGTGCATTTCCGTTGTCGTAGTATTCGAACAATTTCCGATACTTAGCTTTGAGTTCTGTGCGCACAACTGACAAATAAGCGTCTCGGTTCGCTCTATTGGCAAAGGCCTGCCAGAAACGATTGATCTCATCGTAAAAAGCTACGGGCGCAGGAGTGTTATATTTTTCGGTGAATTTCGTGTTCAGCACGAAATGATCTACGTTCCTGCCATCGGTCGTTTGAAAGAAGAGGTCGACCTTTCCATCGCCGCTGCCATCGGAGATCGAAAAGTTTTGCGGCTTGTCAAAATACATACAGGCAAACCAGCGCCCGAAAGCCTGGGGAAGCTTCAGACCATTCTCCGAGCCCGTATCCTCGATGCGCTCCACGATGAAATCGAAAAGGTGCTTTTGTTCGTACATGTAATATTAACTCCTGGCCAGCTTTGAGAAAGATTGCGCCATTCTAGCCTCTTAGACCCGATCTGTCAGTGCTCAACCCCCACCACGAATCAAGAGGACAGTTAACGGAAATCAGTGGGACTGTAGTATCTTTACCGCCTGAGTGTCGTCCCCAGTGTTTCACAATTTGCTTCTTTCCGTAGGAGGTAGTCTTTTGGTGAGTCTCCTGGGTGTCTGGGGAGTCGCGCAATATTCCGTCTCAGTCTGCTCGAACGCGTACCGTCCATGAAAGCCGATCCAACAGGCATTCGACTATCAGCAAGCGACCTCAGCAATCATTTGGGATGTCGTCATCTTACCTCGCTAGACCTGCGTGTGGCACGGGGGCAGCGGGGTGCTCCGGAGTGGAGATCGCCCGACCTCTTCGTGATTCAAGAACTGGGGTCACGGCATGAAGCCGCTTACCTCAATTTTCTCCTGGACCGGGGGGTGTCACTCGCGGACTTGCGGGAGGTCAAGAATGAGCAGCAAGCGTTGATTGAAACTAGGTTGTGCGTCCCGATGTGCTGCGGAAAGTGGCAAAGCCGAGTCGCCTGGGAGGATGGTCTTACGAGCCTTACAATTGCAAATTGTCACGCGAAACAAAAGCGGCGACGATCCTTCAACTTGGTGTTTATTCGGCACTGCTGGCGGAGATCCAAGGAGACAACCCTGAATTTATGTACGTCGTTCCTGCCGGCAAGAATTTCGAAGCCGAACCTTATCGCTTCGCGGAATATGCGGCGTACTACCGATATGTGAAGGCGCGACTCGAAAAAGTTTGCGGTGATGGGCAGGGCGAACAGACCTACCCGGAGCCTTGCACGCATTGCGATGTATGCCGCTGGTTTCGCGAGTGTGACGCAAGGTGGCGGGAAGATGATCATCTTTCGCTGGTCGCGGGAATTACGCGACTCCAGCGTAATCAACTGAATTGCTGGCAGACCGACACGATGACAAAACTGGCGGTTCTGCCGATTCCTCTGGAGGAAAGGCCGTTGCGCGGCTCCGACGAGGGATACGAACGCGTAAGGGAGCAGGCCCGCGTGCAGGTGCAGGGACGAACGCAGGAAGGACCCGTGCACGAGTTACTGCCTATCGCGGAGGGGATGGGATTCTCCAAGCTCCCAGAACCCTCGCGCCTGGATATGCTTGTTGATCTGGAGGGCGATCCGTTTGCCACGGATGGCGGGCGGCAATATCTCTTTGGCTTTGTCGCGACCGACGAACAAAACGAGCTGCTCTACTCAAAGAGGTGGTGTTTCACAGCTGTGGAGGAGAAGCATGCCTTCGAATGGGTAGTAGACGAGATTATGCGGAGGTGGAACGCGGCTCCGAATATGCATGTCTACCATTTTGGAGCGTACGAGCCCGGTCGGTTCAAATGGTTGATGGGAAGATACGCGACGCGAGAGGACGAAATTGACAGGATGTTGCGGGCCGGATTGCTCGTTGATCTTCATACAATTTTCAAACAAGCGATCAGGGCTGGTGTGGAGGAGTACTCGCTGAAGGCATTGGAGGTTTTCCACAAGTTTGGGCGAAAGGTACCGCTGGCGGAGTCGCGCGAGGCGATGCGTTATGTGGAACATTGGCTAGAACTCGGGTGGGAGGGAGACCTACCTGAAAACGTGCGAGCCGCAATGGAGGGATATAACGAAGACGATTGCCGGTCCACAGCCTCTTTGCGGGATTGGCTGGAGGAAGAGCGCAGTAAAGTGGAGGACACCGGAATAGTAATTCCGAGACCAGTTGTTGGCGATGGCGCACCGTCAGAGGAATTGGATGAACGGCAGAAGCGAGTCGCAGTACTTGTCGGGCGACTCGTGGAGGGTGTTCCGGTTGATCCTGCTGAGCGTTCCGACAAGGAGGCCGCGGCCTGGATGTTGGCGCAACTGCTGGATTGGCACCGAAGGGAGAACAAAGCCAGCTGGTGGGAAGGCTACCGATTAGCAGATCTTGATGACGAGGAATTATTGGACGAACGCGTTGCACTATCAGGATTGCGATTTGTCGAACGGATTGCTGTCGAGCGGAAGATTCCCGTGGACCGATATGCGTTTGAAAAGCAAGAGACAGAGGTGCGCTCCGAGAAGGATTTGTATCACCGAGGCGAAAAGATTGGGTCCGTGGCAGCTATCGATCCGGTGAAGAGAGCCATCGATATCAAGAAGATGAAGAAAACGGCGGATGTTCATCCGACCAGCGTGTACATGTGGGACCGTCCGTTCGGGGTCAGCGAACATGCGGATGCTTTGCTACGAATTGGCACCTGGGTAGCGGATAACCGCGTGGACGGCGAGGGAGTTTACCGGGCAGCGCGGGATTTGTTGCTGCGAAGACCGCCACGGCTCGTTGCGCCACACACGATTGCGGCATTGGCTGGTGAGGACGCTAAGATTACAGCCTGCCGAGTGGCAGGGGCACTCGACCATTCGGTATTTGCGATTCAGGGACCGCCAGGGGCCGGTAAGACCTACACCGGAGCACGGATGATCTGCCAGTTGGTGAGACAGGGGAAAAAAATCGGGATTACTGCCTTGAGCCACAAGGTGATTCGGAAATTGCTCGATGAGGTTGCGAATGCTGCACGCGAGGACAATATTGAGGGTGTAAAGTGCATGCAGCGGTCGGATGAAGAAGAACAAACGCCAGAAATTGCGATCGCCAAGAATAACGGCGTTGCTTGGGCGGAGTTGCGGTCCGGCTCGGTGAATGTGGTTGGAGGAACATCGTGGCTATGGGCACCCGAGCAATCCTTTGAGGCAGTGGATGTGCTGTTTATTGACGAAGCGGGGCAGATGGCCTTGGCGGACGTGATCGCGGTGGCGCAGGCGGCGAGGAATCTGGTACTGATTGGCGATCCACAGCAATTGGAACGACCGTTGAAGGGGAACCATCCTCCCGGAGCCGAGAAGTCAGCGCTAGAGTATCTCTTGGGAGCACATAAGACGATTCCCGAGACGATGGGATTGTTGCTACCTGAAACATGGAGAATGCACCCGAGCATTTGCGATTTTACCTCTGAGTTGTTTTATGAGGGGCGATTGGGGGCGCGCGACTTTACACGCTATCGGGTTCTAGAGGGGCACCCTTGGCTGGGCGGGGCAGGGTTGTGGTTTGTGCCGGTGATGCACGAAGGGAATCGAAATTCGGCACCAGAAGAAGTGGAGGTAGTTGCACGAATCGTCGAAAGTCTGTTGGCTCCCGGGGTAAGGTGGTTTAGGAGCGTAGGTAACAGCCGAGCCGTGGAATCGAAAGACATATTAATCGTGGCGCCCTATAACGCACAGGTTTCTGATATTTTGGCCCGGCTACCGGGAACGCAAGTTGGAACTGTTGACAAGTTCCAAGGACAAGAAGCGCCGGTGGTGATCTATTCACTCACGACGTCTTCGCCGGAGGATGCGCCGCGAGGAATGGAGTTCCTTTACAGCCTGAACCGCTTGAACGTCGCGACATCACGAGCGATGTCGAACGTGATTGTGGTCGGGAACCCACGGCTATTTGAACCCGAGTGTCGCAGTCCTCGTCAGATGCAACTGGCGAATGCTTTTTGTCGCTTCGCGGAAATGGCGCGATTCGTTGCGCAATGTTGAGATGACACCATGGCCAGTTTCCAAGAGGAGATTCTCGAAGAGTTCTATCGAAGGCTGGCAAAGGCCGGAGGCTTCACTGAGGCGAAGGTGAAGCAAGTTCGCGATCTGTTCAGTGGCAGCAAAAAGCCAAAGGCCACCGATCTTATAAAGGTGTTCTCCGAGAGTTCGAAGGAGAAGCTACCTTGATCCAGATCGAATCCGTCCAAATTCAAGAGTTTCGCGGGATTCGGGACCTGACATTGACTATGAACCGGGAAAGTTTTGTCGTGTCTGGGCCGAACGGGTCGGGGAAAAGCGGCGTTGTGGACGCGATTCAGTTCGCCCTCACCGGCGAGATCGGTCGGCTCAAGGGCTCGGGGACAGGCGACCTAACGCTTTCCGACCACGGGCCGCATGTCGAAAAGCGAAGCGATCCAGACGCATCCTCCGTGCGTTTGAGCGTATACATTCCGCATCTTAAGAAATCAGCGTCGATCACTCGCACTATCAAAAAGTCGAAACAGCCACAGATCACTCCTAATGACGATGCCATCAGGGCGGTATTCGCCGAAGTTGCCGAACACCCAGAAATAACGCTCTCGCGCCGCGAAATTATCAAGTTCATTCTCACCGAGGCGACACAGCGATCCCGCGATGTACAGACGCTTCTCAAGCTTGATGACATTGACCAGACTCGGGCGACGCTGAAGACCACCGAGAACAAGCTCAACGCCGAGTACCTGACAGCGAAGACGCAATCTGAAACTGCCGAAGATAGTCTGAAGCGGCATCTCGACCTCCCAGTCCTCAAGTCCGAAGATCTTCTTCTCGTGGTCAACAAACGACGTAAGCTGCTCGGTCTCGAAGAGATTCCGCAACTTACAAAAGGCACCGTTCTTTCTGAAGGACTTTCGGAAAGCGGGGTGCAGGGAGACGGCGGCCAGACCAAGGAATCGGCACTCGCAGATCTCAAAGCGCTTTCTGATCCAGCAGCGAAGGGTCTCGAATCGTCAACGCAGGGGACAGTCAAATTACTCCTTCAAAACACCGCTAAGCTAGAAGCGGACCCGACCCTCCTGCCTTTGATCAAACGGCACTCGTTTCTCCAAACCGGTCTCGATCTGGTGGACAGCCCACGGTGTCCGTTGTGCGACCTTGATTGGGACATAAACAAGCTTCGGTCGCACCTGAGAGAAAAACTCGAGAAGTCAAAGGAAGCCAAGGTTGTACGCGATCAGCTCATCGAATCTGGGCAGGTGGTTTCGGCGGAAATCATCCGCCTGCGTAGTCTGATTGATCCCCTCACGAAACTACCGGAGGTAGCGAAGGAGTTCTCAACCCGTCTGGGTGAGTGGTCGGGGGGATTGCTCACTTTCTCCAAATCGCTAACGTCCTTAGAGGGAGTAATTGGAGCGAAGGAGCGTTTCGAGTCGGGATGGGCAGCGGTTCCCAACACGTTGATCCGCGATCTGGACACCACTCAGGACATGGTGAAGGCTCGCCCAGATAAGAGCGCGGCTGGGGAGGCCAGGAGCTTCTTGGTTGTTGCCCAGGAGCGCTTGAATAACCTCCGGATCGGTCGACGGAACGCGGAGGAAAAAAAGGCCGATGCGTCGCTTGGAAAGTCGGCCTACAAAATCTACTGCGAAGTTTCCGAGGCGGCACTGCTTACGCTCTATCAGGAAGTTGAAGAAGAGTTTGGGTCTTACTACAGGCTCATTAACCACGATGATGAGGGCGAGTTCAAAGCCAAGTTTGAAGCCACCGATGGGAAGCTGGGTCTGCTCGTCGATTTCCATAAGAAAGGAATGTTCCCACCAGGGGCTTACCACAGCGAGGGGCATCAGGATGGAATGGGCGTGTGTCTTTACCTGGCCCTTATGAAGCGGGTTCTCGGTAACGATTTCACGTTCGCGGTGCTTGATGATGTGGTGATGTCTGTCGATTCGCAACACCGGAAGCAGTTTTGCAAGCTACTGAAGACGACTTTCCCGCACACACAGTTCGTTATTACAACACATGATCAGGTCTGGGCCAGACAGCTACGCTCCGAGGGAGTAATCGGCGCAAAGTCAGCAGTGGCCTTTCACACTTGGACGGTCGAAACCGGGCCAATCCTCGGTGAGGTTGCGGAGGTATGGGATCAAATCGATGCTGATCTGGCCAAGAACGAAGTCCC